>Ga0114946_10000537_pt1 | contig 25509 bp, 18 predicted proteins | sample WalLakDeSediment_FD_88676 | JGI IMG/M metagenome (GOLD analysis project Ga0114946, IMG submission 88676) | Lake sediment microbial communities from Walker lake, Nevada to study Microbial Dark Matter (Phase II) - Walker Lake 11/02/13 Deep Sediment | ecosystem: Environmental > Aquatic >... | reverse complement strand
ATTCAGTTCCCTCGGTAAATGAAATGGGACTTGTTTTTGGAGCTTGTTTTTCACCATCCCATTCCGGAAAAAGCCGAAAACTTCTTCTATCCGCCACAATGGTCCCTTTTTCTCCAATAAAAGCGACCCCATAAGGTTTTTCAAAAGGCCCTTGTTGTAATCCTCCCAACATGTCCCATTGAATGGTAAATTCATCATGGGGATAAAGCACAGACATGCTGTCAAATGTTTCCCTTTGCCTGATATCTGTGGAAGTATTACTGGCTTGTGTTAATACTTGGGCGGGAGCAGCAGGCTTTTGCATGGCCCAAACCCCCATGTCCAAAAGATGAACGCCCCAATCGGACATTAAACCTCCTCCATAATCCCAGAAATGTCTCCAACTTCCGTGGAACCTGTTTTTGTTGAAAGACCTTTTCGGTGCAGGCCCTAGCCAAAAATCATAATCCACACCCTCTGGCACTGGACCATCTTCCGCAGGTAAGGCTCCTGACCCATAATTGAAATTGGACCATATGTTTACCTTCCTCAGTTTTCCGATTTCACCTGACCTAATCATTTTTATCGACTCACTGAATGTATAACCACTGCGTTGTTGTTGGCCTACCTGAACAATTCTTTTGTAGTATTCAGCTGCCTCTACCATAAGGGCACATTCTCCTATGGTATTGGCTAAGGGTTTTTCCACATAAACATCTTTACCTGCCTCACAAGATGAAACCATATGGAGGCAATGCCAGTGGTCCGGACTTCCCACAATGACAGCATCGATATCTTTTTGTTCAAGGAGTTTTCTGAAATCCTTATAGGGTTTTGGGTTTTGACCATAAGCATCCTGGACCTCTTTGATCCTTCTGCCCAGAACATTTTCATCCACATCACAAATCGCAGCACAGTTTACCCCTTCAATGTTGAGGTGATGTCTTAAGATACTGAATCCATGCCCATTGCATCCGATTAATGCGACGTTAATCTGGTCATTGGGAGCGGTAGTTGATGCCCATACTTTGGAGGGAATGATTGAAAACAAACCTAATCCCAGCGCAGAGCTGCCTGTTTTTTGGATAAATTTCCTTCTGCTGTTCTTCATTATGATATGTTGGGTTCAATGTTTATTACTCTTTTTTGAGTGCTTTGATATTATTGATCAGATTTTCTGCGTCCTTGCCATATAAATTTATAAAATAATCATATACGGGTAGGGTTTTGGATTCAAAAAGGCTTTTATCAGGAAAAGTGAAAACAACATCTTCATTTTCTATTTTTCCCTGAAGTTCCTTTTCCAATTCCTCTAGGTAAGCCAATTGCCAGTCTATTGATTTTCTTAGGGCAGTTTGAATGATTTTTTGTTCCTGTTCATCCAACTTATTCCAGGTTCTATCACTTATCAGTACATAGACGCAATTGAAAATATGGCCTGTCATGGCCACATATTTTTGTGTTTCATATAATTTACCGGTCCAAATGTTCTGCAGTGGATTTTCCTGTCCATCCACCATTCCCTGTGTCAGGGCTGTGTAAAGTTCTGAATAACTCAATGGTGTAGGAATTGCCCCCAAGGCCCTTATGGTCTGTATATGTGCCATGTTTTCGGTTGTCCGGATCAGCAATCCATTCAAATCCGAGGGCTGGTGAATGGGTTTGACAGAGGTGGTCATATGTCTGAATCCGTTTTCATACCAGCCAATTAACCTGAATCCAAATTTATTGAGGGAACGAGCCAAATCTTCTAGTATAGGACCATTGTTGACCGCTTTGACATGTTCCCGGTTTTCATACAGATAGGGAAGTTCAAGAATTGAAAAAAGAGGCTCATGGTTATTGACCAGTCCGGCCAAAGCGATGTCCAGACTTCCGATCATCAGCATTTCCTGCATTTCGCTTTCATTACCCAATTGGGAACTGGGATAAATTTTCATCTGGATGCGGCCATTGGTTTCAGCTTCCACCTCTTTTTTTAATTGCTCCAATGCCAATGTAAAAGAATGGCTTTTCCCATGACTTAATCCTACTCTTAAAACCTTAACGTCATTTTCGGCATACCTACAGCTCCAAAATAGCAAAGCCAACAGGATTATATGTAAATGGATTTTTCTCATTTCATCCAATAGTTAACCAATATCATGGAGATTTCAGGAAAATAGGTGACCAACAACAAAACCAGGAACATGGGTATTAAAAAAGGAATGATCGCTTTCATTAATACTTCTACCTTTATTTTGCTGATGTGGCTCATCATAAAAAGGCATACGCCCACCGGTGGAGTTGCCACACCGATCATTAAGTTCACTACCATGATCACTCCAAAATGGATAGGATCTATTCCCAAATCAATTGCCAGAGGATAAAGGATAGGGGTGAATAGAATCAAGACAACTCCGGCCTCCAATATAGCCCCGAAAAGAAGTAAAACAAGGTTGATCAACAATAGGACTGCCCATTTATTTTGGGTAAAAGATATCACAGAGGCAGTGATGGATTCTCCGGCATCTTCTATAGTCAATAAATAGGAAAAAGGAGCAGTTGTTGAGATAATAAAGGTAATTACCGCAGTGGTCACCATGGTTTCTACGAATATATCCGGTAGATCTTTCCATTTGATGGCCTTGTAATAAAATATACCAATTACCAATGCATAAAATGCAGCTACTCCTGCAGCCTCAGTTGGTGTGAATACTCCTGCCAAAATTCCGCCCAGCATAATGACCGGCATCATCAAAGGGATGATGGCTTTTTTGAGGCCTTTTAAAATCGACCAGGCAGGTGGTGGAGGATCTTTAGGGTAATTGTTTTTCCAGCTGACAAAGTAAATCATCAAAGAAAGAAAAACGGCAATTAACAATCCCGGGATAATACCACCCACAAACAGCTTACCCACTGAATTTTCGGTCATGGCAGCATAAATAATGAAGGGGATACTGGGAGGGATAATGGGCCCTAAAACAGAAGAAGCGGTAATAATGGAAGTGGAAAATTTATCATTAAAGCCGTTTTCCCTCATTGCCTTGAGATTAACCTCTCCCAAAGCTCCGATAGTGGCAACGGCACTTCCTGACATCCATGAAAAAAGGATGCTTGAGAGTACGTTCGTCTGGGCAAGTCCTCCGCGATAATGCCCAACAAGAATCCTGGCAAAAGAGAAAAGTTCCCGCGTGATACCGCCGGCATTCATTAATCTTCCTGCCAATAAGAAAAGGGGAATAGCAAGGAACACATAATTATCCAGGCCCTTTACCATTTTATGGGGAATCATTTCCAATGGAATATCCAAACCAAAAAGGAGGTAACAAAGCGCTGTCAATCCCAATGAATAAGCAATGGGAACCCTGATCAAGGCAAATAAAATAAACAGTCCAAATAGTAAAAATATCATATTTCCAGCGTTTTGTTTGGCCTGAAGATAGATTGGGTTAGGTAAACCAACCCACCCATTGAAATAAAAGGTAAAGGGAGGTAAAAAACGGATTGTGTCCATCCGGTTATGGGCAAATAGGTATTCCATAACCTATGAATCACCATCAAAGAGCTATATAAAATAGCTGAAAGAAAGACCATAATGGCCAGATTTGCCAAAACTTGAATACGTTTTTGAGGAATTTTTGACCAATCAGTCAAAAAGGTAATGGTAATATGGGATCTTTGTTCCAATGCCAAAGCAGACCCAAAGAAGCATGCCCAAACGAAAAATATTCGACTCACCTCGGTAGAAAAAAGGATAGGTGTTTTTAAAATATATCGGGCAAAAATCCCTAGTAAAACCATGATAAAAAACACGGTACAACAGATGAAAGTCAGATAGTAATTTGATTTTGAGAAAAATTTTAAAAGGGACATGGGATTGGATTATAGATTATAAGGTAACGCTTATAAATAACATAAAAATGAAGAGCGGGACAAACTTTTTTCCATTGTATGTTACAGATGTATTGCGAAGGGTAAAATCAATTGCTATCCACTTAACTTATAATCGTGTAGATGATCCAAAATAAATTGGTTTATTAGGTCATTTGTAATAATTTCAGAATACAAAACCGTCAAACCTATGAAAATGCACATCAGATTATTGGTAATATTTTTCTTTTCTTCTTCTTTTTTTTGGGCTTGTTCTGAATCCAAAGAGTTTACAGAAGAGAATAAAAGTACTAAACCAAGGACCATAGTGACCACTGATGGTGAGGTGGATGATGTGGATTCATTTATCCGGTTTTTGGTATATGCCAATGAATTTGATGTTGAGGGTTTAGTTTACAGTAGTTCTCAATGGCATTATAAAGGAGATGGCAAAGGCACCTTATTTACCTCAGAAATGCCCAACACAGCAGAGCGCTATGGAGAAAGAGAAGACCTGAGATGGCCAGGTACAGATTGGATGCAGCATTTGATAGGGAAATATGGTGATGTATATAATAACCTGACCCGGCATGACACGGGGTATCCAAGTCCTGAAAAGCTACTGGGATTGGTGAAAGTAGGGAATATTGATTTTGAGGGGGAAATGGAGAAAGATACAGAAGGGTCGGATTGGATAAAGAAAATATTGTTGGATAAGGACGAGAGACCGGTTTATCTACAGGTTTGGGGAGGAACAAATACCATAGCAAGGGCCCTGAAATCCATTGAGGATGAATTTAAAGGGAAAGAGAATTGGGAAGAGGTATATCGAAAGGTTTCTGACAAGGCAATTATTTACACTGTTTTGGATCAGGATGCCACCTATACAAAATATATTGAACCGAATTGGCCCGAGGTACGGGTAATCTATAATTCCGATCAATTCTGGTGCTTTGCCTATCCTTGGCCGTGGCGTGTACCGGAGGAATTGCAATATTATCTTTCCGGTGAGTTTTTTTCCAGATACATATTGGATAAGGGACCCCTAATGGCTGAGTATTATACTTGGGGAGATGGCAGACAAATCGATAATGATGATGAGCATGACCATGGAGACTTAGAGGTGATGGAGAAAAATAAAAGAAGTCAATTTGATTTTATTTCAGAAGGAGATTCCCCTGCGTATTTTTACCTGTTGGATGTGGGTCTGAGAAGTCATGAAAACCCTTCCTATGGGGGCTGGGGAGGAAGGTTTGTCCAATCACCTGACAACCCTAGAAGGTGGGAGGATGGCAAACATGTAACAGATTTTAATGTATTTACCGAGAAGGATGACCCTACTTTTCCACAAACACGTTGGATTAAAGAAATACAGCATGATTTTGCAGCTAGAGCTGCCTGGTGTGTAAAAAGCTATGAAGAAGCCAACCATGCTCCGGAGGTATCTTTGAATCACCCTATGGACCTGAAAGGTAAAGTGGGAGAAACTATTCACCTAAATGGCTCAGCCCAAGACCCGGACGGGGATGGTCTGACTTTTCTTTGGTGGCAGTACCTGGAGGCAGGAACCCTGCAAGGTTATGTGCAGCTTCGGGATAAAAATTCCCCGGACACTTTTTTTGTCATTCCGGATAAAGCTAGGATAGGGGATACCATCCATCTTATTTTGCAGGTGGAGGATAATGGTAATCCATCCCTGACCAGGTATCAGAGGGTCATTGTTGAGGTCATTGGATAAATTTTAAGGGATATAATAATTATTTAAGGGAATGCAAGGCTACTCTGTTTCCTTCGGAATCTATAAAAAGAGCCATATAACCGACTTCGGGAGAAATAAGGGTTTTGGATTGTAGAATTTCTCCTCCAGCCTTTTTTATTCTGGCCAGTTCTGTTTTTACATCTTCTGAGGAAAAGTAAACCTGCACGCCATCTTCACTGGGTGTATAGAACTCCTCGTTTTTCACCAAACTTCCTCCAGCTCCACCTTTTTCATGGTCCCATGGAAACAAGGCCATGTCAATTGGTCCCATCTGAAGCCTTTCTAATTTGCAATCAAATACAGTTTCATAAAATGCCATTGCCCTTTCCATATTTTTTACCGGTATTTCAAACCAGCCTACTACAACATGTTTCATATATTTATGGGTTTAAAGAATAAATTTAGATAAATTAAGACAGAATTGCTGTTTTATTTAAGCCAGGAAATATGATTAGGAAGTATTATTTCAACCGAAGAAATTTTATCAAATCTACATCCCTATACACATTGGGTTTAGGGCTTTCTGTTTACCCGAAATTATCTCTTGCTGAAAATGATAGTGACTCAAAGGCAAAGAAAGTAGGCATAATAGGCTTGGATACATCTCATAGCATAGCCTTTACCAATGTACTGAACTATAACAAGGGAAATAAGGATTACAGAGGTTATCATGTGGTGGCAGCCTATCCTTATGGAAATCGGGATATTAAATCCAGTATGGATAGAATTCCCGGTTATACCGAAGAAATGAGAGAGATGGGGATTGAGATTGTAAATTCTATTGCAGCACTTTTGGATAAAGTGGATGTAGTCTTATTGGAAACCAATGATGGTAAATTGCATTTAGAGCAGGCAATGGAGGTATTTCAAGCTGGTAAAAGGATGTTTATTGATAAGCCCATGACAGCTTCTTTAAAGGATGCAGTAAAGATATTTGAAGCTTCAGAACAATATGGTATTCCGGTTTTTTCTTCCTCCTCATTGCGGTACGTTAAAGGAATTGATGAAATCAACAAGAGTACTGTTCTGGGAGCGGACACATTTAGCCCCGCCACCATGGAACCTAGCCACCCAGATCTTTTTTGGTATGGGATACATGGCGTAGAGACTTTGTTTACTGTTATGGGAACAGGATGTGAGTCAGTAGTTAGAATAAGTTCTGAGGATACCGATATAGTGGTAGGAACTTGGAAGGATGGTAGAATAGGTACTTTCAGGGGGACCCGGTCGGGGGTACATGAATATGGAGGAACGGTTTTCACGACTAAGAAAAATATTGTCCTTGGACCTTATTCAGGATATGAACCACTATTGTTGGAAATTGTAAAATATTTTGATACCGGAATTGTTCCTGTCCAACCAGAAGAAACCCTTGAAATCCTGGCCTTTATGGAAGCAGCAGATGAAAGCAAGAGATTAGGAGGCAAAAGTGTTTCTCTGAAAGAAATTATGGATAGATGATGGTTATTTATGATTTATTGTATGTTGAAGTTATTTAATTTTTAAATAGACGCTACTTTAAAAAAAAGCCCTAAAGCTCCAAATAGCGAGTGATATCACCAATAATTTCAAAAAATATCCAATATCTAACAATATCCGAAATAAGAAAAATTAGGATTTCAATTCGGTCAAAACCACTTTTGAAATTAAAAAAGGTCAAAGAAAGATTATACTTTCCTTGACCAGTTTTCTTTCCAAACTCTAAATTCAGAAAGAGAAATCTTAAACCTTGCAAAATTACCCTCATTGAGGGCAAGCAGATCTGATTCTACCATTTCCCTGAATCGGTTGCTGTCTTCTTGTGGAAGATTGTTTGCAGTGGATTGAATCAGTGCTGAACCTTCTCTTGGACTCAGATTTTCAGAAACGATTGTCATAATCAGTTTTTTGATTTCCTCCCTGTATTTGGTTCGGAAAGGATCGGGTTCGCTTACTGTTTGCCTAATGGAAGCATAACGTATAGCTGATTTTTCGTAAGCCCATAAGAAAACATCCTTCAATAAATCGACTTGATTCAGTTCATACACCCCTAGAATTCCTTTGGTATAAACCTCTTTAGGGACTTCCACAAAGGAGATAGGTGAAAGGTTATTTTTGATCAAGGGGATATTGGAGGCCAACCTGGAAGTCCTCTTATTGACATCGTCAAAAGCTTGCAAATAAGGAAGATGCACCATCATGAAAAATGCCTGTTCAAAAGGATTTTCAATCTCCCTGACTTTTTTCAAGATGAGTTCAAACTGCGTTGCTATCAATTGAGGAATGGACAGCGGAGTGTAAGCTGACTGATAGATGCCTACTGGCATGGACCGTAACCTCCCCAAGGAAGATTGTTCTTTCATGAGGTTTTCGGCCAATAATGCATGAAGATTCAATAAGATATAGTGTTTGAAGTCCAGATCATCTCCCAAATCCACCAAAAACTCAATGGCATCCTTGTGGTTGATGATCATTTGCGCTTCTTCCAAGGATTTGCCGGCTGCAGATTCACCCAATTCAAGTAACCTTTGGGTATCCAACAAAGAATAAGTATTTCCCTCAAGTCTACTGGAGTTCCAGGAAAGATCGATCAATAGTCTATTGAGGATTTCTCTTGCATGTGTGCCTGCAGGCTGATGTTGACTATGGGTGTACCCCAATACAGTTAACTTATGGATGTCATCTTTTGAGAGATAGACATCTATATTAGGCCTGTAGGAGTTTAAAAACTCCATGTTATAGCCAACTTTTTTCCTTTCTGACACTGGCTTTAAAAGGTAAGAAATGATTTTTTTACCTTCTTGGGAAATAGAAAATTCCTCTTTTTTAGGTCGGATCAACTTTTCCTGTTCGCTTTCTCTGACGAGATTATCCGAATAGGAAATATGGTATCTGGTAGATTTTGACCCTCCTGTAGTGTAAATCTCTCCCTCTTCTTTCAGCTTTTTAAGCCTACGCTGCAAGGTTCTCAATTCCAAATCCAAGCCTCCCCCATGCAGGATATCTTCAATAGAAGCACCATTAGGGGATTTGCCTATTAACCCTTTGATTATTAGAAGATCTCGTTTTGTACTTACATTTTCCACTGTCGCGAATTTATTTATTTGCGACAAATATATGATAATATTTCTGGTTTTAAAAAAAATTAAACGACATTTTATAGATTCACGACATTTATTTTATTTGTCGGCGGCGTGATCTTAAATGTTCCCTATTAATCATCAAAAGATTGTTGAAAGACGACCTGTCCTTCTTTGATGACTTTTTGGATATGTATTTTTCTGTTTTCTTTCACCGAAAAAATAACCACATCTTGATTGGGGTAAATATCCAAAAATGTAAGTGGGATAGATGAGGCCATTTTCCAGGCATCAGAAAGGGATTTCAATTTTTTATCAATTAAATATTGAATCCCCTCTATTAAATTTTTGGTAGCGCCTGCCAAGAGCCCTTCACCGTTTTTTAAAAAAAGTCTTCCATTTGGTTCCAAGACCACATTATCTCCTATATACGTTTGATATTCCCCAGGTGGCATTCCTGAAAAAAGCGTACAGTCACTGACCATAAAAGCCTTGTCACCTTTTGCTTTTAAAACAACTTTTAGGAAAGATTCTCCCAAATGAAATCCATCTGCCACCAGGCTTACATACAATGAATCAATGGACAATTGGTCCCAGAGAATATTGGGATGTCTTGGAAGCATCAATGGAACTGCATTGCCAATATGGGTGGAAAGATCCGCACCTGCATCTACGGCCTTAGCTATGTCATCAAGTGAAGCCAAGCTATGGCCAATGGCTATCTTAATTCCTGATTCACGACACTTTTGAATGAATCCAACGGATCCTTCCAATTCAGGGGCCAATGTGATCAATTTTATCCTTTTTCCTGATACTTCCTGAAACTTTTGGATCAGTCGCCAATTCGGAGATTGGATAAATTTAGGATTATGTGCCCCTTTTGCCCCTTCAATGTTGGAAATGAAGGGACCTTCCAAATGAATGCCGGCAATGCAGGAATTTACCAAAGGATTTGTTTCACATGCTTTTCTAAAGGACTTTAAAATAGAAATGATGGCCTCATTTTCATTGGTGACCAAAGTGGGCAAAAAAGTGGTCACTCCTTTGCTGAGCAGGAAAAGAGTTGCTTTTTCAATTTCATCAGTACGTATATCAGCCCTATTGAAATCAATTCCATTTACGCCATTGACCTGCAGATCAACCAATCCAGGAGCAAATAAAATATCAGTTTTTTGTATTTTCTTGAAGTGTTTTATCCTAGTATTAATATATTTTTTCTTTGCATTTAGAAGATTAATGGTATTGTCAAAAAGATGGACACCAGTGACTTGGTCCTTATCCAAGGAATTTGTATTCTCTGTAAATGCATCCTTGTCGGTAAATAAGTGACAATCCGCATGGATTCTTAAGATGGATGCAGGACATTGGGTTTCAATTGGTCCATAAAGTGCATTTTTTAAGGCATTTCGTTTATTTTTTCCGGGAACTACACAGCAAATAAACCCCGAATTGAGAAGCGCAGGAACGGTCAAGGTGAGCGCATGGGTAGGTACCTCTTCAAGCGTAGAGAAACAGGCATCATTTACCTGTTGTTGTCTGCATTCCGGATCCAATTTCACAGTTTTTACCGTGTTTGGGTCGTTGAAATCCGCAACTGGAGGATCATTGAAAGCGATATGGCCATTTTCACCTATTCCCATACAGACAATATCAATTGAAGCCTTTTCAATTAAAGTAGAATATCTAAGAACCTCTTCTTCTGTGTTATTACCTCCGTCAATGAGGTGTACTTCTTTGAAATTGAGTTGATCAAATAGATTCCTTTTGAGAAAATTTGAGAAAAGAGCCGGATTTTCAGGTTGAAGGCCTATGTATTCATCCATGTGGAATGCAATGACCTTTTTCCATGGAATGGATTTTGAGTTCCGGAGGTATTGAAGGAACTCGTTTTGGGATGGAGCTGCAGCGAATACTATTCTCACATATTCTTTTAGTTTCAGAACCTTCAGGATTCTTTCTTCAACAGCTATAACGGCTGTTTTACCCATTTCATCTCTGGTATTGGAAACATGTACTTTCATCAGTCCAGGATTAGGTTGTTTTAGAAATCAGAGTCAATAAAGTATCGACTTTTTCAGGTACTTTTTTGTATGATGATAATCCTACCGTTATATATACTAAGAAGGACACTATCAAGGGCAAACTGACCTGTAGTGCATAGCTTTCCATTTCAATATTTTTTGAAATTACAAATGCTGTAAAACCTGCTAAAATGGATGAAATGGCCGCTATGGGACCACAAGAACGGAATGCCGGGATCAATCCAAAAAGCATGGGAATGGCGATTGGTCCGACCAAAGCACCAAACCAGGAAATGATCAATCCAAGAATTCCGCCGAAATATTCATATTGTAAAGCAATAAGGATGGTTAATGTAGTGAAAACGAAGGTGATTACCCTGGCTGTAGTAAGGGAATCCGGTTTCACATTCAGAGATAAATTTGGTAAGATATCCCTTGTAATAACCGCAGAAATGGTATTGATGTCTGATGATGTCATTGACATGGTGTTGGCAAAGAGAGATGCAATGACAAGTCCCACTAATCCAGAGGGCAATAACAACAGGGTGAGCTCTCCATATGATTGACTTGGGTCTACCAGATCCGGAAGAAGAATGGGTGCTGCCCACATGGGAAAAAACAAAATCAAAGGCCATACCAGATATAGTAATCCTGAAAGTCTTGCTGCCTTGCTGGCCTGTTGTTCTGTATTCGAAGAGATATACCTTGTTGCCAGGTTCCATTGACCTCCATTGTAGGAGAGGAAGTTGATGAATAGGAAGGCCATCGCAAACCCTATTCCATAAGGTTCATGGAAGGGTTGGCTGTTGGAAGCAGGCAACTGCTCCCAAAGGGTCAATATGCTTTCTGGGCCTCCTAAATAGTCCATAACCGCAAGGAACATCACAATCCCGGCAAGAAGTTGTACTATAAACTGCGCAAAATCTGTCATAACCACTGCCCATAAACCTCCAAAAGTGATGTATAATAAAGATATTCCCCCAGAGATCAGGATGCCTACAGAAAGACTTACACCGGTAAATACATTCAATAAAATGGCAATCGAAGCCCATTTGGCACCGATATCAAAGAGTTTGAGCAAAACTCCGCTCCAGGCCATAATCTGTTGGGTCCAAAGGTTATACCGTTCTTTTAGGAATTCCAAGGGAGATTGGATTTGGAACTGTTTTCTCAGCCTTACCCAAAGTACGGGAAATACCCTTGCGCTCGCTAAGACAGTTATCCCAATGGTAAATGCCCACCAAAAATAGACTGAAATTCCATGGGTATAGGCCAGGGCCGCATAGGCTACGAAAACCGCACCGCTATATCCGGAGACATGGTGTGAAATACCTGATAACCACCAGGGTAATTTTCCACCGGCAACGAAATAATCTTCCGGATTTTTATTCCGAAAATAAGAATAAATACCAATGGCCAGCATTAGGAGAAAAAACAGGCCAATGATAATCAAGTCCAGGTTGCTTAACTGCATCAGTTTGGAGGATCAGAGGAAAGAAATTGAAAATTATACCGTGGGTTCCCAGCCCGGTTGATAATCTCTGGACCAGAATTTCATGGCTTCCTGGTTGTCTAGTATGTGGCCGTTTCTTGGATCTACTTTCAAAGCACCCCCGCTTCTAAGAGCGATATTGCCCAACTGAACCAAAAGCGTGCTGGTCTGACCACCGGTAATGTCCGCGGCCAAGGGAGTCCCTTTCCTCATAGCATCAAACATGTTCTGAATGTGAAATACATCCAGGTCATAAGTAGGATCGGAAAGGTTTCGGGGATCCACCGGTCTTTGGTATTTCACTTCTTTCACCACCTGATTTTTGAGGTCCATGATACTGTAATTGTCACCTCCATCGATTCTGATGGCTCCCTCTTCACCATAAAAAATCACACCCACACTGGATCCTTCTGAATTAATTCCATTACAGCTTCTTCCTTCCCAGGTGATCATGCTATTGTTGTCAAATTCAAGATTGATTACCTGTGTGTCCGGTGTTTCCCAGTCATCCTGGTAACGGTACCTTCCTCCTGAGGAAGTTACCCTGGTCGGAAATTCTACCCCTAGCCCCCATCTGGCCAAGTCCACCATGTGGGTGCCGTTATTGAGAGCTTCTCCTGTGCCCCAATTCCAGAACCAATGCCAATTGTAATGGATGATATTATCCCTGAATTCTTCCCTTGGAGCTGGACCTTGCCAAAGTTCAAAATCCAAATGCTCCGGTACTGCTGTTTTTTTACCAATACCAATTGGTCCTCTGTTATTGGTGTACCATGTTTTTGCAAAATAGGGTCTACCAATTACTCCTTCATGTAATTCCTTGATAGCTGCGACTATATTGGGCCAGGATCTTCTTTGATTTCCCATTTGGATTACCCGCTTGTATTTTTCTGCTGCTTTTAAGAGTATTTCTCCTTCATGGGGATTGTGGCTTGCAGGTTTTTCAAGATACACATCTTTCCCGGCCTTGCAGGCTAATATGGCTGCCGGTGCATGCCAATGGTCCGGAGCGGCTACCACCAAAACATCCAGGTCTTTGTCTTCCAGGCTTTTTCTGAAATCAGGACTGGATTTGGGCCTGTTTTGCTGCACATTTGAAACTGCCGCTATGCATTTCTCAGCAGCCAATCGGTCCACATCACAGATATGCAGCACTTCACTATTAGCTTGGGAAGCAAAATTTTGGGCCAATGCCAATCCCCGGCTGTTGACTCCCATTACGGCCACTTTTATCCTGTCGTTTGCCCCAAGGATTTGGGCATAACTTTTTGGTGAAAAGCCTGGAAGAATACCTCCAATGGAAATTGAGGCAGTTCCCATTAGGGACTTTTTTATAAAATCCCTTCTGTTGTCTTTGAATGAGGTCATTTATTTACCGGGTTTTTAGGTTGAATAAAGGGTTGGGGGATCATTTTCAGGTATATGATTATAATAAATCAGGGATAGGGTTGATTCACTTCTTATTCAGGCCTAATCCTGAAGATTCTATTCCAACTTCCCCAATATATCAATAAAATTCTGGCATAAAAATAGTTTTTACTTGACCTGCGAAACAGATGATTCTCCCCATAATCACCTATTTTAAGCCCCGATTATAAAATCCGTTTTTGATATTATCTGTAAAAGCAGTTTATTTATTAAAAATAAAACACCCTAATAACCCTAATAAGATGTCAATTTTAAACACAAAATTATCCAGACGAAAGAGTCTGAAAACCATTGCAGGTACAGCAGCATTGAGCGCTTTAGGTACGGCTATCTCCACCAGGCTTCAGGCCATGGAGAAACCCTTGGAAGAAGATTTGAAGGGAAGAATCAACCATTCAGTTTGCCGTTGGTGCTATAATGACATTCCATTGGAAGATTTGTGTAAAGCAGCTGTTGAAATCGGTCTCAAGTCCATAGAATTGGTAGGGCCTGATGAATGGCCTGTGTTGAAAAAATACGGTTTGACTTCAGCTATGCCATGGGGAGCCGGAATGGGAATTGAGAAGGGTTTTAACAATCCTGAATACCATGATGAATTGGTGAAAAGTTATGAAGCCATGATTCCTAAAGTGGCAGAAGCAGGCTATAAACAGATTATTTGTTTCTCCGGAAATCGTAACGGACTGGAGGATCAAAAAGGGATTGAAAATTGCGCCATGGGTTTGAAAAGAATTATGCCCATGGCAGAGAAACACGGGATAATTATGTGTATGGAACTCCTTAACAGTAAAGTAAACCATAAAGACTATCAAGCAGATCATACTGCATGGGGGGTGGAAGTATGCAAGGCAACCGGTTCAGAAAATATCAAGCTTCTCTATGATATTTACCATATGCAGATTATGGAGGGGGACATAATTGCCACCATAAAAAAATACCATACTTATATTTCGCATTATCATACAGGAGGCGTTCCTGGCAGGAATGAGATTGATGAAACCCAGGAACTTTATTATCCGGCAATCATGAGAGCAATTTTGGAAACCGGATATGAAGGCTTTGTTGGACAGGAGTTTATACCTAAAAGACCTGATAAATTGGCATCCCTTAAACAGGGAGTTGAAATTTGTGATGTTTGATTGAAAAAAATCCAATTATTAAACCCAATGAACAGATTTTAAGCACCTATCCCCTTTAATTATGTCTGACAACTCAAATCCAAAAGTACCCAACGAAAGGAGGATTTTCCTTAAATCCACCGGAGCAGCCTTGTTGGGAAGTACAGTTTTTTCATTGCCTTTTTCCATCAATTCCAGCTATGCAGCCAATAACAACACCTTGAAAGTGGGCTTGATTGGCTGTGGAGGAAGAGGAACAGGGGCCGCTGCGCAAGCATTGAAGGCCGATCCTGATGCTGTTTTAACCTGTATGGCAGATATTTTTCCTGATTATTTGGAAGAATCATACAATTCACTCATGCAGGTTAATCCCAAACAGGTGAAAGTGGACAGTGCAAATAAATTCATAGGATTTGATGCTTATAAGAAGGTATTGGAATCGGATGTGGATGTGGTGATACTTACAACACCGCCTGCTTTTAGACCAGGTCACTTTAAGGAGGCTATAGGGAAAGGTAAACATGTCTTTTGTGAAAAACCGGTAGCTGTGGATGCCCCTGGCGTAAGAAGTGTACTTGAAACAGCCAAGCTGGCCAAGGAAAGGGGTTTGTCCGTGGTTTCGGGATTTACATTCCGATATGATTTTCCTAAAAGGGCACTTTTTGAAAAGGTGAGTAATGGGGAAATCGGGGAAATCATGTCAGTATTGACGGTCAGAAACGGGGGAGGGCTTTGGTACAAAGACAGGCAGCCAAAATGGACTGAAATGGAATACCAATTAAGGAACTGGTATTATTATGATTGGCTTTCCGGAGATTATATTGTTGAAATGATGGTGCACAGCCTTGACATGATGTCCTGGGCATTTGGAGATAAACTCCCCCTCCAGGCAACTGGTTCAGGAGGAAGGCAATCCAGGACTGAGGAAAAGTGGGGGAATATATACGATCATTTCGCCATTGAATATGAATATGAAAACGGTGCGAAAGGCATTCACTTTAGCAGACAACAACAAGGTTGTTCAAATGTCAATAAAGCTGAGGTTTTTGGAAGAAATGGAAAAGCGCTTGTAGATATAGGCAGACAGATCCATAGCATTCAAGGCCAGTCAAAATGGGATTACAGTGGGGAGAAAAACAATCCCTATGAGACCCAGCATGAGGAATTGTTTGCTGCCATTCGCTCAGGTAACCCTATCAATGAAGGAGATTTGATGGCTAACTCTACCATGCTGGCTGTTTTAGGAAGGATGGTAGGCTACAGTGGCCAGACCATTACTTGGGAAGATGCTTTAAAATCCAATATGACACTCGGCCCCAAATTGGAGGATTACCGTTGGGATTTAAAATGGGAAGTACCATCTGTAGCGGTCCCTGGTAGGACAAAAGTCCTCTGATCAACAATTTATTGATTGGAAATTGATCTAATACGCATCCAAAACAAGTCTTTTATCAATAATTTAAAAAATGAGATCCTACCTAAGCTATTTTGTACTTCTGATTTTATTCGGGATTAATGTACCCCTTATGGGTCAGGATTATTTATTTGAATTTGGAAAGTCCAGAGGCTTAGAAAGCCTGGTCAGTTCTGAATCTCCTGTCGAACTCCCCATAAAATGGTTTAATGTCAACACGGAAATAGATACTTGGCATTTTGAGGGAGATGAACTGGTCTGTAAGGGTCTGCCAATTGGCGTGATCCGTTCGGAAAAGCAGTATGAAAACTTCATTATGTATATTGAATGGAAACACATGGAGGCTGGCGGAAATTCCGGAACTTTTGTTTGGAGCAGTGCGGTACCGGGAGACAACCGCCTACCTGACGGAGTGGAAGTACAAATGCTTGAATTGGATTGGGTGAATCAAAATAAAAAAGAGGGAGTATTGCCTCCCATAGCCTATGTTCATGGGGAACTCTTTGGAGTAGGGGGAGTAACTACCGTTCCGGATAATCCGAGAGGAAGCAGGAGTAAGTCAATTGAAAACCGATGTCTGGGAAAAGGGGAGTGGAATACTTATGTGGTTGTTTGTGTGGATGGGGTAATCAAACTTTCAGTCAATGGCAAATTTGTGAATGGTATCAGTCAGTCAAGTCAGAAAAAAGGGTATATCTGTTTGGAATCTGAAGGAGCACCTATTCATTTCAGAAATTTGAAAATCACAGAACTCCCACCAGGTGTTACTTCAGCAGATCAAATTGCCCCCTTGTTAGATGTCAATTAAGAATTCTGATTAATGAAGAAAAATCATTCTTTTCAGGCCAAACTGAATTACCTCATAAGTAGATATTCCCGCCAAGCTATGAAGAATAAAATTATTTCCACTTTGATCCTTAGCTCTTTGGGATTGACCATTCAAGCCCAGTCCGCTTTTACCAAACTTGAACCTATCAGTTATTCTGAGGTGATTATTAACGATGAATTTTGGAAACCTAAATTAGAGAAGGTAGCCACATCAGCACTTCAGGTCTGTATACAGCAGACCGAGGTAGAGACCGGACGGATCAGGAATTTTGAAGAGGTAGCCCGAGGGAAAAATGAAAAACATGAAGGTATTTACTATGATGACAGTGATGTCTACAAGGCCCTTGAGGCCATCGCCTATTCATTAAAAAACCTGCCAGATGCAGATTTGGAAAAAAAGGCTGACGAATGGATTGAAAAAATAGCAGCCGCTCAGGAGCCTGATGGGTATATCAATACCTATTATTCTTTGACAGGTTTGGGAAACAGGTGGACTGACATGGATAAACATGAAGCATACTGTGCAGGTCACCTCATCGAAGCAGGAGTAGCTTATTTCCAAACCACAGGCAAAAGGAAGTTGCTGGATGTAGGCATCAAAATGGCTGACCACATGGATGAAACCTTCAGACAAAAAAATGTTCCCTGGGTGGTTGGGCATGAAGAAATAGAATTGGCCTTGGTGAAATTGTACAAACTAACCGGTGAAGAGAAATACCTTGATTTATCAGATTGGTTTTTGGATCAAAGAGGACGTGGTCTAGGAGTCGGTGCCATTTGGGACAATCCAAACTGGGGACCAAAATATGCACAGGATGATGTCCCTGTAAAAGAACAAAAGGAGATAACCGGTCATGCTGTAAGGGCTATGTATCTTTATACAGGTGCAGCAGATGTAGCGGTAGCCAAAAGAGATGATGGCTATATGAATGCCATGAAAACTGTATGGGAGGATGTAGTGTACAGGAATATGTATGTCACTGGAGGAATAGGTTCTTCAGGTAGCAATGAAGGGTTTTCAGTGGATTATGACCTTCCCAATGAAAATGCCTATAGTGAAACCTGTGCTTCGGTAGGAATGGTATTTTGGAACCAAAGAATGAATGCACTGGAGGGCGAATCCAAATTTATTGATGTGCTGGAAAGGAGTTTGTACAATGCTGCACTGGATGGATTAAGTTTAAATGGAGACAGATTCTTTTATGGTAATCCTTTGGCCTCTTCAGGACAGCATTTCCGAAGGGCTTGGTTTGGGACTGCCTGTTGCCCTTCCAATATATCCAGGCTGGTAGCCTCTGTCGGTAATTACATTTATGCAAAATCAGAAAACACCATTTGGGTGAATCTTTTTATTGGGAGTAAAACCAAAATCCAAATGGGAAAGGTAGAAGTTCCGATAATCATGGAAACCAAGTACCCCTTGGAAGGTGCTGTTGCCATTACCATGAATCCGGATAAGCCAACTTCCTATGCCTTGAAATTAAGGCTTCCAGGATGGGCCAAAGAAGAGCCTGTACCAGGGGGTCTCTATCGTTTTGAAGGAGAAAGTACCACTTCCTATCAAATTACATTAAACGGAAAACAAGTGAAATATGAGGAAAAGAACGGTTACATCACCATTGATAGGAAATGGAGAAAAGGTGATAAAATTGAGTATTACCTTCCTATGGAAGTTAGAAAAGTGGTGGCCAGAAAAGAAGTAGTAGCCAATAATGACAGGATTGCCCTCCAAAGGGGCCCCTTGATATATTGTGTGGAGGGATCGGATAACCAAGGGAAGGCCTGGAATATTCTTTTAACTGAAAATTCAAATTTTGAGGTGTTTGAATATAAAGTCCTCAACGAAAAAGTAATGGCCATAAAGGCCCAAGCTTCGGTGTTAACACCCGCCTCGAACGGGTCTGGCATTATTTCCGAAACCAAAACAATAACAGCCATACCCTATTATACCTGGGCAAATAGGGGGCAGAATGAAATGCAGGTTTGGTTACCGACGAAAGTAAAAGAAGTGAAAATCAATTATTGATGTTAAATAAAAAACCACCCCATTTGGACTTGGGTGGTTTTTTTGTTCTGAGTGTTTTCAATCAAATCAGTTCGGGAAAATTGTCATTTTAAACCCTGGTCAGTTTTATAGGGTAGGTCTTAGAGGCATTCCACTGGCAGACATAAATGTTTTCATCCTGGTCTATACAGACGTCGTGGCAATGTTTGAAAATGGGTTCTTTTTGTACCATCAATTGAAGTTCTCCATCAATATACTTGGGTTCGGTCCCTCCTGGATTGGATACTACTTTGTTTTTTTCGTCCAGGATTGTGACAAAGCCGGAGTTGTCCATTTGCTCCAGGTATTTGGCTCTGGACCAACAAACCCCGGCATAGAGGTTTTTACTGTGAAACACGGGTCGGCAAACAAAAGCTCCTGGAAGGAAAATAGTCTCTAAATATTCTCCTTTCATGGTAAACCTTTTGAATGAATTATGACCTCTGGAAGTACACATAAGGGTGGGGTTTCCTGGATTTCTATAATCAACGGCTATTCCATGCGCTGTCTTAAATTGGGCATCCCCATGTCCATCTCCTCCAAATTTTCGGATAAAATTCCCGGCATGATCATATTGAAGAAAATATTGGGATCCATAACCATCAGCAATATACAGGTCTCCATTTTGGGCAATAGCAGTCTCTGTAGGGGTATACCTCATTCCCTCGGAATAGATTCCCTCTTTCAAAGGAGATTTTATTTCAGCGACCACTTTTCCCGAGAGATCCGTTTTGACTACTCTTCCTCCATTATCAACTATCCAAAGGAATTCTTCTCCGCCTTCATCTACGATGGATAATCCATGGGCTGAAGTTAATCCTAGTGTCCAGGCATCCAGTAATTTCCCGTTCTGACTGTATACAATGATATTGTTTTTGGGTTCATCGGTGACCATAAAAAGTCTTCCCTTTTTATCCATAACCATTTCATGACAATTGATTACGGGAAACTTATCAGGGTCTAGATTTCCCCATTGGGTATCCACTTTATATTTGAAGTCACCATGTCCAATGATGGTATCAGAATCGAATGCAAAAGAAAGGTTGGGTTGTAGGCTCATAGCTAATCCTGTTATTGCAGTTTGTTTTAGAAATTGTCTTCGGCTGGTATCCATAAAGAATTTTGAAGTCGTTTAAATATTCAAAACATAATATCAGAAAATTTCTGCATTGTAAAATGCCGTTAATCAAAATTATTAGTGATTCATTTTTTGTTTTTGACTATATTCCCATTCAAACCCATAATTACCTATGAAAAAATTAATTAAAAACTTGTTATTGACTTGTTTGATTCTGTTTACAGGCCAGATCCAGGCTCAGGAAATTGCACTTCAACTGTATAGTTTGAGGAATGAAATGAGGGAGGATATGAAAGGAAGCCATCAGCTCATCGCTGATTGGGGGATAAAGTACATTGAAGGTGGGGGTACCTACGGAATGGAACTCAATGAGTATAAGAAGTTTATTTCGGACCTTGGTCTTTCGGTGATTGCAGTTGGAGCGGATTTCAAGCAACTTCAGGAAAATCCTCAGGCAATAATTGATAATGCCAAGGCTTATGGTGCCAAATATGCTACCTGTTTTTGGATTCCGCATACTAATGGAGAATTCAGCATAAAAGAAACCCAAGAAGCAATCAAAGTATTTAATGAGGCAGGGAAAATCCTAAAAGATGCAGGAATCACACTGTGCTACCATCCGCATGGTTATGAATTCCAACCTTATAATAATGGGACCCTTTTCGATGAGCTGTTGAAAAATGCCAAAAATTACGACTTCAACATGGATGTGTTTTGGGTTCAGATGGGTGGAGGAGATCCTTTGGCCATCATGAAAAAATATCCGAAGAAATTTCCATTGCTTCACCTGAAAGACAGGGCCATAGGAACCCCGGGAAGTTCTGATGGAAGGGGAGATGTAGAAACGAATGTAGTTTTAGGAACCGGGGATGTTGATATTCATGGGCTGATCAAACAAGCACAAAAATCAGGAACAAAATACCTGATTATTGAGGATGAATCATCCAGATCAGTACAGCAGATCCCTCAAAGTGTGGCCTATATCAAAAAGGTGATGGCAGAAAAGTAAGAAGTCCTTATATCAATTTAAAGCCCTCGATGAAAAGAGGGCTTTTTTTATTTATAAAAGAAGAGATCTGTCCTAAATTGTTTGCTGTACCATTTTGGCTTACCTTTACAGTCCAAAAAAAATCACAATCAGCGGTTCAATAACCCGCTCTAACAAAAATTTGAATGGACAGGTCCAAAGGAATTAAAGAAGGATTGATGCTTCCTGTCATGGAGGCATTTTATACAATACAAGGCGAGGGGATCCATTCGGGGACTCCTGCATATTTTATCAGGTTAGGGGGATGTGATGTCGGCTGTGTTTGGTGTGATGTCAAAGAATCCTGGGAGGCAGGAAAATGGCCGGTACTGACAATTGATGAGATCGTTGAAAGTGCCATGGAACACCCTGGAAGAATGGCAGTAATAACAGGAGGGGAACCTTTGATGTATAACCTGGATCCCTTGACAGCTCTATTAAAAGTCAAAGGATTTATAATTCACATAGAAACTTCTGGGGCCTATCCCTTTTCCGGGAATTTCGATTGGGTTTGTTTCTCTCCTAAAAAATTCAAAGCCCCTCATCCCACTATTTATGAGAAGGCCAATGAACTGAAAGTGGTGATTTTTCATAAGTCCGATTTTGAATTTGCGGAAAAACATGCTTCATTGGTGCAGGGAAACTGTATTAAATCTTTACAGCCGGAATGGAGTAAAGCAAATATTTATACAGAATCAATCGTTGATTACGTAAAATCCCATCCGGATTGGAAAATTTCGCTTCAAACCCATAAATTTATGGATATCCCATAAACCCATGAGAATTGCCTTTCTTTTCATTATGTTTTTGTTGATTATTGAGCATGGTTACTCACAGGAGTACTCCATTATTGATAGCAGGGCCATAAAACTCCATCAGGAAGGTGATGATTTGGTAAAAAAGAGGATGTATGATGAAGCTATTGAAAAATATAAAGCTTCTATAAACAGAGAAGCAAATTTTTTGGAGTCATACATCAAATGGGGACGAATATTGCTCACTAAGGGCAATCCTGATGAAGCCTTGAAAGTGGTTGAAAGGGGTGAAGCCCGGTCTTCCAAAGCCAGCCCGAAGGTCAAGTCAGAGTTTGGTTGGCTCAAATTGAACATCTATTTAGCAAAGGGGATGTTCAGGGAATCTATAGGAAAATTTAATGAATTAGACCCCCATTTGAGCAGTGAATTCAAAAGAGCCCTTGAATACAAGGAAAAGGTGGATCAAATTTCTTTTTTAAAGGAGCAGCTAGACAAAGAAATTGTCCTTCAAAAGGAAAAATTACCGGCACCAATCAATGGATATAAATTACAATATTTTCCGGTACTGACGGCTGATAGCAAAAAGCTCCTATTTACCAAAAGAGATGGGACGGAGAATTATCAGAAGGAAGATATTTTTGTCAGTTATTTAGATGATGATGAGGTTACTTGGACCAGACCGGAAGGAATCTCTGAAATCATCAATACTCCTTATAACGAAGGGACATGCACCATTTCAGCGGATGGGAACATCCTGATATATACTTCCTGTGATGCGCCTGATTCTTTTGGGAGCTGTGATTTATATATAGCTTATAAAGTAAACGGACATTGGCAAAGGTCTTTAAACATGGGCAAAAATGTCAATTCCAGGTCTTGGGATTCCCAGCCCTCCCTTTCTGCTGATGGAAGGATATTGTTTTTTTCTTCCGATCGAAGAGGAGGATATGGGGGAAATGATATTTGGTATAGCTTGAGAATGCCGGACGGTTCATGGTCTGAAGCAAAGAATTTAGGATCCAAAATCAATACAGCAAAAGATGAAGTCTCACCTTTTATTTATTTTAATAATGAAATTTTATTTTTTGCATCCAATGGGCATAGAGGATTTGGAGGAATGGATCTTTTTCTCTCACGGGTTGAAAGTGGGGAATTCATGGAACCTGAAAATTTAGGTTTTCCGATCAATGACCAAAGTGATCAATTCTCTCTGTTCATTACTGCCCAAAGAGATTATGCCTATTATACAGAAAGTACCTTCAAAGATGGGGAGGTTGAAAATTCATTTTTATATCGGTTTAAATTTCCAGAAGAAATAGAAATTGGTGAGAAATTAGTGGTTACGCAAGGGAAGGTGTTGAACAGTAAAACCGGCCAGCCAATTGATGCCAGATTATCTTTGGTGAGCCTTAGCAATGACAGTACGATGTACCAGTTTAGGTCTGACGGGAAAAGCGGTGATTTTATGATGATCTACCCGGACAGGTCTTTTTCAGGGCTATATGTTGAAAAAGAAGGATATCTTCCGAAAATATATAATGTCGAAAGAGATAACCTTAAAAACCAGGAAAACCTTGAAATAGCATTGACTCCCATTGCTGCCGGGGAAGCCTTTATTTTCGAAAACATATTTTTTGATTTTGACAAGGATGAGCTAAAACCTGAATCTTTGAGTTCTTTGGTGAGACTTTTTAATTTTTTGGTGGTCAATCAGAAAGTGAATATTCAGATTGCCGGTCATACAGATAACGTAGGCTCCATCACCTACAATCAAAGCCTTAGCCAAAGAAGAGCGGAGAGTGTGAAGAACTACTTACTTTCAAAGGGGATTAATGAAAATAGGATGCTTTCTGTAGGTATGGGTGACAAAGAACCTATCCGTCCAAATGATACACCTGAGAACCGGGCATTAAACCGAAGGATTACTATTACCATCCTTTGATTCAATTAATTAGGAAGGCAATTTTTACGGCCAGAATAATATCTCTGATTTCTTTCGCTTTTCAATAAATGGCAATGAATTGCCTTACTTTTTAGCTTGGGGAAATTTTTTTTCTTAAATTTATTATCCCCCTGGATAACTTTAGGTTTTTATCTTAAATTGAGGTCAAAAAAAGAAAATCTGTATTTGAAATTTAAAAAAGTCTGTTTGAAATAAAATTCGGTTTTTTACATATTTAATTATTTTCACGTCTGTCTTATTTTGAATTAAACAAATTTTATTCAATAATATTTTATTTTAATATTTTTTTCATAATTTTAGCCCAGGTGAAATGTGCTGCAACTTATTTCTCCTGATAGCTACTGTAAGGATTAAAGAATCTCAAGGTTCAATAATTGAATTGCATTTATTAAATCAAATAGACCCGATATGAAGGTATTTTTATCTTTGTTCGCCTGTTTTTTGTTTATTTCTACGGCTTCTTTAAATGCCCAAAGTAGAATTGTAAGCGGACAGGTTTTTTCAAAAAAAACCAATCAACCCATTTCTGGGGCCTCTATCATTTTGAGAGGTACTACCATTGGTACTTTATCTGACTTAAACGGCAGGTATGTTCTCAATGTCAATCAGGAGAACTTCACGCTTGTTTACAGTTATATTGGATACCAGACGGAGGAAGTTATTTTTGGTTCTGAGGATTCGATGGATGTGTATTTGACACCATTACCAGAAGTAAAGGAAGAAGAAAAAATCATCAAGGTGGAGAAGATTGAAGAAGAGGAGGAGGAAGTTCCGGACCCCCAAAAGGATGATGCCAGGTCGAAAGTTACAGGAGATTTAATAGAAAACATACCTTATCAATCTTTTGACAGGGCATTACAGGGGAGAACGCCGGGACTCCTCGTAAAAGCCGCCGGAGGGATACCGGGGGGTGTCATCAACGCCAGAATAAGAGGTGTAGGCTCTATCTTGGCAGGCAATGAGCCATTATATATAGTAGATGGTGTTTTGATCAACAATACTTCTTTTTCACTATATACACAATCCAATCCCTTGGCTTTTTTGAATCCCAATGAAATTGAATCCGTAGAGGTGCTAAAGGATGCAGCATCCACAGCAATTTATGGAAACCAGGGAGCCAACGGTGTAATTTTGGTTACTACCAAAAAGGGTAAGACAGGAAAAATGCGCTTGGAATTGAATGCTTATGCAGGAGAAACCATGCCCATAAAATATTTTGACCTTTTGGATGGTCCGGAATGGTATGCAATGAGAAGAGATGCCTACAGGAATTCCGGAAATGTTATCCCTGAAGCTTTAACCCTTTCCAACATGGGAATCCTGCCTCAAAATTGGAATCAATTAAGTCCGGCTGAACTGGATGCCATTGGAACAAGTGTGCCTACTTATGATTGGCAAAGGCAAATGATGGGCAATAGTATGCTTCACAACTATGAATTGAATGCATCTGGAGGAAGCAATTCCACGCTATATTATGTTTCGGGTTCCTACCATTACAGCGGGTCTACTTTTTCCCCTGTTGATTTTGAAAGGGGGACAGTAAGGGCTTCACTCAGTCATACTATCAAAAACCGGCTACGTCTTGAGGCAAATGTCAATTTGGCCACTATTGATCAAAATGTCCCTTTCACTACTGATGGTGCTTTTTTGGGCAATCCCGCTTATGCCACTTCTCTGATTTTAAGACATAAT
>Ga0114946_10000536_pt1 | contig 25555 bp, 21 predicted proteins | sample WalLakDeSediment_FD_88676 | JGI IMG/M metagenome (GOLD analysis project Ga0114946, IMG submission 88676) | Lake sediment microbial communities from Walker lake, Nevada to study Microbial Dark Matter (Phase II) - Walker Lake 11/02/13 Deep Sediment | ecosystem: Environmental > Aquatic >... | reverse complement strand
TTTCAATGTGGTTAAAAAAATCCGATGGTTGGGGGTGTTTGTAAGCCCATGTTTTAATATAAGATCGAAAAGCCTTATCAAATTTCTCAGCTCCGAGAATATATTCCCGTAACATGATCAATCCCAAAGCAGGCTTCATGTAAGCAACCATCCCTAAATTGTTGGCTTGGGTCCTATCGGGATGAGTAGCAATCGGCTCCCTGTCTTTATTGGTAAGCCAGTTCACGTATCTCCTGGTCTGAATGAGGTTATTGGAATACTCCCCATTATTGAATGCCAGATAAGAATAATAATTCATGAAAGTGTTGAATCCTTCATCCATCCATGCATGCTTCCTTTCATTTGTACCCACAATCATTGGAAACCAATTATGGCCAAACTCATGATCAGTTACCCCCCATAAATCTTCTCCTTTAGATCTGAAACTACAAAAATTAAGTCCTGGGTATTCCATTCCGCTGATATCTGCTGCAACATTGATGGCAACAGGATAAGGATATTCGTACCACATTTCAGAATAATGCTCTATGGAGGCCTTTCCATATTCAGTAGATCTTCCCCAAGCTTCATATCCATCACTTTCTATTGGGTATACAGATTGAACCATAGCTTTTTCCCCGCTTGGTAAATCAATCTTTGCTGCATCCCAAATAAAAGCCTTAGAAGAGGAAAATGCCACATCTCTTGTACTTTTCATCCTAAATTGCCAGGTTAACATCCCTTCATTTTTAGGTCTGGTATTGGAGTAATCAGTTACTTCTTCCGGACTGATCAGATAAACCCGGTCATCACTTTCAGCTGCCAACTTCATTCTCCTTTGCTGTTCTCTGGTCAATACCTGACCAGGGTTCACCAATTCCCCGGAAGCAACGACAATATGATCAAAAGGAACAGTTATCTTAAAATCAAAATCACCATATCCAAGATAAAATTCGCCGGCTCCCAAATATGGATCAGTATTCCAACCCACAACGTCATCAAAAACAGCTACCTTCGGGTACCATTGGGCAATTGCGTAAATCGTTCCATCTTTAACTTTAACCCGTCCCATCCTATCCATTCCTTTTTCCGGAATCTTAAATTCAAAATTCATTGAAATAACAGCTTGACCACCCATAGCAGGTATTGGCTCAGCAAAAAACACCTGCATCCTGGTATCACTTATCATGAATTCATCTGAAACAGGTTTATTTTTACCTTGAACCTGTGCTCTTACATTATCAATTTTATACCCTCCATCAAGATCTCCTACATATCTACTCCCTTGAACAGGAGTAGTTAAAGTACCTCTTGAATCTTTGGTAAACCTGTTTTGTTCCAAATAAACCCAGATAAAATCGAGTGGCTCAGGGCTGTTGTTTTTATAGGTTATCGCCACCGATCCTTTTACAGAATGGTTGGTTTCATCCAAAACAACCTCGATTACATAATCTGCCCTATTTTGCCAATAGGAAGGGCCAGGTTTTCCAGAGGCCGTCCTATAGGCTGTACCTTGCCTATAACCAAATTCTGTAAATGCTCCATCTCTGTTTTCGGTTACTTGTATCTGTGGAAATGCACTGCTACCTATCGTAAGGAATAAGAGAAGAAGAAAAAGTTTTACTGTGGCTTTTCTTTTCATATATTTTAAATTTTGAATCTTAAGGCTAAAATAAATAAAGACTTAAGAAGAAAAAATCCAATTCATGTTAATCATATTTAATTCTACAAAACAATTGGATGTTTTCAATAATTTGTAATTGGGGTAAAATGGTCAGTTATTTACGCCTCAAAACCACAACTTATATGAAATTGATACTTTCTGCAGCACTTTTTTCCTTGACTATTGGAATTGCATTAGGAAATCAGGACAGTTCCACCATGGATCTTGGAGAAATTATTATCATGGAAAACCGATTGGAAATCCCTTTTAACAAAGTCTCCAGAAACATAAGTGTTATTAACAGAAAAGATATTGAGACTACCCCGGCACGAAGCATACAGGAATTGTTGGCATTTACACCTGGAGTGGATGTTAGACAAAGGGGAGTGAGTGGCGTTCAGGCAAATATAGGAATAAGGGGAGGCAGTTTTGAGCAAACTTTGATATTGCTAAATGGTATCAAACTTACAGATCCACAAACTGGCCATCACCTGATGAATATTCCTGTCCCGTTTCAGGCTATTGAAAGAATTGAGGTTCTCAAAGGGCCTGGATCCAGGATTTTTGGCCAAAATGCCTATGCCGGAGCTATCAATATAATTACCTCACTTCCAGAAACAAAAAGCCTGAATATTCAGACTTTTGGAGGTGACTACGGAATGAGAGGAGGACATGTCATTTCTTCTTTGCCCATTGGAAAATATAAGCAGACCATCTCTCTTTCACATGATGCATCAGATGGTCATTGGTATAATTCTGATTTCAAAGTGAATAATCTATTTTATGAATCAGGATTTGAAATAAATGAGAAAAACGAATTGAATTTAATGATGGGTCTTGCAGACAGGCAATTTGGCGCTAATGGATTTTATACAGACCGGTTTCCTGACCAATGGGAAAGTATCCAAACCTATTTGAGTTCATTAAGTCATACTTACAGAAATAAAGGTTTATTTTTTCAGACAAGGGGATATTGGAGGAGGAATGTAGATGAATTCCGGCTAAGGAGAGAGGAACCTGAGTTTTTTACCAATAACCATATTTCTGATGTAATGGCATTGGAAATCAATGGATCCTTTACCTCAAAATTTGGCACTTCCGGAATTGGCTTTGAGGGTAGAGTGGAACAAATTGAAAGCAGTAACCTAGGTAATCGGGGAAGAAATTTTCTGGGAGTTTTTGGGGAACACCGGATTGAGTTTATGGAAAAATTTGATCTAAGGGCTGGAATTTATTCCAATTTTTACAATGAATACGGTTGGAAGCACTTTCCGGGAGCCGAAATAGGTTATCAACTGAATAACAGTTCGCGCTTGTATACCAATTTTGGAGCCAGCTACAGAATACCTTCCTATACGGAATTATTTTATGAAGACCCAAGCAATAGCTCCAACCCTAATTTATTGCCAGAGGAGGCATGGAATTATGAATTCGGCTGGAAACTTAATAAAAAACATGTAAGAGCAGAGGCAGTTTATTTCTATAGAAAGACGGGGAATTTAATTGATTACACACGTGAACCCAGCATCATTCAACCTAATCCTAATCAATGGAAACCAGGCAATATCAGTCAGGTATCATTCAGTGGAGTTGAAACTTCAATTCAATACCTGGTAAATTGGGGTAATGAGAATGCAAAAATTTCAGATCTTTCTGTAAGCTATAATTTTATCAACGCTGACCTTGTCCAGGTTGAGGGAGTAGAATCCAGGTATGCCTTAAACTCCCTAAGGAATCAAATCATTGCAGGTGTAAGGTCTGAATTTTATAAAAAAGCTGAATTCAATATAAAAGCCAGGTATTTGGAAAGGATGTCGTTAGACCCTTATTTTTTATTGGATGCAAGGCTGGATTACAATAGATTGAAAAAAATCGGAATTTTCTTAGAAGTATCCAATATTACTGATACAGAGTATGTTGAAGCAGGTTTTGTTCAAATGCCGGGGAGATGGTTTAAGGCCGGGATTATGGTGAATCTTGATTGAAACTAATTGGATTTGATTAAATATTTCAACCATACAAAAACAAATAAAGATACCCCAATCATTTCCAAAGTCTCCTCAATTGTATAAAGAATATAATGGCCCAAGTCAAAACTGTTAGCTTTTAAATACCATTCGCCAAATTTATCAAAAATAACTGCACCTAATACGAAAATAAACAGTGAAAACACCACCAATTTAAGTGTGGGCTTAGGGAGTTTGGAGAAAAATGGAATGTAAAGGATAAAAAATAATACCATGGAAAGTAACAGCAAAGTTCCTACAACAAACAATGAAACTTTAAAAGTTGAGTTAATACCGTAAATTTTCCAAAAAATAATTTTTTGAATATGAAAGGCTTTAGATGCAGTCAATAAACCGAAAATCAAAGCCAGTCCATACCAGTAAATACCCTTTTCCCCAGCCTTTCTTCCTATTAAAATAATTAAGATAGTCGAAATTAATAACATGGAAATAATGAAAATTGAAGGAATGCTGGAGGGCTGATTAAAATCAAAAAGTTTTATTACTCTTTGTGTCAGTAGGCTATCCGGATCTTGGAGTGACAAATAAAACCCATAAATATTAGCTATCAATAAAATCAAGATGATTGAAAGTGAAAATAAAAATACATTTTTCGGAGTATTTGAATCTGCTAGAAGCATTTTAAATTATTTTTTTGATTTGGTTATAAAACAATGATTTAGAGTCATTATCAAACAATGAAATATTAAAAAAAATTAGGCCTTTCTCTTTAAACGTGGTTTTTTTAATAAAAATTAATTCACAAATCCATTTGATTCATTGCCAATTATCCCAAAAAGAATTACTGAAACTAAACTTCATAAACTTTCTCCTTTTCTCTTTAGAATTTGGCAATACCAAAGATATAAAAGATTCAGATGGTTGAGTTAAAATTAGCAATGTATCAAGGCAAAAAAAACCTCTTATCGAGGCTTGGTGGGAGTTGAGGGATTCGAACCCCCGACCCTTCCGACTGTCAGTCGGAATGCGCTGAACCAACTGAGCCAGAAGCCCCTTTTACAAGTTGAATGATTTTTGTCCTGCTCTTCCAGGCTTGGTGGGAGTTGAGGGATTCGAACCCCCGACCCTCTGCTTGTAAGGCAGATGCTCTGAACCAACTGAGCTAAACTCCCAATATTTCATTCATTTGATTCGATACCCAGACGATCTTCTCCTTTCAGGATTAGGATGCTTGGAATCAACTGAGGCATCTTCCTTATTAATTTTTCGTAATCAATTTATTTGTGGGAGTTGAGGGATTCGAACCCCCGACCCTCTGCTTGTAAGGCAGATGCTCTGAACCAACTGAGCTAAACTCCCATATTAATATCTTGAACTCGATCGGCCGACCCTTCCGACTTTAGTCGGAATGCTCTGAACCAACTGAGCTAAACTCCCAATATTTCAAGCATTTGATCTGAACCCCTGGCTATCCCGACGAGGTCGCAAGCTCTGAATCAACTGAGTCAAAATCCAGGTTAATCAGTTTGCCTATCAAACGGATTGCAAATGTATAGGTATTTTTTTGAGGTACAAACTTTAAAATCAAAAATTATGATAAGCCTTAATAAAGGACTGAAAATGAAGTAGATTTTTTCATATACTTTTATTTACAAATTAATATAACAGGATCAGTATGGTTGATCCTGTTATATTTTTAGTGCTAAATCTCAAACTTAATCCCTTGAGCCAAAGGCAAAGTAGTGCTGTAATTAATTGTATTGGTTTGTCTCCGCATGTAGGCTTTCCAGGCATCCGAACCGGATTCCCTTCCTCCTCCTGTTTCCTTTTCTCCGCCAAAAGCCCCACCAATTTCAGCTCCTGATGTTCCGATATTGACATTGGCGATGCCACAATCAGAACCTGAAGCAGAAAGAAAAGCTTCGGCCTCCCTCATATTAAGGGTCATAATTGCCGAAGATAAACCTTGGGGAACCCCATTATGAATAGCGATAGCCTCTTCAATGGTTTTGTATTTCATAATATAAAGAATCGGGGCAAAGGTTTCCTCTTGCACCATCCTAAAGTGATTTTCAGCCTCTATAATACATGGTTTTACATAGCATCCAGACTCATACCCTTCTCCTTCAAGGACTCCTCCGGGAACAACCTCTTTGCCTCCTTCAGCTTTCGCCAATTCAATTGCCTTTAAATACATTTTGACGGCTTCTTTATCAATCAGAGGGCCTACATGATTTTTTTCATCAAGAGGATTACCAATTACCAATTTTTTGTAAGCAGAAGCCAGTCTCCCTCTTACAATTTCATAAACAGACTCATGAATTATCAGCCTACGGGTAGAAGTACATCGCTGTCCTGCAGTGCCTACAGCCCCAAATAAAGCTCCTCTTATGGCAATATCCATGTCAGCATTTTCTGAAATGATTATACCATTATTACCGCCAAGTTCAAGTAATGACCTTCCAAGTCTTGCCGCTACAGCCATTCCTACTTTTATACCCATTCGGGTAGAACCGGTAGCTGAAATCAATGGAATTCTCTTATCTTGGGTCATATATTCACCCACCTGATAATCCCCAACAATCAAAGAGGAAATTCCTTCGGGTAATCCATTCTCTTTTAAAATCTTTGCTACTATATGCTGACAGGCCACACCTGATAACGGCGCTTTCTCTGAAGGCTTCCAAATACAAACATCCCCGCAAACCCAAGCTATCATGCTGTTCCATGACCAAACGGCCACAGGAAAATTGAAAGCTGAAATGACCCCTACTATACCTAAAGGATGCCATTGTTCGTACATCCTATGTCCTGGACGTTCTGAATGCATTGTCAATCCATATAATTGTCTGGATAAACCTACCGCAAAATCACAAATATCAATCATTTCCTGAACCTCTCCCAAACCTTCCTGGTAGGATTTTCCCATTTCATAGGAAACCAATTTTCCCAATTCAGCCTTAACTTCACGTAACGCATTCCCTATTTGCCTGACGATTTCGCCACGCTGGGGTGAGGGTACTTTGCTCCATGTTTTATAGGCTTCCTGAGCTATTGATACAACTTTATCATAACTCCCCCTGTCCGTGACCTGAACCTTTCCAATTAATTGTCCATCAGCTGGAGAAAAAGAACTGATATAGTCCATCCCTGTTTCCAACCAATCCTTTCCGGTTGAAGTCCCAAGGTTCTCGGGATGTACACCGAGTTTTTTTAAGGCGGCTTTTACACCATATAATTCTGACATGCTACTTTGGTTTTAATGCTTTTATATTCTGAACAAAACTAAATAAAATTCGCCTTGCCTTTAGTTAATTTTCTCTTTTCTGTTTCAGTCCCTCGGGAATATATTTTTCTAGGTCCACATAATCCAAATATTTTATCAATTTCGGACCGACTTGAAATCTGTACACAAAATTGACTCGGTAATTCCCTGTTTGAAAATCCGTTTGATAACTCCTTGCCTCTTCTATACGGACATTGTTGTGCACATAATTGGCATTGATGGACCAAAGAGGTCCATTATAGCCTACAAAACCTCTCAAAAAATAATTGGAATTCAAACCCCAACTTCCTTCCCTTGGAGAGTCTGAGGTAATAGTTGTCTTCCCCAATCCGATATTTCCTGAAACCATTCCTGTGATAAAAAAATGTTTTGCAAAAACAAATGTATGCACATATCCTAAATTTGGACCAAATTCAACAAAACCCAGTCTTTTGAATCCGAGTGGATCCGGGATAAATTCTGCCAGAATATTGTTGTCATCATTAACTCTTCCTACATAAAATTCAAGTCCTACTGCGATGCTTCCTGCGGATTTTTTTTGCCAAGCACTTTGGAGAAATGCGGCCTTGAGTGAGAGTTTATCTCCGTTAAACAAGTATTGGACGTTTGCCCCAAACTTCCTTACTTCCAAATCTGGAAATGCCAACTCGGATGGTATATCAGGAAGTGGTCCTTTATAGCTGCGAAGGAAAAAGCCATTATAAAATTGTCCAAAGAGGTCAATCACCCAATATTTAGGGTAAATGTGAGCTTGCAGATCCAAATATCTCGTATCTACTTGGTCGCGATTGGTATTCATAAAGTTAAAACCGTAAGCAAGATTTAAAGTAAAATCATTGTAGGTAGCACCAACTCCTAAATTAAGTGAAGAATTAGGTTCAATCATTAAGCGAGAACCATCTTTTAAACCCTCGACGAGCAAAGAGGTGTATTTACGGGAAATATAGGCACGAGTGGTCAGCATCTTCCGGTAATTGATATAATAAGTGGTATCATCTTGAGCGTGTACAGGATTAAAAACCAAGGGAAGAAATTCCATCAAAAAAACAAGATATATTGTTGGGGAGCCTTTCAATAACTTTCAAATAAAATCAATGTTCAATATATCCATCAAATAAAAAAAATCCGCATCTCTGCGGATTTATTTTTTCAGATGAAGATCAGAAAAAATGAAAATCAAAATAACCTCCATCAATAATAAGTCAAAAACAATGAGCAGAAAAAGTTGCTTAATCACCCGAGACAAATATAATTAACTTTCTATTTTAAAAACAAATAATTAGACTTGGAATTTTTTATTTTTTTACCAATAAATTAATAATTTAAATTTTTACATATTTAAATCGCCTTTAAAAATTTAACTGGATAAAGAGAAAATGCCAAATCCAGCATTTTTTAATTTAATTATTTTTTTGTTTAAGTTTCCTAAAATTACTTTTCAAATAATTTTTTTTGTATTTCAAATTATTTAAAATTCTTTTCATAACTAATTCTATTATTTTGGTTTCTTCTTTTTCAGGGTTCAGATTCTGGGAATAAAAATTTATTCTCCCAAACCCTAAAAACTATAGAAATAAAATTTTTATCAAAATAATTCAATTTTTTTGATGTAAAATTAAAATTATTAAGGTGGAAAATATATAATGGGTGTTAACTGCAAATTGAAATCGACGGGAAAATCAAAAAATGTTTGTCAACCTAGATTAACCCAATTTATTCCAAAATCTTCTTTTTCCATAATCAAAATCAGAATTTAAAAAATTGAAAAAGGTCAAAAAAATACAATGACATAAAAAAGTTCCCCTGACAATCAGGGGAACTTTTCTTTATAGGTTTTCAAATAAAGTACTAGGCTAATTTTGCGCAGGCTTCCTTGATTCTTTTCATGGCTTCTATTAGTTCATTTTCTGAAGCGGCATAGGATATCCTGACGCAATTTGGCGCCCCAAAAGCTTCACCGGTAACCAAAGAAACATTTGCCTTTTCCAAAAGGTATAAACAAAAATCATCTGCACTATTGACTTTAAATCCCTCTGATGATTTGCCAAAGAAATGAGACACATCAGGGAAGAAATAAAAGGCTCCTTCAGGTATATGAGTTTTAAAGCCCGGAATTTCTTTGATCAGGCCTAAAACCAAATCCCTTCTTGATAGATAAGCTTTCTCCATCTCTTTAGATGGAATCTGATCCCCGGAAATAGCGGCAAGTGCAGCTCTTTGGGCAATACCAGTGCCTCCCGAGGTAAATTGACCTTGCATTTTTTCACATGCTTTAGCTATAAATACAGGTGCACAAATATACCCTACTCTCCATCCTGTCATGGCGTAACCTTTGGAAAATCCATTTACAGTAATAGTTCGTTCAAACATTCCCGGGAAAGAGGCGATGCTAGCATGCTTGCCTGTGAAATTGATAAGTTCGTAGATTTCATCCGCAATAACATATAGATCCTCCCTGTTCCTTACTACTTCTGCAATGGCTTCCAGTTCTTCCTTGCTAAAAACTGAACCAGTAGGATTACATGGTGAAGAATATATGATTGCCTTTGTCTTTTCTGTAATGGCATCCTGCAATTGGGCTGCTGTTGCCTTGAAATTATTTTCCAGAGCACCTTCAATCAAAACAGGCACACCACCAGCCAACTTGATGATTTCTGCATAGGAAACCCAATATGGAGAGAAAATCACAACTTCATCACCTTCATTTATGAGGCACATAAAGACATTCGCTATGCTATGTTTGGCACCTGTGGAAACCACGATGTTTTCGGCCTTGGCATCTGCTATTTTATTTTCAACCCTAAGTTTTTTTGCAATTGCCTCCCTTAAATCCTGATATCCGGCTACAGGAGGATAGGAAAAGTATTTTCCTTCATCAATAGCAGCTTTTGCAGCCTCCTGAATGTGCTTTGGTGTTTTAAAATCAGGCTCCCCTAAACTGAGACTTATAATGTCAATACCTTGCATTTTAAGCTCTCTTGCTTTTTTGGCCATGGCCAAGGTGGCCGACTCTTCCATTTGGATGATGCGGTCGGATAGAATTGATGTCATTTTATGGTAATTTTTATAAATTCCGCCAAAAATACGGATTAGAATCTTTAATTCTAAGTTAAAGATTGGAATTGATTTTGTATTTGTAACTTTATGACAAAATAATTCCATAATACCCCGCGTTTATCTGACATGATTAAGAAATTTGTCTTCATTTTAATCCTTATTCAGATAAGTAATTTAACTTTTGCCCAAAAACGCAAAAAGGAAAAAACAGAAGATCCGGATTCTTCTGGAGTGGTCATTGATAAGTTGATGCCAACGACCCTTCCTCTTTTACTATTCGATGATAAAGAACGAAAAGAGAAAAAGAAAAAAGAGAAAAAAAGCAAAAATAAAAATATATACTACGGCCAAAAAACCAAAAGGGGACGTATCAAGCAGACTTTCAGAAGCAGTACCCAATTCCAAAATTTCTTTTATACCACAGAAAAAAAAGTTGTGGATCCCTATATAAGGGATATATTTTGGTATGACAATAAAGAGAATATTATCCGGACAAAAGATTTTGATCCATCAAGAGGATATCTGTTACATGGACCTTACACCAAATCTTTTGACACCACGTTGGTCGAAGAAGGAAATTTTTACTTTGGGACCAGACATGGAACTTGGCTGACCTATGACAATAGAAGCGTCTTATTGGATAAACTTCATTTTTCCGAAGGTTGGCCAAAAGATTCAAGGGTTTCCTATTATAACAAAGCAACCAATCAAATTCAAAAGCTGACACCCATTGAATATGAATTACAGGAAGGCAACTTCTTTCATTTTTACGAAGATGGACAAATAGCTGTAACCGGGGAATACCATTTTGGAGAAAAAGTCGGTCTTTGGACTGAATATTGGAACAATAAAAATAAAGTCATTCGAAAAAGAGAAATCCAATACCAGGAAAACCCTTTCACAAAGGATTTTCGGCCGTTTATAAGAGCTGAATGGGACAAGGACGGCAACCTCATTTACCGAAATGAGGAAAGAGCAAAAAATTAAACCTACTTAATCTATAATTTTTATAGGGAATATCTCTTATTTAATTATTCCTTTTTATATTTGTCATGCTAATTATTTGTATGACACAGGAACAGTTTAGTAAATACTCCTTTCTATTGGACCGCACAGCAAGGCGTGTCAAACAATATGCTCAAAGAAAATTTAAATTGGGAGATTTTGATTTGACGGTAGATCAATGGTTGATATTAAAAAATTTGTCTGAAAACGAACTTTTAAGCCAATCAGAACTCGCTCAACTCGTATTTAAAGATCAACCAACACTTACAAGGATTATTGATTTATTGACAAAAAAAGGTTATGTTGAAAGAATACCTCATCCTATGGACAGGAGAAGTTTTCAATTACTTCTAACGGAATCCGGAATAAATAAAGTAAAGGAACTGAAACCAAAAGTGGCATTCATCAGGGAAAAAGCTTGGGAAAATCTGAATGAAGACGATTTCGAGGAATTTAAAAGAATCCTAAACACTATTTATAATAACTTGGAATAGTTTAGAAAATATTTAGTAATAATAGTTGTTATACTAATTATATTTGCACGAACAATTATCTTATAGATTGGTTTTACCAATAAATTAAACACATCATGATCACTACTGACATTTGTATCATTGGAGCTGGACCGGTAGGTTTATTTGCAGTATTTGAAGCAGGATTGCTGAAAATGCGGTGTCACCTCATAGATTACCTTCCCCAAGTGGGAGGTCAGCTTTCTGAAATCTACCCTCAGAAACCCATTTATGATATCCCAGGATATCCCGAAATCAAGGCACAAGGTTTAGTAGATAATCTGATGAAGCAAATAAAGCCATTCCAACCCACCTTTACTTTAGGTGAAAGAGTGGATCATTTGGCCAAGCAAGATGATGGTTCATATATTGTTACCACAAATGACAACACAAAAGTACATGCCAAGGTAATTGTAATTGCCGGTGGACTTGGTGTTTTCGAGCCAAGAAAACCTGTACTGGAAAATCTGGAAAAATTTGAAGGTAGAGGGGTTACCTACATGGTAAAAAATCCTGAAACATTCAGAGATAAAAAAGTAGTTCTTGCAGGAGGCGGTGATTCTGCTTTGGACTGGACCATCTATCTGGCCAATCTCGCTGAAAGAGTAACTCTTGTCCATAGAAATGAAACTTTCCGCGGTGCACCTGATTCAGCTGCTAAAGTTTATGACCTGGCAAACAGTGGTAAAATTGACTTAATCCTATCAGCAAATTTGAAAGAGTTGGGTGGTAATGGAACACTTCACAATGTGAAATTAGAGGGGAAAAACAAAGAAGAGATTGTCATAGATGCAGATTATCTGATTCCATTATTTGGCTTAAGTCCTAAATTGGGTCCCATCGCAGATTGGGGTCTAAATATCGACAAGAGTGCAATTGAGGTGGATACAAGAGATTATTCAACAGGAGTGGAGAGAATATTTGCCATAGGTGATATCAACACTTACCCGGGAAAGCTGAAACTCATACTCTGTGGTTTTCATGAAGCAGCCATAATGATGCATTCAGCATTTAAATATGTCTATCCTGATCAAAAATTAAGCTTTAAATACACTACTGTTAATGGTGTAAATTCCTTTTAATTCTATTTTTGCAAAATGGTTTCATTTACAGTAGAAGATCAGGACGGTAACCGTCAAAATATAGAGGCCCCAGATGATATGGGCTTAAATTTAATGGAAACATTAAAAGCTTATGAATATCCCATATTGGCGACTTGCGGAGGCATGGCACTGTGTGCCACCTGCCACGTAGAAGTGTTACAGGGCGAAGAAGGTTTAGGAAATGCAACAGATGTTGAATTGGATCAATTGGAGAATCTACCGGAATATTTTCCAACCAGTAGATTAGCCTGTCAGATTAGGATAAGTACATTATTAGAGGGCGCTATAATTAAACTAAGAGGGGAAGATAATTAAGTAAAAAGGCCTCCCAAAGAGACCTTTTTACTTCTTTTTAAATAATTTACCTACCAGTTGGGTAAAGTTTTCTAAACTGTCAACCCCTGAAAGTAAAGGTTTCAACAAAGGTGTAGCTCCATAAGATGTATATCCTTTTTCATCAAAGTTGAACTGCATGGGGTAAATCAGCGCAAAATTATTTTGCTTAAAATATTTATTGAGGTATTTGGGAAGTTTCTCCATATAGGGTTCGTAAGATGAACCACTTTTTCTACTCATCACCACTATTAAGGCATCATTTTCTTGGAGGTCTTTGGAAATAATCAAAAAGTCTTCCCATTCAGAAAACTCCACAAATACTGCCTCAACACTGAATTTCTTCTGAACTTGTTGGATGTATTGAAGCGTCTCCTTAGATGCATAAAATACCAATTTAGCTCCTGTATTTCTTCCAATATTCCAAATCCTGAGCAACCAAAAAGCAAACCCCATTTCCTTCTCAGCTCCGTTCGGTACAACAATCAGGTATTTTGAAATAGTGCTTAAAGGCTGTACACTCTGATATATTAAAGCAGTAACATTGCTCTTTCCTAAAATCCCCTCAGTTAATTTACCTAAAAAGGAACCTGAAATCTCTTGCTCCTTGTGCAGGCCCAAAATGATATCCGTTACTTTATTTTCCTTGATCACATTGGTAATGCCATTTATCAAATTGGAATCATACCTTATCAATTCGGTAAGGTAATTGTCAGTTGCAGCAGCTGAAATACTTGCTTTTTCCAATAATTTCCTTGCATGTTTTTCCTTGGAAGGATCTTCCGAATCTGACGGAATGATATTCAAAGCCAAAAGGGCATCTTTTCTCGACTTGGTCTTTATAGTAACAGCAAGATGGATCAACTCTTCTATATTCTCCGGATAATTCACAGGAATGAGTATTTTCTCCCCAGTCTCTTTATCCTCTTCAACACTTTCGCCATCACTTTCCTCAAGCGCTAATTTTGAAGCACCTTTTTGCGCAGCAAAGGAAGCAATGGTACAGGTAACCAAAATCATTAAAATCGTCCCATTTAATATGCTTTCGCTAAGTAACCTGATTGGCTCTCCTGATTCATTTTCTCCCAAAATCACATTAAATCCCACCAAGACTGCGGCCAAAGTTGCGGCTGCCTGCGCATTGCTCAAACCAAAAATAACATCTCTTTGTGCGGCTGAAAACTTGAATGTTTTTTGGGTTAAAAGTGCTGCTAAGTATTTGGATAAAGTGGCAATTATTGTCATAACTGCAGCCACCTTTATAGTTTCAATGTCATTGAAAAAAAACCTGAAGTCTATCAACATCCCTACTCCGATTAGGAAAAACGGAATAAAAAGTGCGTTCCCGACAAATTCGATACGATTCATTAAAGGAGAGGTGTGGGGCACCAACTTGTTGAGCGCCAGACCGGCAAGGAAAGCACCTATTATGGCTTCAACTCCGGCAGCCTCTGCCAGGAAAGCAGCTAAAAAAACCAAACCCAATACAAAGATGTATTGGGAAATATTATCGTCATATCTTTTGAAAAACCATCTACCCAACAATGGAAATATAAAGACCACAATCGCTGAGAATATTATTAATGAGATAATCAGGTTTATCCAAAAATCATTGGTCAACTCACCCGCAGACATACCCACTATCACAGCCAAAACCAAAAGAGCCAAGGTATCTGTGATGACAGTGCCTCCTACGGCAATATTGACTGCTTTATTCTTTACAATTCCCATTTTACTGATGATAGGATAAGCCAGTAAGGTATGGGACGCGAACATGGAAGCTAAAAGAATAGAAGTTGGAAGACTGAATTCCAAAAGATAAAGACCTGATAAGGTTCCGAGAATCATTGGAATCAAAAATGTATAGAGGCCGAAAACAATTGACTTATTGCTATTCTTCTTAAAATCAGCCATGTCAATTTCCAATCCTGCAAGAAACATAATATACAACAATCCTACAGTCCCAAAAAGTATTACACTACTGTCCCTTTCCAATAAATTAATACCGTTGGGTCCAATGACTGCTCCAGCTACTATCAAGCCGATTAACTGTGGAATTTTTATTCGGTTAAGTAAAATTGGAGCAAATAAAATAATGAACAGAATACTAGAAAAAATCAGGACTGGATTACTCCATGGCATTGAGAAATTAAGGTCTGCTGCAAACAACATACTAAAATAATCTAAAGGTAAAATATTCAATATCTGAAGCCCATGAATTTCCATCCCTGTAAGGAATCTAAGCATCACTTGAAACTAGGATAATAATAGTCCTACTCTAATTTGATGGCTTCAATTTGATACCTTTTTCTGAAATCAGTAAACCATGAAGGGAAAATTAATCCTAAATGAAATCTTAAAATATTTGAATGAACCAAAACTGTATATAAGATCTTCTGATTATTTTTTTAAGTTATCTGACCATTTCATACTTCATTTCTTTCTTTTAGGCCAAGGAAATTTAAAGAAAAAAAACTATAAATTGATGTGGAATAAATCTTTATCCTATGAATGTCAAAAACTCCATCTCCATCCTTCTTTTTCTCTTTCTGTTTGAAAACTTTGGATATTCACAGCAATCAAAAATCCACGCTGATTTATATGACGGAATTCTGATTGCAGGATTTGTGGATGAGGGTGGGTTTACAAATTTTACCGGGCCAAATATAAATATGACCCGAGGTAACTCAAGGTTTATTCTTGGTGCCCTGCCATCTCTTAGGTACAAACGGGACAATTCCACACCTAAAAATTCCTTTGTTACGCCTCATTTGGGGATTGGGTTTACTTACAGCTATAAAATTTGGGCAATCCAACTACCTCTTTATTACAACGGGAAAACAGCAACTGAAGATGGGAATTGGAATATAGGTATAGGTATTGGCCTAAGAATCAACTATATCAATTCCAAAAAAGAACAAGTTGATTAATTCAAATATTTTGAGAAACGGAACAATCTTTCCTGAACTGAGAATTCAGGAAAGATTGTTATTTCGAAAAACTATTCTACCAATAATTTATTTAGGATTTCCTTGGCTGCCTTTGAAAGAACCGTCCCTGGTCCGAAAACAGCGCTTACCCCGGCATCAAAAAGAAAATCATAATCTTTTGGAGGAATTACACCACCTGCTATGACCATGATATCCTCTCTTCCCAGTTTTTTAAGTTCTGCTATTAAGGCAGGGATCAAAGTCTTATGGCCTGCAGCCAAAGAAGATGCCCCAACAATATGGACATCATTCTCGACTGCCTGCATGGCAACCTCTTCAGGAGTCTGAAATAAAGGTCCAATATCGACATCAAAGCCAATGTCCGCAAATCCGGTAGCAATGACTTTGGCTCCGCGGTCGTGACCATCCTGTCCCATTTTCGCCACCAATATCCTTGGCCTTCTGCCTTCCAAAGAGGCAAATTTATCAGCAAGAATTTTAGCCTCAATGAAACCTTTATCATCACCGGCTTCTCCCGAATATACTCCGGAAATGGATTTAATTGTTGCCTTATGTCTGCCAAATTCTTTTTCCATGGCATCTGAAATTTCTCCTAAAGTAGCTCTTTTCCGGGCAGCCTCCACTGCCAAGCCTAACAAATTACCATTTCCAGTCCTGGCTGCCTCAGTGATTGAACCGAGAGCAGAATCAACTTCTTCTTGGTTTCTTTCCGATTTAAGCATTGTCAAGCGTTCTATTTGGGACATCCTTACGGCATTGTTGTCAACCTCCAAAGTTTCAAACTGAGTTTCTTCCTCGGTAGTATATCTATTGACCCCAACAATTATATCCTTACCACTGTCAATCCTTGCTTGTTTTCTAGCAGCAGCCTCCTCTATTCTCATTTTAGGAATTCCTGCTTCAATGGCCCTTGCCATTCCTCCAACTTCTTCCACCTCCTGTATTAATTCCCAGGATTTCTTCACCAATTGATCGGTAAGATATTCAACATAATGGGAGCCTCCCCAAGGATCTACCACTTTGGTAATGCCTGTTTCTTCCTGCAGGTACAATTGTGTATTTCTGGCAATCCTTGCAGAAAAATCTGTAGGTAAGGCCATGGCTTCATCAAATGAATTGGTATGAAGGGACTGGGTATGCCCCAATGCCGCAGCCAATGCCTCTATTGTTGTCCTTGTCACATTGTTAAAGGGGTCCTGCTCTGTCAATGACCAACCTGAGGTCTGGCAATGCGCCCTCAAGGCCATGGATTTTGGATCTTTTGGGTCAAACTCTTTCACAATTTTTGACCAAATAAGGCGTCCTGCCCTCATTTTTGCAATTTCCATAAAATGATTCATCCCTACAGCCCAAAAAAAAGAAAGTCTTGGGGCAAAATCATCAATATCCAATCCAGCTGCCACTCCGGTTCTTAAATATTCCAATCCATCCGCCAAAGTGTAGGCCAATTCCAGTTCAGCTGTAGCACCGGCTTCCTGCATATGGTAACCGGATATGGAAATGGAGTTAAACTTAGGCATATTTTCGGAAGTATATTCGAAAATGTCTGCAATAATTCTCATCGAAGGAGAAGGCGGATAAATATAGGTGTTCCGCACCATAAACTCCTTCAGGATATCATTTTGGATGGTACCACTAAGCTTTTCAGGCTTAACGCCTTGTTCTTCTGCTGCCACAATGTAAAATGCCAATATGGGGATTACTGCGCCATTCATCGTCATGGAAACAGACATTTCATCTAAGGGAATTTCATCAAATAGGATTTTCATGTCCAAAATTGAATCAATAGCCACACCCGCTTTACCCACGTCCCCCACTACTCTTGGGTGATCTGAATCATAGCCTCTATGTGTGGCCAGGTCGAAGGCAACAGAAAGTCCTTTTTGACCGGCAGCTAGGTTTCTCCTGTAAAAGGCATTGGATTCCTCTGCCGTAGAAAATCCCGCATATTGACGTATAGTCCATGGTCGCATCACATACATCGTACTGTAGGGACCTCTTAGGTAGGGAGGGATTCCAGCTGCAAAATTTAGGTGTTGCAACTTATCCAAATCCTCCCCAGATATCACAGATGGTACCATAATATTCTCAGGAGTTTCCCAAACAGTACCTTCCCAAAAAGGAACCTTTGAAGGTGATAAAGCAAAATTCAAATCATTTATCTTAGGTCTCATGAATCCCCTCCGTTTGAATGTTCTGCAAGCATGGAAAGTCTGGAAGGAAGTAACTGCCAGTTTTCTTCTTCAGCCAAATAGTTTGGCACAAAAGCTTCATCTTTTGCATTCAGGTACTTATTTACACCAACTACCGTATTTTCCCCGGATTCCACAGCTTCCTGTTTTATTCTTCTTGTCAATTTGATCTCCTCCTGCATCTGCAGAGAAGCATAGAGATGCCACCATCCTCCTTCGTTTTCGATGTCAGCCAGTTTATTTTTTACAGCCTCAAGAAGGTCTGAAATGAGATTTTCAACAAAAAAACTTCCTGCAGTAGGATCCATTATTCTATTCAAATAGCTTTCTTCCAGAAGAATACTCGATACATTTCTGGACATCCTCATCGAAAAGCCACCGGCATTTTCCACCGCCATATCAAAAGGTACTACCTGAAGTGCATTGCATCCCCCAATAATCGCAGCCATTGCTTCTGTAGTATTCCGTAAAAGGTTGTTATAACTATCTTTCTGGGTTTTAGTCCATTGGCTTGTTGAAGCATAAATGAAAATATTTTCCGTTGCGACTTCAACATCGTAAAGCCTTAATAAACTATGGAAGAAAATTCTGGCCGCTTTGACTTTGGCTATTTCTTCAAAAAATTCAGAACCAATAGCCAAATCAATGAAAGTTTTATGTGCAATTTCAGCAGGCTGTAAACCTTTTTCTATCAGGCGCTCAGCCAAACCTATCCATGCCCCAAAAGCATATGCCAATTCCTGAACAGCAGTAGCTCCAGCATTGTGATAAAAAGATGCCCCAATTCCAATTACTTTAAATCCAGGGAAATCCTTACTTAAAGACATCAGTTGGTAGGCATGATTTGCCAGTTCGGTTTTGGGTTTTTTGGTTTTCAATGCATGAACCAATCCTCCCCACATCAAAGCTCCACTAAGTTTGGATCGGTCCAAACCTGATTGAACCACAAATTCCAGGAATTTTTTGAGCAATGGTACAGGGTCGGATTTGGGTTCAATAAATACTTGAATGTATTCTAAATGAACACCTGAAAAAATGACTGAAAAATCCTCATTACCACTAAGTTCTATTCTTATCGCATCTGCCCCCTGTTGCAAAGCCTTTAAAATTTCCTGATTGGCCTGCTTTTCCTCCGAAGCAATAACAAAATGTACATTAGACCATAGCCTTGGACCTAATCCAGGTATTTCTGGATCTGGGTTAATTCTGTTTCTATAAGCAAAGATATTTTCAAGACCAATAGAATCCTCTGCTGTATAAAATGGCTCCAACTTTAATCCACTTAGTGTACTGGAAACGAGCGATTTTTCATATTCTTTTCCTTTCAGGTCTTTGACAATCTGAGTTTTCCAGGTTGACTTTGACACTTGATGAAAATCCTCTAACAAATTTGCTGTCATATTTGGGTTATTTTTCCTTTTGTGAAAATGCACAATCCGTTAATATATTTGATTATCTATTCTTTAAATGGATTTTTTTGCTTGCCTATCAAAAATAAGTTGAAGAATTTTCAAAACCCATTATTTTTATCACAAACAAATCGGTTAAATCGGCGACATCAAGTTGGCCAATCAGGTATATGGTGTGGATTTGATAATAAGAGGGCATATGCACAACTTTTTGGCAGCCCAATTATGATCAAGAGGATCGGAGATATGAAACATAGGTAAAGAAAAACGGCATGGGTACCTTACTCTTGGGTAGGATTGAATTTGAGTTTACATGAAAAAATAAAGCAAAAAATGTCCTTGCTAAAAACTTGGCAATTAAATAAAAAAGTCAAGCTCTTTTTGATTTTTTATTTAAATATATTTTCCCCAAATTTGTTCCCCCCCCGAAAAGGCAGGGTTGGAGTCTATAAATCTTTTCGCTTTGATATATACATGAGTACTAAATGAGTTCAGAGGCTAATGCAGTTTGGAGTGAATGCTTACGTGTTATTGAACAACACGTAAATGAGCAAAGTTTTTCAACTTGGTTCAAGCCAATCAATCCTGTAAGGCTAGATGGCACTAGTCTGACCATACAAGTACCAAGTCAGTTTTTCTACGAATGGTTGGAAGATAATTATGTTCAAGTCCTAAAACTAGCTATTAAATCAACCTTGGGTCCAAATGGAAGATTAGAGTATGCAGTAGTTGTAGATCGGGGAAACTCCCAGAACCAGCCCTATGTGGTAAGTTTTCCCCAAGGAAACTCAGGTCCGGCAAATCCAAAAAAACAAACAGCACCTGAAACTGAAAATAAAAGTCCTTTCGATATGCAGACTTTGAACAGTGAAATGCTGTTGCAATCCAATCTCAATCCCAATTATACTTTCAACACCTATATTGAAGGGGATTGTAACAGATTGGCCAGGTCAGCTGGTTTTGCCGTAGCAACAAAACCTGGGATAACCTCATTCAATCCCTTGATGGTTTACGGTGGGGTAGGACTTGGCAAAACCCACTTGGTACAAGCTATTGGAAATGAAATCAAGAATGGACCTGATGACAAATTTGTTCTTTATGTATCTTCTGAAAAATTTGTGAACCAGTTCATGGATTCCATCAAGGATGGAAACGTAAAAAGCTTTACTAATTTTTACATGCAGGTGGATGTCTTGATCATTGATGATATACAGTTCTTAGCAGGAAAGGATAGGACTCAGGAAATGTTTTTCCATATATTTAACCACTTGCACCAGAACAAAAAACAGATCATCATGACATCCGATTGTCCCCCAAAGGATCTGAAAGGTTTGGAAGAAAGATTGCTTTCAAGATTCAAATGGGGTTTGACTGCCGATTTGCAAATGCCTGATTTTGAAACCAGGGTAGCTATAATAAAAAGAAAAATGCAATCAGAAGGGATTTTTATCCCCGATGATGTAATTGAATATTTAGCTTACACTGTGGATACGAATGTAAGAGAACTGGAAGGGGTAATGATTTCCTTGATAGCCCATGCTTCCCTCAATAGGGTGGAAATTGACCTGTCCTTGGCAAAGACCATCATGAAAAATATCGTAAAAGATATTGAGACCGAGGTGGGCATTGATTTCATTCAAAAAACCGTTTCCGATTACTTTGAAATTAAAATTGATGACCTGAAAGCCAAAACCAGGAAGAAAGAAATTGTTACCGCCCGACAGGTAGCCATGTATTTTGCCAAAGAGTTTACCAACCACTCATTGAAGTCAATCGGTTATCATTTTGGGGGAAGAGACCATAGTACAGTAATCCATGCTATCCAAACAGTCAATGACTTCATAGAGACAGATACTGCCTTCAGAAATTCGGTCAATGAACTCAAAAAGAAATTTAAGATGAGGTCGTATTGATCTGATTTTGCATAAATAAATCCACCAATTCCCTGGCTTTCGCAATGGCTGATTGTTGTCCGGATTTGATATCGGGCAACAAAAAATTAATTTTTTCTTTAATGACATGATCATTATAAAACCTGTTTTCCAGAAGATATCGAATATGTTCATGCATCCAGTTTATCCTTTGCTCCTGCCTGTTGATCTCAAAAAACCCATTCTTCCTCATTTTCTCAACATATCCCTCTATCATCTCCCAAATTTCTTCCAAGCCGCTCTTTTTCAGCGCTGAACAGATCAATATTTTTTGAACCCAACCATTTTCTTTCGCAGGAAACAAATGTAATGCATTGGAATATTCCCTTTTGGCTCTTCTAGCTGCATCCATATTCTCACCATCCGCCTTATTTACAACCAGGGCATCACACATTTCAATGATACCTTTCTTAATTCCCTGTAGCTCATCTCCTGCACCGGCAAGCATTAAAAGTAAGAAAAAGTCAACCATTCCTTTTACCGCAATCTCAGACTGTCCCACTCCTACAGTTTCAATCAGCACCACATTATACCCTGCTGCCTCACATAAGATCATAGCCTCCCTTGTCCTGGCACTCACTCCACCTAAGGTGGCTCCTGCGGGACTTGGACGGATATATGCCCGCTTATCCGAAGCAAGACTTTCCATCCTGGTCTTATCTCCAAGTATACTTCCATGGGACTTCTGACTGCTAGGATCAATGGTCAAGACTGCCAATCTATATCCTCCATCCACAAGAAGCTTTCCTAAACTTTCAATGAATGTGCTTTTCCCGACTCCTGGAACTCCTGTAATTCCTATTCTGATGGATTTCCCGGAAAAGGGCAAAACACCTTCCATGACTTTTTCTGCCAATCGCTGGTCAGATGAAAGCGTACTTTCAATTAGGGTAATAGCCCGACTTAAGATCACTCTATCTCCCTTCAGGATTCCTTTCACATATTCATCAACAGAAAGACGGTTTTTTTTCAAATTATTCTTGATTAGGTTTCAGAGATTAATTTAGAGTATTTATCTGAAAGGATATTTCACAAACCTTTCCTGACCCATCGCTGACTTTTCATATAAACCTATACAGTAAGATGAATACTTTTCTTCAAAATAAGGCTCTCCCGGTCCAAGTTGAGTCGGTGTATTTTCTCTTGAATGGAAGAAAAACACTTGGGTATTCCCATATTTGGTATGTGGCATAAATGCACCATAAGACCTCATATTATCCCAGAGGGTATCGGGTGTATAAACAGCATACATTCTGATAATTGGCCCGGTATTATTTTCATTTCTGAAAAAAGCCATTTCTTCAAACTCTCCCTCCAAATCTGAAACCCCTGGCTGAGTAAAGGTATCGGAAATTATCCAGGTCAAAATCACAACAACCACCATGATAAGGGCATAAAAGACATAACGAGAGGACATATTCTAGAGATAGTTTAGATTTAAAGCCTTAATTTAGGGGAAAAATTCCAAGATGGCTTTCGAATATATTAAAGCTCTGCATATTATTTTTATTGTAACTTGGTTTGCAGGTTTGTTTTACATAGTCAGGTTATTCATTTATCAGGTTGAGGCCCTTGAAAAACCTGAGGCTGAAAGAAATATTTTGTCTCCATACCTCAATTTGATGGCAAGCAGGTTATGGTATATTATTACTTGGCCATCAGCAGTATTAACCTTAATTTTCGGGTTTTGGGTACTCTATTATAGATGGGGATATATGCAAATGGGTTTTATGCATGCCAAACTTGGCTTCGTGTTCCTTTTATATATTTATCACTTTATTTGTCACAAAATCTTTAAAGATTTGCAAAACGGAAAATCAAAATTGACTTCAATGCAGTTAAGAATGTGGAATGAAGTAGCAACAGTTTTGCTATTTGCCATTGTATTTCTAATTGTACTCAAAAGTCTGATAAGTATGGTTTGGGGGATTGTGGGATTATTGGGGTTGAGCATCCTGATGATGGTCGGGATAAAGTGGTACAAAAAGGCAAGAAATAACTAAAAAGTAAAATCAATTGATAAATAATATGAAAACGAGCCTGCCTGAGGCAGACAGGCATGACAGGTTACGGCACACATTAGGAAACCCCGATAGCCCCGATTGCTATCGGAGGGGCCACAAGCTAGATTCCTCCCGACAGGTATCGGGATGTCCATTAAAAAATCAAATCATAAACAGATGAAAAAAATATTTAACTACATTTTTGCAATACTAGGTGCCGCGACTTTAGGTTGGTCATGCTCAGAAAAAGCATCACAAGATGACAAAAACCAAACCCTTCCCATTTTAGGTAATTGGCATATCAATGAATTCGAAATGGAAGGAAAGATTGTGAAAGATACCGTGTACCATAAAATTGCAAACTTTGCCTTTAGCAATCAGGAAGGTAAGGAAATCAGCAATTTCACGACAGATGGAAAAGTTTATGTTGCCGATTTCTTTTTTACAACCTGTCCAACTATCTGTCCCATCATGAAAACCCAGATGTTACGGGTATATGAAAAATTCAAAGATGAGCCAGATTTTATGATCTTGAGCCACACTTTGGATCCAGAACATGATACCGCGGAGCTATTAAAAGATTATGCCGCAAAAATCGGGGTAGAAGATGATCAATCATGGCAATTTTTAACAGGAGATCAAGAGAAAATATTTGAAATAGGCCAGACCAGTTATTTGACAACAGCCATGACGGATAAGAATGAACCGGGCGGGATTTTGCACTCAGGTGCTTTCGTACTGGTAGATAAAAATGGACATATCAGAGGTGTATATGACGGTACAAAAGAGGAACAAGTGAACAGATTAATCAATGATATCCCTAAACTTCTTAAATAATTATGTGAGGAATCTCTTTTTACTTTTGGCAGCTATTGCATTGTCAATGCTTGCATGTGATTCCAAAACACCGAAAAACGAGAATACTTTAGCCTCAATCAAAGATACCAAAGTGTTGCAATATGCTATTGAGGGGAAAGTCCTATATGAGAATTATTGCGCCAACTGCCATCAAAAGGATGGGACAGGCTTAGGGAAATTGATACCCCCTTTATTCGAATCCGATTATATGAAACAAGATGTGTCCAGAACTGCCAGAATAATCAAATATGGGCAGAGGGGGGAAATCATTGTAAATGGCCAAATATATAATGAAAATATGCCTGCCAATGGTCAGCTTACCAATATGGATATTGCCCAAATAATGACCTATATTTATAATATTTGGGGTAATAATGAAGGTGTAATTGATGCAAATAAAGTAGCGATCTATCTAGATAAGGAAAATTAATATTTAACTAATACTTCCTTAGCAGAGGCCAAAGCTTCTTTGATATCCTTATTGACAAGCTCAACTTTTGACTTTTGGTCTAATAAATAGATTTTCGCCGCCTCCCTATCCATGTCCTCCTCAGGCGATTTGTACTGTCTCATCCATACAAACATACCCTCGAAAGCTGAATCCAATTGCTTTGCCAACAAATCCAATTCTTCTATTTTATTCTGATTCAGCAACGAGTCCTCATCAAAAAGATTTTTCGATTTGGTTTCCACTTCTTTTTTAAGAGATTTCAACTCCCCCATATAGGGCATTACCTCATCATGGAGTCCAATAACCTCATCCTTCAGTTTACTGATCTCATCTTTTTGTTCCGAATTACAAGAAACCATTAGAATCAAAAAAAATATCAATTGGCACTTTAAAATACATCTCATTTGCTGGGAAAATTTTGGCGCTAATTTAACACTTATTTAATTAATAAAAATCGTTTAAATCTTATATACTCAATAATTACTTAAAATTATACACTTTTAGATTGAAATAGTTATTAATCGGATGTAAAATATGTGTCCAACCTCTCAATTTCACCCCCTACTTAAATAGAATGGATGACAGAGCCTAATAGCATCCGAAGGAAAGATATCAGATCAAAAAAAAATCAATCAAAGTATTATTAAATAAAATTCAGTTGTGCTTTTGAAATTCGTGGCTTATTGAATAAAAAAAATTGAGTAACCTTCATTTTACACCAAATGAAATATTATTTGGCATAAAATCCCCTCAGTATGGTTCGGCGGACTCACCCACCGAGCTCGGGATTCTGGTTTTCTTTAGGTAGTAATATGGAAGGAGAGCCTGTCACCTCCTAGCTGGAATTCCAAGTCC
>Ga0114946_10000535_pt1 | contig 25568 bp, 21 predicted proteins | sample WalLakDeSediment_FD_88676 | JGI IMG/M metagenome (GOLD analysis project Ga0114946, IMG submission 88676) | Lake sediment microbial communities from Walker lake, Nevada to study Microbial Dark Matter (Phase II) - Walker Lake 11/02/13 Deep Sediment | ecosystem: Environmental > Aquatic >... | reverse complement strand
CCGGAACCGCTCGGGGATTACTGGGCGGGTTCGAACCACGTGTTGCCCACGGCAACCGCGGCCCGCTACACATCAGCCCTGGGAGTAGCTGATTTTATCAAACGTTCTCACGTTCTCTGTTATTCTTCCGATGCTTTAGACCAGGCAGCGCCAGAAATAGTTGCACTGGCCCGGGCTGAAGGCCTTGAAGCTCACGCCAGGGCAGTGTTAATAAGGAGGCAGACCAATGAACCGTCAGGCAAAAGTCGAACGTAAAACTGCCGAAACTGCTGTTGTCCTTGATCTAAAGCTGGACGGCACCGGCCAGGCAGATCTGAAAACCGGCCTACCATTTTTTGAACATATGCTTACCCTGTGGTGCCGCCACGGGTTTTTTGACCTGACTATAAGGGCTGAAGGCGATATTGAAGTCGATTTCCATCACCTGGTTGAAGATATAGGTATATGTCTTGGCCGGGCCTGGCACGAAGCTTTAGGTAATAAAGAAGGAATCAGGCGATACGGTTTTAGCGCTGTACCGATGGATGAAGCGCTGGTCACTGCAGCTGCCGATCTTTCCGGGCGGCCCTGGCTGCATTATAGCTTTTTGCTTTCACCCGGACTGGTGGGAACGATGGATCCGGAGTTGTTCCGGGAATTCTGGCAGGCTTTCGTTAATGAAGGACGCTTGAACCTGCACCTGGATATGAATCACGGCCAGAACAAGCATCACATTATTGAAGCTTCTTACAAAGCCGCCGGCAGGGCATTGAACGAAGCATCTTCCATAATGGAAGGCTACGATGGCATTCTTTCGACCAAGGGAAAATTAGAATGAGGTGAGTAATTTGCTGGTTATACCAGCCATTGATTTACGCCGTGGCCGCTGCGTCCGTCTTTACCAGGGTGACCCTGAGCGGGAAACTGTCTACGGGAACAATCCTGTCGAGGTTGCCCGCCAGTGGGAGCAGCTGGGTGCAAAAATGCTTCACCTGGTCGATCTTGACGGGGCTTTTACCGGTCATTCCAAAAATGCGAAGGTTATTTGTTCCATCGGTGAGGAAGTGCACATACCCCTGCAGCTGGGCGGCGGAATAAGATCCGGAGAAGCGGTTGAAAAAGCCATCTCTGCGGGTGTATCAAGAGTAATCCTGGGAACAATTGCCATAGAGCAGCCTGAACTGGCCCAACAAATTGTGGATGAATTTGGTGAAAGAATAATGGTCGGTATCGATGCCCGTAACGGTATGGTTGCCATTAAAGGCTGGACCGAATCTTCTGTAGTCAAAACGATCGAGCTTGCTTTACGTATCGAACAGTGGGGTATTAAAGAAATCATCTACACCGATATTCAAAAAGATGGAACCATGCAGGGGCCGGATCTGGCCGGTCTTGAAGATATTTTACAAAACACATCTCTGCAGGTAATTATGTCGGGTGGCATATCCTCGATAGAAGATCTTGTTTCTCTAAAACCATACAGCAGCCGGGTTAATGGTGTGATAATCGGAAAAGCCTTATATTCCAACCAGCTGACATTGCCTGATGCCATGGCGGTATTTATTTAAAATACCGGGGAGGCAGAATTCGGGATCCATAATAATCAGCTGCGATGATTTGGAGGACAGAGTATGAAAGATGTAATAAAAAATCAGAAGTTGCCCCCCCTGGAAACAGAAAAGCTAAAATATGATCAAAATGGCCTCGTTCCTGCCGTTATTCAGGATTTTAGGAATAATGCGGTCCTGATGGTCGGTTATATGAACGAAGAGGCGGTTAAACGGACTATCAAAGAAGAAAGAGTCTGTTTTTGGAGCCGCAGCCGCCAGGAATACTGGGTTAAAGGAGAAACATCAGGGAACTTTTTCGAGGTAAGGTCAATTTATGCCGACTGTGATGCCGATACACTGCTGGTGAAGGTTATTCCCCTCGGCCCTGGGCTGGCATGTCATACCGGCCGCTATTCATGTTTTTTTAATACCCTGGCCGGTTTTGAGCTGCAGGAGGAAAAAAATGGTTGATTATCATCTGCACACCTCCCGGTGCTGCCATGCCGTTGGAACCATGGATGAATACCTGGCTGAAGCAGAACTAAAAAATATCAGGGAAATCGGTTTTGCCGATCACTTTCCCCTGGGACTGCTTGACTATAACCCGCGTGTCCAGGTTACGATGAATCCCGGAGAGCTGGATGAATATATCCGGCAGGTAGAAAACCTGAAATTAGATAGTAACAATGTTGAGATTAAGCTGGGTATTGAGATAGACTACTTGCCCGGTACTGAAGAAAAATTACGCAAACTGCTCGAAGATTATAGTTTTGATTTTATTATCGGTTCAATCCATTTTATGGGAGATTGGGATTTTACACATCCTGTTTATGCAGACACTTATAAAGAGCGTGATTTAAACCGTCTTTACCAAACTTATTTTGAACTGGTCTGGGATCTTTGCCGCAGCGGGCTTGTAGATATTATAGGCCATATTGATGTAATCAAAAAATTTGGATACAGGCCCACCATTGATCTGGAGCCGCTTTGGGCTCAAACTGCCCGCATACTGAAGCAAACAGATACATGTGTTGAGCTTAATACTGCCGGGAGGGATGCACCGGTAAGAGAATTCTATCCGGAGAAGCTCCTTCTCGAAAAATGTTTTAAAGAAGGGGTTTCAGTAACCCTGGGGTCCGATGCTCACGGACCGCAGCAGGTCGGGCGATATTTTGAGGAAGCTGTTGAACTGCTTAAAGAGGCCGGCTACCGCGAACTTACAGTTTTCGAAAAGCGGGTTAAATCCAGCTTATCTTTATATTAAAAAGGAGGGCTTTCATTGACGGAGCTCCACTGGGATCGGATCGATACGCCAAAAGGCGTTTTTTTGATTCTTTTCAGCAGTAAAGGTATTTATGAAATACATTTTCCCGGTTCAGGATCAGATCAGGAGTATCCTCTGTGCAGCCTGCCCTGGCCCGGGTTCGCCGGTGACCTCAACCGTTACCTGGCAGGCGATATAGTCGACTGGACAGATTACCCGCTTGATCGCTGCGGTTACCGTCCTTTTACGGACAGGCTGCTTGGTGAAGTTAGCCGTATTCCACATGGGCAGGTCTGTACTTACAGGGAAGCAGCCGAACGCGCCGGATCTCCACTGGCCTGGCGTGCGGCAGGGCAGGCCCTAAAAGCTAACCGCCACCCTATACTGGTACCCTGTCACCGGATTATAGGTAGTAATAACAAGATCGGTGGTTTCAGCGGCCCCCCCGGTTGGAAACAGATGCTCCTTGAACTGGAGGGTGTCCTAATTTAACAAAATGGAGGGTCGTTATAATGCGCTACTTATCCGGCGGTGAATCGCACGGGCCTTATTTAACCGGCATAATCGATGGTTTACCGGCAGGCCTTGAACTCAGGAAAGCCGACATCGATAGGCATTTAGAGCGCCGTCAGCTTGGTTACGGCCGGGGTGCCAGGATGGCTCTCGAAAAAGATCAGGTTGAAATTCTTTCAGGACTACGCTTTAACCGTACTATAGGCAGTCCGTTAACCCTTCAGATCAGAAACCGTGATTGGGAGAACTGGCAGGAAATAATGGCACCGGAAGGGGCGGAACCGCAGGATGCAGTTTCACTGACCCGGCCGCGTCCCGGCCATGCCGATCTCGCCGGCGGCCTGAAATACAACCATGAAGATCTGAGGCTGATCTTAGAGCGCTCCAGCGCCCGGGAAACAGCCATGAGGGTGGCAGTAGGCAGTGTTGGCCGCATTTTACTTGAGAAATTCGGGGTCCGGTTTTACAGCCATATTGTCCGCATTGGATCGGTTGAAAACGCTGTCGATAGCAGCGAACTTCCCAACCTCTATGATCAAATCGAAAATTCCCCTTTGCGCTGTGCTGACCCCGGGGCGGAAGAGGCAATGCGGAAAGAGGTCGAGAAAGCTAAAAATGACGGGGATACCCTGGGCGGAATTATGGAGATAGTAGTCACCGGCTTGCCTCCGGGTTTGGGCAGCCATGTACACTGGGATCTCCGCCTTGACGGACGCCTTGCCGGGATCATTGCAAGTATCCAGGGGATCAAAGGCGTCGAAGTCGGGGCCGGTTTTAGAAGCGCTGAACTGCGCGGTTCACAATTACATGATCCAATTATTCGGGGAATAGATACCGGCGTTATCCGCCCATCAAACCGGGCAGGAGGCCTGGAGGGTGGAATTACAAACGGTCAGCCGCTGATCCTCAGGGCGGCAATGAAACCGATTCCGACTTTAACTAATCCCCTGCCCAGCATTGACTGGAAAACGGGACAGGCCTCATTTGGAGCCACTGAAAGATCTGATGTCTGCGCTGTCCCCGCTGCCGCCGTAGTTGCAGAAGCATCTGCTGCCTGGGAACTGGCAGCCGCTTTTCGGGAAAAATTTGCAGGAGACTATATTGAAGAAGTTGAAGCCGCCTACCAATTCTATATGGAGCAGGTAAACAGGCGTTTGAGGTAAGAGGAGGTTTTTATGGCGCGACGGGAAATCATAGTTAAATCAACCGGCTTCATTTACAGGGTGCTGATTGAAGAAGGCTTATTGGCTAACCTTGGCAAGTCTTTGCGTCTCCTCTTTCCATCAACTACAACCCTGCTGGTCAGCGATACAAAAGTATTTTCCCTTTACGGTGATGAAGCAATAAAATCGTTAAAAAAAGAGATGTGGCATGTCGGCACATTTTTAATTAAACCGGGTGAAAGATCTAAAACCTTAAATACTGCTTCCCGTTTGTTCGATGCCGCAGTTGAAACAGGTCTTGATCGTAATTCGCCAATAATTGCCCTTGGCGGTGGGGTAGTTGGTGATCTGGCTGGTTTTGCTGCAGCGACTTTTATGCGTGGAGTACCCCTGGTCATGGTCCCCACTTCGCTGTTAGCCCAGGTTGACAGCAGCGTCGGTGGAAAAGTTGCCGTTAACCACCCCCGCGGGAAAAATATAATCGGAGCTATTTACCCGCCACGACTTGTCCTGATCGACCCACCGGTTCTCAAAACCCTGCCGAAACGGCAGCTGCGGGCAGGTTTGGCCGAGGTAATCAAGTACGGCATAATTGAAAGCAGCTCATTTTTCAGACTGCTGGAAAAGAATTTAGAACAGTTATTAGATGGTGACAGCTTATTGCTTGCTGAAGCGGTGGAGAGATCCCTGCAGGCAAAGGCCCGGGTTGTCGAGGAAGACGAATATGAAAAAGATTACCGCAGGATCCTTAACTTCGGGCATACTGTCGGGCACGCTCTCGAAGCGGCCACCGCTTACCGGTATTACCTGCACGGGGAAGCAGTTCTGGCCGGAATGTCTGCCGCGGTTAAGATTGCTGTTCAATTAGATCTGCTTGAGAACGCTTCAGCCGCGCGTATTATTTCTTTAATAGAAAAGATCGGACTAAAAAAACCGCCTGCGGGCTTGACCGCAGAGAAGGTAATCGATAAACTAAGGCAAGATAAAAAGCGTCGGGACAATGATATAATATTCGTCCTGCCGACAGCTATCGGCGCTGCCACTATGGTTCCGGTGAACGATGAACAACTGCTCAGGAAAGCAGTCGAATCATACTTGAAACAATAGATGGCATATAAGACCAGCCTTACAGGCTGGTTAGAATTGAATGGAGTGTGGTTTAAATGAAGCAAGCTGTAAAGCCGGGCCGGCTTTTAATTTTAATTGTCATAAGCCTGTTGATTATTGCATCAGGCTACTGGGCATTTATTAATGCGGCCGATAGGGAAGAGGGGATCAAGCGCGGCCTGGATATAGCCGGGGGGCTTTATGTGCTTCTTGAGGCGGTGGAAACCGGAGACCGGGATGTTGACGAAGATGCTATTGATCGTGCCATTACCGTTATACGCATGCGTGTTGATGAACTGGGGGTTGCCGAACCGATTATTGCCGCCCAGGGTGACAACCGTATACGCATTGAGCTGCCCGACCTGGAAGATGTCGAGCAGGCCCGCAATATAATTGGACGGACAGCCTTGTTGACTTTTGTTGGCCCGGATGGTGAGGTAATAGTTACCGGGGCCAACCTGGTCCAGGCCAGGGCTGAAAGAGCCCCTGAATTTAGCCCTTATCCCTTTGTCAGTATAGAATTTGACCAGGAAGGCTCCCGGCTTTTTGCCCGGGCAACCGGGGAGTTTTTAGGTGAGCCCATAGCCATTGTGCTGGACGATGAAATAATTTCTTCACCAGTAGTCAGGTCTGTTATCCCTGATGGAAAGGCAACTATCGAAGGCAATTTTAGCTTTGAAGAGGCAGCTGAATTGGCCCTGCTCCTGCGCAGTGGTGCCCTGCCCGTGGAACTGCGTGAACTTGAATCCCGCCTGATAGGACCTACTCTCGGCCAGAGGACTGAAGAGATTGCTGTTTACGCCGCCGGTATCGGCCTGGTCATGGTTGTGCTGTTTATGATCCTTTATTACAGGGTGGCAGGAATTATTGCCGGAATAGCCCTGGTTTTTTACTTGTCACTGGTTTTATGGGCTTTGACTTACCTGCCGACAACTCTGACTTTACCCGGCATTGCCGGGCTGATTTTATCTATCGGTATGGCTGTCGATGCCAACGTGATCATTTTTGAAAGGATTAAAGACGAATTACGTTCAGGCCGGACCCCCAGAAGCGCCATGGAAAGCGGTTTTCAGCGGGCATTCCGGGCCATACTCGATGCGAATGTGACCACCTTGATCGTGACAGTTGTGCTTTTCAGCCTGGCCAGCGGCCCTGTCAGAGGTTTCGCCGTCACCCTTTTCATCGGGATCATCTGCAGCATGTTTACAGCTATAGTCCTGACCCGTTTGCTGATGCGCCTTGCCTTTAAAGCCGGCCTGGTCAACAGTGGGGCCTTTGTGGGGGTGAAAGTCTAATGATTGATTTTATTGGCAACCGTCGTAAAGCTTACCTTTTATCAGCGCTACTGGTTCTTGCCGGTTTAATATCGCTTGCTGTATTCGGATTGAATCTTGGTATCGATTTTACCGGCGGGACTGTCCTGCACTTGAACCTGGGAGAAGATTTTTCTTTGGAAGAAGTAGAGGCAGTCCTGGCTCCCTTTGAAGAACTTGAAGGAGCCGCGGTACAAATCGTTCAGGGAAGAGACCTGACGGGCGAACTGACAGAGGAAGGTTTGGTTATCAAAGCGCCTTTTATTGAAGAAGACCGCCGGGATATGTTATTGGATGCTTTAAGGGATCGCTGGCCTGCCATTGATCCTGCTGATTTGAGGATCGAAAGCGTAGGCGCTGTAATTGGGAGTGAACTGGCCAGACAGGCGCTTCTATCCCTGGCTGTGGCTATAGTCCTGATGGTTGTCTATATCACGGTTCGCTTTGAATTCAGGTTTGCCCTGGCTACAATAGTAGCTTTACTGCACAATATCATCATAGTCATCGGCATTTTTTCAATCCTGCAAATGGAGATCAACGTACCTTTTGTCGCAGCGATTTTAACGGTCTTCGGTTATTCGGTAAACGATACGATTGTAATTTTCGATCGAATCCGTGAAAACATAAAACATAAACAAAGAAGGGACTATGCTGCCGTGGTCAATGAGAGCATTAACCAGAACCTGATGCGCTCGATAAATACTTCTTTAACCACTCTTTTTGTCTTGATAGCGCTGCTCTTTGGATTTCAATATTTCATCGGCAGCCTCGATCTGATCGTTTTTGTGGTTGCCCTGATCCTGGGAGTTATAGTCGGCACCTATTCATCCATATTCGTCGCCAGTCCGCTTTGGCTTAACCTCCAATCACTTAAGTTTAAGAGTGTCCGCCGCAAAGCAGCTTAGTTTCAATAAAGGAGATGGATAAAAATGGGTTCTTTTTACCTGATTTTAGGTCTCGTCTTCAGCCTGATAATTGCCATAGTTGCCCTTGCCAACACTGAATCAGTAACCGTTAGCTATATCTTCGGCCGTGCCGAAGTATCCCTGATCCTGCTCATCCTTGGATCGGCTTTTATCGGTGTCCTTGTTATGGGCCTCTTCAGCCTTTTTCGCAGTATCCGGTCAGCATTTGTTTTTCGTGATATGCGGCAGAAACAGGAAGCTTTGCAGAAACAGGTTAAGGCTCTTGAAGAAGAAAAAATCTTCCTTGAAGCGGAGCTGAACAAAGCTGTATCAGTTCCTGAAGAGGCGGAAGAGGCAGACGAAGAAAAGCAGGAGGCAGAGGTTCAGCCGGCGGAATCGGCTCCAGCCGACGAAGAGGTGGAAGAGGAGTCTTCATGAGTCTGAGTGGCAAATATTGGATTTGGCCCGATCAAGATCATGACCGGGTGGTTGAACTTGCCCGGAATTTAAACTATCCACCGGCCCTGGCCCGACTGCTGATAAACCGCGGAATCAATGATCCTGAGCAGGCCCGGGCTTTTTTATCTCCTTCAATGGATCAATTTCATGAACCCTGGCTGATGCTGGGGATGGAGCAGGCTGTTGCCAGGCTCTTAAGTGCCGTTGAAAAGAAAGAAGCAATAGTCATTCATGGTGATTACGATGCTGATGGCATATCTGCAACTGTGATTTTAGTTGAAGCCCTGCACCAGCTTGGCGGTAAAGTCGATTATTACCTGCCCAGCCGTTTTGACGAGGGTTACGGATTACATATCGAACCCCTAAAGGAATTTAAAGAAGCCGGGCATTCCCTGGTTGTCACTGTCGATTGCGGGATCAATGCAGTCGAAGAAGCAGCCTATGCTGCTGACCTCGGGCTCGACCTGATTATTACCGATCACCACCAGCCTCTGGAGCAATTAAGTGGCGCCCTGGCCGTGATTAATCCCCTGCAGAAAGACTGCCCATACCCGTTTAAAGAACTTTCGGGCGCAGGTATTGCTTTTAAACTTGCCGCAGCCCTGATGGAAAAATCCGGTTCTGATTTCCCGGATCACCTCCTGGATCTGGCCGCTCTCGGAACAGCTGCCGATGTGGTTCCCCTGCTGGGTGAGAACAGGCTTATCGTTTCATCCGGATTAAATGTCCTGCGAAACCTTCAAAGGGTTGGTTTCAAAGCACTTGCCGCAGCGGTCAGTCTTGACAAAGCACGTATTAACAGCACGGCTTTGTCGTTTATCCTCGCCCCCTCGGTAAATGCTGCCGGACGGATGGGTGCAGCGCTGCCTGCCGCCCAGCTTCTTCTGGAAAAAGATGCTGAAAAAGCGGCAGAATTGGCCGGATATTTGCACCGGACCAACCAGTCGAGGCGTTCCACGGAACAAATAATATTAAGGGAAGCCGAAGAAGCGGCTACTAAGCAGCTTTTAACTGCAGAGAATAAAGTAGTTACCCTGGCCGGAGAAAGCTGGCATCACGGTGTGATTGGCATTGTCGCTTCACGCCTGGTGGAAAGGTTTAATCGTCCGGTAGCCCTGATAGCTCTTGAAAATGGGGAAGGCCGCGGTTCAGCCCGCAGTATACCCGGTTTTGATATCACTGCCGCCCTCGCTGATAGCTCGGCTCTGCTGGAAAGATTCGGCGGTCATGAACAGGCTGCAGGATTTACTATTCAAGCCGGAAATATTGATGAACTGAAGGAAAGATTGAATCGCTACGCTAAAAATAAACTTGACGGCGCTGCATTAAGTTCACGTCTTTACATCGAGGCGGAACTGGAAGAGCCCGAAATAGGCTTTGGTTTGACCGCACGGCTCGAAGAGCTGCAGCCTCACGGAACAGCCAATCCTATCCCTCTTTTCGGCAGCCGTGCCTGGGAAATTCTATCCTGGCGCCTGGTCGGGTCGGATAAAAAACATCTTAAACTTAGTGTAAGAAAAGGCGGCCGTACCCTGAATCCGATTGTCTTTTCAGGAGCACCCCTTGCAGCACAACTGGAAAAAGGGCGCCGGGTGGATCTTGCCTTTAAATTGAAAAATGGTTTTTTCCAGAACCAAGAAACCCTGGATATCGAAGTAAAAGATTTGAGCTACAGTGACAGGGCAATTTGTGGGAACCTGGTGCTTACTGATTACCGCGGCAGTAAAAACCGTGCAGCCATATTAAAGGAAATTCTTAAAAAGGAAAAAGCGGAAACCGTTCTCTTTGTTGCTGCCCAGTCAAGGGCTGAAAAAATCAGGGATAGCATTTCATTAGAGGATCCACCCTTTCTTATTACCAGCGGGGCAATGAACGGTGACCCTGAACTACCCGCAGATCCTGAAACGCTGATTCTATATGATTTACCCCTTCATGAAAGTATTCTGAGAGGTACTCTTAAACAAGCTTTGAATAAAGGCAAGCTAAAGGTTTACCTGCTCTACAATCACGCTGATCTCAAGCAGAATTGTCTCTTAACAGACCTTTCCCTGCCTTCGAAGGAAAACCTGTTAAAGATAAAAGCTATTCTGGAAGAGGTGGCAAAAACAGGTACCGATCAGGATTTTCCCGGCCAGGCTGAGAAAAAACTGGACTTTAAATCCGCCAGTACTTTTTGGACGCGGGCAGAAAGCATTTTTACAGAGGTCGGGTTTCTGAAAAACGGCCTTGTTTCTACTAAACAAGATCAACTTAGCTTAAATTGGCCCGCATGCCTTGACTCATCGCCCACCTACCTTGCCACCAGGCAGCTGCTGGAAAGCTGTGAGCAATTCCAGCAGCTGCTTCTCGAAGGCACCCCCGTCGAAATCGCAGCTTATTTGCACAGTCTCAGTGACAGTTATTAGATTGCTGCCCTTCAAAGAGTCCCAATGGATCATGCTATAGAATTTAGCGCCATTTTTTAGTATTATAGATATTAGATTTTTATAATTGGGGAAGATTAAAGATGGCTGTTAAAGAAAAAAAACTTAACGAACTAAAAAAACGTATCCAGCGTTACTATCCTGACCTGGAAGATTGGGTCCTGGTCGAAAAAGCCTACAATTATTCAGTGCAGGCTCATTCCGGCCAGCTGCGTGAATCTGGCGAGTCTTATATTACGCATCCGCTCGGTGTGGCCATGATTCTGACTGAACTTGAACTTGACCTGGTTACTATTATCGCCGGGCTGCTTCATGATGTGGTTGAAGATACCGGTATCACCCTGGAGGAAATCCGGAATGAGTTTGGCGATGAAGTGGCAGCGCTTGTAGACGGTGTGACCAAGCTTAGCCGGCTCGATTTTACCTCCAAGGAAGAACAGCAGGCCGAAACTCTGCGGAAAATGTTTATCGCAATGGCCCAGGATATACGTGTGGTTCTAATCAAGCTGGCTGACAGGACCCATAACCTGCGTACACTGCGTTACCTGAATACTCACAAACAAAAAGAGATCGCACGGGAGACATTGGAAATCTATGCGCCTTTGGCCCATCGCCTCGGTATATATATGATCAAATGGGAACTCGAAGATCTGGCCTTCCGTTACATGCAGCCGTCCGAGTATTTCCAGCTTGTTGATAAACTGGCCAAGAAAAGACGTGAACGCGAAAACTTTATTAACCGGATTATATGGATACTGCAGGACTATTTGTCCGAAGCTTCTATTGAAGCAGAAATCCAGGGCCGCCCGAAGCATCTTTTTAGCATATACAATAAAATGAAAACTCAGGGCAAAGATTTAAATGAGATCTACGACCTTACTGCAATTCGAATCATTGTCGATACCGTAAAAGACTGCTATCACACCCTGGGTATAGTCCACACGATCTGGAAGCCGATCCCGGGGCGGTTCAAAGATTTCATAGCCATGCCGAAACCAAATATGTATCAATCCCTGCACACCACTGTTTTCGCCGCAGAAAACGAACTTGCGGAAATCCAGATCCGAACCTGGGACATGCATCGTACCGCTGAGTATGGTATTGCCGCTCACTGGCGCTATAAAGAAAAACTTAAGGATCCCGGAGAAGTTGACGATAAGCTGACCTGGCTGCGCCAGATGTTGGAGTGGCAGCATGATTATCGCGATGCCCGTGATTTCATAAAAGATCTAAAAGGCGATCTTTTTACTGATGAAGTTTTTGTTTTTACTCCCAGGGGTGATGTTATCGATCTGCCTGCCGGTTCAGTCTCTCTTGATTTCGCTTACAAAATTCATACCGACATCGGCAATAACTGTACTGGTGCCCGGGTTAACGGCCGTCTCGTTCCTCTCGATTACCAGTTAAAAACCGGTGATATGATAGAAGTGGTCACTTCCAAGCATGGCTCGCCCAGCCGCGACTGGCTCAAACTGGTTAAAACCTCTCACGCCAAGAACAAAATCAGGACCTGGTTCAAAAAGGAAAGACGCGAAGAAAATATTGAAAAAGGCCGGGAAATGATTGAAAGAGAGATCAAGCGTATAAATGTTGAGCAGCGTATACTCCTAAAAAGTGACCTGCTGGAAGAGGTGGGGCATTCTTTTAATATAATGTCCATTGAAGATCTCTATGCCGCCGTCGGTTACGGCGGGGTGTCGGTTCATCAGGTTTTAAGCCGTCTTCGCGAGGAATACAACCGAAGGCACAAGGACAAAGAAGAGGAAGTGGTTTTACCGGAATTTAAACCGGTAAAACACTTTAAGCAGGATTCCCCCGGAGTATCGATCCAGGGCATGGATAATCTGTTAATGCGTGTTGCCCGCTGCTGTAACCCCGTCCCCGGTGATGATATTACCGGCCTTGTTACCCGTGGGCGCGGCGTTTCTATTCACCGCAGTGACTGCCCTCACCTCAAGCAGTATAAAGGTGACAAAGACCGCTTACTGGAAGCTTACTGGATAGGGGAACCGGGGACCTCTTACCCGGTCGAGATTGAGATTAGTGCGAGTGATCGGAAAAACCTGTTGGCCGATATCATGGCAACGGTAAATGAAAGCAAGATCGAGGTAACCGCTGTTTCAGCGCGGACCGATAAAAACCAGGAAGCAACTATACATATGACCCTTGCTGTGCGGGACCAGGTTCATCTTGATCAGATTATGGGCAAGATTAATAAGGTCAAAGATGTTTTTTCCGTCCGCCGTTATGTTTATGGTTCAAAAAGTTGAGCGTCACCAGGAGGTTTCTGAGTGAGGGCAGTCGTCCAGCGTGTAAGTCAGGCCAGGGTTGAGGTAGATCAGGAAACTGTCGGTGAGATCGGTAATGGCCTGGTTGTCTTTCTCGGTGTTGGTAAGGAAGATGGACCTGCAGACAGCGATTACATGGCGGGAAAAATTTCCGGCCTGCGCATTTTTGAGGACGAAGCAGGTTTGATGAACTTATCGGTGCAGGACACCGGTGGTTCCATTCTCTGTATATCTCAGTTCACCATTTTAGGCGATTGCCGCAAAGGGCGCCGCCCCGGTTTTTCTGCTGCTGCCCCGCCGGAGCAGGCTGAAAAACTATATGAGTATTTTTGTGAAAACCTGCGCAGCAGAGGTATCAACATTGCCACCGGTCGTTTTCAGGCGGCCATGCGCATCATTGTTGACAACGACGGACCGGTAACCATGCTGCTCGACAGCAAAAAGCTCTTTTAATAATCGAAATGAAACAGATGGAAAAAGGTATAATATGGAAATTAATTATAGGATTAACCCTGGAAATGGAACAGCGATAAGAAAGTGAAGGTTCCGGATAACAGGTGCAGCATAAACAAGGCCAAATATAATTGACAGGACATTAGAGAGGATTTGAAAGGAGCACAAAGATGAAATACAAGGCACCCCGCGGAACACGCGACATATTACCGGACGAAGCAAAAAAATGGCAGCACCTGGAGGAGAGATTCAGGGATTTTTGTAATCTCTACGGCTTCGGAGAAATCCGGACCCCCATATTTGAACAAACTGAGCTGTTTATCCGCAGTGTCGGTGAGGACAGTGATATCGTTTCCAAAGAAATGTATACATTCAAAGACAGGAGCGGCCGCGACTTAACCCTTAGGCCGGAATTGACCGCAGCAGTAGCGCGGGCTTACCTTGAGCATAACCTTAAAGAAATACCCCAGCCGGTAAAATTATATTATATTGGCCCTATGTTCCGCTACGATCGTCCCCAGGCCGGCCGTTACCGCCAGTTTCATCAATTCGGTCTGGAAATTTTCGGAGCAGCCAGTGCTGCTGCTGATACTGAAATTATTTCTTTTTGTTACAACTTTTTTAAATCCCTGCACATAGAAAACCTCTCTATCGAGCTGAACAGCGTTGGCTGCCCGGTCTGCCGGCCCCAATTTCGCGATGCCCTGGTGCCTTACCTGGAAAACATAAAAGGAGATTTATGTGCGGATTGTATTAAACGCTACAAGAGCAACCCGATGCGCGTTCTGGACTGCAAAGCTGAAAGCTGCCAGGCCGGGGTAGAAGGAGCGCCGCGGATGACTGACCATCTCTGCCCCGACTGTGACAGCCATTTTGCTGCTGTTAAGATGTTTTTAACAAGGCTGAGTATTCCTTTTAACCTCAACAGCCGCCTGGTTCGCGGCCTGGACTATTACACCCGTACAGCTTTTGAAATTGTGGCCGGCGGCGCAGGGGCTCAGGCTTCATTGTGCGGTGGCGGCCGTTACGATCACCTGGTAGAGCACTGCGGCGGACCTCATACACCCGGGGTAGGAGTTGCTTTTGGTGTCGAAAGGATCCTGCTGGCTATGGATTGGAGCAGGCAGCTGCCGCAGGCTGCAGCAAAGGTTTACATCGCAACTGCCGGTGACGAACTGGAAGGAGAATCACTGCTGTTGGCTTCTGAATTGCGGAAGCATCACATTGCTGCTGAAACCGAGATGATGGGTCGCAGCCTGAAAGCGCAGATGAAATACGGAGGACGACAGGGTTACGAAAATGTGGTGATCATTGGTGAAGACGAAATAGCCCGCGGGCAGGTAGCGATAAGGGATATGGAGAGCGGTGAACAGAAAGAGCTGCCCCGCGAAGCTCTGTTTGCGCTGTTGAGGAAAGAATCGTCGGAAACTGAAAAAGTATCTGCTTCTCCCTCAGGAGGCGAGTTTAATTTGCCTCCTCTTGGAGAACCGGTTCAGAAAACTCATTATTGCGGGCTGCTTAACCCTGGTCATGTCAATACTACGGTTAAACTGTCAGGCTGGGTCGGCAGGCGCCGTGATCACGGCGGGCTGATCTTTATCGATTTAAGAGACCGCAGTGGTGTTATGCAGCTGGTTTTCGACCAGCAGCTGGGCGTTGAGCTTTTTAACCGGGCTGAAAGCCTGCGCAATGAATACGTAATTGCCGTTGAAGGTGAAGTTGTTGTAAGATCCGAGGATAATATCAATCCCGCCCTGCCCACAGGCACGATTGAAGTCCGGGTTGCTAATATGGAAATATTAAATACCTCGAAAACGCCGCCTTTTTATATTGAAGATGATCTGAATGTAGATGAGAATCTGCGTATGCGTTACCGGTACCTCGATTTAAGGCGCCCGGAAATGTTTGGCCGGCTCCGGCTTCGCCACCGGGTTGTAAAACTGATCCGCGACTATATGGATGGTTACGATTTTCTGGAAGTTGAGACACCTGTGCTAACCCGCAGCACGCCGGAAGGAGCCAGGGATTTTCTTGTGCCCAGCCGTCCCCACCCCGGTTCTTTCTATGCCCTGCCGCAGTCGCCTCAGCTGTTCAAGCAGTTATTGATGGTCAGCGGGATAGAGCGTTATTTTCAGATAGCACGCTGTTTTCGCGATGAAGACCTGCGGGCTGACCGCCAGCCGGAATTTACCCAGGTCGATATCGAGGCCTCATTTCTCGGCCAGGAGAACCTTTTTGCCCTGATCGAGGAACTGGTGGTCCGGCTCTGGAAAGAGTTCCATGGGGTAGATATCAAACGCCCCTTTCTGCGGATGCCCTACAGGGAAGCCATGAACCGCTTTGGTTCTGATAAACCAGACCTGCGTTTTGCCATGGAGCTTGTAGATCTGGATGAAGCTGCCCAAAAAAGCAGTTTCAAGGTATTTACTTCGGCCCTGGAAAGCGGCGGATCTGTTAAAGGACTGCGGGTGCCCGGTGGCAGCGCTATGAGCCGCAAAGATTTGGATGATCTAACCCTGCTGGCCAGGCAGCTTGGCGCAAAGGGGCTGGCCTGGGTTTTTATTGAAGACAGTGGTTGGCGTTCACCTATCAGTAAATTCTTCGAAGAATCAGTTATGGAAGAGATCAGCAGCAAGATGGAGGCCGAGACGGGCGATGTGCTGCTCTTCGTTGCCGACAGCTGGGAAACCACCTGCCAGGTCCTCGGTCACCTGCGCAGCAACCTTGCACCGTCAGAAATTGCCGCCAAACCGCATTTCCTGTGGGTAATCGATTTTCCACTTTTCCATTTTAATGACGAAGAGCAGCGTTGCGATTCGGATCATCACCCCTTTACTGCTCCCAGGGTTGAAGATCTGCCTCTCCTGGAAAGCGATCCCCTGGCTGTAAGGGCCCAGGCCTATGACCTGGTGCTCGACGGCGTGGAAATAGGCGGTGGCAGCACCCGTATTCACGATAGTGAAACCCAGGCCAGGATCTTTAAATTACTTGGCCTCTCGGAAGAAGAAAGTATTGAAAAGTTCGGTTTTCTGCTCGAAGCGCTCACCTTCGGTGCTCCGCCGCACGGTGGGATTGCCCTTGGCCTCGATCGGATGGTTGCCCTGCTGACAGGTGATGAGTCGATACGTCAGGTTATACCCTTTCCTAAAACAGCAGCGGCAAGCTGCCTGATGACCGGCGCACCCGCCTCTGTTGCAGGCAAACAGTTGAATGAGCTTAAAATAGAACTTAAGCCGCAGGAAGACGAAGAATAAAGGGAAAACAGGGGTTTTTCCCTGTCTTGCGCAGGAGCTTAATTTGTGCTACAATTTTTTTAGAAACAGTTAGCAAATTATGAACATAGCCCTGCGGTGTTCGTGACAACCGATTAAGTTTTGAGCTAACACTTTTACAACGGGAACCTGGACTTCGGGTGCAGCGCAGCAGCCTTTGCAAAGAGGACCTGCAAAACAGCTGAGAGGGTACCCACCTTTCGGGGGAACAGTTCAAAACGACGGACCACGGCACGGCGGGGTTTTTTATTGTTTTTTAGCGTGCTATAATAAAGGTTGTTTGCCTGAAATTACCCTTTTTTGATGTAACAGGGGGTGAGAGAGTTGTCTGTAGAGCATATTTACCTTCTGATCAGCCGTGAATTAAAAGCCGGGGCCCATCCCGGGGATCTTCTCGATTTGTTCGAGGAACTGCAAATAGAAGAAAAAGTTGAGCTGATGGAGAAGCTTTCTGCTGAAGATGCGGCTTCGATCTTTGAGGAAATGGAAGATTTCGAACAAGCTGAAATATTCAGGCTTTTAAATCCGGAGCGAGTAAAGGTTATCCTCAAAAGCCTTGCTTCTGACGATGCGGCCGATTTGATCGGCGAGCTCTCACCTGAAGAAGCTCAGGAAATGATAGATTTAATCAGTGAAGAGGAAGAACCTTTAGACTTTGGTGATCTGTTAAAATACCCCGAAGAGAGCGCCGGGGGAATCATGACAACCGAGTTTATCTCACTCCCTGCGGATATTCCGGTTGAAGACGCCATTGCCCGTTTAAGGGAATTGGCACCCGAAGCAGAAACTATTTATTATGTTTATGTAGTAGATGAAGAAGGCCACCTGATCGGTGTGCTTTCTCTGCGCGATTTGATTGCCTCATCCGACGGCACCCTGCTAAAAAGTGTAATGCGTAGCAATGTGATCAGTGTTCAGGCCGAGCTCGACCAGGAAGAGGTCGCCCGGATTGTTTCCAAGTATGACCTGCTTGCTGTCCCGGTTGTCGATGCCCAGGAAAGGCTGCTCGGCATTATAACCGTAGATGATATCATTGATGTTTTAGAACAGGAAGCTACAGAAGACATCTACCGCCTGGCCGGGGCCAGTGAAGTTGAAGGGATGGAGCTGACGAAGGCTTCCGTAAGCAAGGTCGTCCGCCTGCGGATGCCCTGGCTCTTTATCAGTATGGCCGGGGGGATCCTTTCAGGCAGCGTCATCGGTGTTTTCGAAAGCACCCTGGAAGCGATAGTCATGTTGGCTGTATTTATTCCCGTTATTATGGATATGGGCGGTAATGTGGGTACCCAGTCGTCAACGATTTTTGTGCGCGGCCTTGCTACCGGAGAAATTGAAAGCAGCGAAGTCTGGCCATACCTGTTTCGGGAAATCCGAATCGGTCTGGTCATGGGATTCCTCTGCGGTGTGCTGATCTCGATCACTGCATATTTCTGGCAGGGCAATCCCTACCTTGGCCTGGTGGTAGGGATATCGATGCTGGTAACAATCAGTGTTGCCGCTTTAATCGGAACCCTGGTTCCCATGTTATGTAACATGGTTAACATTGACCCGGCGATCACTGCCGGCCCTTTTGTTACTACGATCAAGGATGTTACCGGTTTGCTGATTTACTTTGTCGTAGCCTCCACTTTCCTCGAATATTTACGTTAACAACGATCAACTTTTAAAAAAATGGAAAAATATAGTTGAAAGAAGGGAAAGATACAGTCAATTTTCTCTTTTTTTTATATTTTTTTATTTTTTTTGCAGGAAAACACGAAAAGGGGTTGAAAAATAAAGAAAAGTGGTGTAAAGTGGTGAAAAGTGGTTGTAAGTGCCCCAAACGGAGGCGAACAGATGTTTACAGGCGAATACCAGCATACTTTGGATGGAAAGGGAAGGGTTATTATTCCTTCGCGCCTGCGCGACGGTTTGGGGGAGCGTTTTGTGGTTACCCGCGGCCTTGATCATTGCCTCTTTGTCTATCCTTCTTCAGAGTGGGTCCGCCTTGAGCAGAAGTTAAAACAGCTGCCTTTTACCAAACGAGACTCCCGCGCATTTTCGCGCTTGTTTTTTTCCGGGGCTATGGAGGTAGAAACCGACAAACAGGGTCGGGTGCTGATACCCCTAAATCTCAGAGAGTATGCCGGTATCGAAAAAGATGTTATGTTTATAGGCGTTTCAAACCGGGTGGAGGTATGGAGTGAGGAGGCCTGGAGGGACTACTTTGGCCAGGCAAATGAAAATTATGAAGAACTTGCTGAGAAACTGGTCGATTTTGACCTGTAAAAAGTGGTGTTTGTCTTGGTTGAAATGCACCTGCCGGTTCTGGAAAAAGAAGTGCTTCGATACCTCCGTATCAGGGATGAAGGAGTGTATGTCGACGCCACGGTCGGAGACGGCGGGCATGCTGAAGCGATAGCGAGAGGCCTTTCTGAGAAAGGCCGGCTGATTGGCATCGATTGGGACAGCGCCGCCCTGGAGCGGGCGGAGTCGAGACTGGCGAAATATTCAGCCCGGTTGATCCTGGTTCATTCAGATTATACCCGGCTAAAAGAAGTTCTTAAAGAAACAGGTTATCCCCTGGTCGATGGAATTTTAATTGACCTGGGAGCGTCAACTCTACAGTTAATGGATCCTGACCGTGGTTTTTCGTTTCACCAGGAAGGCGACCTGGACATGAGAATGGATCGCCGCCGTTCTTTGACAGCAAAATATATTATTAACGAGTATTCTGCCGAACAACTGGCTGAAATTTTCTTTCGTTTCGGAGAAGAGCGTTGGTCGAAGCGTATAGCGGCAAGAATAGTACGGGAACGTGAACAAAAAGGGCCGATTACCGGAAGCAGGCAGCTCTCGGAAATAACCAAACAAGCAGTTCCGGCTCGTTACCGGCGCCAGGGAGGCCATCCTTCACGCAAGGTGTTTCAGGCTTTGCGCCTGGCGGTTAACCAGGAACTCGACAATATTTCAGCTGTACTTCCACAGGCAATTAGCTGCCTGTTTCCGGGCGGCCGCATATGTGTTATCTCTTATCACTCCCTGGAAGACCGACTGGTCAAGCACTATTTCCGTGAAGAATCAGGATACTGCAGCTGCCCGCCGGGCAGGCCCTGCCTTTGTGAAGGGGAAGCTGCTTTAACTGTCCTTACCTCTAAGGCAGTTAAGCCTTCGGATGATGAAATAAACAGTAATCCACGGGCGCGCAGTGCCCGCTTAAGAGCAGCAGAACGTTTAATAAAGTTACAGAAGAAAGATGGTGAGTAAAATGCAGCAGGCAAGAAAATTGTCGAATACAAACCGCTTAATATCGCCGGCTCAACCAACCAGGAGCCCGGGTGTAAGGCCGCAACCAGGCCATAAACTTAGAAAAGCAAAACTCTTTTTGATCTTGGTGTCATGTTTTGTGCTAAGCCTTGCCGTAGTGGCACAGTACTCATCTTTGGTTATTCTTAACTACCGACTGAGCAGCGCCCGTACAGAACTGGCGGAAATGAAGGAAGCGTCCCGTATGCTTGAGCTGGAAGCAGCGCAGCTCAGCTCGGTCAGCAGGATTGAACAGATCGCCCGCGGCGACCTGGGCATGGTTGACCCTCAGGTAAGCCAGATGATAGTGCTCACTGCGGGGTTGGGAGAAGTTAACCGACTTGGAGAGTGAACTGTATGGCTGATTTTGCAGTTAACCGCTCAACCGTCAGAAAGAGACTGATTTTTGTTTTCATCATCACGGTGTTCATTACCTTAACGCTGATAAGCCGGTTGGCCTGGATTCAGATTGTGCGTGCCGATGAATTGTACGAACAGGCCTGGAACCAGTGGAATCATAATATCCCGGTTAATACTGCCCGCGGGTCAATTTACGACCGGCAGGGCAGGTTGCTTGCCGGCGGCACCTCTGCCCATACAGTCGCCGCCATTCCGGGCCAGTTGGAAGATCCGCAGGGAGCGGCAGCAGCCCTGGCCCCGGTTTTGGAAATGGATCCTCAAAAGATTTATGAGCTAATAACCCTGGAACGCAGTGCAGTTTACATCAAGCGCAAAGTTGACCCGCAAGTTTCCGAGGCGGTGCGAGACATGAATATACCGGGAATAATTTTTTTTAACGAAGAGAAGCGATATTATCCGGGCGGCAGTCTGGCGTCCCAACTGCTCGGTTTTGTAGGCATGGACCAGGGATGGGCCGGCCTGGAAGTCCAATATGAAGATTATCTCAGCGGCAGTGAAGGAAGCCTGCTTTATCCTGCGGACGGACGTGGAAGGCAGGTGCCACACGATATTAGCCGTTTTGTTTCACCACAGCAGGGGTTTGATCTTTACCTGGCTTTAGATGAGACCATACAGCATATTGTTGAAAAGGAGCTCGCCCGGGTTATGAATGAAATTGCCCCGAAACAGGCAATAGCCATAGCAATAGATCCAGGCACAGGCGCGGTCCTTGCCGCAGCAGCAAAGCCTGGTTATAACCCGGAAACTTACGAAAGCTACGATCCTGACCGCTGGAATCTGGCACCGTTTACGTCAGCTTTCGAGCCCGGCTCAACCTTTAAAATGGTTACCCTGGCAGCCGTTGTGGAGGAAGGGCTTTTTAACCCTGACGAGTATTATCACTGCAAAGGTCACACTACTATCAACGGTATCAGCATTAACTGTTGGACAGCCAGTCGTGGCGGACATGGAGATATACGTTTCTTTGATTCGGTTGGTGCTTCCTGCAACACCGTTTTTATCGAATTGGGGAGGCGCCTGGAAAAAGAGAAATTGTTTCAATACATAGAAGCTTTCGGGTTTGGTCAACCGACAGGAATAGATTATCCGGGAGAAAGCAGCGGTATGATTTTTAATCCCGATGCTGTCGGTCCTGTTGAGCTGGCAACCACCACCTTCGGGCAGGGCATTTCGGTCACACCCATCCAGCAGGTAATGGCTGTTACCGCTATGATTAACGGGGGATATCTCTATAAACCATATCTTGTTGAAGAAATTCGTGACCAGGACGGCAAGATTGTTTTTAAAAGAGAACCTGAAATAGTCAGGCAGGTTATCTCGGGCAGCACTTCAAGCAAGCTGGTCGAAATGATGGAGAGTGTTATCATAGACGGCACCGGGTACGCGGCTGCCGTTGAAGGGTACCGAATAGCCGGCAAAACAGGAACAGCAGAAAAAGTCGGCGCAGACGGCAGTTACATCGAAAATGATTTTATTTACTCCCTGGTCGGATTTGCACCGGTAGAAGAACCCCGTATAGTTCTCTACGTGGCGGTTGACGGGGTAACCAGGGGCCCACGCTTAGGTGTGCATACAAGTGCGCCGCTATTTAAAAGAATTATGGAAGATGCATTAAATTACCTGAAAGTTACACCGTCAGGCATACCGCCTGCAGAAGACGATAATTGATTTTACAAGGGTAAAACCGGTAGGAGATACATAACGAAGGGAGTTTGCAAGGTGAGATTGAAGGGGAGCGAAATAATTGAGGCCTGTGGGGGTAAACTGCTTCAGGGAAAACCTGAACAGTATTTGTCCGGCTTTGCCATAGATTCCCGGCAGGTCCGGGCAGGTGACTTTTTTATTCCCTTCGCAGGCGAGCGCACCGACGGCCATCTTTTTATTGGCCGCGCCGCAGCGGCAGGCGCCGCCGGAGCTTTCCATGAACTGGTCAAGGCACCGGATCCCGAAATACCACCTGGCTTCCTTTTGATCGGGGTTAAAGATTCGCTTACCGCTTTACAGCAGCTGGCTTCTGTATACCGTGACAAATTTGACCTGCCCGTAATCGGCATAACGGGAAGCAGCGGAAAAACAACTACCAAGGATTTCACGGCAGGTGTTCTTTCGGCAAAATATAACGTCTTGAAAACTACCGGCAACCTTAATAATGAAATTGGGCTGCCGCTGACCATATTAAAACTTGAAGAAAGCCACCAGGTTGCCGTGCTCGAGATGGGCATGAGTGCCGGTGGAGAAATAACAACTCTGTGCAAAATAGCCAAGCCCTCAATCGGTATTATTACCAACATCGGCGAGGCTCACATTGAGCTGCTCGGCTCAATTGAGGCTATTGCAGAAGCAAAAGGAGAACTACTCGATTACCTCGGCTCAGGCGGGGTAGCTGTTCTAAACGGCGATGATCCCCGCCTCCTTGAAATCAGAAAACGCTACCCGGGGAAAGCATATTACTACGGCTTTAACCAGGGCGATATAAAAGGCTTAAAGTTGTCTCTAAGGGGAGAAAAAAGCTTTTTCCGGGTGCGTTTTCCTGATAAATCAGAGGGTTGGTTTGAATCCCCTCTACCGGGACGGGAGTCGGCCGGCAATGCCCTGGCGGCTCTTACCGTCGGTTATATTCTGGAGCTTACCCTGCCGCAGATGGAAGAAGGACTTGCGAAAAGCGAAGTTACCGCAGGGAGGCTACAGGTTTTGCATAATGAAAATGGGACAGGGATTATTGACGATACCTACAATGCTAATCCCAGTTCAGTCAGAGCGGCTTTAAAGGTACTTGCTGAATTGGGCGGGGTCAAAACCGTAGCAGTCCTCGGTGACATGCTCGAACTGGGCCCTGCCGCAAGAGAAGCACATTTATCCATCGGGCGCTACGCTGCTGAATGCGGTATCGGCTGCCTGGTGACCGTAGGAGAATTGGCCCATATTATTGCCGGCGGGGCGTTCGGCAGCGGTATATCGGTTTACGACTGCACTGATCACGATCAAGCCCTGGCCGTTCTGAAAAGCCTGCCCCTGGATGAAAACTGGTATGTGCTTGTAAAAGGGTCAAGGGGCATGCAAATGGAAAAAATTGTTCAGTCCTTAATCAGGGAGGAAGGAGCGGGAGGATAATGGTTGTTCAGATCACAACCGCTGTAGTTGTAACATTTCTGGTTACCATTATCTCCTGCCCTTTATTTATCAACCGCATGAGACTCCTGCAATACGGACAGCAGATCAGGGAAGATGGCCCAGCCCGTCACGCAGAAAAAGCGGGTACGCCGACCATGGGTGGAATAATAATTCTTCTGGCGGCAACAGTAATCAGCATAATAATGGCCGGCCGGTCGCCGGTGCTTTACCTTTTGCTTCTGATTACTCTCGGTTGTGGGCTGATCGGTTTCCTCGATGATTATTTTAAAATTGCCCGCAGCCTTTCACTGGGTTTAAAGGCCAGGACCAAACTGGCCGGAGAATTTGTTCTTGCCTTGATCTTTATCCTGTTGGCCCGGTTCATGGGCCTCTACTCTTCAGAATTAATCCTGCCGTTTTTTAACCTGGCCATTGATATCGGAATCTTTTACCCGGCCTTTGTATTTCTGATGATAACCGGTTTCAGTAACAGTGTTAACCTGACCGATGGAGTTGACGGTCTGGCCGCAGGCACTTCAGTTATTTCCCTGGTGGCCTTGATTATAATAGCAATTATGGCCGGGTTTCCGGAGGCAGCGATATTATGTGCTGCCCTGGCCGGAGCATGTCTCGGGTTCCTGGTTTTTAACCGGCACCCGGCCCGTTTATTTATGGGCGATGTTGGATCTCTAGCCCTGGGAGGCGCTTTTGCCGCCCTGGCCGTGGTGACCAAGTCAGAGCTTTTCTTCGTCATAATCGGTGGTATTTTTGTCCTTGAAGCATTTTCAGTTATTATCCAGGTTACCAGTTTTCGGCTGACCGGCAGGCGGGTCCTGTTGATGAGCCCCCTTCACCATCATTTCGAACTGAAAGGGTGGTCGGAATGGAGAGTTGTTACAACTTTTTGGAGTGGATCACTGTTTTTTGCTTTGATCGGAGTGCTTGCATACGGCCGGTAGGCCATGGAATAGATTTAGGAGGCGCTTAGTGATCGATTTGATTAAAGGAAAAGAAATCCTCGTCGTCGGTATGGCCCGCAGCGGCATGGCAGCAGTGGAGCTGTTGAGCAAAACCGGTGCGGCCAGAATAACGGTAACCGATCAGAAACAGCCGGGCGAACTGAAAGAAGAGTTGGCCAGGCTGGAGGGATATCCGGCTGTAGAAACGGTAACCGGTGGTAACCCGGCTGAGCTGGTTACACCTGCCCTTTCGATGATCATAAAAAGCCCGGGTGTGCCACCATCGCTTAAGATATTCAGCAGAGCTGAAGAACTCGACATACCGGTTTTGTCGGAAATCGAACTGGCCTATGCTTTTATCAAGGCTCCCCTGATTGGGGTAACCGGCACAAACGGAAAAACCACCGTAACGGCCCTGATCACTGCAATGCTTAAAGAGGCGCGCTTGGAACCGGTTGTTTCAGCCGGTAATATTGGCAATCCCCTGGCCGGAGTAATCGGCAAGGTCAGTGCCCAGGGTGCGATCGTTGCCGAACTGAGCAGCTTCCAGCTTGAAAATATTCGTCATTTTCGCCCGGCAGTGGCTGTATTTCTCAATTTTGCCGAGGATCATATCGATTACCACGGCAGTATTGAAAAGTATTTCCAGTCTAAGGCGCGCATTTTTGAAAACCAGGGGGAAGGAGATTTTGCGGTGCTTAATGCCGGTGATCAGGCTGTAGCATCACTAAAGGAAAAATGCAGGGGCAGGGTTCTCTGGTTTGACCGGGCTGCCGTACCGGCCGGTGCCGGCCTGGCAAATGGCTGGGTTACCCTCTATAACCCGAAAAGCCCCCCCGTTAAAATTTGCCCCAGGGCCGAAATCGTTCTGCCCGGGGAACATAACCTTGAAAATGCTCTCGCTGCTGCAGCTGCTGCCTGGGCTGCCGGTGCCGACTCAGAATCAATTGGTAATGTGCTGCGCAGTTTCCGCGCCATTGAACACCGGCTTGAACATGTAACTGTCCTCGGCGGTGTTGATTATATCAATGATTCAAAAGGGACCAATCCCGGGGCTACTATAAAAGCCCTGCAGTCTTTTCCCGGCCGCCAAAAGATTCTGAT
>Ga0114946_10000534_pt1 | contig 25585 bp, 26 predicted proteins | sample WalLakDeSediment_FD_88676 | JGI IMG/M metagenome (GOLD analysis project Ga0114946, IMG submission 88676) | Lake sediment microbial communities from Walker lake, Nevada to study Microbial Dark Matter (Phase II) - Walker Lake 11/02/13 Deep Sediment | ecosystem: Environmental > Aquatic >... | reverse complement strand
TATTTTCCATTGCGTGTTGTTGCCTTGAACACTCGCAGAAAATTTCCTCCGAGAATGCCTTTCACCGTATCTGGACGGTAGCCGCGACGAAGCAGTTCGCGGGTGAGCATCGGGAGTAGTCGTACATCGTGAAGACCGACGGGACCGTACGGTATACCGTCGAAATCCGAGCCAAGTCCCACATGAGCCGTACCAGCTATGCTGATGGCGTGTTCGATATGATCAGCGACATCCAACAGCGTCGGCAGACGCTTTGACCGGGCTTCCAGTACAATGGCGTCGAAGGATTGCAGTAGTTCGTCGCTATGTTGCCGATGCTTGTCGAGAAGTTTGTCGTCGCGGGCGCAGTATTGCCGAAGCAGCGCGATGTTGCTTCGGCCGAAGTCGCTTCGTAGATAGTTCGGATAGAAATTTATCATGGCCACGCCCCCGTTGCGAGCCAACGCGCGAAGCTGTTCGTCCGTCAGATTGCGATGGTGCTTTCTCAACGCCGCACAGGAGGAATGCGAGGCGATGATCGGATTGCGAGTTGTATTCAAGATGTCGTAAAACGCCCGTTCACCGATGTGCGATACATCAATGAGTATACCGAGCGAGTCGAGTAAACGGATGATGGAGCGTCCGTGTCCGGTCAACCCCTTGAAACCTCTTTGTGCCGACTCATCGTTGGACGAAGATGCCCAGCCGGTGCTGACATTCCATGTCGGCGCAAGCACACGCAACCCACGCTGGTGCAACTCGCGAATGCGTTCGTGCTTTGTATCGAGTATCAATGCTCCTTCGAGCGCGAGAATTCCCGCAAGTGCATCCGCATCGATGCTGCGTCGCAATTCATCCATGTTTGTCACTACACGGAGGCGATCCGGATACCGGCCCGCAATCGCGTGCAATGAGTCCATTTGTTGCAAGGCGGCTCTCCAGCCGTTTTCGACACCGTGACGCGGATGCACGTACACCGAAAACAACTGGACGTTGAGCCCGGCTTCGCGAAAGCGCGGTAGATCTGATTGACCTCGCGTGCTCCTGATATCGATGCGATCTCCCCGTGCCACACGACTGAGAATGTCGTTGTGTCCATCCACGACTACCGCATCGTTATGTATGCGAAGGTGTTCCTGCTGTGCCTCTGCATGCTGTAGCGGCATCGTGAACAACATGTACGTCATCAGGATGATGAACGCAAGGAGAAGACGATCACTCATGTTCCCGCGGCGATTCGTCATTCTGGAAGTGCTTTCACCTGTCATTTCTCTTCGAACTTCATATTTCACACGTCGTCCAAGCGTGGGAATTTTTCAGTATACCAATGCCGAGTCACGTCCAACCACATCACGAGCCCTTTCCATTCTTCGTGTCGAGCGTAGAAGGATTCAATGTCTGCATCCGATACCGTCATGCCATTGCCATGGAGGCGGGAGAAGGCAGCCCGACTCCATGAATCCAAGCCGAGATAGTCGAAACGCCCGAGCAATTTGAGCAGGTTCGCCGCTGCATAGGGTCCCACACCTTCGAAACCGAGTAGTTCACGGTACAATTCGGTGGAAGATGCTGAAGAAGTACGGAATTCCTCAATGTCGTAAGTACCGGATACAATACGGCGACTGAATGCCAGAATGTATGCTGCCCTGTATCCGAGTTTTGCCTCCGTGCGTAGAAACGTCTCACTGCAGTCTGCTATGGCATCTGCTTCGGGAAAGGCTTGCGTGCCGTCCCGACCACTGCGACCGAGGAGTTGAACAAGTTTTGCCGTCATACGCGTCGTTGAAGACCATGAGCAATTCGTGGTCAATACCATCTTTATCACGTCCTCGAAAAAGTTCGGGCAGCGCAACATTCTTCCCGCACGCGCTTTCGCCATCCATGAGAACCGGGTATCATGAGCAATGCGAGTATGAAATGGACGTAAATCCAAGGTCAGATGAAATATGTGTTCGACGTGCTTTCTCGCCACCGCTTCGTCCGTGCTTCGCGGTTTTCCATCAACATCCAAGAGACACTGCATGCCGTATCGTCCAGCGGGAGTGAAGCGCAGTGTAGCGATGCGATGGCCCGGCAGAGCGATCACGCGGTCGAGTTGAAGCGTATGCTCATGTAGTGTGAATGGAGAAAGAGCACACCATCCGTGGGAATAGATGGTGTGCTCGTAATGGAAATGCTTAGGGAAATCGAGAGGCAGAAGGAGTTGCATCGGCTGAAACCGTTCAGCCCTTCTCTTCCTTCTTGAGTGCCTGAACATTGTTGCGTACATCCTGAGCGAGTTTCTTCAACTCGTTCATGTGTTTGCGAACTCTGGTTCCGGCAGCTTTGTTGCCCTTCACGAAAAATTTCTCGAAGTCGGTTTCGAAAGTTTTCACGAGATCGAGTAATTCCTGGTAACGGTTCATAAATCCTCCAGTGAGTATGAGTTTGATGACGTTCGCATTATGCCGCAATATACAATAGCTTTGTTGATTGAAAAAAGCCCATTGATGAGACTTTTTTAGAATCGCTAGATTATCTTCAATCATGGAGCATCACATGAAACAAGGAAAATATTTCGCTGACATTCAAAATAACTCGCAAACAGCAAGCAAGATGCTTGTTGCGAGTCTGTGCTCGGTGCATTTGAATTACAGCACGAATGCGGGTTTCACCTCGGATTTCAATCGCATGAGTTGCATTGCGAATGGTGGAGCCTGTGTTGCCGGACGTTTCGTTGACGTGTCAGCGAACAGTGAGTTGCGTCGAATGAACACATCAAATTCGCTTCGCCTTCTGGGAAATACGAGCACGTCGCATCGCCTTCATGCTGTCGGAATGACTGCATTGTTTGTCCGGGCGTTGAATCATCGTTGGAACACGGGAGAGAGATCATGATGTACTTGCATGAACGTCACAGTGTTCTCATGCATTTGCGTAACATGCTCGACGTCGCACTTACTACCGCTTCTGGTGGCAACATCAGTCTTCGTATACGCGAAACCGGGCATATAGTCATCAGTCCGACCGGCATCGCCTATGCGGACATGACGGAGGAAGATGTGCTCGTACTGGATGCCAATGGCATGCGTGTTGATGGGAGGCGGCTTCCCAGCAGCGAATTGCACATGCATTTAGCCGTATATCGCTCGCGTCCGGACGTCTGTGCCATCGTACACACGCATTCGCCATACGCAACCACCTTCGCTTGCCTCCGCGAAGCAATACCAGCAGTACATTATCTCGTGGGACTTGCAGGAAGCAAGGTTCGCGTTGCCGATTATGCCACGTTCGGAACACGTGAGCTGGCCGAAAACACTGTTGCAGCTCTCGGTGACGATAATGCGGTATTGCTCGCGAACCATGGATTGCTTGCGGTGGGGAGTGAACTGCAGGCAGCGTTTACCGTTGCGGAACAAATAGAATTCGTCGCGCGCCTGTATTATCAGTCGCGCTGTATAGGAACACCTGTAGTGCTGAATGAAGAAGAGATGAAGGAAGTATTTCGCAAATTCCGTGACTACGGCCGGCAGCCTGACGCGAGGGAGTGACGCGATGTTTCCACCAATGACGCGACGAGAGATGAACGCGCTGGGATGGGAGCAGCTCGACGTGATACTGATCACTGGTGATGCATACATCGATGCTCCGCACATAGGCGTTGCTCTTATCGGAAACTACCTTATTCGGTCCGGGTATCGCGTCGGAGTGATCGCGCAGCCGGACACGCACAGCAGCGAGCATATCGTTCGCCTTGGCGAGCCGCGACTATTCTGGGGTATTACTTCCGGCAGTGTGGATTCCATGGTAGCGAATTACACTGCTCTGATGAAAAAACGTCGTAGCGACGACTATACGCCGGGTGGCTTGAACACCCGACGCCCCGATCGCGCCGTGATTGTGTACGCGAACCTTATTCGGAGGTATTTCAAGAACACTGTACCGATAGTGCTCGGTGGAATCGAGGCGAGTCTCCGTCGCATCGCTCATTATGATTACTGGGACGATGCTATTCGCAGATCGGTGCTTTTCGACGCGAAGGCGGATTGCATTGTGTATGGAATGGGTGAACGAATCGCTCTGGAAATCGCGGACCGCTCGAATAGAGGAGCATCGATTTCGGAAATACCCGGCACTTGTGTTGTTTCGCCCGTCCAGAGGGATGACTACATCACGCTGCCGTCGTTCGAGAATGTGCGTGACGACAATGATGCCTTCATAGAGATGTTCAGCCAGTTCTACCGCAACCTCGATCCCCTCACCGCATGCGGAATGCAACAGGCACATGGGGACCGGTATTTGCTGCATCATGCGCCGATGCACTGGGAAACGCAGGAGGAGATGGACAGAATTCACGCATTGCACTTCGAGCGTGACGCACATCCGCTATACGAAGGCCAAGGAGTGGTGAAAGCGCTGGATACGATACGGTTTTCCTTGCGGACTCATCGCGGATGCTATGGAGAGTGCAACTTCTGCGCCATAGCCGTACATGAAGGGAGAACTGTACGCCAGCGCAGCGAGGCGTGCATTGTCGATGAAGCACGGCGCATGACGGAACACAGTCGATTTCGCGGAGTGATACAGGATGTCGGTGGACCGACCGCCAACATGTACGGTTTCGAGTGCGAGAGGAAAATGCGTTCCGGTGCCTGTTCGGACAAGCGATGCATGTTCCCGACTGTATGCGAGCAACTACCCGTGCATCATGGACCTTTCATGGCGTTGCTGGACAAGTTGCGTTCTCTGCCTGCTGTTCGCCACGTATTCGTTGCAAGCGGAATACGGCACGATCTGTTGCTGTGTGACGAGCGGTGCGGCATGGAATTTCTTGAGCAACTCGCACAGCATCACGTTTCCGGTGGTTTGAAGCTGGCGCCTGAGCATTCCAGCCCCGTGTTGCTGTCTCGTATGGGCAAGGGGTCTATCGAGTCGTTACCGAATATTCGGCAACGATTCATGTCAATCTCGAAACGCATCGGCAAGAAACAGCATCTTACCTACTATTTCATCGCAGCGTACCCCGGCTGCGACGAGAGTGACATGCGTTCTCTGCGCAAGTATGCTGCACAAGAATTGCGCATCACGCCGGAGCAAGTGCAGATATTCACGCCGACACCGTCCACTTGGGCCTCGTTGATGTATCATACGGGCAAGGACCCATTTACTGGTGAATCTCTTCACGTCGAACGCGCTGTGAGAGGGAAGCGCGCACAGAAAGACATTCTGACAAAGGAGTGGAAAACCGGGAAAGCGGTGAAACGGCGTACTCGCTAATGAATACAGTTCTAACATGCTGACGTTACATGCAGTGCGATCGGCGTTGGACCGTACTCGTGCGGGCACAGTGTTTGCTATCGCAACAGCGCGAAGCAAATCTTTTTCTCCGAAGCTCACGTTTGCATAGCATCACGAAAACGCTGTATCGTTAGCGGAGCGCTGCCTTCGTAATGATTGTTTACATTGACGAACACATCGATGTTTCGCTGGAGGAGTTGCGAAACCATGGCAGCGATGCTAGCCAGTTCTTCATCACGCTTCTCGAGCAATGTATCCCAACGACCTCCACTGCGTTTTTCCATGCCGGCACGATCCGGACCGTGCAGGCGCAAAACGCTTCGCGAAGGCGCATGCGAGGCGTGCTTCGTGTAGACATCGATGATTGGTGGCATGTAGTAGCCTTGAAGGTACACGTGATGTGCGCCATATTCATCAAGAACGCCGAAATACTCCTTTTTAAGGTAATTCGGATTGCGCGTTTCGATTCCGATGGCAAGCTCCCGTGGACAGTGACTGAGAAAGCTGGAAAGTTGATCGAGAAATGCACTCAGTGAAGGCATTTTCTCGCGATTGAGATATTCGAACTGCAACATCAGCGGGCCGAGTTTGTCTCGAATCGGTTCAAGTGTGTCGATGAAGCGAAGGAAGAGATCGATGGACAGGAAATGCTCGTTGCGTACGAGCGGCATCGATGCGTTTTTTCTGTATGCATGTGTAAGTGTTACGCTGTTCGGTGCCTTGACTGTGAAGACGAAATCCTTTGGCGTCGCGGCCGCATACTCCCGAACGACGGTAGACTTGGGCAATGTGATCGAATCGGGCCCATGGAGGGACCAGAACCACTGATCGATTTCCACCGTCGAATACAATCTCGCATACTCAGCGAGAAAATCTATTCCCCGGCCGGACGAGTATACCAGACCTTTCCACGAAGGGTATTTCCAACTGCATGTTCCTATTCGTAACGTCGCCATGAGTTCTCTCGATTCGTTTTCGCTAATGTACGGAAGAAATGAGCAACGTGTGAAGCAACAATACTCGGAAGCTGTTGCATGCATCGTCTCATAGACGTGCTATGAAAGCATGCACCGATCCGCTTCACCATGCGTTTTCGATTATCACAACGTGGTACCGACTCGATCATGTTCCATTACGGCTGCACGTTTCAGTGCACTCACGACCGGTCTTCGGAGACTATCATGGTCACATTCGCTTTGACGTTCCGGTGAACGTTATTTTATAGCTTCAGTTCTCGGAAGCGACTGAGGTGAGTTCCCTAAGCAATAAGAAGCTGATCATGCGCGTAGAGTAGTCCACGCACTGCCGGTGCCTTGTCATGAGTTTGTACAGCATGTCCGCGCAAGCGTATGTAGACACGTAGCGTTGATGATCGGAGTAGTCCGAAGTGATGCAATAGCACAGGCCGGATTACATCGGAACACCGATGCGAGTCTACACACACGCAAGTGCCAAAGGCGAGACTCCGAGCAGGTACGCCCGATGCATAGTGCGAGCATGCCTGGTGTACGACGCATGCAGTCCGATCGCGAGTGATCGTCGTATATCCGGTGCTGTCTCGCTTCCTGCCCGAGCGCATGTTTCTCTCCGAAGAAAATATCTTTCAGGAATCAATACTCTTTTGTATAAATAGCAGCCGGAATGCCGATGCCGGGTCACAACCATCATCGAAGTGCATTCCGCGCAGTCGCCGTGCCGGACTGTCCGTTTCATCCTTTCTGGATCGTGGTGATGGATGCTCGAATCGTACACGAACGCGTGCGCAGTCTATCCGCTATCCGCGCGCTGGGAACCAGTGGGAGCCGAATAGAAATTATTTCGGATTTTTTTTATCCGAACTCTTGACGGGAATTAAGATAAATATTAGCTTCATTAGATGTAATTCACCGATCGACGCAGTAACACCCGAATGACTTCCCGACATGGTCAGAATGATTCATGCACTTGAGCATAGACGCGTACTTCTATCAAGACTAATTCGCAACAACAGTACGATACTTCTCACCATCTTGCCCGTCGCATTGTTCGCTGGATGCTATGCGTTCGTGAGCGACGAGACGGCTCCGGAGTGGACCGATCCCATCGGCGCGAGAAACGACATTGCGGCGATCGCTTCCGGAACAGGTGGTCCCGGTGCCGCCGTGTACAACGCCAGATGCGCCGTATGCCACCAGATGAACGGCAAGGGCATACGGGGAGTGTATCCCTCGCTTGTAGGGTCCGACATAACACTCGGTGATGAACAACTCGCGGTTCTCATCATCCTGCATGGGTTGCAGGGACCTATAGAGCGGGATGGCGTGAAATTCAATGGTGTAATGCAACCGTGGAAAAACGATCTCAGCGATCAGGAAATCGCCGACGTTACTACCTACATACGTACGAGTTGGGGCAACTCCGCTTCGGAAGTATCCCTGGAAATGGTACAAGAAATACGCGACAGAACGAGAAGCAAGATCGGAGCATTCACGGAAGAAGAACTTTTATCGACGCTTTGAACATGAGAGTAGTTGCACCTGAGGAACACTGAACATGCTCGACTGGCTCCCTGAAAATGTGTCTGTTTTCGGTGAAGGGGTTGATCACCTCTTCAGACTCATCTATTACATCACGGCCGGTATATTCGTTCTCGTGAACGCGATATACATCGTATTCATCATCCGGTATCGTCGAAAACGCAAGGGAGAGAAGGCGTACCATTTTCACGGCAGCAATAGACTCGAGTTGATCTGGACTGCGCTGCCCTTCGGTCTATTTCTTTTTCTGGCGTTTTACAGCGACGGTATCTGGAAAGACATCCGATACGCGGAAAGAACGCCCAATCCCGATCTTGTCATCGAAGTCATGGCACAGACCTATGTGTGGCACATACGCTATCCGGGTTCGGATGGCGTGTTCGGCGCGCGGGATATTCGATTCATTTCGTCCACCAACCCGTTCGGCATCGATCCGGACGATCCCAGAGGCGAGGATGATCTGGTGCTCATCAATAGCATGCACGTTCCGATAAACAGAACAGTGCTCGTGCGCCTGTCATCAATGGACGTCATTCATAGCTTCTTCTTGCCGAACATGCGGATCAAACAGGACGCCGTTCCGGGCCAATGGGTGGACGTATGGTTCAATAGCAGGAAAACCGGCGAGTACGAAATCGCATGCGCCGAGTTGTGCGGCAGCGGACATTACATGATGCGCGGTGTTCTGAATGTGTATTCACAGGCGGATTACGACGCGTGGAAAGATGAACAGTATACCAACATGCGGGCTGCATTGCAGCTTGCGTCAGACGAGAACGAGTAATCACTATGCAGACGGCAGTACATACCGGACATTCGGGCGGGGATGCAGTTCATCGCGAACACGCTTCGTCCTTCTTGCGCACGTACATATTCTCCACCGATCACAAAATGATAGCGAAGCAATTCCTCGTGACGGCGATAGTTTTTCTATTCATCGGAGGGGCCTTCGCGTTGTTCATCAGGTGGCAGTTGGCGTATCCTGGTGCTCCGATACCGATGATAGGAACATGGTTGCCGTCAACATGGGTCACGGCCGAGGGTGTGATCACGCCGGAATTCTACACGCAGTTGTTGACCATGCACGGAACGATTATGATTTTCGCCGTGATCATTCCTCTGCTCGTCGGCGTGTTCGGAAATTTCACCATTCCCCTGATGATAGGCGCGGACGACATGGCGTTCCCGTTTCTCAACATGGTTTCGTTTTGGCTCTACCCTCTCGCGGGATTGATCATGATGGGTGGTTTTTTCATGGAAGGAGGGATGGCCGCTTCGGGCTGGACCGCGTATCCGCCTCTCAGCTCCATCGCTTCGGCGGGTCAGACGTTATGGATAGTCGGATTGTTTCTGGCGGGTTTTTCTTCAATACTCGGCGGTGTCAATTACATCACGACCGTGATGAACATGCGTGCGCCCGGTCTGAGGATGTTCCAGCTACCTATGACTGTCTGGTCGGTTTTCATCACCGCCATCATCATCGTTATCGGTACTCCCGTGCTCGCAGCGGCACTCTCGATGTTGTTCATGGACAACTTTCTGCATACGAGCTTCTTTTCGCCTCAAAATCTCATCGTTGCCTCGCGGGACATGTCCCGCACAGCAGGTGGAGGGCAACCCTTGCTCTGGCAGCATCTGTTCTGGTTCTACTCGCATCCCGCTGTGTACATCATGATACTTCCAGGAATGGGGGTAGTATCGGACGTGTTGTCCACGTTCTCGCGTAAGCCGTTGTACGGTTACAAAGCCATGGTGTTCGCAATCGTTGCCATCGCCTTTCTCGGTATCATCGTCTGGGGGCATCACATGTTTCAATCGGGTATGAATCCGTTGCTTGGAACAACATTCATGGTCAGCACCATGGTGATAGCGGTACCGTCGGCGATAAAAACCTTCAACTGGTTGGGTACGATGTGGCGCGGCAAAATGGAATTCACTACACCGATGCTTAATGCCACCGCATTCGTGTCGATGTTCGTGATTGGCGGGTTAAGCGGAATCTTCATGGCATCGACCCCGGTTGATATTTTCATACACGACACCTATTTCATCGTTGGTCACATCCATTACGTTTTGTTCGGTGGCAGCCTGTTCGCGGTGTTCGCTGGTCTGTTCTACTGGTTCCCGAAGATGACTGGCCGCATGTATAGCGAGCAATTGGGGAAATGGCATTTCTGGATCACCTTCATCTCCTTCAACGGCACATTTTTCCCAATGCACATTCTCGGCGTTGGCGGCATGATGCGCCGCATTTACGATCCGACAGTGTATGATTTTCTCAAACCGTTTCAACCCATGAATGAATTCATCACCATCAACGCAATGATACTTGGTTTCGCGCAATTCATTCTGGTCGCGAATCTCGCTTACAGTTGGTTCCGCGGGCCGAAGGCCAAGCGCAACCCTTGGCGTGCCAACTCGCTGGAATGGCAGGCGCCATCGCCTCCTCCGCACGGCAACTTCGACAGCGTGCTTCGCGTCTATCGTGGTCCCTACGAGTACAGTGCTCCGGAATCAGTACAGGATTATTTACCCCAGACGGTTTCTCCCGAAGAACTGGAGCAACAGATGAAACACCATCTCGCACGCGAAGCACGCGCGGAGAAGGAGGTGACGGTATGAGTACATTTGCGGACGACTCGACGCGACCCTATGCATTCCGTGCATCGCATAAATGGCTGCATCGTCTCGCGGTTGCGCTAGTTGTGGGTACGGTACTGCTGATCGCCAAGGGCGGTCTCGTGCACAGTGCCGGAGCTGGTCTTTCCGTGCCCGACTGGCCGACAACCTACGGGTACAACATGTTTACGTATCCGATAGACAAGTGGTACGGTGGCATAGCGTACGAGCATGGACATCGGTTGCTTGCCGCTGGTATCGGTGTTCTGACCATAGCCGTCTGCGTCATGGCATTCTTCGTCGACCGGCGTCGATGGCTGCGCACGCTTGCGCTCGGGGCCGTCCTTGCCGTTATCGTACAAGGCGTACTGGGTGGGTTGACCGTGCTCATGCAGCTTCCGACCTCGGTTTCCGTCGCTCATGCCATGCTTGCACAAACCTTCATGATCATGACCGTGCTGATCATGGCGGCGACATCACGTAGTTGGAAGAATCCAATTCCTGCGTTGAAGGTCGATACAGATGTGCGTTTGCAGGAATTACTGCTCGCGACGGTGGTTGTCACGCTATTGCAGATACTTCTCGGGGCATTGACGCGGCACACGTACAGCGGAATGGCCATTTCGGATTTTCCCCTCAACAACGGAAAGATTATTCCGGATTTCACGAGCTTCGGTGTCGTGATTCAGTTCATGCATCGCGTCGGCGCATTGGTGTTGACGACGATGATTATTACCCAAGGCGTCATGATTCGTGGACGGCGGGAATTGAGCAAACTCCGTGGACCAGCCTTCGCGGCCATTGGAATGGTGCTGGTTCAATTCCTGCTCGGTGCGACCGTTATCTGGACGCGCGAAGCCATAGTACCGAACACCCTGCACGTGGCAGGCGGAGCGATGACATTTCTGTTCGTGTTTCTCGTCTATGCACGATCTTGCCGGTACTATACATTCACCAGAGCTGTCAGACACGGCAAGCTGCGCACTGAGGGAGGTGCTTCATGAGTGAGAGTAGACCAGCCGCAGTGAATGTAGCTGCGATTCGTTCGAGAAACAGCCTCGCTTCAGCGTACTACGAACTGACCAAACCCCGCATCACACTCATGGTCGTCGTCACCATGGCAGCGGGCTTTTACCTGGCATTGCCCATGGGACTCCTTAGCGCGGAGTATGGGTTGCTGTTCATCGCCACGTTGTTGGGCACCACGCTGCTTTCCGCAGGGAGTTGCGTCCTGAACCATGTGATGGAGCACGTGTATGATCGGGACATGAGGCGCACGATGTTCCGCCCCATACCATCCGGGAAAGTTCGCGCTTCACACGCGGCATGGTACGGAATCGCTCTTGCTGTCGCCGGGCTGGGCGTGCTGTTTTCCGTAAAGGTATTGACTGCGGCACTGGGTCTGTTAACGCTTCTGCTCTATCTCTTGGTGTACACTCCCATGAAACGCCGCACGCAATTCGCCACACTCGTCGGCGGCATTCCGGGAGCACTTCCGCCCGCCGCAGGGTATGCGACGGTGGCCGGTACTGTCACGACTGAAAGTGTCGCTCTATTCCTGATACTCTTCCTCTGGCAGATGCCGCATTTTCTCTCGCTTGCCTGGATGTACCGCAAGGATTATGAGCGTGGCGGATTTCCCATGATCACGGTCATGGATCGCACCGGTATCACAGTCGCTCGGCATATCATCTCATACATCCTGCTACTTCTGCCGGTCAGCTTGTTGCCGACCTTGCTCGGTGCGACGGGCGTCGTGTACTTCATCGTCGCTGCGCTGTTGGGCACAGTGTTCCTCGTAGCAGGTTTTCGTTTCATGTATCAGCGAAGCAATGTCGCGGCGAGAAACGTTCTGCTCACGTCGTATTTCTACCTGCTGGCGTTGTTCACTGTTATGTTTTTCGACAAGGCGTGACCACAATGACGACTATTGCCGCACAATCGCGATTCAACACAGGCATTTATCACGGAAAGCTGGGAATGTGGATTTTCCTGGCTTCAGAGATAATGTTCTTCTCCGGCTTCTTCGGTGCTTTCATCGTTCTTCGGAATTTGAACATCGATGTGTTCACGCAGAGCGCGCACCAACTCGACAAGGCTGTCGCGACTATCAATACTGCAGTGTTAATCAGTAGTAGTCTCACGATGGCACTGTCCCACTTGGCACTCGAGAGAGGGAATGAAGCAAAGTTCCGGCTCTTTCTGGGTATCACCATACTCTGCGCATTCGGTTTTCTCGGGATCAAGACCTACGAGTATGCGGCCAAATTCAGTCAGGACATCTATCCTTGGACGAATACATTTTTCGCTTCGTACTTCACCATGACCGGCTTTCATGCATTGCACGTTATCGGGGGACTGATCCCGATGCTCTGGATGCTCGGGAAGTCCATGTTCAAGGGCTATCCCCGGGAGATGCACTACCGCGTCGAAACTCTGGGTCTGTACTGGCACTTCGTGGACCTCGTCTGGATATTCCTTTTCCCAACACTGTATTTGATTTTTTAGCAGGAGCGAGCATGGCAAGCGACATCGATTTCCGCCAGATACAAAAAGCCTACTTCAAGGTCTTCCTCGTCCTGCTATTGTTGACCGCATTGACGGTGGGAGTTACCACGGTACATTTCGGCGACTCGCTGAACATCATCGTCGGTATTCTTATCGCACTCGGTAAAGCAGTGCTCGTCGCGTATATTTTCATGCATCTGAAATTCGATAACAAACGCCTGCGGCTCTTCGTTTACGTGCCGATGGGATTTTTCCTCATCCTCGTGTTTACGTTAACACTGCTCGGGTTGTAGCAGCATCCGCATGTTGTCAGTCGAATCAATATCGTACAGCTACAAGAAACGCGGAGGCGGCGCAGCCGCAGCGTTGCGCGACGTCACGTTCACTGCGCAACGGGGAAGCGTCACCGCAATTGTCGGTCCGAACGGTAGCGGAAAATCAACGCTGTTCCGCGTCATCACCGGTTTGCTCACACCCGATTCCGGTACTGTACTCGAAGACGGATGTGCAGTGCGGCGGGAGACGATGGGGGTTGTGTTCCAGTCACCCAGTCTTGATACTTCCCTGACGGCGTTCGAGAATATTGCGCATCATGCGATGCTTCATGGTCGGCGTGTGAAGCGCGACGCACTTGCGCCGAGCGTGGTGGAAGCGTCCGGCCTGGGCGAATTTCTCGATACTCGTGTTGACGCTTTGTCAGGCGGTTATCGAAGGCGAGTGGAATTGGTGAAAGCGTTGATAAGCGAACCGCGTTTGCTCGTACTCGACGAAGCGTTCAACGCACTCGATACAAACTCGCGTAGTCAGTTCTTCTCGCTGCTTCGTTCGTTAACTTCGTCGAAAGGATTGATTACGTTGTTGATCACTCACATACCGGCTCTCGCATCGCAGTGTGATCAAGTCGTGGCGTTGAGTGACGGTGGCATAGTTGGATCAGGTGGTCCGACTGATCTGCTCGACGATCTCGGTTCGTCTGTAGTAGAAATCGAAACCGATGATGCTGTCGCACTCGAGCAAGCGCTGAATACTCTGGGCATCACTACACGGTTTACATTGCCTTCCGGCTCTGTGTTGTTGCCTCGTACACCACTCGCGGCGCTAGTCCCGGTGCTCGAGCTGCTTGCGGTGCCGCCGTCTCGCGTGCTTCTGCGTCCGCCGACAATTGAGGATTGGCTGCATGCACGGGCACACAGTGCAGCGATTGCGACGGAGGAGGTGCGCTACGCATGATGACGTGGATACTGCCGGTATACAGTTTGTGGTTGCGCGACATGAAGGATTTCATTCGGCGGCGCGGCAGGGTGGTCGGCGCCATCGGGCAACCCTTCGTCATCTGGATCTTCCTCGCTTCCGGATTCCAGAACAGTTTCGGTGGTACTGCCATGGCCGGCATGGATTACGGGACGTATCTGTTTCCAGGAGTCGTCCTGCTTATCGCGCTGTTTGCGGCACTGTTTTCAACGATGTCCGTCATAGAAGACAAGAAGTCCGGCTTCATGCAGGGAGTATTGACTTCACCAGCCCCGCGGGCGGCAATTGTTTGGGGAAAGCTGCTGGCGGGTGCCACGCTGGCGCTTGCACAGGCAGTGCTGTTCATGGTCTTGCTACCGTGGACCGACATTCGACTGAGCTTGTCCGCCGTGCTGCTCAGCGTGCTTGTACTCGCATGTGCGGGGTTGCTGCTTACAAGTCTGGGCTTGTTCTTTTCGTGGAGAATGAGTTCGACGCAGGGATTTCACGCTGTGATGAATCTACTGTTGTTGCCCTTGTGGGTGCTGTCCGGTGCGCTGTTTCCGGTGGACGGTGCCGCGCCTTGGCTCGCTTCGGTGATGGAACTGAATCCATTGTACTACGTTACGGTACTGTTCCAACGCATGTTTTTCCTCGACAGCGGAACTGGTATCACCGGAGGGCCCGATACCATGACCGCACTCGGTGTATTCGCGGCGACAAGCTTGCTTATGTTCACTGTCACATTACGAACGGTTGCTAAAAGATGAATGGAAGTATGAAATATCACGTTACGGCGCTTGCGATGTTGTTATTCGTTGCTTGTGGGTCTTCGGACGAGCGCATTGAAATTACCGAGTTAGCGATAATCAAGCCTGCGCCTTCCTTTACCTTCACGAATTTTGACGGTACCATAGTCACCGACGAGGATTTCAGGGGTGTCGTGTACATTGCCTATTTTTTCTTCACATCCTGCTCCGGTCCATGCCCTCTCATGAATTCCAAGGCCAATGTGCTTCAAGCCACATTTTCGCGCATGGACGATTTTCGCATCATCGGCTTTACTGTCGATCCGGACACCGACACGCCGCAACGTCTGTCGCGCTATGCGGATAGATACAACGCGAGAGCGGGGCGCTGGTACATGGCGCGAATGGCTTTGGGCGATGTGGCCGATGTCGCATCGGGCGGTTTCATGATGGGCGACGTATCGGAGCCCGAGTTGCATAGCACACGTTTTGCACTGGTTGACGGTAGCGGAATCATCCGCGGATACTATGACGCCATGGACGAGCGGAAACTCGTCGAATTGCGTGCAGCTATTACGCACCTTCTCGAAAAGGAGCACGCATGAACATCAGCGATCTGCCGACCGTCAATGCAATGTTGAATACTCTCGCCACGGCATTTCTACTTGCCGGCTTCGTGTTCATCAGACGCAGAGATATCAGGCTTCATCGGGCCATGATGCTTGCTGCCTTCATTACGTCCACCGTGTTTCTGGCGACGTACCTGACATACCATTTCAGTTCGCAACTCATCACCAGGTATACTGGCGAAGGTGTGATGCGTACAGTATACTTTATCATCCTGATATCGCATTCGGTGCTCGCCGTAGCGGTTCCACCGCTGGCCATCATCACCTTGTTCCGCGGTTTGAAGATGAAGGTACAGCGTCATCGTGCTATCGCACGCTGGACGCTTCCTCTTTGGTTGTACGTCTCCGTTTCTGGAGTGATGGTGTATTTCATGTTGTACCATTTTCAGGCATAGAAAAAATATGAACGTATTACGCGGCATTGTTACGGTAGTAGTTGTGTATTGCATAGCATCGGTATGGCCGGAAATCGCAACGGCTTGTCCGAATTGCAAAGAAGCGTACGCAGCCGACGGCATGTCCTCGGTCGCTACTGGTTTCAGCACGAGCATTCTGTTTTTGATGTCGATGCCGTTTCTGGTTGTGGCTGGCTTTGCTCTCCGGCTTTGGTTTGCCATGCGGAAGCTGCACGATACGCGAGGCGTTGCGGAACACATGTCAGGGTAGTCATCACAAGAAGTAATCACTATGTTTACAGTTTCAACGGACAGAAAAATCAAGATCGGAATCGCCGTCGGCATGGTGGCGTTGCTCAGCGCGGCGGTGGCCTTCTATTTTCTTCGTCATCCCGCCGTGATGGATGTCGGTTACAGACCGCAACAACCCGTTCCGTTCGACCATAGACTTCACGTCGACGAACTCGGCATCAACTGCGTCTACTGCCATACAAGTGTGGAGACGTCAGCGCATTCCACCGTACCGCCTACCAGTACCTGCATGAACTGCCATACCGCTGTACAACGTGAGAGTCCGAAACTTGAACTCGTGAGATCGAGCTACGAGAACGGAGTGTCCATAGAATGGATTCGAATACACCGCCTCCCCGATTACGCGTTTTTCAATCACAGTCGTCATATCAACGCCGGTATTGATTGTGCTTCCTGTCACGGTGAGGTTGAACGGCAAGGCGTTGTATCGCAAAAGAAACCACTGACGATGGGATGGTGTCTTGACTGTCATCGCGATCCCGATTCCCACGTCATACGCACTCGCGAAATCTCCGGCGTGCATGTACGACCCGATGTGTTCGAAAGTCCGCTGCGCACCGGTCCTGTTCACTGCTCTGCCTGCCATCACTGAGCAGGCTTGAAGCGGATAGAAATCACTCTGCCAACAATGAAATACAACAGCATGGCTGAAAAGTATACAGAGGATAAGACATACTGGAAAAGTTTCCGTGAACTTCACCGCGATCCGGAGGTGTTGAAACATCTGGGCGATGAATTCCATCCAGCACGCGACGAATCCAGCAGTGCTGCTTCGTTCATGTCGCGTCGGACCTTCATAGGCTTGCTCGCCGCATCGGCGGCGTTCGCGGGTGTGGGATGCAGAAGACCGGAACAGACCATCGTTCCCTACGTCAGAAAGCCGGAATACCATACACCTGGTATCGCGGATTATTTCGCTACTACGTTCACGCATCAGAATTTCGCATACGGACTTCTCGTGAAATCACGCGAAGGAAGGCCGATAAAAATCGAAGGCAATGATGTAGACCCGATTTCCGGTGGCAAATCATCGCACTTGGCGCAGGCGTCTCTGCTTTCGTTGTACGATCCGGATCGTGTGTTGCGTCCAACGGTCAACAACAGCGATTCGACTCCACGTAACGCTTTTCGACGCATGGCGGACGCAATACGCGAAGTGACCGCAGTGGGCAAACGCGTGCGAATACTCGTGGACGAGCACGCTTCGCCGGCGCTCCATGCGCTGTATCGCGATATCGAAGCAGTGATGCCGAACACACGCGTCATAACCTGGCCGGCGGTTGTCGCATACGGAGCGGCCGAAGCGAACAGCCGCCTGCTCGGTATTGACGGGGTTCTCATTCCAGATTTGTCAAAGGCCGACGTGATTCTCAGCATTGAAAGTGATGTTCTCGGGACGGATCCGGAATCACTCTGGCATATTCGTCGCTTCTCCTCTCGTCGCAAACCGAAACGAACAAGTGTGGACATGAGCCGCTTGTACTCCGTCGAGTCGTCGATGACATTGACCGGGTCCAATGCCGATATTCGTATTCCGCTTCCATCGACTGAGCTGAATGCGTTTCTCCTCGGCCTGCTGCATGAACTGTGCGTAGTGCGCGGTATGGGTGCGCTTGATGAATCTTTGGCAGCGTTGCTGTCGGAGGCTCGAAGCGACCGCTTCTCCGGGCTCGCGAAGGTCGCCGAGGATCTTGCATCCAATCCCTCCGTCGTTGTTGTCGGTAGGCACCTGCCAGTGGAAACGCATGCACTGGGCGTACTGCTGAACCGCGTACTGGGTGCTTACGGCGAGAATGCTATCATCGATACTCGGCACGTGCTTCCCTATAGTGCATCGAAGAAAGAAGAAATTGAGGAAGTGACAAGGGAATTGCTCCAAGGTGATGTCGGTGTCCTGTTGCTGGCCGACGTCAATCCGGCATACTCCATGTCGGGCGGTGCTTTTCGTGATAGTATTGCCAAGACGCAGCATGTCTTCTCACTTTCTCGGTACGCCGACGAAAGTTCGAAGCACTGCTCCATCTTCGTGCCGGTGAACCATTACCTCGAAGCTTGGGGAGACGCGGTGATGTTCGACGGCTCACGGGCCGTAACACAACCCCTGATCGCTCCACTGAACGAGGGCCAAGCATCGCTTGGTGATGCGCTGATGGGAATTGTCCGGGAAGTCAATGAGCAAGCCTTCGAGACTACCGAAACCTGGTATGATTATCTGCGTGAACATTGGCGGAAGCATGTGTTTCCTGCCAGCGGTCGGCCATACTTTGATCATTTCTGGAATGAAACGCTGAGGCGTGGAAGCATTCCCGGTGCTCCTGAACCCCGTCGATTGACCTTCAACAGCGAGGCCGCAGCGGCGTTGCTGCGAATCGCCGGCATGCAGCCCGACTCCGCTCTCCGCTTGTGTGTTCTACCGAGCAACTCGTTGTACGACGGACGCGACGCGAATCTGGGATGGCTTCAGGAGACGCCCGATCCTGTGACCAAGGTCACCTGGGGTAACGTTGTAATGATGAATCAAGCGACAGCCCGGCGTTTGGGATGTAGGCAGGAAGATGTTGTACGTCTGGTTACTGATGCCGGCAGCATTGAAGTACCGGTGTTCATCCAACCCGGCATGGCGGACGACAGCTTGGCGACTACAACCGGGTTCGGACGTACCGAAGGCGGGCGTGTGCTGGACGGATATGGCAGCAACGCATTTTCGCTCATGCCGTTGCTGACGCAGTCTATCGGCCACGTTGAAGTTACCGTCGAATCCACCGGTCGAAGAATGTCTATCGCTACTACGCAGGATCATCACTCATTGTCCGGTGGCAATCTCTACGACATCGACAGACGGGACATAGTCAAGGAAGCTACACTGAAACAGTACGAAGAGGACGCCGCAGCGATATACCGTCATGATTTACCCGTCTACGGTGCGAAGAAGAATACAGACAGGCCGATCAGCATCACGAAGCCATTTGATTACTCAAGTGGTCATCGATGGGGAATGACTATCGATACGTCAGCTTGCGTGGGCTGCAACGCGTGCGTCGTCGCATGCGTCGCGGAAAACAACATTCCGGTCGTCGGGAAAGAGCAGGTGATCAGAGGGCGGGAAATGCACTGGATACGTATCGACCGCTACTACGCTGGTGACGAGAACAATCCCGAAACATTGCGTCAGCCCATGCTCTGTCAACACTGTGAAAAAGCACCGTGTGAAAACGTCTGCCCGGTAGCCGCGACAACGCATAGCCCCGAAGGTCTCAACGAGATGACGTATAATCGCTGTGTCGGAACGCGCTATTGCTCCAACAACTGTCCGTACAAGGTTCGCAGATTCAATTATTTCGACTACCACGGTGAGCCTCGCGATCCGCTGTCGCTGATATTCAATCCCGACGTCACCGTGCGCATGCGTGGTGTGATGGAAAAATGCACGTTTTGCGTACAGCGCATCAACGAGGCGAAGTACAGCGCGAAAAATGAGGGCAGGGAGGTGTTGCGCGATGGCGAAGTGAGTACAGCCTGTCAGCAGGCCTGTCCGGCCGATGCCATCGTTTTCGGCAACACGAATGACCCAGAAAGTTCAGTGTCGAAAAATCGTGTAGGCGATCGCGGTTATCATGTGCTTCGCGAGTTGAACGTGCTCCCGTCCATCACCTATCTCGCGAAAATCCGCAACAGTGAGGGAGGGATGGAATGAAAAGGACTGTCGATGCATCTCCTCAGCATCATTGGAGCACTGAGGGTGGGGGTTCACTTGCTGCTCGCTCCGATGATTTGCGCGAAGCGCTGGTCGTAGGCCAACCATCACTGAACGACGTCACAGAAACGGTGTCAGCTATAGTCGAGCGGAAACCGACCAAGGCATGGTATGTCACCATAAGCATAACGGGGGTGGTCGCGGCTTGGGGAATATTCGCGATTCTCTACACGACACTCACCGGTATCGGTGTGTGGGGCAACAATCAGCCCGTCGGCTGGGCGTGGGATATAACGAATTTTGTATTCTGGATTGGCATCGGTCATGCGGGCACGTTGATTTCAGCCATACTCTTCCTGTTTCGGCAGCGTTGGCGCACGGCAATTAACCGCTCCGCCGAAGCGATGACATTGTTCGCGGTAATCTGTGCGTTGATATTCCCCATCATTCACACAGGACGTCCCTGGGTGGCCGTGTATTGGTTGCTTCCACTGCCGAATCAGATGCAGATGTGGGTGAACTTCCGCTCACCGCTGCTGTGGGACGTCTTCGCCGTCGGGACGTACTTCGCCGTGTCGCTGATATTCTGGTACATAGGACTTATGCCTGATCTCGCGACCTTGCGCAACAGAGCCTACAAGGCGGGAAATAAGCTTGCCAACACAATCTTCACACTCGTCAGTCTCGGATGGACGGGTGCGAACCGCCATTGGCATCGATATGAAAAGGCATATCTGATACTTGCCGGTATTTCCACACCTCTCGTGTTGTCCGTGCACACCATAGTGAGCTTCGACTTCGCCGTGTCAGTCATTCCCGGCTGGCATACAACGATTTTCCCACCATATTTCGTAGCGGGTGCGATATTCTCGGGTTTCGCAATGGTACTGACGCTGATGATACTCGCGCGAAGCTTGCTGCGTCTCGAGCAGTACATCACGCTCAAGCATGTCGACAACATGAATAAAATCCTCATGGCAACAGGGTTGATGGTGGGGTACGCGTACGGGGTCGAATACTTCATTGCTTGGTACAGCGGCAATCCGTATGAACGTTTCGTATTCATCAATCGTGCTTTGGGGCCATACAGTTGGGCGTATTGGACCATGGTCATCTGCAATGTGATTATACCGCAGGTATTCTGGTCAAAACGCATGCGAAGAAATCTTGCCGTCACCTGGGTGATTTCCATTTTCGTCAACATCGGCATGTGGTTCGAGCGCTTCGTCATCATCGCTACATCGCTTCATCGCGATTTTCTTCCATCGAGTTGGGGATACTTCACACCGACATGGGTGGACGTGTCGATTTTCGCGGGCACCGTTGGCATTTTTCTCACGCTCTTCCTGTTGTTCGCCAAATTCATTCCCGTGCTTGCGATTTCGGAGGTGAAGGCCATTCTCCCAGGGGCGCAGCCGAAGCATGGACACAATTGAGATGGAGTACAGAAAAATGAAATCATCAGAAGGTATCATCGGAATATTTCTACATCCCGATGCAGTTCTCAACGCCGCCGGCGAGCTTCACCGTGCTGGTTACGGAAAGTTCGATGTTCACACTCCGTATCCACTGCACGGGTTGGATGAGGCGATGGGAATCAAACGTACAGTATTGCCGTGGATTGCACTTGCTGCCGGCCTTGTCGGTGCTGCAATGGCATTGACCTTGCAGTGGTGGACGGCTGCGGTGGATTACCCGCTCGTTATCGGTGGAAAACCGCTGTTCGCGCTTGAACCGTCCATCCCCATTACATTTGAACTCACAATTCTGCTTACGGCTTTAGGGGCTGCGGTCGGCATGCTCGCGTTGAACGGACTCCCTCGCTGGCATTCGAAATGGCAGCATGATCCGCATTTCCTGCGCAGTACAGATGATGCCTTTGTTGTGACCATCGACGCCGATGACCCGTTGTACGACGCGGAACGGACAACCGAATTTCTTCGATCACTGGGTGCTGAACAGATCCGTACGGTTATGTGCCATGAAGAGTAAACACTATATAGTTATCACCGTAGTCTTGGTGTTGCCCTTGGCCGCGATTGCTTTCCATCTTTGGTCCGGGATCGGATTCGAGGCGCTGCGCTCGAGAAAACCTCCGTTTCAGATACGCTATGACATGTATTATCAGAGCAAGGTAGGGGCACAGCAGGGCAGTACGTATTTCGCCGACCGAAGCGCCATGCGGGGACATGTACCGGGAACGGTGCCGAGAGATGGCGATCTCTACACGTACACTACATGGGAAATGGCCGAAGCCGAATTGCGCAACCCTGTGGCCGGTATGAGCGATGTATCAGGACGCGGCAAGAACAGGTACGACAGCTTCTGCGCAACCTGCCATTCGCCTTCCGGGCAGGACACGACGGAAGTGGTGCGTCGCGGTATGCCGTTGCCCCCGAATCTCGCCGGCCCGAACGCGAAAGCCTACTCCGACGCGAGGCTGTTTCACGTTATCAGTGCCGGGCAGAACATCATGCCCGGATACGCGGACAAGTTGACGCCCGAAGATCGCTGGTGGATAATCAACTACGTCAGGGAGTTACAGAAAGCGCCGCTTCGGCTGGTGGAAATACATTCACTCGACACAACCTCAACGCCGACAACAACCAGGGGAGAACTGCAATGAACTCCGGACATGTGCATTTGGTGGACACGACGTTCGTAAAAAAGATGACATTTGTCGGAGTGCTAGCCACAGCGCTGGGTGCCGGTCTATGCGTGCTTGCGGCGCTCGTCGAGACGCAGCGCTTTCTCTTCGCGTATTTGCTCGCCTTCATGTTCTTCGGTGGGATCGCTGTGACGAGCGTTTTTTTCAGCATGCTGCAATTTCTCGTCCGTGCCGGATGGAGTACGGCTCTCAGACGCGTACCCGAATTCCTGGGAGCGTTTACGCTCTTGCTGCCGTTGCTCGTTCTCCCTATAGTTTTCGGCGTCGGCGAATTATATCATCGCTGGGTGTATCCCGATCCGGGTGATGTGGTGCTGCAGGGCAAATCCGACTGGCTCAACACACCGTTCTTCATAACACGAGTATTCGTATACGTCGGTATCTGGTTGGCGATGTACTTCGTTATCGTAGGAAATTCCTTCCGCCAGGATGCTACCACTGACACGGCTCCCACCAGGCGGAACTGGAAGTTGAGCGCACCGCTGAGTATCATGTACGGTGTGACGATGACATTCGCCGCTTTCGACATGCTCATGTCACTGTATCCGCATTGGTTCAGCACGATTTTCGGTGTGTACTATTTCTCCGGGTCGCTCGTCGGCACGCTGGCCAGTATCACGATTGTTGCTGTATTGTTACGTAAGGCCGGGTTGCTGACTGAATGGCTGACCACTGAGCGTTTCCACGATCTCGGAAAACTGCTTTTCGCCTTCAACGTCTTTTGGGCGTACATCGCATTCTCGCAATACCTGTTGATCTGGTATGCGGATATACCGGAGGAGATAGTATATTTCACGTACCGTCTCGAACACGGCTGGCAGCACGTATCACTTCTTCTTCTTATTGCTCATTTCGTCGTGCCCTTCATGCTGCTGTTGTCTCAGGACGCGAAGCGCAATCTTAATGTTCTCCTTGTCGGTGCGATTATACTTCTCCTAGCGCATTTGCTCGATATGTACTGGTTGATCATGCCGAACTACACGCACGACACAGTGCTTCTGGGCTGGGTGGAAGTGGCGCCGATACTCGGTCTTGGCGGACTGTTCCTGCTCGCAGCGGCGGCGCAGTTTCGTCGGCATCACGCAGTTCCGATACGCGATCCATATCTCAGGGAAGCACGCGGGTAAACGATGTCCCGTGCCTGTTCTCGCGTCATTGAGAATTCATGTCGTGTTTGCTGTAGTTTCCCGATGCTTTGCTAATCCGTCCGGGGGAATTGTGCAACCATATCACTGCGAGGGTATTCCGAATCTGTTATCAGCGATATCGAATCAGTGTGTAAATACTGAATACCAGTATAATCTCTTGTAATTGTCTGATGCCATAGCACACTGTACAACATTCATGTACATTCGCTGCGTGTATCGGCCATGCACTCCAAGCGGTTTTCAGGGTCCAGGCTGCCTTGGAGAAGCAGCTTCATCTGCTGGTGATGTGTAGCAGAACCAACCCCGGCATCAGAGAGTTCGTGATGTGTTCGCAGGACCGCATGAACTCAGTCGATATCTTTTCCCGATTCGTTGATTGATCCGCTTCCGATTTTCAGGCAGTTGTGCGTGTTCGACATACTAAAATCACTGTCAGTGCGAGCATTTCGGGGGAGCAGCTTTGCACTCGCTTCATAATTTGTGCTAATACGACTTCTGCCAGTCGCAGTACACTTGCGAGTCCAGGCCGGGATAAAAAAGTAATATCTCGCCTTTTTAAGCATAGGCAAAACCGGGCGATGCGAAATACTATACGGTCATTTGTTATAGTGGAACTCTTGTGAATATCCCCGTATTGAGTGCGATGCGAAAATCTCCCGGCGTGATTTTCCGCGAGGGGATATCGCATAGAAATCCCCATGTTTTTTTTCGATACAGCACGTATCGGATAGTTCAATCTTGATTTTAAGTTGGAATTCCGTTATTCTTTTGCCGTAACGGATTTTTCACAAAAAAGCGTACCCGTTCCGCAGGAATGACACGAGCTTTGTTTTACGAATCGAGGAGTTTTCCTCGGGGCAGATGGGTTTTCATTGAGTTCTACGTAACACGGAAACAACCAACAACAAGAAGGAAAGGGCATGAAAAACCTCATTTCTCATTCGATCATCGCAACCGCGATCATCTTGATGTTTGTTCCCATCGCTTCGGGGCAGACTATTGAGAGCATATCGCCCAAGGACTTGATGGCAATATTCAAGTCTCAAGGGTACTCGTGCGAATCCTCATCCGAAAGAACAATAGTTTGGACCATTGACGGACTGAGAACGACGATGATACTGTCGAGTTCCGGTAGTCAACTCATGTTCAGGGCAGCATTTGGCGACGGAAATGCAACCATGAAACGAGTGAACAACTGGAATAAGAACAGACAATTTTCGCGTTCCTATCTTGATGACGACGGTGACCCCGTGCTGGAACTCGATCTCGATTTGGAAGGCGGGGTGACGAAGGAGCGTATCATCGACTATTTGAAAACTTGTCGAACTTCGTATTTGCAATGGGTGCGTGAGGTCGTTATGTGATTGATTGGAATAATCCTACCGATCATTCAGAAGAATTACGGAATCGCCTGCTGTGGGGGGTCGGATTCATCGATCCTCCCACAGTGTTCGTTGTTCCATCGAGCGCTCATTCTGGTAGAGGGTGGTTTCTTGTTTCGCCACGGTCGGAATGTACTAACCGGTATGGACGATGCATTACGGAGTATCCTGCCTTCAGTGACGGCTTTTCGATCATCCAAGCTCTGACTACCACATCCTGGTCGCGTGAGGACAACGATGCAGTATTTCGCAAATGCAAGTCGTGATCGTTCGTGGGACGCATTCACGTACGTAGTGAACCCATAACACGGGTGCCTTCGTATTCCAAAGTGCAGATAACATGCAACAACGATGTTATTGTGTCCTATCGCTCAACGTTCGTCATACCGTTGGCACATTCGAGCCTGCAGAGTTTCGCTGCTTTCTGCAAGCGGTATCCTTGTGAATTCTCATGCACTGACATGCTGAAAATGACTCCG
>Ga0114946_10000533_pt1 | contig 25587 bp, 21 predicted proteins | sample WalLakDeSediment_FD_88676 | JGI IMG/M metagenome (GOLD analysis project Ga0114946, IMG submission 88676) | Lake sediment microbial communities from Walker lake, Nevada to study Microbial Dark Matter (Phase II) - Walker Lake 11/02/13 Deep Sediment | ecosystem: Environmental > Aquatic >... | reverse complement strand
TCCAAAGCGTAAAGGCAAACGCCGTGTTCACCAGCGCCAGCCAGCCAATAATCAGCCAGCTGTTTAGACTGAGGGCAGGCAATCCCTGAATCAGGAGGCCGATGAGCAGCAGCAGTAGCCCTCCCGTACCCATACTGATCACCGTGACCGTTAAGGGATCACTTTCCGGGCGACGGTTAACGCTGCGTCCCACAACCGAGGCAGCCGCATTAGACAGCACCCCCACACTTATCACGATTAAGCCCACCAACTGCGCCACCGGCATGTCAATCGGGTAAAAGTACAGCCAGACACCCATCAGGAAGAGGACGATCCCCGACCATTGTCGGCCGTTCGGCCGTTCGCCCAACCAGACAATGCCCATAAAAGCCACAATGAGCGACGTAAAATTGAGCGCCAGGCTGACGGTCACGGCCGGCAAATAGACCAGAGCCACAAACTGCGCCCCCTGAGTTACGGTAATCATCAGCAAGCCTAACAGGAGCAACCAGCCCCATTCCAGCCCGGATAACTGCCGGATACGGAGCACGCCACCACGCCGCCAGACAAACGGCAGCAACAGCATAAAAGCCAGCGTATAACGCAAACCGGCAAAGGTCAGCGGTGGAATTTCGTCCAGGCCAATTTTGATCAACACCCAGGAGGTTGACCACAGAAAGGTAACCAGGAGCGCCTGGAAAACAGCGCGCAGGCGAGGCCAAATAGCGTCAGTCATCAGGTGGCAAAGGGCAACAGAAATGGGAATTCGATAGGGCCTGTGACGGCCGTTCTTGAGAGAGGATCAGATCAGCACCGGTTCCTTGGGGTAGTGGACCAGCTTCTTAGTTGGGCGTTGCTGGGCAATGGCCATAATGACGGTCAAAGCCCCTAACCGTCCCCAGACCATTAACACGATTAGCACCAGTCGCCCCACCCAATTCAGCTCGGTGGTTATGCCCAGCGAAAGCCCACAGGTAGCAAAGGCGGAGATAACTTCAAACAAAGCATTGTTAAAGGTAACCTGATTGGTCAGCAAAATCAGCCAGGTAGCCATGATTACCAGCAGCAAGCTGGCCGTCAGAATGACCCCGGCGCGACGGATAATGTCCTCAGAGATTTCCCGGCCGTGAACCTGTACACCCGGCAGGCCGCGCACATGATTCCAGAAAGTCAACATCAGCGTGGCGAAGGTACCGGTGGTGATGCCGCCGCCCATAGAAGCCGGCGCACTGCCTACAAACATCAGGGCCATGATCAGCAGTTGGCTCTCAGCCGCCAGGGCGTGGAAATCAGCCAGACCGGGAAATCCGGCCGTACGGGCCGACAGCGATTGAAACCAGGTGCGGGTTAACTGCGCGCTTAGGGGCGCATCGGCTAACAAGCCGCCAGCCCACGCTTCACTGATAAACAACCCAGCCCAGCCTAGAACAACCAGGAACGCCACCACCCGCAGCGTCAGCCAGGTGTGCAACGATAACCGCTGCCGCCGGTAGCTGAGCAGTTCACTCAATACCGGAATTCCCAAACCACCGATGAAAATCAGGCTGCCCATCAGCAGCAAGGTCACATTATCGCTGGGGATGCCCAAGGGATAATCGGGCAGACCGGCAAACAGGTCAAAACCAGCATTACAGAAGGCGGAAACGGCGTGAAAAATAGCGTACAACAGCACGCGCTCCTGGTCAACAATGCCGCTGCCGCGCCAATGCAGGTAAAGAAGCAGCGCTCCGACGGCTTCAATAATAATAATGCCCACGAATGAGCGCTTCAGTACATGCAGAATGGCGCCGGGGCGATTCAGCCCCAGCGAGCTCATGAGCGTCAGCCTGTCCTGGAAAGTGAAATGGCCGCCTATGAGGAGCAGCACCAGGGAGATGGCAAACATGTAGCCCACGCCCCCTAACTGGATCAAAACGAGGATAATAAGATGACCGGTGGTGGTAAAATCAGTGGCCGTGGCCCGCACGGTCAGTCCGGTCACAGTCAGGGCTGAGGTTGCCGTAAATAAGGCATCAGCGAAGTTCAGCGGTTCAGCCACACTGGCTGCCGGCAACATGAGCAACCCGGCGCCCACCAGAACCGAGACCAGCAGCCCTAATACCAAACGGGCGGCCACCGGAAAAGGGCGGTACGGCCGCTGCGGCTCAGGTCTGCGTTCTATCCACCGCCCCAGCAACTTGCCCATTGACAGACCGCCTACTTCTTTTTCTTCTTTTTGCGCCGGTGCTCGTCCAGCAGTTCTTCAGCCTTTTGACGCACATCACGGGCCAGATCGTCTCGGCCGCCTTTACCGTCCGGACCCAAATAAGGCTCCTGGCCAAAACGGTAAGCGGCCGAACTAATGGCGTGCGCGGCCGTTGGCCCCACAACAAGCAGAAAGAGAAACAATATAGCCGCCCGCAGAACCATGGTCGCATCAGCCTCATAGAGGCCGAAGAAGAAAACGCCGACCAGCAGCAGGACAACGCCAAATAGACCAACCTTGCCGGTAGCATGCAGGCGGGTATACATGTCCGGCAGCCAGTTTAAGCCCAGCAGGCCAATAACCGAAAGAATCGTGCCCGCCAGCACAAACAGCGCCGCGATGATTAAGAAAGTAGCAAGTACAAAATCAGGCATCAGATCTAAAACATCTGCTGGTCGGCAATATACTTTGCCAGAGCAATGGCACCAATAAAGCCAATGGCTGCCAGACCAAGACCCACATCTAAGAAGGGATCGTCTGGCCGGATCATGGCCAGGATGACTAGCAAAGCCAGGATATAGGTGGAGACGAGATCGGCCACAATGAGACGGTCAAAGACCGGCTCCCGCCGCCAGAAAAAGTAGAGGCTGACAGCAATCAAGCCAATATGGGTCAATAACCCAATATACAGTATAACATCAAAGATTAGTTTTGCAGTTGCCATGACCTGTCCAACCGTCAATGGTCAGGAAGAATGTACCCAAATGGTTAGTAGAATGCCGAGAGCCATCAACAAGAGAGCACTGCCTACAAGGGACCAGTCGGTGCGCAGGCGGTATTCTGAGCGGTCTAACCATCTACCCACCGCCTCCAGGGCTGCGCCGGGAGTAAAGTGGATCAAGATATAAGTCTCGGCGCGCACCAGGAACTGCTTCAACCAGATGAGAAGCTTCTGGAGCTGCCATGCCGCCCAGCCAAAAGGCACGACCAGATCGCCAGGCGGAATGAGCGGCAAGTCCCAGCTGCGCGGTGTATAGCGAGTCGCGGGCGCAGCGGTCAGCAGGCCTAGCAAGATAGGCCAGATAGCCGGCCACAGTTTGTCAGCTTTGAGACTTTCGGCCACGGCCGTAGTTGACATGGGTAACAAATAAAGAACTACCGCTACGCCAGCCACCAGCAGCAGCCACGAGCCCCACATCAGTGGCGGCACTGCCTTTTTCTGCGGTTCACTTCGCCAGATCAGCCAGAGGAAGCGGGCCATGAGCAAAGTCGTGCCCACGGCCGCCAGCGCTAACAATGTGTCCAGGGGCCAATTTCCAGGCAGCCCGGGAGTTGCCGATTTCAGCGCCGCCTTGGCTACAGCGCCGCTGGTCAAGGGCAACCCGGCCAGGGCCAGGGCTGGTAACAACAGGATAAGGGGTGCAGCCCGGCCACTGCCGGCAAAACCGACACCCAAGAAGAGAGCGCCTTTTGCCAGGGCATGGTGGGTGGCGTAAAGCAGCACGGCCGTTAAGGTGGCTCCAGTCGCTTCACCGGTTGCCAGCCAGACGCCCACGCCAACCATGATAAAGCCCATCTGGCTGATACTGGAATAGGCCAGGACGGTTTTGGGATTAACCTGAGAGACGCCAACGACAGCGCCATAAAAAGCGGTGATCAGGCCCAAGGCAACAACCCATTCGCCCCATTGGGAGCCATCTTGCAGGGGGTAGAGGAAACGGATCCAGCCCAGCAAACCGGCCTTGATCATAGCGCCGCTCAGTACGGCACTGGCTGGAATGGGCGCAGCCGGATGGGCGAGCGGTAGCCAGACATGGAGCGCCACCACGCCGGCCTTAATGCCAAAGCCGATAAAGATCAGGGAAGCCACAAAATCGTCCAGCGGCGGCTGGCCCAAGGCGCTCAGCGCCAGCTTGCTATAGTCGCCGACCACCACACCACCGGCAGCGTAATAAATTAGCGCCAAAGCGGCAAACAAGATGACTTCACCCACCACCACGAGAATGATGTAGACACGCCCGGCATCATGCGCCGCTTTGTCGCCGGTATGCACCACCAGGCCATAGGAGGCAAAACTCATCACCGCAAACCAGAGGTAATAGCCAAGCATATCGCCAGCGATAATCAGGCCGAAATTGCCTGCCATCGCCACCAGGAAGAAGGCAAAAAAGCGAGGACGGTTGGTGTCTTTGGCCATGTAAGCCATTCCAAAGACAGTGGCTATGAACCAGAGCACGGCCGTAAACAGCAGGAATACTTGCGCCGTAGCATCCAGCCTGACCTGAGCCGCTAGCAGCAGCCAGGAGTAGACCACGGCCGTATCCAGAGGCAGCAATAGGGCGGCCAGGAGAGCCGGAACAGGCGTCAAAGCAGCCACCACAACCAGACGGTTAGCGGGTCGCCAAAACAGCAGCAGCCCAACCAAGAGGGGCAGCAGCCAGGTCAAGGTGAGAACTGTTTCTGCCACACTCATTACCTATACTCCAGATTGACAATCATCTCCACCCAATGTAGCAGACCAATCGGGGCGCCGGCAAAGACTCCCAAGAGCAGGACAAAAACGGCCGTGATCAACGGTGGAATCAATAACAGCTTATGCGTCTCCCAGCGACCTTCATATTGATTATTTTTGGGCCATTCCTCTTGCTGTGGCTTGAACCAGCCACGATACAGAATTGGTAAGAAGTAACCGGCATTCAGTAAGCTGCTCAAAACCAGGACGCCAATCACCCAGTCTGCACCAGTATCTAAGGCCCCGGCACCCAAGAACCATTTGCTAATAAAACCGGCTGTCGGCGGCACGCCAATCATGCCCAGGGCGCCCACGGTAAAAGCAGCCATTGTCCAGGGCATCCGCCGGCCAATCCCATCCATCTTGCTGATCTTGTACACGCCCACCGTCTTAGCAAAATTACCCGCGCCAAAAAACAAGGTGATCTTCATGACCCCCTGATTCACGAGATGAATCAGCCCGCCCGTAGAGCCCACCGGACCATATAAAGCCACGCCAATGACAATGTAGGAAACCTGGCTAACTGTAGAGTACGCCAGCCGTTTTTTCATATCATCCTGGAAGAGGGCCAGGATTGAGCCAACGATCACCGTGATACAGGCCACAATCAGCAGGGGGCCCAGCAGATCCAACTCCTGAGCCACTTCAATGCCATACAGATCATAAACGATGCGCACTATACCAAAGGCCCCCGCCTTAACCACCGCTACCGCATGCAGCAAGGCGCTAACCGGCGCCGGCGCAACCATCGCGCGTGGCAGCCAGCCGTGAATGGGCACAAAGGCCGTCTTAACCCCTAAGGCCGCTATGAACATGAAGAAAATCAGCCGGACGGCCGCCTCATGTTCGGCCAATAGCGTCGAGCCGGCTAACACACCCTTTTCGGCAAACTCTAGGGATAGGCCTGAAGAGCTGGCTAAAACGTGCAGCCAGATAATGGCGGTAAGCAGCACTGCGCCGCCGCCCAGGGTGTAGATCAAGTAGGTGCGACCGCCATGCAGCGCCTCTTTGGTGCCCCAATGCACAACCAACGGATAGGTACAGATCGTCAGCAGCTCATAGAAAATGAAAAAGGTTAGCAGATTACCGGCCAGGGCGATCCCCATTGTGGCGCTAACGCATAGGGAGAAGAAGCCAAAGAAGCGGCTGCGATGCGGTGAATCTTCCAGATAGCCGATGGCATACAGGGTTGTCACCAGCCACAAAACAGCGGACAAGATCACAAACAAGATAGAAAGGTTGTCCGCCCGCAGCACGAGATCGAATTGCGGCAGAAGCGGCAGCCGTGTCTCAATCAGCAGGCCGGTATCTAGACTGCGGATAATCAGGTAAATCCAGAAAAACTTGAGCAACGCTCCCAGAACGTTAAGCGAAATACGAATGGTGCGGTGTCTCTTTTCCTTGAGGGCGAAAATGATCAGGCCGGGCACCAAAGAACTGAGAACAAGGAGCAAGGGCAATGTGTTCACCCAGGTCATGGAGCCACCTCCAGCAGCCAGGGAGCGCCTATCACCAGCATGTCAGTCACAAGGACACCAGTAAAAACAAGCAGAATGGCCAATACGGCCAGGCCAAATGGGGGCCAACTCATACAGAGCGGCAGCGGCTTAACATCCGACTTATGGCCACGTGCTTCAAGGAACAAATGAGACATGACCCGCATAATGTAAACTGCGGCCATTAGACCCCCACCGATAACGACAATCATTAACCACCAGTAGCCATGTTCTAGAGCCACGTTTAACATGAGCCATTTGGCGATGAAGCCGCCGCTAGGAGGCAAGGCGATTAAGCTTACGCCGGCTACGCCAAAAGCCGCCAACGTCAGCGGCATCTTGCGCGTCAAACCATCAAGCGAACTGAGGCGATCTTCGCCCACAGCATACAGTAGATTACCCGCGCTCAAGAAGGCGGCCGCCTTGGCCAGCGCATGGGCTGACAGAAAGATAACAATACCGGCCAATGGGGCAATGTCATCGCCTCTTCCTCGCAACAGTAGGGGGATTAACAGGAACAGATAACCCAATTGCGCCACGGTCGAATAAGCCACCAGCATCTTAAGCTGTGTTTGGCGCATCGCCTGCAGCGAGCCCCAGATGATAGCGGCCATGCCCAGACCAGAGAGGAGTTGGGGAATAAAGGTGTCAGCCAGAGGATGCAGCGCCACTAGCCAGACGCGCAGCAGTATGTAAAAAGAGCCTTTCACCACCAGGGCCGAGAGCAGGGCACTGACCGGCGCTGCGGCGTTAGCATGGGCCGGGGGCAGCCAGAAGTGGAAGGGGAAGAGAGCTGTTTTCATCACCAGGCCAACGGTGATCAGGGCCGCCGCGGCGACTAACTCAGGCGTATTGGTCGCTACTGCGCCTAATAAAGCAATATCAAGCGTGCCATAACCGGCATATAAGAAGACAACCCCCAGCAAATACATTAGCGACCCGGATAAGCTGACCAACAGATAACGCATGGCTGCCTTTAGCACGGCCGGCTTCCGCACCAGCGCGGTCAAAGCTACGGCCGAAAAGCCTAGCAACTCCAGGGTCACATATAGATTAAACAGGTCGCCGGAAAGGAAGAGGGCATTGAGCGCCGCCCACAAAAAGAGCCAGAGCGGCCAGAAATAGTTGTACTGATGCCAACTTTCACTGCTGTTGTTTTTCGGCAAGAAATAGCCGCGCGCATAGCTGGTGATGGCCAAGCCGATAACGGCCGTCAGCAGCAACATTAGCATGGACAGACCGTCCAGCACCATATCGATACCCAAGGGTGCGCCCCAGCCGCCAACAGCGTGCCGGGCGACTTCTTTGTCCTGCCACAGCAGGCCGGTCGATCCAAAAACAACGGCCGCGGTCACCAACGTGCCGATAAAGGCGAAGCGGAATGAGTGCCGGGGAAACAAAAAGGCACCGATAGCCGCCAGCAGCGGCACCAGGATAATCAGCGGCAGCCAAAAAGCAATATCAGCTACCATCGTCCTCCTCGACATCTGGCGTCAGCCGGGCGGTCCCCGTTTTGATGCCAATTTGGGTGGCCAGGGCCAGGGCCAGACCTGTGGCACAGACAGCAACAACGATACCGGTAATGACGAGTGCATGAGGCACAGGATCCGGCAGTTCATCCAGCCCGCGATAGCCAATGGCCACGAAGACCATGAATACACCTGTGCCCATAATATTCATTCCCAATATTTTGCGCAGTAGGTGAGGAAAAACGATTAGGGCATACAACCCCATCCCAAACAGGACAATCCCGGCGATGGCGTATAGTTGAGTCGATTCTAACATCAATCTTCTCGCTTCTTGGGAAAACCACCGATGAACAGGAGCGTTAAGGTAGCACCAATGGATAGCACGGCCGCACCTTCGATGATGATGATCAGCGTCTTTGCCTGCGCTGGCGGATATTGCAGCAGGTTGTAGCCCATGAAGAGGGTCAGCAGAGCCACGGTCGTGAAGGCCAGAATGCCGAGGCTTAGCAGTGGCCGGAGCAGCCGCCGAAAGGAAGCCGGCGGCTGCCAGAGGGCAGCGGCCACCCACAGAACACCCATACCACCTAGAACAGCTCCCCCTTGAAAAGCGCCGCCGGGAAAATCGGCGCCTAACCAGAACAGGTAGCCCGCCGCGATAACCATCAGCGGCAGCAGCAGCCGGACAAAAACGACCAACACCGGCGTATCCGGTATCTTGATCCAGACGCGGGCATGGCGGGCCATGGACCAGATGCCGACAATGGCCAGGAAAAGGACAGCCACCTCTAGCAGGGTGTCATAGCCGCGGAAGTTGAGGAGCACGGCCGTAACCGGATTCAACACGCCACTTTGCGGCACATTAGCTATGGCCAGGTCGGCCAACCGCGCTTTGTCCGGCGTCACCAGGGCAATAATGCCAGCCAGAACCAGCACGAGCAGCACAATCAGGAGCAGCACAAAGCCACGCCCGGCTGTCATGGTTACATCATCATCCCGATCTTGACTAGACATCAATCGTTATTTCGCGGTTGCATCATCAGGCGACGCATGTTGATCGGTTTGCTTGAGCTGCAAACGGCGAATGGCGCTCAAACTGGATAGCAGCAGCGCCCCAGTCAAGCCTGAGCCTACGGCCGCTTCAGCCATAGCCACATCTGGCGCCTGTAAACGAACCCAGGCCAGCGCCACCAGCAGCCCAAAAGCGATGAAGATAATAACCGCGTTGAACAAATCAGGCGTCGTCAACGCATACCAGGCACAGACCAGCAACGTAATAATGAGCACCAGATCCAGCAGATCAATAATGGTCATGGTGATTCCCATGGCTCTTCACCTTGCAACAAAGCGCTCCGAGCAACCAGATGAGCTATCGTCGCGCTGGTGATCAACACCAGAATCCAGATCAGGAGGACTTTCAGCAGGTTGGCAATCGTATCAACCTGGAACGCTGCCCCAAGCGCAATCAGCCCCAGACCCACGTTGTCAGCTTTGGTCAGGGCATGGAGACGGGTAAAGACGTCAGGCAAGCGCAGCAATCCCAACGTGCCAGCCAGGAAGAAAAAGCAGCCGAAAATAATGCAGACCGTCGTCACATAATCAGCCCAATTCACGGCCGTCTCCCTTCGTCTTGCGCGGAATCTTCTGCGCATAGCGGGTAAAAGCGACCCCAATAATGCCCGCCAACAGGGCAAAAATGAGTGCCATGTTCTTATAGGCCTCATCTTCTAAATCCAGCGAGAAGAGGATCAGAATGGCCGTGCCCGTGGTGCCAAAAAGCTGCACCGCTAACAGCCGGTCGGCTCTCGTTGGTCCGCGCAGGATGCGAATTAAACCCAATGCAATATTGAGCATCAGAAACAGGGCGGCCGTCTGGTAAACCACGCTCATCCCGTTCTCTCTTCTAGATCAAGACCATAAGCAGCCGCAATATATTCTTCTAAACGGCCCAGCTCCGCCAGCACCGGGTCACGTTCATCCAGAACATGCACGTGCAGCTCTCCCTCCTTCAACTCTACACTTAATGTGCCGGGCAGGAGGCTGGTCGCATTAGCCATAATGACTGTCGGCAATTCACCCCGCAAGCGGATGGGATAGGTGATAAGAGCCGGCTGTAAGGGTATTTGGGGTCGCAGAACACGGCTGGCAACATCAATACTGCTCAGAAACGATTTCACCAAGAAGTAAAGTGTAAATCGCAAGAATGCCAGCGGCTTGATCCGCCAGCGGGTCTGAGGCAACACCATGGCGCTGATCAAGGTAGCCAGCAGAATTGCCGGAACACCTAATACCCAGGACGCCGTATCACCATTGTTCAACAGCCACCAGAGCAGCGTCAGCAGTACCAGCCGCGATAGCAAGTCGGGCCAGCGAAATCTGGCAGCCGACAACTCTGGCAGCGATGGGGTAGGATTTGAACCGTTAGACATACTTTTCCGTCAAGAAACAGTTAAGCGAAAATGTTCTGCAGCAGCTCGCGCCGCTGTTTTTGCGCCGCTTCCATCAGCTCTTCGCGGTTAGTGGCATCCAGACAGTGGACGTACATGATCCCGTCATCACTTATCTCAATCACCATTTCACCCGGCGAGGCAGTAATAGCATGAGCGCTGAGAGCCGTGCCCATCTGGGTCTGGCACTCTGAGGGAATGGCGATGATACCAGGATTGATGGGCCGGCTAAAGACGACCACGGCCGCCACCCACACCGCATTTTGGGCAATATCTTTCAGCAAAACACCGAGATAGACGATAAGGCCCCAAATCATACCTGGCAAACGCCGGGGATCAATTGGCGTCACCTGGGGACGAACCAGCCAGATGATCCCGCCGGCTAATAGAAAGGCAAAGATGACGTTACCAAGACTCCAATCTGCCGTCAACAATAAGTAAAGTACAGCTAATGTAAGAATCAGGTGACCGTAGAACATAAGTGGTACCGATTTAGGGGGTCAGCAGCGCCGCGCCGCCCAAAACAGCCTGAATATAATGGTCAGCGCTGCTCAACCAAATTGTGATTGTGTCGGCCGCTTGGAGCAAAGGTGTTCCCCACAAGCCCAAGACAAGACAGAGACCAATCAGGATAGCTGGGGCAATCAGCCGATCGCCCTGGGGCTTGGGCACAACCCCTTCAGGCAGCGCTTCCCACCAGATGCGCTGAAAAGCCCGGCCAACATAGACCAGCGTGATCAGACTACCAAAGCCAATAATCGCCAAGGACAAATAGGATTCAGCCATAATGCCGCTGCGGAAAAGGGTCAATTTGCTCAAGAATCCATTCGTCGGCGGCAAACCAGCCAGAGCCATGCCACCGAGCAGAAAGAGAACGCCAGCCGGTAAAGTAACTTTACCTAACCCAGTAATTTTTGCAAAGTTGGCCGTTTTGACCGGGGCGCGGCTGGCCACGCTGCCAGCCAGCATCAGCATAGCCGCTTTGATCAGGCTGTGGTTAAAGGCATAAATGAGCGCCGCGGCCAGTGCCATAGGTGTGCCCCAACCAATCCCTACCAGAATAAACCCTAACTGCCCCAGAGTAGAATAGGCCAGCATCCGCTTGGCGTCAAATGTACCCACTGCCCCCAGCCCACCAAAGAAAACGCCAAAAGCGCCCATAACCAGGAGAATCATCTGAATGGTGGCCGCGTAATCAACAAACAGCAAACTGTTCATGCGGATAAAGCCGTAAATCCCCACCTTAACCACGACCGAAGATAGGACAGCATGCACCGGGGTAGGCGCGGCCGTGTGAAAATCGGGCTGCCAGAAATGAAAGGGCACCACAGCGCTCTTAATCATAAACGCCGCCATCAACATGGCTACAGCCATCGGCAGCATCGGCCGGCCCGGGTCGGCGGCAATCCGTTGGGCTAAGTCAGCCATATTCAGCGTACCGTAAGAAACATATAGGCTGCCGCAGGCCAGCAACAGGAATAGAGCGGCAAACAAACTGATATAGAAATACTTGAAGGCAGCCTCAGGCCCGAAATAGTCATCGGAGAGGGCAGTCAGCACGGTACCAGAGATGACCATCAGCTCAATGAAGACAAACATGTTGAACAGGTCGCCGGTCAACATGGTGCCGGTCAACCCAACTGCCAGGGTTAGGAAGAGCGGGAAAAAGGTCGGGTATCGGGCGCACTTATCCTTACACCCCATGCCATAAGTGATCCCCGCCCACAGCACCAGCTGCGACATGAAAGCCATAAAGGCTGACAGAGGATCGGCCACTAAGGTGATATCGGCCGGGCCGGCCCACCCACCCATCTCCAACGCAATCGTCTCGCCAGCCACAAAAACATGCCATAACAGCAGTCCGGCAAAAAAGAGGGAGGTTGTAATAGCCAGCCAGGTCACATATCGTTGCCAGCGCAGGCGATTATGCAGCAACAAGCCCACGGCTGCACCGGCCAATGGTATTACGATTGGTAAGACAATCAGATGATCGTTCATCAAGTTCATTGAATCTTCATTATTCGCTGCTGTTGACGCAATCAGTGTCTGCGTCTGTCCAGACCCCTACTGGCCAGGCCGTCTAATGTCGCAGCCGCTTAATCTCATCTAAATCGCTCGTCTTGTAACGGGCCGAAATCACATACAGCATGGCCAATACCATGGCAAAGCCACCCATGCTGATCACAATCGCCGTCAAAACCAACACCTGCGGCAGGGCGTCGCTGCGCTGGCCAACCGCATCCTGGTAAGCGGCCGCTATGCCGTCATAGGCGCCCGACGCCAACAAAAAGAGGTTAATGGCGTTAGAGATGATGATCAGGCCAATAGCCGACCGGATGACATTCCGGCGCAGCAGTTGAAAAATACCAATGCCAAACATAGCGCCAATGGCTAATGCGGTAACCAGTTCCATGTTGCCAATCCTTGTGTCGGTAGGGCAGCAATACGGTAACCAGTGAGCAGTCTGTCGTTCACTGTTCACCACTCACTGCTCGCTGCCGCTCTCCTCATCCTGCTCGGGAATTGAAATCTCGCCCCGGCTGGCCAGAATAGTCAATTCTTCAAGGTGAACTAGAACATCGGGCGTATCCTCAAGCGGCCGTCCCAGAGAATCAATAACGGCCGTGGCTCCGCCCAACACTGCCAGGGCAATCGCCACCTCAAACAAAAACGAGGTGCTAAGATGAAAATTACCCGGCATCCAATGGTCAATGCCTAACAGCTTGTCATAATCCACATGCCCCAGGAATGAACCTTCTACAAAATAGGCTGAAATGGCCGCGAGGATAATCAACATTAAGCCGGCGCCAATCAGCTTCGTCGGTGAGGGCCAATGACCCAGCCGCTCTTTGGTGTAGGTGTAACCAAAGACAACGTACCAGAACCCCAAGGCTAAACTAACGAGAACACCGGCTGTAAAACCATCACCGGGCTGGTCATGACCAAACATGATGTGCATGGCCGCCATCAACATCGCCAGCGGCAGTGAAACATAGGCCAGGGCATGCAGCAGGGCCGAGGTATTCAGACCACCAATGCCTTTGATACCGACTATCAATCGCAGAGGCAATTTGGATTTGTACTCGACGACCGGTAAATCAACCTTGTCGCCGGCCGTACGCGAAGCATATTGAATCAGGGTGTAAGCGCCGATACAGGCCATACTAAAGACGGCTACTTCAATGAGCGTGTCCAGGGCCCGAAAATCAACCAGAATGGCGCCGACAATACTGGTTACGCCTAGCTCCAACACACCCGCCTCAAAGAAGGGTGTAATCAGGCTGGTGCGCGGCCGGCTGCTCAAAGCTGCAAAACTGAGGGCAGAAACGACCACAAAACTGCCCAGGGCGACCAGTAAGTCGGCCCAGGGAAAACTGATGCGGGATACATTGAACTCAAAAGCGCGCTCGCGCTGCGGCCGGGGCAGCCGGGTAAGAGTCAATATGAGAATGACTACCGCCAGCACATCCACCACAACCTGAACCAGGGCCACATCGGGAGCCGGTTCAGCTAAGATGACCAGGGCCACCGCCAAACCAGAGGCACCCAGGGCCAGCACTGCCGGCATATCCCGCTCCAGCGCAATGGACATGAAAGCAGCCACAACAGCCAGTATCAGCAGTGAAGCCCGAAAGGTAAACAGCAATGTTTTCAGCGAGAAGAGCTGTGTGGGCCAGGTCATCTCAGTCAGCGGAGTGAGGGGCAGGGCACCAAAAAGGCCAATCAAGATGCCCATGCCCAACAGCATGACCACCAAGTACTGGCGCAAGAGGCCATTTTGCGTCCGCGTCACCGCAAATGCGCCCCAATCGATCACTGCCAGAGCACGCCGGTACCATTCGTTAAAGGTGAAGCCGCGATCGAGCCGCTCCTGCCACTGCCGCATGGTAAAACGATAGTAGAAGATGACGGCACCGGTGGTAATAGCCAGCAGGCTGAGAACAAGCGGGATATTGATCCCGTGCCACAAGGCTAATGAGACCGATACGGGTTGGCCAAAAGCTGCTCCGGCAGCGCGGGCCAAAAAGGTGGCCAGCCAGGCTGGCTCCGGCAAAAGGCCTATGGCCAATGAGAAAACGGCCGGAACGGCGGGGGCCAGCCACATGCCGGCTGGCGCTTCATGAGGGTGGTAGGAATCATCTTTACGCTGGCCCAGAAAAGTGTCATACAACAACATGAACGACTGGGCCAGCAAGAATGCCCCCGTAAACAGAGCCGCGCCGGTGAAAATCAGCCGGGCGGCCTCGGGCGCTGATTCATGAGTTACAGTTACCAACAGGGTTTCTTTGGCCAGGAAACCTAACAAAGGGGGCAGGCCGGCCATAGATAGGGAAGCCAGGAGGCCCACACCAAAGGTAAAGGGCATAACCCGGTAGAGGTTACCCAGCCGGCGCAGATCGCGTGTACCGGTTTCATGATCGACAATGCCGGCCGTCAAGAACAAAGCGCTCTTATACATGGCGTGCGCCAAGATGCCGATAACCAGCGCCTTAAACGCTTGCGGCGTATCCTGGCCAATGAGCATCATCAACGCTCCAAGCTGGCTAATGGTCGAATAGGCCAACAGCGCCTTCAGGTCATTCTGCTTTAGACCCAAATAAGCACCGGTGACCATCGTCACCAGTCCAAAGAGGCTCAGTAACCAGAACCAGGCTTCCGTATTGCCCAGCGCCGGATTGAGGCGGGCCATCAAATAGATGCCAGCCTTGACCATCGTGGCGCTGTGTAGATAGGCGCTGGCCGGTGTTGGGGCAGTCATGGCGTCGGGCAGCCAGACATGCGCCGGCGTCTGCGCGCTCTTGGTAAAGGCGCCAAAGGCGACCAGGGAAAGCATCACCAGATAAAGCGGGCTGCTGCGCAGCAAATCGCCGCTGCTCAAAATGGTGGCAAAGTCGACGCCACCGCTCACGCTGCTAATCAGAATCAGACCGGCCAGCAGGGGAATGCCCCCGCCGGCAGTAATGAACAGCGCCTTGAAGGCCCCCCGTTGGGCAGCCGCATCCTGATATTTATAACCAATGAGCAAGTAGGAAGTAATGCTGGTCCCTTCCCAGAAGACAAACAGCACAATCACATCGCCGGCCATGACCAGACCCAACATGGAAGCCATAAACAACATCATGTAAGCCAGGAACCGCCAGGCGGAGCTGTCACCCTTGAAATAGTAGCCGGCGTAAACAATAACCAGCACCCCAATACCAGAGACGAGCAGAGCAAAGAGGGCGCTCAAACCATCCAGATATAGGGAAAAGGAGAGACCAAGTTCGGGAATCCAGGGCTGGCTAAACTGGATGATCTCACCAGCATTGATCCGGCCCAGGCGAGTTAGCAGGTAGACAAAAGCGGCTAAGGGGGTCAGCCCCACCAGCCAACCCTGAACGGGCAACCCAATCTTTTTCTGCAGTGGGGTGTAAGCGAAAAGCGCCGCCCCAATGGCGCCCAGAAGCGTAAAGAGCAGCGGCAGCAGCAAACTGATATCATTCATCGATGATGGGATTTATAAACAGATTCTGTTTACTTGTCAACAGCGTTACGTCATGCTTCTTTCAAAGCAAGCCAGTTTTCCCCAACACTGGCGTCAACTTTAAGCGGCACGTCTAAGGTGAAGGCATTGGACATTGTTTCGACTACTAACGGCCGTACCACTTCTATCTCTTCCTCGGGCACTTCCAGGACTAACTCATCATGCACTTGCAGCAGCAGCCGGGCTTGAAAACCGGTCTGCAATTTCTGGTGCAGCCGGATCATGGCAATTTTGATAATGTCCGCGGCCGTCCCCTGGATGGGGTGGTTAATGGCTTCCCGCTCGGCGCGATTGATGGCCTGGACGTTACTCCCGGCCGCTTGCTGCGTCATCTGAAAAATGGGGAAGTAACGCCGGCGGCCAAGCAATGTTTCGACATAGCCCCGTTCTTTGGCCTGCTTCTTGGTCTGCGCCAGGTAGCGGCGGATGCCCGGAAACTGCCGGAAATAAGTCTCAATGTAATTCTCGGCCTCGGCCAGCGTCAGTTCCGAGTCGCGGGCTAACCGGTAGGCGCCCATGCCGTAGATCAGGCCAAAATTGACCGCTTTAGCGAAACGGCGCTGGTTGTAATTCACTTCGCTAACTGGGATGTTGTATACGGCCGCGGCCGTGGTCCGGTGCACATCTTGATCCTGCCGGAAGGCCTCACGCAGCGCCTCATCCTGGCTAATGTGGGCCAAAATGCGCAGCTCCACCTGTGAATAGTCGGCCGCCAGGAACAGCCAGCCGGGACGAGCCACAAAGCCACGCCTGATCTGCTGTCCCACTTCGGTGCGGATGGGAATGTTCTGCAGATTGGGGTTACTGCTGGCTAGACGGCCGGTAATGGCGCCAGTCTGGTTAAAGCTCGTGTGAATGCGACCGGTGCGCGGGTTGACCATTTCGGGCAGCGCATCTACATAGGTACCTTTCAATTTCGTCAGCTCGCGCTGTTCCAAAATCGCCGCGATCAGCCCAGACCTGTCTTGAGCGCGCAAACCTTCCAGGACATCAGCGGCCGTAGAATAATGGCCGCTCTTGGTTTTCCGCAGCCCCTCATGAGGCAGCTTCAACTTAGCGAACAGAATATCACTTAACTGCTGGGTCGAGTTGATGTTAAACGGTTCGCCAGCAATCCGATATATCTCCTCCCCCAATTCAGCCAGCCGCTCCGCCAACTGGCGTGACATCTGGCGGAAAAAGGCGACATCCAGGCCAACACCTTCCTTCTCCATATCGGCCAGCACCGAAATGAGCGGCATTTCCAGCTCGTCCAGCAGTTTAGCAACACCTTTCTCTTGGAGTTCAGGCTGCAGGAGATGGGCCAATCGCAGGGTTAAATCAGCATCGGCCGCGGCGTATGGGGCCGCATCGGCAATGGGCGTAGCCGCAAAGTTCGTCTGGGCTTTGCCGGAACCTATCAGATCGCTGATGGGCGTCATTTTCACACCCAGCCGGTGGTAGGCCAGGTCTTTCAGCCCCAAATGCTTGCTGGCCGGATCACAGAGCCATTCGGCAATCATGGTGTCCATGCCCAAGGGAGTCACAGTCAAACCGTGCCGGGCCAGTACGGCAAAATCATATTTGGCGTTATGGGCAATCTTGGGTACGGCCGCGTCGGTCAACGACGGCCGCAGCGCCTCCAGCACTTCATCCAGGGGCAACTGTCCTTCAGCCAACTCGGGCTGGGCCGCAAAAAGCGCCATCTGCCCCGAGTCCCGCTGTGGTTCACCCGCCAGATGCCCCACCGGAATGTAATACCCTTGTCCCGCTTTGACAGCCAGGGAAATGCCCACCAGTTCGGCCGTCTGTTCATCCAGGCTGGTCGTTTCGACGTCAAAGCTAATCTCTTTGGTCTGAGACAGCGTTTTGACCAGCGCCGCCAGCTGCGCCCGCGTCTGAACGAGGATCGTTTCTGTCGGCGGTTGGCCGGCGGCGCGAGGCGCTTTATCGACGTTGGCCATCAGCCGGTCGGTCAAGGTGCGGAATTCCAGCTCGCGGAACAGCTCCAACACCGTTGCCGCGTCAAACTCCTGAGCCAGGCAAGCGTCCAGATTTAGCTCCACCGGCGCGTCAGTCACAATGCGGGCTAACCGGTAACTGAGATAGGCGTCTTCACGGCCGTCACGCAGCTTGGTTTGCAGCGCACCTTTGATCTCATCCAGATTCTCGTAAATACCGTCTAGCGAACCGTAGTCAGCCAGCAGCTTGACGGCCGTCTTCTGTCCCACTCCGCGCACGCCGGGAATATTGTCGCTGGTGTCGCCCACCAGCGCCTTGTAATCAACAATTTGATCTGGCCGGACGCCCATCTTGGCCACCACAGCATCATGATCGAAGATGGTTGCGCTGCGCTCATATTGACCAGGTGGCAGTTCAACCATGGTATTGTCATCAACTAGCTGCAGCAGATCCCGGTCGCCGGTGATGATGCGGGTAGGCACACCAAGCTGGCGCGCCTGCTGGGCAATCGTACCGAGAACATCATCCGCTTCAAACCCTTCTTTCTCCAAAACGGGAATGTTCAGGGCCGCCACAACTTGACGAATGCGCTCAATTTGCAGCCGCAGCTCGTCAGGCATTTTGGCCCGCGTCCCTTTGTATGCGGCAAATAGCTCATCACGGAAAGTGGCTCCCACGTCAAAGCTAACCGCCAGATAGCGCGGGGGATCGTCGCCCAGAATCAGGTCAAGCAGGGTGCGGGTAAAACCAAAGGTGGCGTTGGTCGGCTCGCCATCCTTCGTCGTGAATGCCGCCAGCGGCAGCCCGTAGAAGACGCGATAGGCCAGGGCATGACCATCAATTAACACCAGCCTGTTGTTATCGCTCATGAGACACGTTCCCTATCCAGAAAGAGCTGTATCTCTGAATCGGACAACAAACTGCTTGACTCGGTGGCGTAATAACCTTTGGCCCACAAACCGGCCTCCTGCTCCAGGTCAGCCGCCAACCGGGCTTCACTCTGCTGCTTAAGCAGATGGACCAGCCAGACACTGTTGCGCCCCGGCGGGCAGGCCACAACCAGATGAACCAGATCAGGACGCAGTAATTTGTGCTTGATAAGGCAGCCATTATCCTCAGCGATTTCCTGGAAAATGAACTCCAGCCGCTCCAGTACGGCTTCAGGCAAGGGACTCAGGGTTCGCCAGATGGTCGTGTAGGTTTTGCCGCTGCTGGTAATAAAGGGGCCTGCTGGTTTAGCGGCCGTTTCGGCCACAGCCCGCACGGTATCCACTGCCTCTTCGGCTACATGAATGTCAGCCAACGCTTCAGCCGGCGCCGGGGCTGGCAGTTGAGCCGCTATCTTCTCCGCCGCCGCATCGGCTTGCAAGCGGAGTTCGGTGATCGTCAGTTGAGATACAGCCACAATGGACAGCAGCAGTCCGTGACCGGTGGGCCGGGTATACACAACATAAGGATTGGAAACACCAACGTCACCGCCCCAGAACTGGATCTGGACATCCTGTGGCTGGCGGGGCTCATTGTGCCAGTCATGATCAACTTGACTGGCCAAAGCGCTTAGCTCCGGCTTGGCCAGCACGCCCCAACTGGCCAACCGCTTGGCCTGGTAGGAGAGCAGGGCAGCCTGTACCGGTTCAGTCCAACTGCTGGTTTTTAAGATTTCCTCGAGTAAGGGAAGATCCACACCAATGCCCTCAGGTTCGACAATCGTCGCTATTGGCTTCACTTCTTGGGAAAGCGCATCCCGCACCAAACCAAGCAAATCCACCTCCAGGAGCGGCATCAACAGCACACCCTGGATGTCAGCGGGTAGTTCAGTGGGCGGAGGAATATTAGCTCTAGGCGTTGTCAGCACAATCCGCAGATTGGCCTGCACGGCCCGCAGTGAACGAACCAGATTGTCGCCATCGGACATCGGCGCCAGCGCCAGATCGTGTGGCTGCTGGGCCAGCAGCAAAGCTGCCTCGCGCATCGTTTTGACCAGAGAGACACCGTACTGGCCGGTGATCTTGAGCAGGGTCAACAACCGCTGGGCATAAGTTTCGTCAGACTCAATTACAAGGATACGCTTCATGGTGTGGTCCTTTACAGAACCGCCAGCGGAATAGCCATCTCCAATTGGGGTTGGGGTTGTTCAGGTCTATCGACCGCCCGGCCAGACATACTCCAGGGGCCAGTCCAGCTAATAAACACATCTACTAACTGCCCTTTCAGCTCGCGGGGATCATCAAAAAAGACCAGCTTGTTCTGCGGTGTCCGGCCGCGCCAGCGCCCTTTATGCAAATCCTCCACCAGCACCTGCACCGTTTCACCCCGATAGTGGCGCATCTTCTCGGTGGCGACCTGCTTTTGCAGCTCCTCGATCTGGTGGAAGCGTTCCCGCTTAACGGCGTCAGGTAGGTCGTCAGGCAGGCGACGGGCGCTCACCGTACCCGGCCGCGGACTGTAGCGCGCCAGGTGCACCTTATCCAACCGCAAATCGTTCAAAATGCGATAGGTCTCAGCGAATTGGGCACCAGTTTCCCCGGGAAAGCCAACAATAATGTCGGTGTGAATGGCCACATCGGGCACGATCTGGCGTACGCGATCAATGAGGCGGCGATACTCAGCAACCGTGTAACCTCGCTTCATGTTTTCCAACACCTGATCATCACCCGCCTGAATTGGAATCTCAATCTGCGGCATTACTTTTGGTAAGTCGGCCACCGCGTGGAGTATTTTGTCAGTCATGTAACTGGGATGGCTGGTCAAGAATCGAATCCGCTCCAGCCCTTCCACGTCATTGACGGCTCGCAGCAGGTCAGCCAGATCCGGCCCATCCGGAATGTCCTTGCCATATCGATCCACGATCTGCCCCAGGAGAACAACTTCTTTTACCCCCTGGGCCACAAGATTGCGGACTTCAACCACAATCTGCCCCACCGGTCGGGTACGTTCAATGCCCCGCCGTTGGGGAATAATGCAGAAAGTGCAGGCGTGGGAGCAGCCATAAACCACCGCTACCGGCGCAGAGACGAGCATCTCCTTGTGAATCAGCGGCAGCGCCATCTCCTCATCTTGCCAGGCAAAGCGGCGGGCGGTGGCGGCTTCTTCAAGCTGGCGATCCTCACCTTGCTGCAAATGGGCAATGAGGGGATCGCCATCGCTGGCCGGCGGCAGCCAGACATCAACATAGGGAAACTGGGCTTCGAGTACTTGGTTGCCTTTAACGCCGACGACACAACCCATCATCGCCAGGGTTAAATCCTGGCGCTGTTCCTTTAACGGCCGTAAACTGCTCAACCGCCCTAACGCCTTTTCCTCCGACTGTTGGCGCACGGTACAGGTTTGCAGCACGATAACATTCGCCTGCTCGATATCCGGCGTCGCCTGGTAGCCCAAGGTTTCCAGACGGTCGGCCACCTGCCGGGCGTCAGCATAATTCATCTGGCAGCCACTAATCCAAAAATGATAATACTTCAGCATAGTCCGTTAGTATAACCGATGGTGGGAGGATCTCACAAAATCGTCCGACCGGTGCTCAGCCGGCACGGCGGCGAACAATGATAAACAACCCCAGAGCCAGAGAAATCGCCAGGCCCAGCAGCCAGAGACCCAACGACAGCCAGGAGGTAGGCGTCGTCGCCAGACGCTCGGTGGCGGCCGCATTTTCAGGGGGAAGGGTAGGCACAACGAGAGCCACGGCCGTCGGTTCAGGTTCAGCGGTAACCGGCGGCAGCGACGGTGTAATCTCCGGTGTGGGTGGTGGCAGCGTGGCTGTCGGCGTCCTGGTGGGACGGGGCGTGGCCGTTTCTGTGGGCAGCACGGTCGGTGTTGGCGTCAGGTCAATCGCTGCCGTGGGGGTCACCACCGGACTATCGCTCACGGCCGGGACACCAGGCTCAGCACCAACTGACCCATCAACCGGCGTGCTGACCGGCGCCGCGCCTGGCGGCGGGCCGGGTGTCGCCGGAGGCAAATTGAGCGACGCACCACCTTCGACAATAAAGACCGGGGGGCCGCCCATGAGACATTCCCCGCGGTGGCAGCGGGTACCTTGAAGGTTAATCTGGTAACGGCCGTTTTGGGCGGTGACCTGGCCAATCGGTTCGCCCAGGACATTGTACACAGTGGCTACGGCCGCTGACGCCAGCACATCCACCGTTACCGGCGTCGTCGTGCGCGCCCAGGCAATGCGGGTCACCCCTTGTGGCCGGTTAAACGAATAGACGTAATGGTTGGGGCTCATTTCCCGCTGAATGGGATAGGTGAAGCCGGCCAGATGCTTGACCGTCGCCTTGTAAGCGTAAAAGGCGGGCCGGCGGCTGAAATCATAGGGCCGGATCAGGCCCCACGACTCATCACCCGGGGCCATATTGATATCCACCAGCTTATACAGGCTGATCCGGCCAGCGCCAGCGTAAAAGCCCTTGGCAAACGCCTGGGGAATATACCAGGCCTGCTGCTCCAAATCGAGGTGGAACTGCTGCACCGTAACCGGCCATTCGGGGTCCATGCTTGGCCGGGCATTGGTCTCATTGATCCAGACCGATTTCAGCGGCGAGATGCCTAGCTGCTGTTGCACCGCGTAAGCATTGCCGACGATATTGGGAATCGTCTCGGGCCGGAAATAAATATGCAGCGAAATAACGTCGAAGTAATAGTTGTTGGCTGCCGCCTCGGGATCTGCCACGACCATGGTCAGAAAACGGCGCAAAAAGCCGGGATCGTGCCAATAGGTCATCCCACCTAAGTGAACCGTCGCCGTGGGATCAGTCTGTTTGATGACAATATAAGCCACTTTGAGAAGCTGGAGATAATCGGCCGACGTGCCGCTAAACTCATGGCCGTAGACATTAGGAGCGATATCCGGTTCATTCCAGATAATCCAATTGTGCACGCCACGTGGGGCGTAATAAGCAACCGTCCGGCGCACGTAGTTGGCCCACAAGTTGCTCGGATCGTCTACCGGGAGATAGAGGCCGCGGGGTACACCGGAAGCCGGGGGGCCGTCAGTGGCCCATTGGGGCGTGTTCTTTAGGAGTCCCAGAATGGTGCGATTGTGAGCGCGAGCTTCCACCAGCCACTCTTCCAACACATGGAGGGTATTCCAATCATTGGGGCCGGCAGGCTGAATCTCATTCCAATAGAAGAGGATACGCTCCCAGCCAACGCCCAGTTCGGCCGCCTCGACCGGAGCCCAAAATGACTCCACGGCTCCAAAGCGAAGGTCGCTGACCGCTTGTGCCGCCACCGGTCGTGGCTCAATCGACCCAAACTGGGTCAGAAGCAGTAATAGTATGAACAGTAGTGACGTTTTCTTCATAATCCTCAGCAGACGGCTATCTAATGTGGCGCAATCTCGGAGATTGCGCCAGTCTAGAACAGCGTGAAGCTATTGTCGGACGCTTAGTAACCAATTATTCTCAATGGACATCGCCAATCGCAAATTATAGGGCAAGTTCAGGTCAGGGGACAAATGAGCCATTTCTGACTATCTGTCTCATCTTGATATAATGTAGCTCAACTTACGCAGCGCAGACTTCAAAAGTCTCGTATCTCCCTGGTGAATTGCTAAAATGCTCGCCAGACTTTTGAAGTCTCTTCACTGGATTTCGGGCAAGACTGTACCCTGTTTGAGGCCGCATGACCAACTCGCTAACCATTCGACTACGGCCGTCACAAGCCGACATTTTACGCTATCAAAGCGGCCGTATGGCGGTCAGCGCCGTGCCCGGCAGCGGCAAGACCTTCACCCTGGCCCTCCTCACGGCCCAGTTAATTGCCGATGGCCGGATCAAGCCCGAACAAAACCAGCAAATTCTCATCGTCACCTATCTCAACGCCAGCGTTGACAACTTCCGGGCCCGCGTACGCAGCCAGTTGGAAAACGCCGGGCTGCCCCCGGTAGGCTTTGACGTACGCACCCTCCACAGCCTATCGCTGGAAATCGTGCGAGTAGCCGCCGGCGGCAACGGGGATCTGGATGGCCCGGCCGTATTGGACGAGGTGCAAAGCAACAATCTTCTCGTTCAAGCGGTGGATAGCTGGATCGAACAGCACAGCCAGCTCTGGCACGATTTTCTGCCCGATAACAGCCCCCAGATGCGCGCGCGCTGGCGCCAGATCACCGAAAGCATGGCCCGCAGCTTCATGCGCACGGCCAAGAACCAGCGCTACAGACCGGATGTCATTCTGGCGCGGTACCACCCCCTCCCTGGCCCTCCCCCTGTGGGGGAGGGAACAGAACCCCCTCTCCCTCTGGGAGAGGGTTGGGGAGAGGGCCCTCCCGCTGGGGGGGAGGGACAAAACCCAGATGCCACACCGCTGGTTTACATGTTGGCCGGCATTTACCAGCAGTACCGATACCGGCTGATCCGCCAGGGTATGCTTGATTTTGACGATCTGATCTGGCAGGCGGCTGACCTGGTAGAAAACCGTCCTGATCTGGCCGAGACGCTGCGCCAGCGCTGGCCCTACGTCCTGGAAGACGAAGCTCAGGATAGCGTGCCCCTGCAAGAGCGGCTGCTCCACGCTCTAACCGGCACTAAAGGCAACTGGGTGCGGGTCGGCGATCCCAACCAGGCCATTACCAGCACCTTTACCGCCGCCCATCCCCGCTTTTTCAATGCTTTTATTGACCAGCAGGATGTCGTTTCCCGGCCGCTGCCCAATTCGGGCCGCTGCGCCCTGTTAATCTTGAACGCGGCTAATCGGATTGTGCACTGGGTCTGTGACCAGCATCCAGTACCCGAAGTGCGCCAGCACGCTTTTCGCCGCCAGGATATCCTGCCGACACCCCCTGGTGACGCCCAGCCTAACCCGCCAGACGAAGAAGCGTCCATACAGATCAAGGTGTACCGGCACCGGGAAGATGAAGAGATTCCGGCTATCGCCAGCCTGGCCCACAAATACAGTCAAACCCGGCCGGACCAGACAATCGCCATTCTGGTGCCCACCAACAACGTCGGCTATAAGCTAGCCGAACAGCTCGACGAACTGGAAGCCAATTACGACAATCTGCTGCGCGGGGGCAGCCGGGAGCGGGAGATTGCGGCGGCCTTACACGCTGTTTTAGCCGTCCTGGCTGACCCGCTGGACAAAAAGGGGTTAAGCGCCGCGCACGCCGCGTTATCGGCCTTGGGCCACCCGGCGGCGGCCGTACCCGAAGAGCGACGCGAACGGCTGCACACCCTGCTGCGCAGTCTGGTTGCTCCGGAAAGCTTACTTTTTCCCAATGACTCCCGGCCCTTGGCCACTGCCCTACCCGCCAACATCACCGATGAGGAGGATCTTGGTTATCTGGAACAGTTCGCTGCCTTTATGCGCCGGGTATTCGGGCTACGGCCGTTGCCGATTGACGACCTGACGCTGGCCCTGGCCGATGAGCTTTTCGCCCACAGCTTCAGCGAAGAGAGCCACTTCTCCGAACCCGATCTGGCAATTGCCTACCAGATTGCCAACATTTTGCGCCAATGGCGCGACGCCCAACCCGAGTGGCGGCTGCCGGAGCTGGCGGCACAGTTGGCCGATGTCGCTTCGGGCCGGCGGTATCTCCCCCTGACAACGGCCAGCGATCTGGGATATGAGCCCCAGCCGGGCCGGATCAGTCTGGCCACTCAACACAGCGCCAAAGGGCTGGAGTGGGACGCTGTCTACCTGGTGGGCATTGATGGCTTTTGGATTCCCGGCAGCCTGGAAGCCCCGTTCATCGGCGTCCATGACTTTCTAGGCGGTGACCCAGCGGCCGAGGCCAACGCCCAGCTGGTGCAGTTGATGACGAGGCAGAGCGACCTCTATCCTGGCCGCACCGCCACCGAATCAGCCCATATTGAGATTATCTGTGAGCGGCTGCGGCTCTTGTATGTGGGCATCACCCGCACCCGCCGCTACCTCCATCTGAGCCGCAGCCGGGCCACCCGCAGCTTCAACCGAGACCAGGAAGCTGAACCGGCCACGGTTTTGGGCGTGCTGTATGATTATTTGCAAAAGAGGGCTAAGAGCTGACGGCTAAAAGCCATAAGCTGGTGTACAATAGCAGCCATGAGCATGGACAAC
>Ga0114946_10000532_pt1 | contig 25639 bp, 27 predicted proteins | sample WalLakDeSediment_FD_88676 | JGI IMG/M metagenome (GOLD analysis project Ga0114946, IMG submission 88676) | Lake sediment microbial communities from Walker lake, Nevada to study Microbial Dark Matter (Phase II) - Walker Lake 11/02/13 Deep Sediment | ecosystem: Environmental > Aquatic >... | reverse complement strand
CCACCTCGATGTCCGGGTCGATGCCGCGGAGGAGGGCGGCCACGTGGTCGGTCTGCCAGCGGGCGAGGGCGCTGCCCCGAGTGGCGGCGCGCAGGATGCGGCTCACGTTCGGGCCCGCCCGGACCGGGGGCCGCGGTGCGGCCGCATCGCCACGATCAGAGGTCGAACAGGTCGCGCAGGGCGTCGGCCAGCCGATCGCCCCGGGGCGTGGCCGCCGCGTCCTTCAGTCGCACGGTGGGCTCGTGCAGGAGCTTGCCGAGGAGGCCGCGGGTGAGCGCCTCGACGGTCTCGCGGTCGCGTGCGTCGAGGTGGTCGAGCCGCGCGCGGAAGCGCTCGAGCTCCACCTGGCGGAGCTGCTCGGCGCGGGTCCGCAGCTCGGCGACGAGCGGCGCGGCCTCGCGGGCCGAGCGGGTGTCGAGGAAGCGGTCGACCTCGGCGTCGACGATGGTGCGGACGCTCGCCACCTCGGCCCGCCGGCCCTGCAGGCCGGTCTCGGTGAAGCGGCGCAGGTCGTCCATGTCGAGCAGGGTGACGCCCGGGATGTCGGCCGCCGACGGGTCGACGTCGCGGGGCACGGCGATGTCGACGACGAGCAGGGGGCGCCCGGCGCGGTCGGCCATGGCCCCCTCGAGGTCGGCGTGGTCGACCATCAGCGAGGTGGCGCCGGTGGAGGTGAGCAGGACGTCGACGGTGCGCATGGCGGCGGGGAGCTCGGCCAGCCGGACGGCCCGGCCGCCGACCCGGTCGGCCACCTCGACGGCGCGGTCCCACGTGCGGTTGGCCACGAGCACCGACCCGGCGCCCGCGCCGAGCAGCGAGGTGGCCATCCCCTCGCCCATCTCGCCCGCGCCGAGCACGAGCACGGACCGCCCGGTGAGGTGCCCGAGCCGGTCGACGGCCATGGCCACCGCGGCCTGGGAGATCGAGGTGGTGTGGTGGGAGATGGTGGTCTCGGTGCGGGCCCGCTTGCCGGTCTCGACCGCGTGGCGGAACAGCAGGTTGAGCGTGGCCCCGGTGGCGTCCTCGCCCTGGGCCACCTCCCACGCCGAGCGCACCTGGCCGAGGATCTCGCTCTCGCCGAGCACGGCCGAGTCGAGGCCGGCCGCCACCGCGAACAGGTGCCGCACCGCGTCGACGTCGTAGTGGACGTAGAGGTGGTCGGCGAAGGCCTCGGGGGCCAGGTGGGCGATCTCGCCCAGCGCGTCGCGGATGTCGGCGTAGGCGCCGTGGAACCGCTCGGCCACCGCGTACACCTCGGTGCGGTTGCACGTGGACAGCACGACCGCCTCGGAGACGTGCGTGCGGGTGCGCACGTCGTGCAGCGCCTTGGGCAGCTCGGAGGCAGGGATGGTCATCCGCTCGAGGAGGTCGAGCGGAACCGTCCGATGGTTGAGCCCGATGGCGACGACGGACACGGTGAAGTCTTCCTGGCCAGGTGATGAAGCGCCCTCCAGCATCGCCGCGACGGGGCCGGATCTGCCAGTCGGGTGGCGACCGCCTCGGGTGGCGTCGGGAGCACGGCGCAGCGCGGGCCCCGGTGGGGCCCGTCGGTCAGGCCCGCTCGGCCGCGCCGACGCCCGCCCGACGCCGGTAGAAGCTGAGGATCTGCAGCTCCACGGCCAGGTCCACCTTGCGGACCGAGACCGCGGGGTCGAGGGCGAGGACCGACGGCGAGAAGTTGAGGATCGACGCGATGCCCGCGGCGACCATCCGCTCGGCCACGCCCTGGGCCACCGACGCGGGCGTGGCGATGATCCCGATGGCGATGTCCCGCTCGCGGACCAGGTCGGCGAGCTCGTCGAGGTGGCGGACCTCGACGCCGGCGACCGTGCTGCCCACCTTGGCCGGGTCGACGTCGACGAGCGCGCCCACCGGGAAGCCCCGGTCGGTGAACCCGCCGTAGTTGGCCAGCGCCTGCCCGAGGTTGCCGACCCCGGCGATCACCACCGGCGAGGCCTGGGTGAGCCCGAGCTCGCGGCGCATCTGGAACATCAAGAAGTCGACGTCGTAGCCGACGCCGCGCGTGCCGTAGGAGCCGAGGTAGGAGAGGTCCTTGCGCACCTTGGCGGCGTTCACGCCGGCGAGCTCGGCGAGGCGCTCGGAGCTGATCGTGACCACCCGCTCGCCCGCCAGGTCGAGCAGGCACCGCAGGTACACGGGCAGGCGTGCCACCGTGGCCTCGGGGACAGGTCGCTCGGCGTCGGTCATCGGCGGCAAGGTAGCGGCCTCGTTCACGCGATCACAAAGTCGGTGGGGCCGGTCCCGGGCTCGGTCCGCGGCGCGCCGCAGGGGTCAGCGGAAGGTGCGGCGCAGGATCTTGCCGCCGAGGCCCCGGGGGATCTCGGTGACGAACTCGATCGAGCCCGGGCACTTGTACCGGGCCAGCCGCTCGCCGACGAAGGCCACCAGCTCGTCCTCGTCGACCGGGGCGTCGGGCACGGTGACCACGTAGGCCCGGATCGCCTCGCCCGTGTGCGGGTGCGGCACCCCCACCACTGCGGCCTCGGCCACCGCCGGGTGCTCGACGAGCGCCTCCTCCACCTCGGCCGGGTACACGTTGAAGCCCGACACGATGACCAGGTCCTTCACCCGGTCGACGATGAAGAGGAAGCCGTCGTCGTCGACCACGCCCACGTCGCCGGTGCGGAGCCAGCCGTCGCGGGTGAGGGCGGCGTCGGTGGCCTCGAGGTCGTTCCAGTAGCCCCGGAACACGTTGGGGCCACGGACCCAGATCTCCCCGGCGTCGCCCACGAGCACGTCGTCGCCCTCGTCGTCGACCAGGCGCATCTCGACCCCGGGCAGGGGCCGGCCGATCGATCCGCGGGGGGCGCCGGTGCCGACCGAGTTGGTGACCACCGGCGAGGACTCGGTGAGCCCGTAGCCCTCGCCGAGGTGCAGGCCGAAGCGCGCCTCGAGCCGCTCGGCCACCTCCACGGGGAGCTTGGCCGCGCCCGAGGCGGCGATGCGCACGCCGGCGAAGGCGTCGGCCGGCGCGTCGGGCACCGCCGCGAGCGCGGCCCACATGGTCGGGGGCCCGGTCATCGTGGTGATGCCGTGCTCGCGGATGAGCTCGAAGGTGCCGTGGGGGTCGAAGCGCTCGACGAGCACGATCCGCGACCCGGTGAGCAGGGTGGTGTTCAGCACCACGTTCAGCCCGAAGATGTGGAACATGGGCAGGAGGCCGAACCCCACGTCGTCGGCGCCCCGGGCCGCGGCGGGGACGGACTGCACCTGGCCCAGGTTGGCCAGGAGGTTCCCGTGGGTGAGCATCGCCGCCTTCGGCGCGCCGGCGGTGCCGCTCGTGAACATGAGCACGGCGAGGTCGTCGTCGCCGCGGTCGACGATCTCCGTCGGTGGGGCCACGAGGTCGTCGAGGGCGACCGAGCCGGGGAGGTCGCCCCCGCGGCACTCGATGACGTGCTCGAGCACCGGCAGCGCGGCGCGGTCCACCCCGGAGAACGGGGCCACACCGGCCGGGCCCACGACCACGGCCCGGGCGCCGATCGAGGCCAGCTCCCGCGACAGCTCCCGGGCCGGGCTCGCCGGGTTGAGGGGCACGGCGACCAGACCCGCGCCGAGCACGCCGAGCCAGGCCTCCACGAACGACGGGGTGTTGGCGCAGACGATCCCGACCCGGTCGCCGGGGTCGAGCCCGAGGTGCACGAGGCCGGCGCGCAGGCGGGCCGCCTGCTCGCGGACCTCGCCGTAGGTGACCGGCTCGCCGCGCGCCACCAGGCACACGGCGTCGGCGGCGTGAGGTTCGGCGATGGTGGCCAGGTTCACTCGTGGTCCCCCCGGGTGGTCCGCCCCGGTGGTCGGCCGGGACGCTGTAGTTCACCACAGCCAGCGGTCGCCGGTCCCGTCGAGCGGGGGGCGCACGGCCCGGCCGGTTCGCCCGCGACGCCGGACGCGACGACGATGGAGGGGTGGACGCATCGATCGTGGCCCGGGACCTCACCCGCCAGTTCGCGGGCGGGGTGGGGCTCGACGGCCTCGATCTCGAGGCCCACCCGGGCGAGGTGCTCGCCCTGCTCGGCCCGAACGGGGCCGGGAAGACGACCACGGTGCGCCTCCTCAACGGGGTGCTGGTCCCCGACCGGGGTGGGAGCCGGGTGCTGGGGTTGGACCCGGTCGGCGCCGGTGACGACGTGCGCCGCCGCACCGGCGTGCTCACCGAGAACGCCGGGCTCGACGACCGCCTCACGGCCCGCGAGAACCTCCGGGCCGCCGGGCGGATCCGGGGCCTCCGCGGCCCCGCCCTCGAACGCCGCCTGGACGAGCTGCTCGAGCGGTTCGGCATGACCGAGCGGGCCGACGTCACCGTCCACGGCGCGTCCACCGGGCAGCGCAAGCGGCTCGCGCTGGCCCGGGCCCTCCTCCACGACCCCGACGTGCTGTTCCTCGACGAGCCCACCTCGGGGCTCGACCCGGCGGCCACCCGCGACGTGGTGGCGCTCATCGGATCGCTCGCCGCCGAGCACGGGCGCACGGTGATCCTGTGCACCCACTTCCTCGGCGAGGCCGGCCGCCTGGCCGACCGCATGGCCGTGCTCCACCTGGGCCGGCTGCGCGCCGCCGGGCGGCCCGAGGAGATCGCGGCGCGCTTCTGGGCCGGGCTCCCCGTGGTGCTCGACCTCGGCGCGCCCGCCGACGAGCGACTGTGCGGGCGCCTGGGCGCGCTCCCCGGCGTGATCGAGGCCGACCCCGCGCCCGACGGCGTCCGGGTGGTGGTGGCCGACCGCGACGTGGTGCCCCGGGTGGTGGCCGCGCTGGTGGCCGACGGCATCGACGTGTACGCGGCCACCCCCCACCCGCCGACCCTCGAGGACGTGTACTTCGCGGTGGAGGCGGCCATCGCCGCCGAGGAGATCGCCGCCCCGGCCGCCGGGGTGCGGTCGTGATCCCGTCGGCGGCCGCGTCGGCGCCGCGGCGCGACTGGGGGGCGATCCGGGCGGTGATGGCCAAGGACCTCATCGCCATCCGCCGGTCCAAGGCGGTGGTGCTGCCGATGCTGCTGGTGCCGGCCCTGCTGCTCGTCGTCCTCCCGCTGCTCATCGGCCTGGCCGCCCGGGGCCGCACCGCAGACCTCGCCCGGTTCCTCGACGCCCTCCCGCCCGACCTGGCCGCCCCGATCACCAGCCTCCCCGCCGACCAGCAGCTGCTCGTGCTGGTGAACGGCTACCTGCTGGCCCCGCTGTTCCTCATCGTTCCGCTCATGGTGTCGGCGGTGCTCGCGGCCGACGCCTTCGCCGGGGAGAAGGAGCGGCGCACGCTCGAGACGCTGCTCCACCTCCCGATGTCGAACCGCGACCTGTTCGCGGCCAAGCTGCTCGGCGCCTACCTGCCGGCCATCGCCGTGTCGTGGATCGGCTTCGTCTGCTTCGCGGTGGTGAGCAACGTGGTCGGCTGGCCGGTGATGGGCCGCATCTTCATCCCCACTCAGCTCTGGCTGGTGATGATCTTCTGGGTGGCGCCGGCGGTGGCCGCGCTCGGGCTCGGGGTGATGGTGCGGGTGTCGATCCGGGCCAAGACCGCCCAGGAGGCCAACCAGCTCGGCGGCGCCGTGGTGCTGCCGCTGATCTTCCTCGCCGTGGCCCAGTCCACCGGGCTCCTGCTCGTGGAGCTGCCCGTGGCCGTGGGCATCGGCGCCGCGCTGTGGCTCGTGGCCGCGTGGCTCACCGCGCGCGGCGCCCGGCGGTTCACCCGCGACGAGCTCGCCGCCCGGGTCTGAGACCGCTGTGGTCTCAGCCGCCCGAGAGGGCCTGCATGAGCACCACCTCGTCCACCCCGTCGAGGGCGGCGTCGAGGTCGCGGCAGCGCTCGTCGCGGAGCCACACCACCATGTGCGGGCGGATCCGGTCCTGCTCGTCGACCACCCGGAAGCCCAGGCCGGGGAACTGGCGGTCGAGGTCGCGGATCACCTCGCCGACGGTGACCCCGCGGGCCCGCACCTCGGTGGCACCCCGGGTGTAGGAACGCAGGGGCGAGGGGATCCGCACCCGCACGCCGGCGTCGGGGGGCGGGGTCATCCGATCTCGAGCGAGTAGATCTCCGGCAGGTGGGCGGCGATCTGGCGCCAGGTCGCGCCCTCGTCGGCGCTGGCCCACACCTCGCCCCCGGTGGTCCCGAGGTACACGCCCACGGGGTCGTGGTCGTCGACGCACATGGCCTGGCGCTTCACGGTGAACCAGCCCCGCGGGGGCAGACCGGTGTCGAGGCGGTGCCACGATCGTCCCGCGTCGCGGGTCGCGTACACGGCCGGCCGCCCGTCGGGGCTGGTGCGGGGCCACACGTCGGTCCCGTCCATCGGGAACACCCAGGCCACGTCGGGGTCGCGGGGGTGGAGCTCGATCGGGAACCCGATGTCGCCCACGTCGCGGGGCATGGCGTCGCCGATGCGCTCCCAGCGCTCGGCCGGGCGGTCGAGGCGGTAGATGCCGCAGTGGTTCTGCTGGTAGAGCCGGTCGGGCATGAGCGGGTGGAGCCGGACGCAGTGCGGGTCGTGGCCGGTCTCCACGTCGGGGTCGGGGAGGAAGTCGGCCGCGCACCCCCGGTTCAGCGGGTGCCAGTCGGCGCCGCCGTCGACCGACTCGAAGACGCCGCCGCCCGACAGCGCCAGGTACAGGTGGCCCGCGTCGCGCGGGTCGACGATGACCGAGTGCAGCATCGACCCGTCGGGCGTGCCCTCCACGTCGGGCCACTCGGCCCAGCTGCCCCAGCTCGGGTGATCGTTCCACCCGTCGACGGGTGCCCACGTGTCGCCGTGGTCGTCGGTGCGGAACAGGCCCTGGGGCGACGCGCCGGCGTACCAGCACCCGGGCTCGGCGGCCGGGCCGGGCGTCAGCCAGAACACGCTGCGCACGGCCCGGCCGTGGGGGTCGCCGGCGTGGAACGCCGGCGGCCGGCCGGCCTCGGTCCAGGTGCGCCCGGCGTCGTCGGAGCGGAACACGGTGGGGCCGAGGTGGCCGGTGCGGGCGGCCATCAGCACGCGGTCGGGGTCGCGCGGGTCGGCCATCACGTGCTGCACCACGTGGCCGAGGAACGTGGGCTCCGACAGCGCCCACTCGCGCCGCTCGGCATCGGCGGTGAGCGTCCACGCACCCTTGCGCGTCCCGAGGCGGAGCACCGGGGCGGTCGTCGCCCGGGTCTCCTGGGCACGGTCGTCGACGGTGCTCCGAGGCATCGGATCCCCCCTGGGCTCGGTTGTCGCCGCAGCCCGGCGATCCCCCGATGATGACGCACGTCCGCCCTCCTGTCATCGGCCCATCGGCCGGGCCGGGGGCGGCGGCGGGCGGCTCAGCGGGCGAGGATGACCAGCTGCAGGAACGTCGCGCCGAACAGGGCGATGAGCAGCAGGGCGAGGGTGATCACCGTGCCCCGCCTCACGGCGCGCTCCGCCGGCCGAGCGCGACCGGGGTGCTCTGGCCCTCGCCCGGGCCCGCGTCGTCGTCGGCGATCGGCTCGAGGGTGACCGCGTCGCCCTCGCCGATGCCCAGCTCCTCGGCGGCCGAGGCCCGGTCGACGGCGATGGCGAGCAGACCGTAGGAGTCGACGAGCAGGCCGACGTCGCCGGTGCGCAGGTCGCCGTAGGCCGTGGCCCGCACCGCGACCCGGCTGGTGGCGCCGGCGCGGAGGCGCACCCGGGGGCCCCAGTCGGCGATGTCGTCGGGGTCGACGTTGAGCTGGGCGTTGCCGAACCGGTCGACCCAGAGGATCTCGCCGGCGATGCCCCCGTCCTCGGCCCGCGACAGCGGGATGATCCCGGGCCGCAGGCCGGCCGGGTCGATCTCGCGGCCGAGGTCGAGCAGGTCGACACCGGCGCAGAGGTGGGCGGCGACGGGGCCGAACACGTCGCGGCCGTCGAAGGTGGGCCCGGGGGCGGGCAGGTGGTAGGCGGTCTCGGTGAGCTCGACCGCCCGGGTGGCGCCGCCGACCATGGCCACGGCCGGGGCCAGCAGCCCGTTGTCGGGGCCGACGAGCACCGACGCGCCGTCGCCCACCTCCACCGCGACCGCCCGGCGGGCCGTGCCGACCCCGGGGTCGACCACCGCGAGCACGACCCCCGGGGCCAGGTACTGCGCGGCGCGGGCCAGGGTGAGCCCGCCGGCCCGCACGTCGTGGGCGGGCACGTCGTGGGTGAGGTCGATGACCACCGCGTCGGGCGCGAGGGAACGGATGACGGACTTCACCACCCCGACGAACTCGTCGGCGGTGCCGTAGTCGCTGAGGAACGAGACGGTGGAGTAGCGGGCGCCCATGACGGGCTCGACGCTACCGGGCCGGGGATCGGGCCCGGCCATCGGCGGCGGGGCCGGGCTCAGCCGGCCTCGGTGTAGCGGCCGCCGAGGTACCGGTCGACGTCGGCCTCGAGGATCCGGTAGGACCGTCCCACCCGCATGGCCGCCAGCTCGCCCGCCTTGATGAGGCGGTACACCGTCATGGTGGAGACGCGCAGGGTGGCCGAGACCTCGGCAACCGTGAGGACCTTGCCCATCGTCAGATCACCGGCCATCGCCCGAACCGCTCCTCGCTCCCATCCGCCGGGCGCATGGTAGGTGACCGAACGCCGATGCGCTCGTGGTGCCCGTCGGTCTCACCCCCGTTGGATCGACCCCCCGATCGGCGGACTTGAGCAAGCGCGGCGGGGACGCGCACCGGGCTCCGGCGGCCATCAGGCCCCGAGCTCGCGGGAGCGCTGCGTCGCGGCCACCACCGCGTCGGTGAAGGCGGCGCGGACGCCGGCGGCCTCGAGCGCCCGGAGCCCGGCCGCGGTGGTGCCGCCGGGCGAGGTGACCGCGGCGCGCAGCGCTTCGGGGCCCTCGTCGGACTCGGCGAGGAGGGTGGCCGCGCCGAGCAGGGTCTGGACCGCGAGGGCGTGGGCCGCGTCGCGGGGCAGGCCGACGAGCACACCGGCCTCGATCAGCGCCTCGGCCACGAGGAACACGTAGGCCGGGCCCGACCCGGAGAGCCCGGTGACCGCGTCGAGGAGCGACTCGGGTACCCGCACGACGGTGCCGACGGCGGCGAGGATCGACTCGGCCCAGTCGAGGTCGGCCGCGCCGGCCCCGGCGCCGCCGGCGATGGCCGCCGCGCCGGCGCCGACCAGGGCCGGCGTGTTCGGCATGGCCCGCACCACCGCCACCCGCGACCCGGCCGCGTCCTGGAGCCGGGCGAGGGTGACGCCCGCGGCGATGGACAGGAGCCGCCGGGCCCCGGCGTCGGCGGCCGCGGCGGTGGCCGTGGCCACGTCACCCGGCTTCACCGCGATCACCACGCCCTCGGCGGCGACGGGCGCGTCGACCACCGCCACCCCCGGGAAGCGGGCCGCGAGCTCCTCGCGCCGGGCCGGGAGGGCCTCGACCACGGCGATCTCCGACGGCGTGGCCCAGCCCGCGGCCAGCAGGCCGCCGAGCAGGGCCTCGCCCATCCGTCCCCCGCCGATGATCGCGAGCCGCAACATGGCGCCGACGCTATTCCGTCGCCGGCGCCGGCGCCGCCGGCGCCGGACCCGCGGCGACGGCGGCGCGACCGGCGGCCAGCCGGGCCCCACCGAGGCCGACCACGGCGGCGACGACCAGGGCCACGGCCCCGCCGGCCACGAACGTGCCCCCCGTGCCGAGCAGGCCGATGCCCACGCCGGCGAGCAGCGGTCCGGCGCTCTGGCCGGCGCGGATCGCGCTCACCTGCACCGAGAGCACCGCGCCCCGGCTGTCGGGCGGGGCCATGCCGGCCACCACGTCGGTGAGGGTGGGGAGCACGAGGCCCTCGGCCACGCCGTACACGAGGGCGGCGACGAGCACCACCACCAGCGCGCCGGCCAGACCGACGACCGGGAACGCCAGCGCGAACAAGGCGAAGGCGACGGTGATCAGCAGGCGGGGGCCGACGCGGGTGCGCAGCCGGCCGAGGGCCAGGGCGGCGAGGGTGGCGCCGATGGCGGGCACGGCGATGACCAGGCCTCGGACGCTGGCCGACAGGCCGAACTCCCGCTCGAGGTGGAGCGGGAGGGTGGTGAGGAACAGCCCGAAGATGAGCACGAAGGCCACGAAGGCCAGCCCGAGGCTGGCGACCAGGCGCCGGTCGCGGAGCCCGGCCCCGGCCAGGCGGAGCTGCTGGGCGACGGTGACCGGCTCGCCCCGCGGGCCGTCGTGCAGGGTGCGGGCCACGGCCACCGCGGTGACGAGGGCCAGCGGGTAGGGGGCGAAGGCCAGGCGCCAGCCGCCGAGGTCGGTGAGCAGCCCGCCGATGCCGGGGAGCACGGCGAGCGACACGGTGAGGACCGCCGAGTTGTACCCGAACACCCGGGCCCGCTCGAGGCCGTCCCAGTGGTCGCCGATGATGATGTTGGCCAGGTTGATGAGGCCGGCCGAGCCGATCCCCTGGCCGAACCGGGCCACCAGCAGCCAGGTGAACGACGGGGCGAAGGCGGCCATCCCGCCGAACAGGCCGAACACGACCAGGCACGGCAACAGCACCGGGCGACGGCCGTAGCGGTCGGCGAGCAGGCCGATGAGCGGGGCCATGGCGATGCCCGGGATGCTGGCCGCGGCCACGAGCAGGCCGGCCCGGGTGTCGTCGATGGCCAGGTCGTCGAGGATGTCGGGGATCGACGCGTTGATCAGCGTGTTGCCGAGGATGCCGGTGACGGTGATGGCGTAGACGAGGACGAGGGGCGGACGGAGGCTGCGCCCCAGCGGCGACGCGGCGGCCGGCCCGGGCGCGGGCGGGCCCGGGTGACCGGCCGGGCTCATGCGCACTTCCCCGATGCGTCGCGCCCGGCCCGCCTCCCGGGCCCGGCGCTCACGATAGACCGAAATATATGGAAATACAATGGAACGGGGTCGGTCACGCCGGGAAGCGGCTGGCGTAGCCGATGCGCAGCGCGGGCCGGAAGCACCGCTCGACGTAGGCGTAGAGCGAGCCGAGGATGCGGTCGAGCTCGGCCTCGGTGATGGCGGCCACGTCGATGGCCCCCACGAGGAACACCGCGTCCTCGGCCCCGATGGCGAACGCCGCGCCGTAGAAGCCCAGGTTGCGCCGCAGGAGGTGCTCGTAGAACGCGGCGTGGTTCTCCTCGGGCGCCGGCATCACGTAGGTCTCGTAGTGCAGGGTGCGCTGGCGGAGCGTGAACCAGATGGTGAAGGTGTCCTTCTCCTCGCCGCGGAGCCGCACGTACCAGCGTCGCGCCCCGGGCTCGCCGTGCTCGACCGCGGCGACGGTGGGGTTCTCGGCCAGCTGGACCTGGAGCCAGGCCTCGATGCGCTCCTCGGTGGCGGCCAGCAGCTCGGGGGATGGCGGCGCGTCGGACATGGCGGGACCCTATCGCCGGGGCCCCACCGCGCCGCCGGGCCGGGCGCGGGGCGGATGGGGCGGGACCGGGCCCAGACGGCGGGGCGGATGGGGCGGGACCGGGCCCAGACGGCGGCGCAGTCGGGGCGGGACCGGGCCCAGACGGCGGCGCGGATGGCGGTCGTGGCGAGGGCCGCGGCGCGCTGGACGGCCAGCATCCGGGCGCCACGACCGGCGGCCCGATCCACGGCGGCACCGGGCCCCGGACCTCGAGCACGCCGGACTCCACCCGGAACCGGGTGTCGAACCCGCCGAGGGGGCCGGTGGAGGCCCGGTTGTCCCCGGCGACGCCCGACGCGAACGCGGCGATGGCGTCGGCCGCGGCAATCGCCGCGCCCGGTGGGCCACCGAGTCGTTCGTCGACGGGGCCGAGCGGTCGGCCCCGCCCGGCCCGCGCTACGGGGCGCAGTCGACGAGCGTGCGGGCCGCGAGGTCGGTGTAGAGCCGGCGCAGCCGGGCCGCGGTGGTGGACCAGGTGTAGTGGCGGGCTGCGGCGGCGGCCTCGGTGGCGAGCGACCGGGCCCGCGCCGGGTCGTCGAGCACGGTGTGCACGTAGCCGGCGAACACCGCCGGGTCGCGGCCGTCGACGAGGAAGCCGGTGCGCCCGTGGTGCACCAGGGTGCGCAGGCCCCCCACCGCCGCGGCCACCACCGGCGTGCCGCAGGCCGCCGACTCGAGCGCGACCAGCCCGAACGACTCCGATCGGCTGGGCACGATGGTGACGTCGGCCGCCCGGTAGTACGTGGACAGGGCGTGGTGCGGCTGGGGCGGCACGTACCGGATGCGGTCGGCCACGCCCCGGGCCCGGGCGATGGCCTCGACCCGGGCCAGCTCGGCGTGACCCTCGGGTCCGCTCGGCCCGCCCACCACCACGAGCACCGCGGTGGGGTCGGCCAGCTCGGCGAGGGCGCCCACGGCCACGTCGAGCCCCTTCAGCGGCTGGATGCGGCCGACGAACAGCAGCACGGGGTGGTCGCCCAGCCCGAGGGCGGCCCGGGCGCCCCGGCGGTCGCCCGGGGAGAAGAAGGCGTGGTCGACCCCGGGGGGCACCACCTCCACCCGCTCGGGCCGGGCGCCGTAGAGCTCGACGAGCTGGTCGGCCTCGGCCGGGCTGTTGGCCAGGATGGCGTCGGAGCAGGCGATGACCTCGGCCTCGGCCCGGATCCGCAGCTCGGGCTCGGCGTCGCCGCCGTCGGCCTTCACCCGGGCGAGGGTGTGGAAGGTGGAGACGAGGGGCAGCCCGAGCTCGTGCTTGAGGCGGTGGCCGGCCACACCCGACAACCAGTAGTTGGCGTGGAGGGCGTCGACCCCGCCGTCGACCCGCAGGTCGGCCAGCACCGCGTCGGTGAAGGCCGGCACGACGCCGGGCAGCGCCTCCTTGGGCAGCTCGGCCGGTCCGGCGGGCACGTGGACCACCCGGAAGCCGGGCTCCACGTCGACCACCGGGGGGAGGTCGGGGTGCCACCGACGCACGTAGACCCGACAGGCCACACCGGCCTGGGCCAGCGATCCGACCAGCTCGCGCACGTACACGTTCATGCCACCGCTGTCGCCGGTGCCGGGCTGGGCGAGCGGCGAGGTGTGGAGCGACAAGACGGCGAGGGTGCGCACGTTGTGTCCCAACGTCAGCGCGGGGCCGGGGATTCCGCGGCGTCGTCGCGGGTGGGGTCGCCGTCGGCGCTCCCGGAGGCGCTGCGGAACGAGAGGTAGATGTGGGTGAGCGTGCGCTTCTGGTCGTCGGTGAGCGACGGGTCGCGCTCGATGGCGGCGAGCAGGTCGGTCTCGTCGGACCGGGGGTCGAGGATCCCGGCCCGCACGTAGAGCGTCTCGGCCGAGATCTGCAGGGCGTGGGCGATCTGCTGGAGGATGTCGGCCGACGGGCGCCGCAGGCCGCGCTCGATCTGGCTCAGGTAGGGGTTGGAGACGCCGGCCCGCTCCGAGAGCTTGCGCAGCGACATCTGGCCCACCCGCCGCTGCTCGCGGATGAACTCGCCCAGCTCACCCCAGCGTTGCTCCAGTGCGTCGGTCACGTCCCCAGGCTACGGGACGGTCCGCCGAAGGGTTCAGCCGAGCAGCGTGTCGACCGACGCCTCACCGGTGCGGTAGCGCCGGGTGATCTCGGCCGACAGGGCGTCGAGCCGCTGGTGGAGGGCGCGGCGGTCGGCCGAGACGTCGGCCTCGAACGCCTCGAGCCGCGCGGCCGCGGCGGCCAGCTCGGCGTCGGACGCGTGCCCCAGGGCCGCGATGCGCACCGGCTCGACGGCGGCGTCGACCTCGGCCACGAGCACCCCGTCGAGGTCGGGCACGCGCAGGTCGCGCGGCGCCTGGCCCAGCCCCGGCCCCCGGGTCCGGTCGGCGAGGACGTCGGCCAGCCGGGCGACGAGCTCCTCGTCGGAGTCGGGGGCGCGCTCGTCGCCGATCGCGGTGGGGGCCGACGGGTCCGGCGCACCGGCGGCACCCCGGCGGGCCTGCTCGGCCCGCACCAGGTCGAGGCGGGCGTGCACCACGCGTCGCTGGTAGGACAGCGCGTCCTCGAGCTGCTGGCACTGCACGCGGAGGCGCCGCACGTCGTCGAGGGGACGCTCGGTCAGCCGATCGAGCAGCGCCGGGTCGAGCAGGTGCTCGAGCTCGGGATGCATGGGCCCCTCCAGTCGGTCGGCGGTGCTGGGCCGAGGGTAGCGCCGACGCTCAGGCGCCGAGGCCCCACCAGAGCACGACGAGCCAGACCGGGCCGGTGACCAAGTAGGAGTCGAGCCGGCGCAGGGCCGGGGCGGGCGCGCCGGCGCGGGGCAGGATCGCCGACGCGACGAGCTGCCCGACCGGCGCGAACCCGGCGACGAGCACGACCATGAGGAGCGCCTCGGCCCCCTCGAACGGTGGCGGCTGCAACAGCACCACCCACCCGCCGACCACCGCCAGCGCCACCAGGCCCGCCACCGGTCCCTCGACCACGTTGGCCGCGCCCGACCCGACGAGGAAGTCGCCCGTCTCGTAGGCCGACACGAGCACCACGAGGGTGATGGCCGCGCCCACGTCGATGAGGGCCAGCAGGACGATCGACGCCGCGCCCACACCGGCGAACACCCCGGCACGCACGAGGGCCCCGGCGGTGACGACGGGCGGCAGCGAGCCCGGGGACCTGATGGCGGCGGCGGCGGCCACGACCACGCTGCCGAGCACCGCCGCCCCGGCGGCACCGGCCCCGAGGACGGCGGCGAGGGGGATCGCGCCGGCGATCGCCGCGGCCAGGGTCGGGGCCGGATGGAGACGACGGGTGCGCAGGGCCCGGGCCGTCTGGGCCCCGGCCAGCGCGGCCACCCCGGCGAGGAGCACGGCCGCGGCGACCGTGGAGACCACCAGGGTGGCGAGGATGGCGACGAACCACAGGACCCCGAGGCGGACCCGCGGCCCGTGCACGTCGTAGACGATGCCGTGGCGCGACCGGGCCAGCCGGGCCTCGCGCCACGTCTCGGCGTCGGCCCGTCGGCCCCGCGCCGGCGCCTCCGACCGGGCCGTCTTGGCCACGGTCAGGCGCCGCCCGACACCGGAGGGAGCACGGCCACCTCGTCGTCGGGCCCCACCGGGTCGCCGGGCTCGGCCGGCTCGCCGTTGACCCACACCCGCGCGCCGTCGAGCACGGCCGCGAACCGGTCGCCGAGCTCGGCCCGCGCCGCGTCGAGCACGTCGGCGACGGTGGTCCCGGGGAGCTCGATCCGACCGGTGCCGGCGGCCTCGCGGGCCGATGCGAACAGGCGGAGCACGGGCACCGGCCGAGCATACGCAGCCCACCGCGTCGGCTCCCCGAGCCGGCGGGTGCGGACATCGGTCGCCGGTGCTCGGCGGTCCGGACCGGGGGCTCGCCCGGTACCGTCGCCGCCATGCCGCGTGTCCTCCTCGTCCGCCACGGCCAGTCGACCTGGAACGCCGACGGGCGGTGGCAGGGCCAGGCCGACCCGCCCCTGTCCGAGCTCGGTCGCCTCCAGGCCCGGCACGCGGCCCGGACGCTCGGCGCCGTCGATGCCATCGTCGCGTCGCACCTCGAACGGGCCCGCGACACCGCGGCGATCCTGGCCGAGGAGCTCGGCGTGGGTCCCGTCGCCATCGACCCGGACCTCTGCGAGCGCGACGCCGGCGAGTGGTCGGGTCTCACCCGGCCCGAGATCGACGCCCGCTGGCCCGGGTGGGTCGCCGCCGGCCGTCGGCCGCCGTCGTTCGAGGCCGACGACCACCTGCTCGCCCGTACGCTCGCCGCCCTCGGCCGCATCGAGGCCGACCACCGCGACACCGACGTGCTCGTCGTGACCCACGGCGGCGTGATCTACACGCTCGAGGACCACTGCGGGGCCGCCCACCGCCGGATCGCCAACCTCGAGGGCCGGTGGGTCACGCTCCACCGGGGCGAGGTGACCCTCGGTGAGCGGGTCGTGCTCGTCGACCCCGACGAGCTCACCGTCCCCAGCGCCATCTGATCCTCCGGGCCCGGGCCGACCGTGCGGTCCGGATCACCACTTCCCGGTGATCGCGAACGCATCGACGCGTCGAGCCCGTTCGCCCGCGGCGCCCACCCCACCGTGCGGTCCGGATCACCACACCCTGGTGATCGCGAACGCACCGACGACGGGGTGTTCGGCACGAGGGGTCAGGGGGCGGCAGGCGGGGCGGCAGGCGGGGCGGACGGGGCGGCGGCGGGGCCGGCGTGGGCCGGGCAGTGGCGCGCCAGCGGGTCGGCGGCGAGCACGTCGTCGGGGAGGGACGCGCCGCAGGCGGTGCACACGCCGTAGGTGCCGTCGTCGAGCCGGGCGAGGGCGGCCTCCACCTCGTCGAGCTCCACGGCCACCGCCTCGAGGACCGAGAGATCCGGACCGGGGGCTGCGACCGGGGCGGGGACCGGCGGGGCGAGCGGGTCGTGAGGCTCCACGGTCGGCACGCTACCGGGCGCGACCGGCCCGGCCGGTAGCCTCGCCGCCAACGAACGAGGGGGACGACATGGCCGATCTGCTCACACTGTCCGCACGCATCATCGACTCCGGCGTCGCCGACGAACCGGTCAACCGGGTGACCCAGGAGCTCTCCGAGCTGGCCGAGGGGATCGCCCTCGTGGAGTCGTTCTCCCACGTGGTCGTGATCGACACCGACGACGGCCTGGTCTGCTTCGACACCAGCGGATCGCTGACCGGCGCGGCGGTGGTCGAGTCGATCCGACGCTGGCGGTCGGGCCCGTTCCGCTCGCTGGTGTACACCCACGGCCACGTGGACCACGTGGGCGGGAGCGGGGCGTTCCTCGCCGACGCCCGCACCGCGGGCCGGCCCGACCCGGAGGTGATCGGCCACGAGAACGTCGCCGTGCGGATGGACCGCTACGACCGCACCAACGGGTACAACTCGATCATCAACGCCCGCCAGTTCGGTGGGGTGCGGGGCAACCTCGGCATCGGCGGCACGTCGCGGTTCCTGCCCGCCGACGCCCTCCGGCCCTCGGTGGAGGTGGGCGCGCGCACCACGCTGCACGTGGGCGGGCTGCACCTCGACCTGCGCCACGCCCGGGGTGAGACCGACGACCATCTCTGGGCCTGGCTCCCCGAGCAGCGGGCCCTGTGCACCGGCGACTTCCTCATCTGGAACTTCCCCAACGCCGGCAACCCCCAGAAGGTGCAGCGCTACCCGCTCGAGTGGGCCCGGGCCCTGCGCGACATGGCCGCGCTCGACGCCGAGCTCCTGCTCCCCGCCCACGGCCTGCCCATCGCCGGTGTCGACCGCATCCGCGGCGTGCTCGACGACGTGGCCACCGCGCTCGAGCGGCTGGTGGCCGACGTGCTCGAGGCGATGAACGCGGGCGAGACGCTCGACGCCATCGTGCACTCGGTGCGGGTCGACCCGGACCTGCTGGCCAAGCCGTACCTGCGCCCGCTCTACGACGAGCCCGAGTTCGTGGTCCGCAACGTGTGGCGGCTCTACGGCGGCTGGTACGACGGCGACCCGTCGCACCTCAAGCCGGCGCCCGCCGCGGCGTTCGCGGCCGAGCTCGCCGGGCTGGCCGGCGGCCCGGGAGCCCTCGCCGTCCGGGCCCGGGAGCTGGCCGAGGCCGGCGACCTGCGCCTGGCCTGCCAGCTCGTCGAGCTGGCCGTGCAGGCCGCCCCCGCCGACGCCGGCGCCCACGCGGCCCGGGCCGAGATCTACGGCGTCCGCCGCAAGCAGGAGTCGTCGCTCATGGCCAAGGGGATCTACGGGTGGGCCCAGCGCCAGTCGCTCGAGGCCAGCGGGGCCACGGGTGAGGACCTGGCCCGCGAGCGGGCCACCGACCCCGACCGCTCCGGGCTCCGCCCCCGCCGACCCGGCACGTGAGCCGACTGGTCGACCACCTCCCCACCGGGGACGACGCCGCCGACCCCGACGCCCTCCTCGGGGCCTTCACCGGCTGGGTGGCCGACCAGGGCATGGCGCTGTACCCGGCCCAGGAGGAGGCGATCCTCGAGCTGTACGCCGGGAGCAACGTGATCCTCGGCACGCCGACGGGCTCGGGCAAGTCGATGGTGGCCCTGGCCGCCCACGTCGCGGCGCGGGCCGAGGGTCGGCGCACCTTCTACACCGCGCCGATCAAGGCCCTGGTGTCGGAGAAGTTCTTCGACCTGTGCCGGCAGCTCGGCGCCGACGACGTCGGCATGCTCACCGGCGACGCCGCGGTGAACCGCGACGCGCCGGTCATCTGCTGCACCGCCGAGGTGCTGGCCAACCTGGCCCTGCGCGAGGGCCGGCGGGCCGACGTGGGCCAGGTGGTGGCCGACGAGTTCCACTTCTACGCCGACCCCGACCGGGGCTGGGCGTGGCAGGTCCCGCTGCTCGAGCTGCCCCAGGCCCAGTTCCTGCTCATGTCGGCCACGCTCGGCGACGTGCGCCGCCTGGTGACCGACCTGGAGCGCCGCACCGGCCGACCCACCGCCGCGGTGCTCGGCGCCGAGCGGCCGGTGCCCCTCGAGTACGAGTACCGGCGCACCCCGATCCACCGCACGATCGAGGACCTGCTCGCCCAGGACCGGGCGCCGGTGTACGTCGTGCACTTCACCCAGGCCGACGCCATCGAGCGGGCCCAGTCGCTCATGAGCGTGAACGTGTGCACCCGGGCCGAGAAGGACGCCATCGCCGACGCCATCGGGGCGTTCCGCTTCGAGCCCGGGTTCGGGCGCTACCTCTCGCGCTACGTCCGCCACGGGATCGGCGTGCACCACGCGGGGATGCTCCCCCGCTACCGCCGGCTGGTGGAGCGCCTGGCCCAGGCCGGGCACCTGAAGGTGATCTGCGGGACCGACACCCTCGGCGTGGGCATCAACGTGCCGATCCGCACGGTGCTGCTCACCCAGCTCTACAAGTACGACGGCACCTCGTCGCGCCAGCTCACCGCCCGCGAGTTCCACCAGGTGGCCGGACGGGCCGGGCGGGCCGGGTACGACACCACCGGCCTGGTGGTGGCCCAGGCCCCCGAGCACGTGATCGCCAACGAGCAGGCCACGGCCAAGGCCGGCGACGACCCCAAGAAGCGGCGCAAGGTGGTGAAGAAGCAGCCGACGACCAAGGGGTTCGTGGGCTGGAGCGAGGAGACGTTCACCCGGCTCGTCGGCGCCACGCCCGAGACGCTCACGTCGAGCTTCCGGGTGACCAACGCCATGCTGCTCGACGTGCTCGACCGGCCGGGCGACGGCTGCGCCGACCTGCGCCGCCTCCTGGTCGAGAACGACGAGCCCCGGCCCGCCCAGCGTCGCCACATCCGCCGGGCCATCGCCCTGTACCGCTCGCTGGCCGGGGCCGGGGTGGTCGAGCGCCTCGCCGAGCCCGACGAGCAGGGGCGGACGGTGCGGGTGACGGTGGAGCTGCAGGAGGACTTCGCCCTCAACCAGCCGCTGTCGCCGTTCGTGCTCGACGCCATCGGCCGCCTCGACCCGGGGTCCGACACCTACGCGCTCGACGTGCTCTCGCTGGTGGAGTCGGCGCTCGAGAGCCCCCGGGTCGTGCTCGCGGCCCAGCTCGACAAGCTGCGGGGCGAGCTCATCGCCGCGCTGAAGGCCGAGGGCGTGGAGTACGAGGAGCGCATGGCCCGCCTCGACGAGCTCGAGCACCCCAAGCCCCTCCGCGAGTTCACCTACGACCGGTTCAACGCCTACGCGGCGGCGCACCCGTGGGTGACCGACCACACGATCCGCCCGAAGTCGGTGGCCCGCGACCTCTACGAGCGGGCCATGACGTTCTCCGACTACGTGCGCCACTACGGCCTGGCCCGATCCGAGGGCCTGGTGCTGCGCTACCTCACCGATGCGTACAAGGGCATGGTGCAGAGCGTCCCCGAGGACGCCAAGACCGACGAGGTGCTCGACCTCACCGAGTGGCTGGGCGAGACCGTGCGCCAGGTCGACTCGAGCCTGCTCGACGAGTGGGCCGCGCTCGCCGGGGGCGCGGTGGACGCAGCGACGGTGGTGGCCGCGGCGGCCACCGAGGCGCCCGCCGGCGAGCCCGGCCGGGTGACGGCCAACGCCCGGGGCTTCGCGGTGATGGTCCGCAACGAGGCGTTCCGGTGGGCCGAGCTGCTGGCCCGGCGGGCCTACGAGGACCTGGCCGAGCGGGTCGGCCCCGACTGGAACGCCGAGCGGCTGGCCGCGGCGATGGCGCCCTACTGGGCCGCGCACCCCTCGATCGGGATCGACGCCACGGCCCGCGCCGGCGCGCTGTTCCGGCCCGACGGGGCGACCGGGGTGGTCCAGGTGCTGGCCGACCCGGCCGGTGACCACGACTGGGCGATCACCGCGCACGTCGACCTCGAGGCGTCCGACGCCGAGGGCCGCGCCGTCCTCGTGCTCGACGCCATCGGCGAGCGGTAGGACGGTGCGCGGGACGAGAGCGACCGGTGCACGGCCGCGCGCCAACGGGACACAGTGGTGTGTCGTCGGCCACACTGTCGCCGTGCTGCACCACCGTCCCGCACCGGGGCGACGCCGGGCCTCGGTGCTGGTGGTCGTCGCCCTCATCGCCCTCCTCGCCACCCTCGCCGTCGACCCGGTGGGCCCCGCGGCCGCCGGCGCGACCGCATGCGCCCCGTCCGCCGGAGGGACGGCGGCGTTCGAGCAGCGGGTGTTCGAGCTGATGAACGAGCACCGGGCGGCCCGCGGCCTGCGCCCGCTCGCCCACCACGACGCCATCACCGCGACCGCCCGGGCGTGGTCGACGCAGCTCGCGGCCCAGGGGGTGCTGGCCCACGACCCGGGCTTCGCGGTGGCGGTCCGCACCGTCACCGGCTACGCCGGCCGGGTCGGGGAGAACGTGGCCCGGTCGAGCTCGGCCGACGCCGCCCACCGCCTCTTCGTGGCCTCGGCCTCGCACCGCGCCACCATGGAGCGCGTCGACTGGACCCGCGCCGGGGTGGGCGTCGTCGTGTCGGGCGGCTCGGCCTGGGTGACCGTGCGGTTCGCCGACGGTCCGGTCCCGGCGGGGTCGCCGACCCCGGGCGCGGGCACCGGCGGCTGCGCCCCCGCGTCACGCGCCGTCCACGAGAGCGCGGTGGCCCGGTTGTACGAGGCGTACCTGGGTCGGGCCCCGGACCGCGGGGGCCTCGACCACTGGGTGGGGCAGCTGGCCGCAGGCGTGCCGCTCGAGCGGGTCGCCACCGCGATCGCCGGCTCCTCCGAGCTCGTCGCCCGCACCGGCGTCGTCGACGACGCCGGGTTCGTGCGCTTCGTCTACCGCAGCGTGCTCCGGCGCGACCCCGATCCGGGCGGGCTCGCCCACTGGACCCGGGGGCTCGCCACGGGCCGCCCGCGGGGCTGGGTGCTGGCGTCGTTCACCCAGTCGAGCGAGTACCGGGCGGCGAGCGCGTACCCGGGCTGAGTCGCGTCGGGCCGGGATCCTTCCCCTCGCCGACCCGGGGTGTCGCTGTGGCGTCTGACACTCACCTGAACGGGGGGACGACGACGGCGCAGACGGTGGTCGACACGATCGCTCGCGACGAGGACGGCACCCGGGTCAAGGGCATGTGGGCCCGGACCGTGCTGCTGATCCTGTTGGGGTGGTCGTTCCTCTGGGCGTTCCTCGACAAGTTCTTCGGGCTGGGCCTCGCCACCTGCCGGTCGGCGGAGAGCTCGTCGATCGACTTCCTGTGCGACGCGGCCATGATCAACGGCGGCTCGCCCACCTACGGGTTCCTCGACTTCGGCACCCAGGCCAGCCACACCGGTTTCCTGTTCGACTGGATGGCCCCGTCGGCGCCCGACGCGATCGACCTGGCCGACATCGGCTTCATGCTGGCCCTGCTGTTCGGCGGCGTGGCCCTGATGCTCGGCATCGGGACCCGCATCGCGGCGGTCGGCGCGGCCATCCTCATGGCCTTCATGTTCCTGGCCGCCGACGTGTGGCCCACGAACAACCCGATCAACAGCAGCCACTCCATCGAGATGGTGGCCTTCCTGGGCATCGCCACCGTCGGCCCCGGGGCCTTCAGCCTCCAGCGCTGGTTCGAGCGCACGTTCCCCGCGCTGAAGGCGATCCGCTAGGCACCGGCGCCGATCGAGGTCCCCCGCGTCCCGGGCCGGATCCGGGATCACCCGGGACGGGGGGTGCGACGGCCACCACCGGCTGTCACGGTGGTCGGGTGGAGAGCCGCCGGAGACCGACGCTGCTCGGGGACGAGCTCGGGGTCCTGGCCGTGATCGTGTCGGCCAACACAGCCCACCGCGTCCTGGCCCCGCGCCGGCGGATCGGGTCGAACCTGGCCGCGGCCGGCACCGCCGTCGGGCTGGCCCGCCGCGGGGGAGTGGAGTGGGCCGCGATGGGGCTGGCCCCGCGCCGGGCGCTGTGGTCGGGGCTCGCCTGGGGGGCGGTGGCCTCGGCCACCGCAGTCGCGGCGGTGGCCGCGCTCGCCGCGTCGCCCCCGACCCGGCGGTGGTTCGCCGACGACCGGGTCGGCCGGCTCGACCGGTCCGCGACGGTGTTCGAGCTCGGCGTGCGCATCCCGCTCGAGACCGCGCTGGGCGAGGAGCTCATGTTCCGCGGGGCGCTGCTCGGGACGGGGCTGCGCCGGCGCCCGCCGGTGGCGGCCGCGATCGTGAGCTCGGCCGCGTTCGGCGTGTGGCACGTGCTGCCCACGCTCGACGGGCTCGAGCGGTCCAGCCCGGCCAGCCACGGGGGCGACCGTCCGTCGGCCCGCGCCGGCGCGGTGGCCGGCGCGGTGGCCGCGACCACCGGCGCGGGGCTCGTCCTGGCCTGGCTCCGCCTCCGGTCCGGGAGCATCGTTGCCCCCACCCTGGCCCACGCCGCCCTCAACGCGTCGGCCTTCACCGCCGCCCGGCTCGCCTCGAGCCGGGCCCCATCCCGAGGAGCACCCCATGACCACGTGGCCTGACGTCGCCGTCGCCGTCGCCGACCGGCTCAACCCCCTGGTCTCGGGGCCGGGAGCGCCGCTCGAGACCATCGCCGGCCTCGACGCCTTCGGCCCGTCGCTGATGCCCCGCTCCTCGGTGCACCAGGGCGTGGCCGCGGGCCTGGCGCTGCTCGCGGCCCGCGCCTCGGCCACCGCGGTCGAGCACGGGACCCGCCGGCTGCTCAGCCCGCGCGCCGGGCTCGGCCCCCGGCTCGCGGCCCGCGCGATCGTCGGCGGCGCCGCGTTCGCCGCCCGCCGGCTCCCCGAGCAGGAGGGCGAGTCGAACGGGCGCGCGGCACTGCGGGCCGGGGGCCGGATCGTGTCGGCCGCCGCGCTGGGCGGGGCGCTCCACGACGTCACCCTCGCGGCACGCGAGCGGTACCCGGCCCACGGACCCCGACGGCCGCTCGTCGGGGGGGCGGCCATGGCCGCGATCACCCTCGGGGTCGCGCAGCGGCGCCTGCACACCCGCAACGCGGTGATCGAGCGCTGGACCGCCGCCGACGAGCCGGCCCACCTGCTGAAATCGCTGGCCATCGCCGCGGCCATCAACAACGGGGGGACGGCGCTCGGCCGTGGGTTCGTCGCCAGCCGGCGGGCGTCGATCGGGTACTTCGGCTCGGCCCCCCTCCAGCAGGTCGTGGCCCGGTCGCTCAACGCCGCGGCCTGGGGCGCCGGGGCGACCGCCCTCTACTGGGCGCTGATCTCGCGGACCGGCCGGTCCAACGAGCGGGTCGAGGCGGCCTACGCCACCCCGCCCGCGTCGCCGCTCCGCTCGGGCGGGCCGGGCAGCGTGTCGCCGTTCGACGACCTGGGTCTGCAGGGCCGCCGCTATGTCACCGACGTGGTCACGCCCGAGCTCATCGAGCAGGTGATGGGCGAGCCCGCGGTGGCCGACCCGATCCGCGTCTTCGTCGGGTTCGACACCGACCCGCTCTACCCGAGCGGTCGGGCCGAGCTGGCGCTCGACGAGCTCGAGCGGACCGGTGCCTTCGATCGCTCGTACCTGCTCCTCGTGTCGCCGACCGGGACCGGATGGATCGACCAGACCATGATCGAGAGCGCCGAGCTGCTCGCACGGGGCGACATCGCCACGTGCACGATCCAGTACGCCCGGTACCCGTCGTTCCTGTCGGTGCAGAAGGTGGCGCTGGGCCGCGGCCAGTTCCGCCAGCTGCTCTGGGGCGTCCGCCAGCGCCTCCTCGCGGTCGAGCCGGATCGCCGACCGACCGTGCTGGTGTTCGGCGAGAGCCTGGGGGCCTGGACCAGCTCCGACGTGGTGATGAAGCAGGGCATCGCGGGCTTCGACCACTACGGCATCGACCGTGCCCTGTGGGTGGGTCTGCCGGGCATGGCGCAGTGGTCGAAGAGCGGCATGCGCCGGGGAGCCCACGAGCTCGTCCCGCCGGGAACCGTCGCCGCGTTCGACCGCGCCGAGGAGCTCGCCGAGCTGTCGCCCGAGGAGCGCACCGCGCTGCGGGCGGTGATCCTCGACCACGACAACGACCCCATCGCCGTGATGGCCGGCCACCTGGCCTTGCGCCCGCCGGACTGGCTGGCCGACGGCCGGCGGGGCCGCAACGTGCCCGACGGCATGACGTGGGTGCCGCTCATCACCCTCACCCAGATCATCGTGGACGCCATGAACGCCATGCGGGTGGTGCCCGGCGAGTTCAAGTCGTTCGGGCACGACTACCGCGGCGACATGTGCCGCTTCGTGCATGCCGCCTTCGGGCTGCCCCCGGCCACCGACGAGCAGCTCGCCGCCGTCGAGGCGGCGTTGCGCGAACTCGAGCTCGACCGGGGCCGGCGGATCGGGGCGGCCGACGACGAGTCCGGGACCGCCGCACCCGCTCCGGCACCCGCAGGCACGGCGGCCGGCTGACCGGGAGTACCGTCGTCGGCGACGGGTCGCGCCCCGGGTCGCACCGATCCGACGGCGGCTCCCGGGCCGCTAGCTCATCGGGTAGAGCAGGGGACTTTTAATCCCAAGGTGCCGGGTTCGAGCCCCGGGCGGCCCACCGAGCCCGACAGCCACGACGCCGAGGAGGCCCCATGATCCCGAACCCGCCCGCATCCGGGAGGCCGGCATGACCTGGCTCGTGCTGGTGGTCGTGGGCGTCGTCCTGGCCGTCGCCCTGGTGACGGTCGTGCGGCGCCGGGAGGGGACCGAGGCGTGGGACCGCCGGGCGACGCTGCTCACCTCGCTCGAGACCGAGCGGGTGCACCTCGGCGTCGTGGTCGATCCCGACAATCCCGAGGTGGAGATCGTCCTCGACTGCTTCATCGACGACGTGCGGGGCTCGGGCGCCGACGCCGTCGTGCTCACCAGCCTCGCCGGAGCCGAGGCCACCGGACCGCACGCGGGCGCCGTGCCCCGCGAGCTGCCGATCACCCGGATCGTGTCGGTCGCCGTCCACGACGGGGGCCGCCTGCGCTGGTAGCGGCGGCGGCGCGCGCCGATCAGGTCCCGCTGCGTCCATCGACGTTGTTCGATATGATGCCGGGGTACGGATCCCCCGCCCCCGGAGCACCACATGACCGATCGCGACGTGGAGGTGCCACCAGCGGCGCCGCCGAGTGCCGTCGCCGACCCCGAGGGCGGGGCCGGCCTCGGCGTGTTCGAGCGCTACCTCTCGGTGTGGGTGGCCGCGGCGATCGTCGTCGGTGTGGCCCTCGGGCAGCTCCTGCCGGTCGTGCCCGAGACCTTGGCCCGGTACGAGTACGCCTCGGTGTCGGCCCCCGTGGCCGTGCTCATCTGGGCGATGATCTTCCCGATGATGGTCCAGGTGGACTTCGGGGCCGTCGTCGGCGTGCGGCGCGAGCCCACCGGCCTCATCGTCACCACCGGGGTCAACTGGCTGGTCAAGCCGTTCACCATGTACGCCATCGCCT
>Ga0114946_10000531_pt1 | contig 25657 bp, 26 predicted proteins | sample WalLakDeSediment_FD_88676 | JGI IMG/M metagenome (GOLD analysis project Ga0114946, IMG submission 88676) | Lake sediment microbial communities from Walker lake, Nevada to study Microbial Dark Matter (Phase II) - Walker Lake 11/02/13 Deep Sediment | ecosystem: Environmental > Aquatic >... | reverse complement strand
GGAGGGCCAATTGCATCAGTCACAATATGTGTAGCTGGTCTCAGGTCTATTTCTTGTTGTGGCATAGGTTACTCCAAGTCGGGTTGCAAATAACGGTCTGATGCATTAGTGACTTGATGTTAGAAGATCTGATCTTACTCCCGTTTAGTATACCAGATCAATGTTTTGGTAAAGCGAAGGATGGAACAAAATTCATCGTCAACAAACGAGCAGTGGTGCTGCCGATATTCAGTGAAGTGATTGAACCTGGTGACACAACCAGTCGCTGGAATAAGTCAAGATGTAAACCCAGGTAATGGGCGACCGCCAGTTTGATCGGATCGGCGTGTGTTACACATAGGAGAATATCCTTGGGTTTGTGAATTCTACATAATGCTTCGATCTCCTGGCAGATGCGGAGCTGGACTTCAGCAATGGATTCGCCTCCTGGAAAGCGCAAAAGGGATGGTGAAAATTGCACCAATCGCCAGAGCTTCAAGCGGCTCAATTCTTTTATCTTTTTATCCTGCCATTCACCATAATCCGTTTCGGTAAGCCCGGGTCTGGGGATAATCTCTAATCCCAGAGAATTAGCGATTGGTTCGGCAGTTTCCACTGTGCGTTCCATTGGACTGGAATAAATTGCTTTGATCGAGCGGCTGTCAAACTTTTCTTTTAGAGTATGGGCTAATGCCTGGGCTTGCTGCCGCCCGGCATCGTTCAGATGAATACCCGGCTGTCGCCCAGCCAGTTGTCCCTTTTTTACGTAATCGTTTTCTCCGTGTCGGATCAGTATGATAGTAGCCATGTGGTGAATCCTTACCCGCCTTCCAATTTTCTAGATGATTTATGCATTTGTTTGATTTCTTGGATTAGTTCTTGAGATAACTCAGGGATTTCTTTGGTTTGATTGATGCCCAAAGCCAAACGTTGAGCTTCACGCCAGCGTTCAAGACGTTTGCTTATCATTAATTCATAACCTTGATCAGATGGTTTATAGAAATATGTCCCGAATAGAGGTTTTGGCAGGTATTGTTGTGGCAAAAAATGATCCGGCGATTCGTGAGGATAGCGATACCCCTGTCCATGTCCCAGGGCTTTTGCATCCCGATTTCCGTCCTGAAGATGTCTGGGCACGGCAACCAGGCCTTCATTCTCAATTAATTGGAAGGCTTTAAAATAAGCCCCAGCAGAATTTGATTTTGGTGCAGTTGAAAGATAAAGGGTTGCTTCAACAATGGGATAGATGCCTTCTGGCAGACCGATGTAATCAAACGCTTGAGCAGCAGCAGAGGCAATTACCAACCCATGCGGATCCGCCAGTCCAATGTCCTCACCTGCCAGTATGATCAGACGCCGCAGGATAAAGCGAGGATCTTCGCCAGCATACAACATCTTTGCCAGCCAGTAAAGGGCAGCATCAGGGTCAGAACCCCGCACAGATTTGATAAAAGCTGAGATGGTATCGTAATGGGCGTCTCCGTCTTTATCATAAAGCACTGCGCGACGTTGGATCGACTCTTGAGCCACCTCCAGGTTGATATGGATTACGCTGTGTTCATCAGCTGGGGTGCTCTCAACAGCCAGCTCCAAAGCGTTTAACGCATTACGAGCGTCTCCCCCGGCAACCCTGATCAGGTGTTCAATGGCTTGCTCGTCAATCTTGATTTTTCGCTTACCATAACCACGGATCTCATCCTTGATCGCCTGCTTCAGTATGTGGCGGATATTTGCGTCCGCCAGCGGTCGTAGCTGAAAGACACGGGAGCGCGAGACCAGAGCCCCAATCACCTCAAAATAAGGGTTCTCCGTGGTCGCTCCGATTAAAGTCACTGTCCCTGTTTCTACGTGAGGTAACAATGCGTCCTGTTGGGCTTTATTCCAACGGTGAACTTCATCAACAAATAGGATGGTGCGCTTTTGGTATAAGCGACGGCGTTCGATAGCCTGCTCAATCACTTTTCTGAGTTCAGCCTTACCCGCCAGAACCGCTGACAGGGTTTCAAAATGTGATTTAGTCTGGTTGGCGATGACCATCGCCAGGGTGGTCTTGCCTGTTCCTGGAGGTCCCCAAAGAATAAGGGATGAGAATAAGCGGTCTGCTTCAATCGCACGGCGCAGCAGTTTCCCTGGGCCGACAATATCCTCCTGACCAACGAACTCCCCCAATGTGCGCGGGCGCATACGGGCTGCCAGCGGAGCTTCGCTTTTCATTCGGTCCTTCAGAGCATGATCGAATAAATCCATGGCTAAATTATAACGCGACCAACAGCCACAAATTCGGAGGACTTATATTTAAATCCTGGATTTCTGATCTCGCATCAAAATTGAACGAGTGATGAGAGAACTATCTACAATGAACACGTGAGACTTTGCCAAGGTATTTAAACGTTTCACATCAAACAATCCTTTCAACCTTGAAAAAGAGCTAACCAATGAATAGTGGTGGTACATATTCATATAGGGAATTTCTTATAACTGGTATTCCCGAAACTCACTTTCACAGGGATTTCCTGCAGTAAAATAAGCTCGCTGTTGCCTGGGAAGAAAAACCATGCTGGCTATGGTTTTTCCACAGGTATCTTCTGGCTCATCATGACGGCAGATACCAATTGGATGGTTCTGGTGGTCTCTTAAAATTTTGAACAAATTCTCCATATCATAATTTTCAATTTTATTCAGCAAATACTCCGTCCGGTATTGCCGGTAAATTGAGTGACCGCGATCAACAATTGAACGCGCTTCTTGGGGAATTAATCTATCTTGAAGATAATGATTGGCGTGGGTAATGGGTTGGTTGAATGAGTTTGACACAACATACTCAATCGCGCTGGACTCAATGGAGATCACGGCTCCACACTTACTTGCAAGCATGTAGTTCATGCCCGATGATCGCTGCGCGCCCACAATTGAATCAATCGATTCTCCGATATTCGATGAGAATAACAACCGGCGAATGATAAAGGGGTATGGAACTCCAGCTTGGGCATCTCTAGCAGTCAGGTTATTTATTACAACAGCCAGACCATGGTTATTTAAACCAGCGCAGCCGACAATACCGGCAATGGTAAAAACTAATGATTTTGTACCACCACGATCATTTATTCGCAATAGAATCGCGCCTTTCTGGAAAAGCGCTTCCAAATCATAGTTTTGGCCGATGATGGCTTCTTGGCTGTTCGTTAGACCTGAGATGCCAAAAGCTGTGCAACCTTGTGCTCGCCCGTACCGGCCTTGAAAGATGTGTGGTGTTACCCAATCCCAAATATCCAGGAACAAATTCAAACACAAGATATCTTCAAGGGAGACATTGGCAGACTTGGCGATAGCTTCTACTTCTTCTAAGAGATCGGGGTAATAATTTGAAATATACGGAACGTTTTGAAGAGCCCAGTTGCGCCACCATTCCTGAGAAATAGTATGATTTCTTCCTTTAGAATGTTCCAAAACGGTTTCACGAAAACCAGAAATTAATTCTCTTATTTCGCTGCGCATTATTTCACCGTGAGCATGACCTTTTTCACGTGGTCCACCGCTTATTTCAAGGACTGGTAATTCACTGACCATCAGACATATCTCCCTAATTTGTGCGTTATTTTAATATTGATAGCTTTAACAACTAATTTAGCCTGCGAAGCTGGGAAAACTTATTGGGTACAAGTGTATATCCGGGAATGTATCGCTTCACTTCTTTGTTACTGGAAAATCTGGAAGAAGAATTTTGGTAATTATACTGCTAGAAGTACTGGACAACGATGAAAGAATAGATAATCAACTTCTGGATTAATGAATTATTAGCCTGATATTGACAAAAATCAATGACAGACACCTCTGCTTATGATATCTTGTTCTGGAAGTGATGGTGAGCCATGTTGGTTGGTTCTGTATTTAAAAACAACTTATGACTTGGATAACCAGCTGTTCGGCTTACTGAAGAGAAATATTGTAAGCAAAAATTATTTAAAAGGAAAAGGAGATGCGCAAAAACAATATGTTTACTTTCATTCGAAGGAGGTGGGGGGTACCAGTGACCTTATTGGTTGGGCTCTTGTTGCTTTTCCTGGTAGCTTGCCAGGCTGAACCCACACCTGAACCCACACCTGAACCCAGCCAGGTACCTAATACAGAACCACCGCCTCCAACCACGGCTCCAACCGATCCTCCACCTGAGCCGACAGAGATTGTTGAGCCTGATCCAACCCCGCTCCCAGACCAGTCGGCTTTTCTTGCAGCATGGGAGAGTGGGCCTCATTCGGATACCTATGGCCCAGGTAAAGGTCCGAATACCTATTGTTCTCGCTGTAAGTCACCTCAAAACTGGGACCCAGCAGCATACGCCGACGACCCACCGAATTGTGTTACCTGTCACTTTGCTCATGAGGCAGAAATGCGCTTTGCTGAAACCATGGATTTTGTGGCGGAAGAAGATTGGGTCGGCATTACGTGTGAAAGCTGCCACCAAATGTCCAATGGTTTTGCTCTTCCTGGGCTAGCCTGGTTTAACGCAGTTACTGGTGAGCACGAACCTGTGGATATTCCCAACCAGCTATGTGAGAAGTGCCACGTTACATCTCAAGGTGTTAAAGCGACTGGTGGTAGAGGTGTTGACCATGGTATTACCTTAGGTGGCAGTGCTCATCTCAACTGGGCTGGTGCCTGGCCGCAGACATATCGTCCGCAATATTGCTCCGATTGCCATGACCCTCATTCTACTGTGCCAAGACAATGTGTGGATTGCCATGACGATGTGCTTACTCTAGATACCCATATCAAAGGGAAAAACCAGGAGCACGCCAATGTGGATTGTATGGCCTGCCACGACGCCGATGGCCTGGATGTTGGCCCACATCCGGCTGAGGCGATGGGTGGTCTCTTTACCACTGTAGTTAGGTCGGTCAGTCGGACAGGTGATGTCACAACCCAATATGTAAAATCCCACAGCATTAATTGGGAAGTGTCCTGTGATCGTTGTCATTTCGTTGACAATCCCTGGGAGTTACCCGTCCTCACTGCTGATGGGGAGGTCCCACCTGAAGAAGACGAGGATTAACCCTGTTTGGCACGATCATCCTGTTGTAATAAAATTACACGATCTAGAACTGGTCAACAGGGTGCCTGCTTGTTGATAATTTGATAATCAATACGTCATTGGAGGGTTGGGTGAAGCTCAATGAATACATTGAGTATTACGCAGCCCTCCTTTATGTTGAAAATGTAAACTGATTGTGCCTTACAGAAGTTTTCAACAATAAGAAACAAATATTGTCATCGATTGTTTGAGGACTATGAGGAAACTAATTGCATTTACACTGATATTACTGATTACCACTTTTGGGATTGCTTCATGTCAATCCAGCGATCCAACTGCCCCCATTTCTGCCAACACTGTTCCTCCAGATAAAGGAGAACCTATTGATCCTATTGAAACTGAACCAGCGGATATCAACGAGCTGTGGCAATCAGGCCCTCACTCTGATACATTTGTGTTGGATGAAGCCGGTCACAACAGTACCTGTGCGCGCTGCCATTCACCCGTTAATTGGTTGCCGTCTATGGATGATATCCCCGCCGGTTGCCTGACATGCAAATTCGAAGTCTCAGAACCACCCCCACTTATTCCCCAAGAGGAATGGGTTGATATTGGTTGTATAGTTTGCCATAAGGTGGATAGGAACGATGAAGTTCTAACAGGATTTGCCTGGTTGGAAATTGCCCAGATTGGTGAGTATGCAGAATTATCAACAACCACAGAATTGTGCCAAAAATGTCATCTTGCGGTAGTCGAAATTCCAGGGCACCACGGGGTTGAAATAGAAGGCGTTCATAATGAGTTTGTGTGTACAGATTGTCACAATCCGCACGATGCAACCGCCTCATGCGGGGCAACCGAATGTCATCACGATATTACAATGTCTGGCTCTGAAATTCCCGGCCATGAAGAACAACATCTGGCAGTATCTTGCGTTGCTTGCCATGATGCCGGAGGGTTGACTGTTGGCTTGAGCGAAGATTTAGGTGTATGGACAACGTTTATTCCTGAATCGAATGGAGAGTCGTTAATTGAATACACATCTCACAACATTCAGCTTTCCGTTCAGTGCGAACGTTGCCACTATAATGGGAACCCTTGGGACTTGCCTCAGGTAGACCAACCGTAACAAGCCGTTAACCTATGGTACTAGTCTTTTTATTCATGAAAAACCAAATAAGTAATTCACTCCAATATGGAAGAAAAGGGTTGTTATGATTAAACTGTTAAAAATTCTATCAATTGTTGCTATTGTATTTATGGGGCTCACTGCTGCAATGAATATTCTGGGAGGTATCGGGACCAGTTGTGCTGCCTTTTTTACCAGGGACTACCCACCTTTTTGGAATATTATAAGAGAAGATGTCCAATGGCTTTACCAGACGTTTGTAGTGGTTACGGTGCTGCTTGGTATTGCTGGTGTGTGGGCAACCATCATGCTAATCCGCCGTAAGTTGAATGCCTACCGGAATGCGTTGATTTTATTAGTGCTGGGTAGTGTCGTTGGGGGCATCCATATGTATGTTTCACTGGATATACTTGGTAAAGCAGTCCCAGCTAACGTGAAGTTCTATATTAACGTAATAACCTTGATTATTTTCTTGATTTTCTTGATTCCTGGAATAAGAGAACAGGTTAATTTTTCCAAACCCAAAAACAGCTCCGATATGCAAATTGGTGGCGGCCTGGCAGCAATCCTTGCTGGGATAATTACGCTAACGGTAGCGCTCTGGGCTGGCCCATCTCATACATTCCAGGGAGAAAACTGGGTGCTGTTACTTCAGACACCGATTACTATCAGTGGTGTCCTGCTTATTTTTGGTGGGATTTGGGGATTGGTGCCTGATAAGCGAACAAAGCTTGCCAGGTTGGTGAGCATCATTTTCGAGAAAAAGCCAGTTATTCAATCAGGTGTAGACCATTAGTGGTGAAAAATAGTTTGTTGGCATAATTAAAACCATGTAACTTGTGTGGCTGAGCATTATTTAACTGGTTATCTATAGGGAATTGGTGTAATCACCGACAGGCTCGAATAATAGAGGATTAATCTGAGCTACTTCAGCTAATTCTTCGGGGTTGTTAACCTGGATCTTGGATCGAGAACAGGTTATCAGCCCCATTTGTTGCAATGACTTGAGCGATCGACTTACCGCCTCGTGGGTGGTGGCTATTCTTGTTGCTATCTCAATATTTGAATGTGTGCGCCGGTTGATTGAAACCTGACCACTCTGACTCATATCCAATACCGCTTTGGCCGCCCTTGCCAGGACTGGTCGACTGATCAAGTCTTCCAGATGGCCAAGCATTATCCGGTTGCGAGCAGCCATAAATTGTAACAGGCCTGTCCCAAGTTCGGGGTAGCGTTTCATTAGTATGTGATAACGGTCACAATCAATCTTCCATACAACCGAGTCATGAACCGCGACAGCGGTCACGGGGTTAGGGCCTCTGTCTATTACCGAAACCTCGTTAAACATGATAACCGGATTGATTACCACAATAAGCGTTTCCTGTCCTTGCACCCCTAGTTTGTAAAGATTGATTTTCCCCTTCAAGAGAACGTATAACCCGGCGCACAGGTCGCCCTCATGAAAGACCTTAGTATTGGCAGAGTATTTTAGAATCTGGCCTGCGTAAACAATTTCCCGCACAGCATGTTCAGGCATGCTTTGGAAATGCTTCACTTTTGAAAGGCGTTTTATTAAGTCTTGAAAATTAATCATGGTTACCTTATAGTGTACTAGAAATATGTCATTAGTGCAGCTTTTTGTGTAACGTTATTTAAATTTAAACACTAACCACCGTTCTGATCGTGTAACCTAATAAATAACAAAATAACAACTCAGAACACAGGTTAAGGCGTAAATATGAAGGTAAAAAGGAGAATCAACAATTTATGTCAATATCATCCCCAGATAGCCTTGTTTGCTGGGAAAATACTTTTGTAATGAATTTTACTCCTCTTTTTTTCATTGGTGATCGATGATGGAAGAATTGCACGACGTAGCAGGGTATATTACCATACCTGGATCGGAGACCGAGATCTCGAAGTTGATATGTAAGTATCGGTTGGTTTGCTGGTATACATGGCTATCTCAGGGTATCTAAATCATTGGATGGCATTCGTTTACGTTCTTGTTTAGGGATTAATTTTCTTACATCAGGGCCTCGTCCCTGCATTAGGTATGCTCTTTCAAGCCCCAATTTATGGTTGGTTCATTGTCGTTTCCATGGTTCACGCTCTTGAATATGGTCGGTTTTTGTTGTTATGGATTCTAGTTGTGTTAGTTGTGACTTGGCCTCTCTTCCCCCAAACTGTAATTCCTAATTTTCTGGATGGATTACGTGATCTTTGGTCAACCAGGTTAAAAACAGACTGATTTTAAGGAGTAACTAAGGAGAGCCCGAAAATCACAAGGGCAGTTAACAAGAGCAGGACACCAATAATTGTAAAGTCAGCCAGGCGTCTTTCGATCTTGAATATGATCTGCGTTGATTTTGAAGTATGAGCTGCACCTCCCAAATATGTGATTATTTGATCTCCGACCATAGAAATGTGGCTAATTGGGGGTAAGCTGATCTTTTTGCTAGTCCATTCCAACAACACTAGCACGTCGCCAGGTGGGATGTTTATGAGTCGCCATCCTGCCCGACGGACCGAGATGTACACGGAGATGAATGCGATTAGTAAACCTATACCAATTGGCCACACAGCCAGCCATATTGTGCTTAGTTTCAGTGAATAATCAGAATACTCCGCTGCAGCTGGGGTGGTCCAGGCGATGAATGCCACACAAATAACTAAAAGTATCCAGGAAATCCAGGTGCTTACCTGAAGTGGTTTCTTGCCGGGTGCCTGATGCCAGATAAGATATAGGAAGCGTGCCATTAGTAAAGTAGTGCCTATGGCTGCCAGAGGCAACAACGAGTCCAACCAACCAGGCCAGGGGTTTGGTAATGATGGAATAGTTGCTTTCAAGGCTGATTTAGCCAGGATACCGCTGGTGAGGGGAGCGCCAGCCAGAGCCAGAGCTGGCAGGAACATGGCGGTGGTGCTCCATTTCCGTGCTTTTCCGGAAAGCCTGGCAGTGGATATGCCCACTCCTAAAAAGAGCGCACCTTTCGCCAGACCATGATGAAGTGCATATAGCAAGATGGCTGGCAGGGTAACAGACCACAGATTTGGTTCTATCAGACCAATCCCTACGCCGATCGTGATCAAGCCCATCTGGCTGATACTCGAATATGCCAGGACAGTTTTGGGATTGGATTGGCCAATACCAATGAATGCGCCGTAAAATGCAGCCGCTAAACCGGACATGATGACAAGCATCCCCCATTCTGGTAAAGAATAGCTTCCTAACGGCAAAAAACGCAGCCAACCGATCAAACCCGCTTTGATCATTGCACCGCTTAAGACTGCACTGGCAGGGACGGGTGCGGCTGGGTGTGCCAATGGAAGCCAGAAGTGTAATGGTAATGCACCGGCCTTTATTCCGAAACCCAATAGAAGTAAACCAATTGACAAAGAGTTGGACGACCATGCAGACATTCCGTCTAGATATATTGTGCCAGCCTGTGTCGATATCATGATAAAAGCTGTAAATACCATCAACTCGCCCACGATTACCAGAAGGATGTAAACTCGGCCGGCATAAATCGAAAATGCATCTCGGTTGTGGATAACCAGCGCGTAAGAAGCAAAACTCATCAGGGCAAAGAAAAGATAGAATGAAACGATATCTTGAGACAGAATAAGTCCAAAGTTGCCACCCATTGAAAGTAAATAAAAAGCTGTGAAGTCGGGCTGGTGTTCGTACTGTGCCATGTAACCATAGCTAAAGAAGCCCGCCAACAACCAAAGAAGCGCAGTAAACAGAAGAAATGTTTGTGCAGTTGCATCCATTCCAAGCCGAGTTCCCAATAGATTCCAGGGAAGATCCAGGGTTGCTCCTGGTTCTACCAACAGCGCAGCCAACAGTCCTGCCAGACCAGTGAATGGAGCAATTATGAGCAGCTTGCTTCTCCAAGCAGGGATGATGAAGAATATTGCCATTAATACTGGTAACAGAGGAGTAGTCAACAACAAGGTGCCTTCGAAGGTGGTAGCAGGTGATATAAGGGGGTTCATGGAGGGTATTCAACCAGGGCAATTAGCTCCACTATACTAAGTGGACTGAAAGAAGTTGATGCAAATAATCCGGATGCAATTACCAGGATCGCTGTAATCAGTGGGGGTGTCAGAAGCATCCAGTTTGTCTCCAGAGGACCTACATGGTGTTCAAAAGGCCAGGGATCTTCTCGTTCCATAAACCAGCCCTGGTATATGATTGGAAGAAAATAGCCTGCGTTTAACAGACTACTGATAACAAGTACAATCACCACCCAGTCTTCACCAGCATGCAGGGCACCGGAGCCTAAGAACCACTTTGTGATGAAACCAGCAAATGGCGGTAGTCCAATCAATCCCAGGGCACCGATGGTAAAAGCTGTCATTGTCCATGGCATCCGCCTTCCAATTCCGTTCATTTCGGAAATTTTATGGACGCCCAGGGTTTCGGCAAAGTTTCCTGCACAGAAGAATAATGTGATTTTCATCAAGCCCTGGTGAACTATATGGACAATGCCACCGATCATCGCGACTGGCCCTAGAATGGCAACCCCTAAAATGATATACGATATTTGGCTAACGGTTGAGAACGCCAGTCGTTTTTTTAATTCATTTTGAATAAGCGCCTGCATTGAGCCATATAAAATCGTTACTGTCGCAATTATCATCAGTGGTTTGAGTACCCCCAAATCATTGGCCAGATTTATGCCATAAACATCATGAACCACTCTAACAATCCCAAAAGCACCGGCTTTAACTACTGCTACCGCATGGAGCAGGGCGCTGACTGGAGCTGGAGCTACCATGGCTTTTGGTAACCAGCTATGCAGGGGAACGATGGCTGATTTTACTCCTAATGCTGAAATAAAAAGGAAGAAAATTATGCGAAGAACTGGCAAAGGGATATCGTTTGGCTGGAGTGCACCGCCAGCCACGAATTCGATTGGACCTGCCAGAGTCTGTAGCCAGGCAATCGATAGTAGCAATATCGAACCGCCAGTCAGCGTGTAAATCAGGTAGGTGCGTCCTGCTTTTAATGAATCTTCAGTTCCCCGGTGAACCACGAGTGGGTAAGTTGAAAGGGTCAGCATCTCGTAGAATATCAGGAATGTAAACAGGTTGCCTGCCATGGCAATCCCCATGGTTGAGCTTACACAAAGACTAAAAAACCCAAAAAAGCGGCTACGCTGTGGGGTTTCTTCCAGATAGCCTACTGCGTACAAGGTGGTGACGAACCATAACCCGCTGGAGAGGGTGAGGAACACCAAAGCGAATATGTCAGTTTTTAAGACGAGATCGATACCTGGGAGTAGAGGCCAGCGCGCTTCGTAGGATTGACCTTCAAAGTAGCCAATCCACATCATGCTGACCAGCACCAATTTAACAGAGGCAGCTGCCATGTTCAGCACTGTACGGGCAAAGTGGCGTTCTTCACCCAAAAAGAAGATACCCAAACCAGTGAGTAAAGAACTAAGTAGAATTAGCACTGGCAACCAGAAGCTTTCCACTATGGTATACCTCCAGCCAAATTCAGGATAAACTCAGGCGTACCTGCTTGTAAGAGATCTAAGGTATATACTCCAGTAAAGCCTAAACCTAATGCAAGCAGGGCTAATCCTAAAGCGGTCCATTCAGTTAAAGGTGACAGAGGTTTTGGCCTTGGAATATCGGGTACCGTTCGGAAGGCGCGTGAAATTACCCGCAGAATATAACCTGCTGCTAAGAGGCCGCCCCCTGCAATCAAGACCGCGCACCACCATTGTTCACCAAGAATAGCAGAGCGGATCATCAGCCATTTGGCAATAAAACCACCAGTCGGAGGTAAACCTACCAGGCTAAGACCTGCCAAGCCAAATGCAAATACAGTCACCGGTATGTAGCGGTTCATTTCTCCTAGATCGCTAATTCGATCGTGCCCATAAGCTTTGAGGATGTTACCGGCGGCCAGGAACAAGGCTGCTTTTGCAAAAGCGTGTGCCAAGACAAATATAAATACACCACTCCAGGCCAGTTTGCTTGCCTCGCCCGACTTGATCAGAGGGAAAAGCAGGAAAAGATAACCAAGCTGAGCTACTGTAGAATAAGCAATTAGTAGCTTGACGCGTTCCTGCTTTAATGCATGAAAAGCACCCCAAAGGATTGCCATAGCTCCCATAGCACCCATGATTATCATAATGATGGGGGTGAGAAAGATATCGAAACCCTGAAACCATAACCTTACCAGCAAATAAAAAGACGCTTTGATCACCAGTCCAGAAAGCACTGCGCTAACCGGTGTTGGGGCATTGGCATGAGCGGGTGGTAGCCAAAAGTGAAAGGGGAATAACGCGGTTTTCATCATAAGTCCTACGGTCATTAAGCTTAAGGCAATGATTGCGGCTGGAGATTGATTAATGACTGCCCTGATTGCAGGCAGATCGAGAACACCGAAATTTGCATAAATCAGCGCAACTCCAACCAGATAAAATAATGACCCAGCCATACTTACTAATAAATATCGCATAGATGCGCGTAGCGCAACAGGCTCACCGGCTAAAGCAACCAGTGATACTGCTGCCAACCCCATCAATTCCAAAGTGATGTAAATGTTAAATATATCCCTGGACAGAAATAGGGCGCTCATTGCAGCCAGGAGGAACATCCACAAAGGCCAGAAGTGATTCTTGCGGTGAGTTGCATCTTCATCATCTGTTTTTGTTGGGAAATATCTTAAGGCGTAAAGCCCTGCTGCAAACCCCACAATGGTGGTCATGAGAATTAATAGTGCACTCAAACCATCAGCATATAAAACGATCCCTAAAGGTGGCTCCCATCCTCCCATGTAGTATGTTTTAGGTCCTTGACTTGAGACCAACCAGGTTAATCCAACCGCATTGGCTGACATCAATAGTAGGATCCCTAATAGGAGGTAAACGGTCGCTCGACGGACAAGTATAGCAAGTAATACCGCGCTGAGTGGTAAGGCTATTGCCAGGGGGATTAAATGCCATTGGTCAGTTGGCATTACCATTATTCTCCTCGTCCTCAGCAAGATCTGCTTTGTGTGTAGTGGCCTCTATTTGGACAGCCAGATTCAACGCCAGGGCAGTGGCACACACAGCAACAACAATCCCTGTCAAAACCAGGGCTTGGGGCACAGGATCAGATTGTTGGCCTTCACCCGCATATGCCCGGGCGATTAATAACATAAAAACACCCACTCCCATTACATTTACACCGAGAATTTTTCGTAGCAAATGAGAATATGTGAGCAGAGAATAGCAACCCATACAAAATAATACAACAGCAGTTAAAGAATACAGGGTTGATGGTTGCAACATTTATTGGGGCTCCTGATTGTCAGCGTCTTCATATGTTTCTTCCACCGGCAAAGGATCACCCTCACTGCCAGGATGTGCGCCTAAGAATAAACTGGCCAGGATAATGCCAATCGAGATGGTGGCAGCTATTTCGATAATTAAGATTAATTGCTTGGCTAACTTTGGAGGATATTCTAAGAAGTTCGAGCCAATTGCCATCATGACCAACGCAATCAGCAGGAATATTGCCAATCCGAATGAAGCGCCAATTCGCTGAAGCCAGATCAAGCTCTGATCGGTCCGCCGGATCTCGGATAGCAACCACAGAACACCGGCGCTGCCCAAAATAGCTCCAGCCTGGAAAGCTCCACCAGGGTGATCGGCACCGATCCAGACTAGATACCCCGACACAATTATCATGATCGGCAAGATTAAACACACAAAAGCCAGTAAGATATCGTTATGAGGGTTGGAAAATTTTCTAATGGTACTTCGGGAAAAAGCCCACACCCCGACCGCCGCCAGGAGAAGAATGGCAACTTCCAGCAGCGTATCATATCCCCGGATATTGAGCAGAATCGCGGTTACCGGATTCTTTACCCCACTGTTTGGTAGCGCTTCTATTGCTTTTTCTGTTAAACCGGGTGATGTTTCAGGTAAAGATAAGATTGCCCAAAACAGGATGATGGCTAACACCAGGGTAAGAATTCGGAGGGATAATCTCTCCAAGCCTCTCAGGAAAGTGCTGGGTGGTGTGGATACAATTGTTTTTTGTAACCAGACTGAAGTGTTCTTCATACTCCTATCTTTTCTTGTCTGTTTTACCCAACCACGCTCCATTCCTCGCATGCGACCTAAGGCAGAGAGTAATAATGCTCCGGTTAGGCCAGAGCCGATTGCGGCCTCTGCTAGGGCAATATCAGGTGCGTTCAGGCGAACCCAGGCAAGAGAGATCAGCAAACCAAATGCAATAAATAAAACAATGCTCTTGAATAAGGCCCGCGCGGTAAGTGCCTGCCAGGCTACCCATACCATTGTGCTAATGAGTATTAAATCAAAAAGGGTTTTCAAAAATTCCATTACTTTTTCCATGGCTTAATGCCATGTTGCAGAGCATTGTTAGCGATCAAATAGCAGACTGTTGAGCTGGCAACTAATACAAGTAACCAGATGAAGAGTAACTTCAATACCTGTGCTGGATTGTTGGAATGAAATGCAAGCCCAATGATAATCAGGCCAAGACCTAAATTATCAGCTTTGGTTAATGCGTGCAGGCGGGTAAATACATCCGGGAACCGTAGAAGTCCAACTGTGCCACCTGTAAAAAAGACCAGACCAGCAATGATGAAGAAAGCCGAGATATAATCTATTAATCCCATGATTCTTTACTAACTGAAACGATCCATAAGCCATCCACGACGCACAAAAGCTACACCCATGATGGCTGCCAATAGAGCAAAAACTAAAGCAACATTTTGTAGATTTTGGGTGTCTAAGGCTTGTGAAAGTAAGAGCAATATTGCCACTCCTGTTGTTCCAAAGAGTTGAGCTGCCATCATACGGTCAGCCGAGGTTGGCCCTCGTATAACCCGAATAAGCCCGGCAATTATTGTAAGCATTAATAAGGTTGCTGCAGTTAATATTATGATTTGCATAATTTCTTATCTTTTAATCTTGTTAATCCAATACTCAGAAGATTTGCGATAGTACCCATTCCGGATAGCTCTATCCTTTACTAAGATGTTTTATCCCATATAAGTTGGCTACTTGTCCTTCTAAGTTGTGTAATTGTTGTTTTATAGGCTGGTTGATATCTAATACGTGAATGATCAATTGATCATCCTTCAAAACCGAGGACAGTGTGCCTGGGAGTAGACTGGTAACAAATGCTAACAAGACCCGCGCAGATCCTGGTGGTAATCGAAATTCGTGATGAAAAAAACCCGGTTCAATTGGAAGATGAGGGTGAAAAGCGCGAGTTATTACATCTATTCCACCTCTAAGTGCATGCCAGACGAAAAATGTCGAGAAATGGAGCATGCTTATTGGCCGAAATACCCAGGTTGCTTTTGGAACTAAAGTCAGGCTAATATAGGTGGCTAAGGATATTACCAGTATGCCATACAGCCATCCATCTAAATCTGATCCGACCAATATTCCCCAGAGCAAGCTGAATAAGGTAAACCGTATCAGTATCTCTTTTAATGAGGGTTTAGATTCTGTCATAAATGATACAAATCTTCGCTTAATTGTTGTTTCAGGCAAGGAATATTGTACATTGATTTTCATGGTTTGGACAACAACTGGACAGAGATTGCAAGCAGGGGTAAACTTTTGCAGTTGTGATAATTTAGCGCTGCTTTTTTACCTTATGAGGATTTGCACGTATGCATTCAACTAAAGATCATCAAACTCGTCGGGGTTTAAGAGACTATTTCTGGATTTCCGCACGTGGGTATTGTATGGGAGCTGCTGATGTAGTTCCAGGTGTTTCGGGTGGAACGATGGCTTTCATTTTAGGGATTTATGAGGAACTGCTGGATGCAATTCGGGCGGTGGATATAAGATTTATCCGCCTTTTACTCACCATGCGTTTCCGCCAGGCATTCATTGATTTTCCTTGGAAATTCGTTTTATCGTTGGTGGTTGGTATTTTTGCAGCCATACTAACCCTGGCGCGAAGCCTGAGTTGGGCATTAGAACACCAACCAACATTCGTCTGGTCGTTCTTTTTTGGACTGGTACTGGCTTCCATTTTCGTAATCCGGAAAAGGATTGTGGCTTGGAACCTAGCTTTGCTGTTGATTACCGTTTTGGCAGCTGTTGGTGCATATTTGTTAGTGGGTATGGTGCCGGTTGAAACACCAGATGCACCCTGGTTTTTATTCCTAAGCGGAGCTATAGCAATAAATGCTATGATCCTACCAGGCATTTCGGGGGCTTTCATCCTGGTGCTTCTGGGAAAATATCAATTCATGTTGGATGCAGTTGTTCAGGGAGACTTTGTAGTATTGTTTATAGTTATTTGTGGTGCTTTAGTTGGTCTATTAATTTTTGCACGTATATTGCGTTGGTTACTACGCCATTATCATGATTACACTGTTGCAGTCCTGATTGGCCTGATTATTGGGGCTTTACGTAAGGTTTGGCCTTGGAAAGAATATGTCGAGAGTGAACCTGGCACAGTAGACCAATTGATTTATGTGATCGAAAAGAATGTGCTTCCAGAAACTTTTTCCAACGATGTGGCTTTGGCTCTTGGGCTGATGGTATTGGGGTTTATTCTGGTAATTATTCTCGACTATTTGGCAGCACAGAAAACGGAGATTAAACAGGAATAGTTAAAGTAAAACCTGCTCCTATTTTGATAACTCCTTCTTCAACCTTTGTATGTTCGTTGTTACGCTGGCATTTGCGTTAAAAACACCTGTTCCAACTACTAATATACTTGCACCGGCTGCAGCTACTATGGCAGCATTGTTAACCTTAATACCACCATCTACTTCTAATTCAATTTGATTCAGACTTAGATTATCCAGTAACCAGCGCAAACGTTCGATTTTGGTGGTGCTGGATGGAATATAGGATTGTCCGCCAAATCCAGGATTAACTGACATAATCAATACTAAGTCGATATATGGCAGGATTTCTTCTAAAACATTTAATGGCGTCGCTGGGTTAAGACTGACTCCAGCTTTCATGCCTAGCTGTTTTATCTGCTGGATCGTTCGATGCAAATGGTGGCAGCTTTCAGCATGAACTGTCAGGATGTCTGCACCAGCTTGTGCAAAATCTGAAATCAAATGGTCAGGGTTTTTGACCATCAGGTGCACATCTAGGGGGATATTGGCGGCTTGAGCTAATGGTTTTAGGGCGGCTACAACCAGAGGACCAATGGTGATGTTGGGCACGAAGTGTCCATCCATTACATCCAGGTGAAGGTAATCAGCACCAGCGGTTAATGCTTCTTGAACTTGTTCACCCAAACGTAGAAAATCAGCAGATAGGATTGAAGGTGCAATTTTTGTCATTATGTTTTGGGCTCCATTACCCGAAGACCAGCCTTGCTAGATACAATTACTTGGCTGGCCATTTCTAGAAATAGGCCATGTTCAACGATGCCAGGACGATCAGCTAACTGCCGGGCTAAAACCTTTGGATTAGATATGCCTTGCTTGAACCAACAACGTACCAGGTAATTGCCATTATCGGTTATCACCGGCTTTCCATCTTGTTCGAGCCATAATTCAGCTCGGCAACCTAAAGTGTTTAACCAGTAAACGTGAGCCTGGTGTTCAAAAGGAACTATTTCCACTGGTAGTGGTCCCAGATTTCCCAACTTATTTACCAGCTTGGTTTCATCAACAATGACAATAAATTGATCTGTATGGATTTCAACAATTTTTTCGCGTAATAATGCCCGCCCTAATCCCTTGATCATATCTAAATTTGGATCGACTTCATCAGCCCCATCCACTGCCAGGTCAAGTCTTTGGTATTCAGACAGACTGGTTATTGGAATATTCAATCCGACAGCGCGCTTTTTAGTTGATTCAGAGGTAGGAACAATTTTGATGTCGGTGAGGGTACCATTTTTTAGTTGCTCACCTAACAGGTCAATAAAAAAAGCTGTGGTGCTGCCAGTACCCAATCCCAGAACCATTCCGCTTTGAACGTAGTTTAAGGCGTGTTTGGCAGCTTGTTGCTTTAAGTTCATGTTATAGTTCTCCACAATCGAATGTTTTACCACACTTTATCTAAAAGGACAAACAGGTTATGAGGTATACCTTTTGATTTACCTGAGAACTCAAACAACAGATTAATGGTTGTGATAATTAATTTTCAAGAGGCTAATATATATTGGAGTAGTCACTCAGCCCAATAGTTCAAAATTACTCTCTAGTACTATTGGCATTTTTTAAGATTAGGCGTATAATTGCGTTTACGCGCCCGGGATAATTTGATGGGGGTTGCAATAATTGTAGTTCAGGTGACAAAAGCTTATGGTGAGAGCAAAGATACTTTGGATTGAAGGCAAACGGGCTAAGGGCCCGTATTTCATACCTAATTTACGGAAAAAAGGCTTTACGGTTGAGACAGTGACTTCTGGTAAAGCTGCTTTAGCATGTTTGCCCGAAGTGAAAGCTGATCTGGTTATTGTTAATGCTGCCTCAATGCGAAGCAGCGGCAAGCGTATTTGTCAGACGTTGCATGATGAAGTTGATGGGCTGCCCATCTTACTGATTACTAATCCAGATCAGCCGGCAGGAAAAGATTTCTGCGCCAATGAGGTTTTGGACTTTCCATTTACAATAAGAAAATTAATAAATCGGATCTTACCTTTAATTCCTGGAGAGGGAGATGATTTATTTAAAGTAGGGCCGATATTGTTAGATTTTGAACGAAAAGTTGTGAAGTGTCATGATAAAGAAGCACGGTTGACACCACGTATGGCTCAATTGCTCAAAATGCTGATGAAGAGACCGGGCGAGGTTATTGAACGTGACCACCTGTTCAGTGTTGTCTGGAAGACGGATTATACCGGAGACACCCGTACCCTGGATGTTCATATGAGCTGGTTACGTCAGGCAATTGAAGACGACCCTCGTAAGCCGCGCTTTATTAAAACAATTCGTGGACTTGGATATCGCTTAGACATCTAATTCTGGTTTTCCCCTGATTAAAACTATCCATTTATCTTTATCTGATGATGAAACACCGCATCTATTTCGGAGATAACTTCCCAATCCTGAAGAGTTTGAGTGATGAGTCAGTCAACCTGATCTACATCGACCCTCCCTTTAATACTGGTAAACTTCAGCGTCGGACACGGATCAAAACAGATCGATCCGAGACTGGTGATAGGATTGGCTTTTCTGGTAACCGATACCGCACTATTAAACTCGATACTCAAGAATACACTGATCAATTCGAAAGTTCAGAAGAATATTTAAATTTTCTGAAACCCAGATTAGTTGAGGCTTATCGGATTCTGGCATCTAATGGAAGCCTTTACTTCCATCTTGATTATCGTGAAGTCCATTATTGCAAGGTTTACCTGTTGGATGAAATTTTTGGCAGAGAGAATTTCTTGAACGAAATCATCTGGGCATATGATTATGGGGGGCGGCCAAAGAATAAATGGCCGCCTAAACATGATAACATCCTGGTGTACGTTAAGGACCCTGCTAATTATGTCTTCAATTATGAGGCCATTGAGCGGATACCTTATATGTCTCCGAGTCTGGTTGGCAAGGAAAAAGCTCGGAAGGGGAAAATCCCGACCGATACATGGTGGCATACTATTGTGCCCACAAATAGTAAAGAAAGAACTGGTTATCCGACCCAAAAACCGGTTGGGATTACCAACCGAATTGTACAGGCCTCATCGAAACCGGGAGACATTGTGCTGGATTTCTTTGCGGGGAGTGGTACCATTGGGGAGAGCTGTCTATCTCTCGGCCGGCAGTTTATCCTTATTGATAATAACTACCAGGCTTTAGAGGTGATGGCCCGGCGTTTTGTAGATAACCCCAATATCGATTGGATTAATTTCGACCCTCAAAGTCAATTAAAGGATGGCTAGCGTTCAATCAAACATGTCCTGTTTGGCGACTTAAGCAGGACAAATAAACCATTTGCCTGGTATCCTGACAACTCATATGAAGAAATTGGTTCAACCTGTCCAAAGCACCAGGCAATATGAAAGATAGAAAAGATGGCCGGCAGATCAACCACCGGCCATTTGTCTAGCCCTTCTTTTCCCCGAATTTTTCAAATAAGATGTCTTCCAAGGTGGGCTGCCCAATTTCCTGTAATTCGTAACGAACACGTTGGGAGGGTTTCTCAATCTTTAAGACGCGTGAGAGATCAATAGGCGTGCCAATAATAATCATATCCACATCCACAAGGTTTATGGTCTCTTGTAGCTCGTGGATTTGTTGGTCGCCATAACCCATGGCAGGGAGAACTGCACCGGTGGTAGGGTATTTATTAAAGGTCTCTTTTATAGACCCAACGGCATAAGGACGAGGATCAACAATTTCGCTGGCACCGAATCGGCGTGCAGCTACCCAACCAGCGCCATAGGCCATATCTCCGTGGGTAAGGGTGGGACCATCCTCGATAACCAGAACCCTCTTTCCTCGGATAGCGTTGGGATCGTCGACAAAAATGGGGGAGGCAGCTTCCACGAAGATTGCTTTGGGATTGAGGGACCGCAAGGATTTACGTACTTTGATGACATCCTCTGCCTTGGCGGTGTCCACTTTGTTTATTACAAAAACATCTGCGGCGCGTGCGTTCGCTTCACCAGGATGGTAAATCAACTCATGACCAGGCCGGTGAGGATCAGCAACTACGATATGGAGATCGGATGCATAGAAGGGCAGGTCGTTGTTACCGCCATCCCAAAGGATGATATCAACTTCTTGCTCTGCCTGCCGCAAGATGCGTTCATAATCGATGCCAGCATACACAATCAAACCGCTGTCCAGGTGAGGTTCGTATTCTTCTCTTTCTTCGATGGTGGTTTCGTGAGTGTCTAAATCTGAGTAATTGGCAAACCGTTGGACCGCTTGTTTTACCAGGTCTCCGTAGGGCATTGGATGGCGGATCGCGGCAACCCGGTAACCTAAATCACGCAAGACACGCGAAACCCGGCGGGTTGTCTGGCTTTTGCCTGCACCAGTTCGGATTGCGCAAATTGCAATAACTGGTTTTGTCGATTTGATCTGGGTGGATTTTGTGCCCATTAGCCGAAAATCTGCGCCGGCAGCCAGAACCATGGATGCTTTATGCATCACGTATTCGTGAGGGACATCGCTATACGCGAAAATGACCTGATCGATCTGGAATTCATGGACTAACTTGATTAGATCTTCCTCGGGGTAAATAGGGATCCCGTCTGGATACATAGAACCAGCTAATTCTGTGGGATAATTACGACCTTCAATATTTGGGATTTGTGTAGCAGTAAAGGCCATAACCTGGTATTTGGCATTATCTCGAAAATAAACATTGAAGTTATGGAAATCACGCCCGGCGGCGCCCATGATTAATATACGGATGGGTGACATATCTGTTTTAGCTCCTTTCTTCGGTAAAAAAATCAAGAGTTTTAAAAAATTGTTCTTTTTATTATTATTTTGGCTGTCTCATGTTATTGGTATCGTTAGAGATGCTTATAATTTGAGACTGTATCTACATCACGTGTGGGGCTTCGATACCGATCAGGTATAAACCATTGGCAAGTGTCTGGCGTGCCGCAGCCACCAAGCGTAGGCGTGCTAGCCGGACAGGCTCTTCTTCAGTCTGGATAACTGGGACGACGTGGTAGAAGGAGTGGAAAGCCCCTGCCAGCTCATAGACATAGTTGGCGATCATGATTGGGCGGTATTCTTGGGCAGCGGTCTGTACGATTTCAGGCAAGCGTGAGATCAGATCGATAAGGGCAATTTCATGGGTAGAAAGCTGGTAATCAAAACTGGCACTTTCAGGGATTCCACTTGCTTTCCTCAGGATGCTATTCGCCCGCACATGTGCGTTCTGAATGTATGGCGCTGTGCGTCCATCAAAGTTTAGGGCAGAGTCCATATCAAAAACGATATCCCTATTGTTGTCTACGGAGAGCATGGCATAAGCCAGTGCGCCAAGCCCAACCTGGCGGGCTACCTGCCGGCGATCTTCTTCAGGTAATCCTGGGTTCTTTTCAGCAATCACAGATAAGACTCTCTGCTCAGCCTCATCGGCTACATCTTTGAACAACACAAGCCGGCCCCTCCGGGCAGACATGGCGCCCTCTGGCAAGCTTACGAAACCATAACCAAGATGGAAGCAATTTTTAGCCTGAGGAAACCCCCACAGTTCCAGTATTTTGAATGCCTGTTGCATGTGCAGGCTCTGGCGGACGTCGACAACGTAAATTGAACGATCAACCTGATACTGTTCGAACTTAATCTTTGCCAGTGCCAGATCTTTTGTCAGGTATAAAGTGGTACCGTCACTACGCAGAATTATGTTCGTGCGGTATTTCTCCTTTTTCAAGCCGAGCTTCTCATCAATCCTGACGATCACTGGCCCATCATTGGGGCGTTCATCGTCTGCAACACCTAACTTGATCAATTCTTCGACGATTTGCTTGGCTAATTTATCCACTTCGCTTTCAAAAAACCAGACATCAATTGATATCCCTAGCATGCCAAGAATAGCTTGCAGCTCATCAAGACTCCATTGACGGGTAAGTCTCCAGGCCTCACGAACTTCTGGATCACCCTGATCCCAGCGCTGATAGATTTCGCGTCGCTCGGCTTCGTAAGCTTCCCGCCTTTGTTGTTCTTCAGGAGTCTCATCCCCTTTCGGCTCAAGTAATTTTGTGGCTTCGATATAAATATTGAGAAGCCACTGGCCTCGCTCATGAACCCCTTGTGGCTCTTTTCCGCAGTAAAATTTCAGATAAGCCCAAACAACGGTGATCACTCCCAAACCAATATCGCCTGGATAGGAGGCGCGAATGGTGTCGAAGCCGGCAAATTCCACCAGCCTGGCCAGGGCTTCGCCTAGAATGGCATTGCGGGCATGACCTATGTGGAATGAGTGATGGGTGTTGGGTTGCGCATACTCAACCATCACCCGTTCTTTTTTTGACTCACCTTGACCGAAATGAACTCCATGACTTATGACGGTGTCAACCACTCTTCGAGTGAATTCCGATGGTGAGAAATAAAAATTTAAATATCCCTTTACTGCTTCTGCGCGCTCGAAGCCAGCAGGTAGTTTGAGCGTTTTAGAAAAAAGCCTGGCGAGCTCATCAGCTCGCTGAGGAACACTGACCTCTCTTCCGGAGCGAACTTCTTGGGCGGCTAGTTGAAAGAAAGAGGTAGATAAACCCCACTGACCAGTGAAGGGGATGGGTGTCCAATTGAGTTGGTCTGATATAGGGATGTTTTTTTCAGCGCAATAGGCTTGAATTTGCGCCTCAATACTCTGTCTTTCTTCTTGAAACATGATGAAAGCCTACTGGGTGGGGTAGGATGATTGCTGCGATTATAACATGCTGTAGCTGGATACGTTTTTATCCGTCTGGAATTCAAATGTAAAAAGCGAGAGCGTGTTTGCTCCCGCTGTCAGTACGATTAACCAGTGCAAGGGTTTATTGTTCAGCAATTTCTTTTTCAAGCTGAGCCAGTTTCTTCATTAAACGACTTTTGCGCCTAGAAGCATTATTTTTGTGGATTATTTTCTTTTCAGCGGCTTTATCTAACGCGCTGATTGCTTCCAGAGTGGCAGCGCGCGCCTCTTCCAGATTGTTGGTCTCAATACCCCGATTTGCCCTGCGAACGAAAACGCGGGCTCGCCCTTTAAAGTAACGGTTTCGCAGGCGACGTTTCTCGTTTTGTTTATTTCGCTTTATAGCTGACTTAGTATTTGCCAATTGTCTTCCTCCAAAAATTTCATCGAATCACGAAACCCTATTTTACATCAGGGTTATCAATTTGTCTAGCAAAGTTCTCCGGATTTTCTGTGTTGACGTGAGTCATCAGTGGTTTTGTGTGGTTCTTTTGTAGTTAAAAAAATCTTGCTCGCTTTCTACTACGTTCCGCACAGCTAACAAAGCTCGGTGCTGTAGAATGCGAATTGCGCCAACAGACCGGTCCATTACCTTGGCCGTTTCAACAGGAGAGAGTTCACTTAGGAATCGCAGGATGAGCACATCCCGGTAATCATCCCTAAGTTTTTCAAGAACATTTCTCAACTCATCGTGTTCAATGTTCTCAGCAACAACATCTTCTGGGTTGTGACGGTTATCTTGCAAGCTCTCGTCTTCAATGGATACCTCGCTGGATGGGCTATTTACTTTTCGATAGTGATCGATTAGGGCGTTGTTGGCAATGCGAAAGAGGAAAGCAGAAAAGGGCACCCCTTTTTCATGGTAGTTTGGCAAAGAGCGCCAGACTCTTAGGAAAACATCTTCTGTGAGATCTTCAGCGTCTAGTTGGTTATCCAGACGAGACGCGAAGAAGCGGAAAACAGCCTGGGCATGACGCGCATATATTTCTCCAAATGCCTCAGCATCACCACCCTGAGCGTTTTTCACTAATTCAGTATCATCAATGTTTTCCCACGAGGGCATAATTTTTTCTCACGCCAGGTGTATAACGACTATATTGAGAATTATTTTTACTGGATGAAGATCATGTTGAGCATGATCCCATTATAGTAGATAGTTCTTTCATAATTAAGAGATGTGGAATTTGGAAGAATTCTAGATATTAAATGGGGCTTTAATCTCTCTATCCCACCTGCATTCCACTGTGCCATAATTATTGGGTTTTCTGGTTATATAAACTTGCTATGGTTGTTCACAACCCGTCAAGCGGATGCTTAACTGACAAAGAAGTGGATTTAGTTCTCTCCCTTGTTCTATATTGCTCTTTTGGTTGGGGGAAACCCTGGATGTATTCTAACAGAAATTTTATCATCATCTTAATTGACAAGTAGGTTAATAAATAGTATGATGATTATACCTCCAGGCCGGCCGGGTGGCTGCGGTCCCGTACAGACGGGATCGAGGAAAGTCCGCACTCCTGAGAGCATGGTACCGGGTAACACCCGGGTTGGGGAACTCTGGCCTTTTAAAGGTCCAGGACTAACCTGACGGATAGGGCCACAGAAACAAACCGCTGGGCTTGGTAAGCAATGAGATTGAAAGAAGGTACCTGCCTTTTTATCTCTGCTGCCCAAATCCCCAGTAAGGGTGAAAAGGTGAGTTTAAGAGACCACCGGCATTCGCAGCAATGTGAGTGGCCAGGTAACCCCTACCAGGAGCAAGGCCAAGCAGGGGCAAAGCTCGCTGAATGTGAGCGGGAGATTGCTCGTTTCCCAGGTTTTGATGAGAAACCATTAGTCCCGGGTAGGCTGCTAGAGCGGTATGGAGACATGCCGTCCAGATAGATGGTCACCCAGGCGGGATAGGGTGTAAACCCACCGCTGGACAGAATGCGGCTTACAGGCTGGCCGGAGGTAAAACAAAAGAGTTTACTTTTTTATTCGGAGAGCAATCTGTTTGGCTAACTGGTTGAACTGGTTGGCTACCAGGCCATCTGGTTGCACCAAGATGAGCGGTTTGGCATTGACGGCTGCATAGTATGCTTGCTCGGCGGCTGGGGGAATTCCCAAAGCCACAGAATGTCCCAGCAATTCCTCTACTTTTGTCATTGGTAGTGACATGTCAGCCCGGGC
>Ga0114946_10000530_pt1 | contig 25684 bp, 14 predicted proteins | sample WalLakDeSediment_FD_88676 | JGI IMG/M metagenome (GOLD analysis project Ga0114946, IMG submission 88676) | Lake sediment microbial communities from Walker lake, Nevada to study Microbial Dark Matter (Phase II) - Walker Lake 11/02/13 Deep Sediment | ecosystem: Environmental > Aquatic >... | reverse complement strand
GTTATGAGCCCGACGAGCTACCACTGCTCCACCCCGCAGTATGTTTTATTCAGGGTGCAAAATTAAGCATCTTTAATGGTCCTACCAAATGTTTTTAGATATTTTTTGTAAAAAAGGGCTACCTTTGCACCCAATTCATTTAAGCACAGGAGAAAGGCGGTATATTTCGCATTTACAGGCCTTTGAAAGCCGCAGCACTTTTTCCACCCTGATCAATTCACCATGCACAAAGCCGGATTTGTAAATATCATTGGCAACCCCAACGTGGGTAAGTCGACCCTGATGAATGCCCTTTTGGGTGAGAAGCTTTCCATCATCACACCCAAGGCACAGACCACCCGCCACCGCATCCTTGGCCTGGCCAACAGCGACGATTACCAGATTGTGTTTTCCGACACCCCTGGTGTGCTGCAGCCGGGTTATAAACTGCAGGAATACATGATGCGCGCAGTGAAAAACACTATGATGGATGCCGACATTTTTATTGTTATGACCGACGTTCAGCAGGATTTCGACCATCCGGAGTTGCTGGAGCAAATAAAAAATGTGGGTGTGCCGGTGCTAATGCTCATCAACAAGATAGACCTGTCGGACATGGACCATGTGGTGGCAAAAAGCGAGCAATGGAAGCAGCGCTTCCCCGAGTGGCTGGTACTGCCCATTTCTGCTCTTGAAAACTTCAACATCGACCAGGTGCTCAGCAAGATCATTGAGCTGCTGCCCCCTTCCCCACCCTATTTCCCAAAAGACGAACTGACCGATCGCCCCCAGCGCTTTTTTGTGGCCGAGATCGTACGCGAGAAGATTCTGATGAACTACCAGAAAGAGATTCCCTACTCGGTGGAGGTGGCCGTGGAGTCGTTTAAGGAAGAGGCCGGGGTAGTGCGCATCCGCTGCATCATTTATGTGAGCCGCGAGTCGCAAAAAGGCATCATAATAGGCCACCAGGGCAGCATGCTAAAAAAGGTGGGCACCGAGGCACGTATTGATATTGAAAAGTTTCTGGGCCAGAAAACTTTCCTCGAGCTTCACGTAAAGGTGAACAAAAACTGGCGCGAGAGCGACACCCAGCTGCGGCGTTTCGGCTACTCCGACCAATAAGCCGCTCAAAATGTGTATCTTTGCAGCCCCCATTTTTTTAAATACCAAATAGAATATGGCAAATATAGTAGCGCTGGTTGGCCGCCCCAACGTGGGCAAGTCGACGCTTTTCAACCGCCTGACCCAGACCAAAATGGCCATTGTTGACCCTACGGCCGGCGTAACCCGCGACCGCCACTACGGCAAGAGCGACTGGAACGGTATGGAGTTTTCGGTAATTGATACCGGTGGTTATGTAGTGGGCTCCGACGATGTGTTCGAAGAGCAGATTCGCCGCCAGGTAGCCATCGCCGTAGAGGAAGCCTCGGTAATCCTTTTCATGGTCGACACCCAGGACGGCGTGACCTCCATGGACGAAGATGTGGCAGACATCCTGCGCCGCTCCGGGAAAAAAGTCCTGCTGGTGGCCAACAAGGTCGATAGCAGCAAGCACAATGCAGATGCAGCCGTTTTTTATCAACTGGGCATGGGCGAAGTGTTCAATATTTCCTCCATCAGTGGTAGCGGCACCGGCGATCTTCTTGATGAAGTGGTTAAAGCGCTGGAAGTAATACCCGAGGAGCAGCCCCTGGAAGACCTGCCCCGTTTTTCGGTGATAGGCAGACCCAATGTGGGAAAATCCTCGCTGATCAACGCCCTGATCGGCGAAGAGCGCAACATAGTGACCAGTATTCCGGGCACTACCCGCGACTCTATTTTTACCCGCTATAATAGCTTTGGCTTTGACTTTTACCTTGTAGATACGGCCGGGCTGCGTAAAAAGGGAAAAGTCTTTGAAAACATTGAGTTTTATTCAGTGATGCGCTCGGTGAGAGCCATTGAAAGTGCTGATGTTTGTCTGTTGCTTGTCGATGCCACACAGGGCTTTCAGTCGCAGGACATGAACATTTTCAGCCTGGCGGCCCGCAACAACAAGGGTGTGGTGGTGCTGGTCAACAAATGGGACCTTGTTGAAAAAGACCATAAGACGGCCAAAGAATTTGAGGCCAACATCCGCGAAAGCATTGCACCCTTTACCGATGTGCCTATCATTTTTACCTCAGTTATCAACAAGCAACGCATCTTCAAGGCCATGGAAGAGGCCCTGAAGGTTAACGAAAACCGTACACGCAAAATCACCACCAGTAAGCTCAACGAGTATCTGTTGCCACTGATCGAATCCACTCCGCCTCCGGCCGTGAAGGGCAAGTACATCAAGATAAAATACATCACCCAGCTGCCCACGCATTATCCCTCTTTTGCCTTTTTCTGCAATTTGCCGCAATACCTGCGTGAGCCCTATTACCGCTTTATTGAAAACAAGATACGCGCCAACTGGGACTTTACCGGGGTGCCCATAAAAATTTACTTCCGTAAGAAATAGCAAGCTCCAATGGACAGCAGCGAAGCCCCGCGTATCGACAAATGGCTTTGGGCCGTGCGTGTTTTCAAAACCCGGAGCCTGGCCACCGAAGCCTGCAAAGCCGGAAAAATCAGGGTAGCTGAAAACGCCGTAAAGCCTTCGCGCGAAGTGAGGCAGGGCATGGTGATTAGCGTGCAGGCCGGACCCATTACACGTACCCTTAAGGTGGTTCAGCTGCTCCAAAACCGTGTGGGTGCCAAGCTGGTGAGCGAATATATGCAAGACCTCACCCCAGAGGAAGAATACGCCAAGCTCGAACTGATCAAACAGCAGCCGTTCAGGCGCGACAGGGGAGCCGGGCGGCCCACCAAGAAAGAAAGACGGGATATAGATACCTGGCTGGGGTGGGATTAACTTTCAGTTGCAGACCCTGCTTTTAATGTAAAACAGAAAACGCAGCCAGCGCCATGGCCTTCCGATTCGGCCCAAACGCGTCCCCCGTGAAACTCCACAATGCGTTTTACCAAGGCCAGGCCCAGTCCGCTGCCCCCACTCTCAGGCTCCAGCTTTTTAAACATCACAAACACCTGTTCGAGTTGCCGGGGATCAATTCCCACACCATTGTCTTTTACAAAATAAACCGCTTCTCCATCAAAATGCCGGCAGCCGATCTCAATTTCGGGAATTCTGCTGGCATCCCGAAACTTGACCGCGTTTTCAACCAGGTTTTGCAACACCTCCATAATACGTGAGCGGTCGCCAAAAGCCCCGGGCAACTCCCCTATGGTGTGCCGTGCCTTGCTTTCCTCCAAAATGCCGTGCAGGTAAACCATTACATCTTCAGCCAGTTCGTTCATCGAAAACCATGCGAATGGATTTCCTATGCGGCCTATGCGCGAAAGCTGCAAAAGGTCTTCGAGCAAATGGTGCATGCGGCGTGTGGCAGCCTCGATGCGTGCAATGCCTTCTTCAATTTGCTGCTGGTCGTGGTTTTTTATGTCGTCGCGCAGCAAATTCAGCGATCCCTTTATGGTTACCAGGGGGCTGCGCAGGTCGTGAGAAACAGTATAGGTAAAATGCTCGAGTTCGGCATTGATACGTTCAAGGTCCTCTACCTGTTTTTTTATGATCTCCTCGGCCTTTACCCTTTCAGTAATATCAAAATACACCCCGATAAAACCGATGGGAATACCATCCGTGTCGTAGAAAAGCGATTTCTGGTAAACAGTATCCTTTATCCGACCGTCGGCAAAAACAATTTGTTCTTCCTGGCGGAAATCGCTCATGGTAGCAAGAACCTGACGATCAATTTCATCAACTAAAATGGCTTTGGCCGGAGGAACAAGGTCCCAGGCAGTGTGTCCAATGATCTGATCATAGGGTTTCCCGAGGAAATCACAAAAATCATGATTGCAACCCATTATACGTCCTTGCAAGTCCTTGTAAAAAATAGGGAATGACATATTCTCCAGGATACTGCGGAGCAATTCGTTGTAATCTTTCAGGGCTTTTTCTGCATTGTGCTGCTCGGTAATATTGGTAATAAAGCCTTCGACAAACATTAACTCCCCTTCCTCATCAAAAATGCCTACGGCCTGTTCCCACACCCATTTTACCTGCCCCGAAGCAGTAATGATGCGGTAAAGAAGCGGGTATGGCTCCTTCAGAAAAAGTTTTTCCTGCACCTCATCCCATACCCTTTGGCGATCGGCCGGATGTATGATTTCGCCAAAAGAGATCACAGCATTGTTTTCAATGGCCTCTGCAAGGTAACCGGTCAGTTCCTTGCAGCCCTTGCTCACAAACATCATGGTCCAGTTCAAGTCATTATTGCAACGGTAGGCCATACCTGGCAGGTTCGACATGAGGGTGGTCATCTGCCGCTCCGACTCCTTCAATGCCAACTCGCTGGCTTTCAGAGCCTCAAATGCCTGCTTGCGTCCGGTAATGTCCATGGCCAGCACCAGGTGGTAGTGCAGGCCATCCTGCCCGGGCAGCAGGTGAGTGATCAGCTCTACGTCCATCAGGCTGCCATCCTTTTTCCGTTGGCGAAAGCCGCTGCTGCGGCTAAACTCGGGCGCATCGCAGTGCAGCATGGCCAAAATGTCTTCCATATCGTCGGGATGGTGAATATCGCCAAGGCTCAATTTCTGAAACTCTTCCTGAGAATAGCCGTAGGTTTTTTCGGCCGCCTCGTTTACCTCCACAAAGCGCTTGCCATTACATTCAAACACCCACATGGGATAGGGGTTGTTACGAAAAAGGTAGCTGTAGTGCCTGGCAGCCTCACTGAGTGATTCGCGGGCTCTGTCGAGCCTGTCGAAGGAGCGCTTAATAAGCAGAAAAAACAGCAGGGCCGTCACAGAAACGTAAAACCAGCCCTTATAAGTCTGCATTCTGCGCATCACCTCCACATCGTCCACAAGCCAGGAGAGCAGCAAATCAGAAAACAGTATCCACAGCAAGCCCAGCAACAAGTACAGGGCTGATATCTTGAAAGCCGGTGAAAGGTTCCTGATGCGACCGATCATAAGAAATGGTTTTGAAAGGGGTTCCTGCGTTAACAAATATAGTAATTTCCTTGGGGTCAACTGAACCGGGCAGGATTAAATCCCAGTTGACTATCTTATTAAAAAATCATAAACAGGCCTTCATCAGGCAAAAGACATATGCATTTTAATCGGTTTTTTAGTGGTTTTTTAATACATTTGCTTTTCGTGAAAAATATTTTGTTCAATCATAAATTTAAAACCCTTTTTCGTATGAAAGACCTGAAAAACTATGTTGACCAGCACAAGGACCGCTTCTTGTCAGAGTTGTTTGAGTTGATACGCATTCCTTCGGTAAGTGCCCAGGATGCCCATAAGGACGATATGTTCCGCGCTGCCCAGTGGATTGCCGACAAGCTGGTAGCCGATGGTGCCGACAAGGCAGAAGTATTTAAAACAGATGGCCATCCGGTGGTCTATGGCGAAAAAATGATCGATCCCAAACTGCCTATTGTTTTGGTTTACGGCCACTACGACGTGCAGCCCGCCGAGCCCCTCGATCTTTGGAAAAGCCCCGCATTTGAACCCGAGGTGCGTGATGGAAAGATCTATGCCCGCGGTGCCGACGACGACAAAGGACAGGCATTCATGCATTTTAAGGCGTTTGAATTCATGGTAAAAACCGGCCAGCTGCCCTGCAACGTGAAGTTTATGATCGAGGGCGAAGAGGAGATCGGCTCGCCCAGCCTGGGTAAATTCTGTGAGCAGAACAAGGAAATGCTTGCCAGCGACGTGATTCTGGTAAGCGACACCTCCATGATTAGCCCCGACATTCCATCCATTACCACCGGTTTGCGTGGCCTCACTTACGTAGAAGTGGAAGTGACCGGCCCCAATCGTGACCTGCACAGCGGCCTTTACGGCGGCGCTGTAGACAACCCCGTTAATGTGTTGGCAAAGATGATTGCATCCCTCACCGACGAAAACGGCAAGATTACCGTGAAGGGCTTCTATGATGACGTGGAAGAGCTTAGCGCTGCCGAGCGCGAAGAGATGGCCCGCGCTCCCTTCAACCTGGAAGTCTACAAAAAGGAGATCGATGTGGCCGAGGTGAACGGCGAAAAAGGATATAGCACCATGGAGCGCACCGGCATCAGGCCCAGCCTCGACGTGAACGGCATATGGGGTGGCTACATCGACAAGGGTGCAAAAACCATCCTGCCTTCCAAGGCTTACGCTAAGATCAGCATGCGTTTGGTACCCCACCAGGATTCCAATAAAATTGCCGGGCTGTTCAAGGCCCATTTCGAAGCCATTGCGCCCAAAACCGTGAAGGTAAAAGTTGACTTCCTGCATGGTGGCGAAGGCTATGTGTCGCCCACCGACACCATAGAGTACCAGGCAGCCAGCAAGGCTTACGAAACCACCTTTGGCAAGAAGCCCATCCCGGTTCGCAGCGGCGGCAGCATCCCGATTATTTCGCTGTTCGAGAAGGTGCTTGGCGTGAAATCCATACTCATGGGCTTTGGCCTGGAGTCGGATGCCATCCACTCGCCCAACGAAAATTATCCGCTCGGACAATTCTACAAGGGAATCGAAACCATCCCTTATTTCTACAAATATTACGTGGAAATGAAAAAATAACCCGCTGAAGCACAAAAAAAGGCAGGCAGGCAGGCAATCAAAACCCTGATCCTGCCTGCTTTTTTTGTTACAAGATAATTAAAATTAAATATTTTTTATACTTTCGTGCTTGCCTTTTAAACATTCGTATAAGGCAATCAACCTTAAGCACTACAGGAAAAGGAACAAGGAGCTATTTATTCAAAACTTAAAACATGGAAGTAACCAGACTTTTTGACATTCCCGCCAGGTATGCACAACTCTGCCCGGGAAAAACGGATGCCATAGCTGGCAGGGAAGACAAGGGAAATTGGAAAACCTATACTACTGAAGAATACGTAGACAACAGCAACTTTATTAGCTATGGACTGATGAAGCTGGGCGTGAAGAAAGGTGATAAAATTGCCTCCATTACCCCCAACCGGCCTGAATGGAACTTCCTCGACATGGGCGTGCAGCAGGTTGGGGCCATTCACATCCCCATCTACCCCACCATTAGCGACAGCGACTACGCCTATATCCTGGAGCACGCAGAGGTTAGCTATGTCTTTGTGGCCGGCGAGGAGCTGCTGCGCCGCATAAAGGATATCGTTGAGAAAATCCCTTCCATTAAAGGCATTTACACCTTCAGGCATATTGCCGAGGTACCCCACCTCGATGAATTGATTGAACTGGGACAAAACAACCAGAAACCCGAGGCACTCCAGGCTATCAAGGATTCGATCAGGCCCGAAGACCTGGTTACCATCATTTATACTTCGGGCACCACTGGCACCCCAAAAGGAGTTATGCTCAACCACAACAATATCCTGAGCAATGTTTACGGGGTACGCGACATTCCACCTTTCGGGCCCGAACACCGTGCCCTGAGCTTCTTGCCCATTTGCCACATTTACGAGCGCACCCTCAACTACACTTTCCTTTATAAAGGTATCAGCATGTATTACCTGGGCAATATGGCCCTGATTGGCGACAGCATCAGGGAGATCCATCCGCATGTGTTCTCGGCGGTGCCGCGTCTGCTCGAAAAGGTCTATGACAAGATCATAGCCAAAGGAAGAGCCCTTACCGGGATTAAAAAGTCAATTTTTTTCTGGGCCAACAAGGTAGCCCTTGCCTTCGATTTTGACAAGGCAAAACGTAACCCATTTTATGGCCTTCAACTCAAAATTGCCAACAAACTGGTATTAAGCAAGTGGAAAGCTGCCCTCGGAGACAACCTTGACATCGTCGTTTCAGGAGGCGCAGCCCTTCAGCCACGCCTGGCCCGCGTTTTCTGGTCTTTAGGTGTTCGAGTTATTGAAGGTTATGGCCTGACTGAGACTTCGCCCGTGGTGGCAGTGGGTAACTTTGAACCAGGCGGTTTGAAGTTTGGCACCGTTGGACCACCCCTGAAAAACGTGATTGTCAAAATTGCCGAAGATGGCGAGATCCTTGTGAAAGGACCCAACGTAATGCTGGGTTATTACAAAGACCCCGAAATGACTGCCGAGGTGATCGACGAAGATGGCTGGTTCCATACCGGCGACATTGGCCGCATAGAACCCGAAGGCCAGCTTCGCATCACCGACCGCAAAAAAATGATCTTCAAGACCTCCTTCGGGAAATACATTGCCCCGCAGGTGATCGAAAACAAGTTCAAGGAGTCGGCATTTATTGACCAGCTCATGGTAATTGGTGAGAACCAGAAATTTGCCGGAGCACTGATCGTACCCGACTTTGCACACCTGAAAGCATGGTGCGAGATTAAGGAAATACCTTATACCACCAATGCCGAAATGCTGGCTATGCCGCTTATACGCAAACGTTTTGAGAAAGAGGTGAAGTTTTACAATGAATCGTTCGGCGACTGGGAACGTATAGTGAAGTTTGAACTGATAGACCACGACTGGACCGTGGAAGGCGGGCACCTAAGTGCAACGCTTAAAGTGCGCCGCGGCCACCTTACCGAGGTCTATGCAGCACAGATCAACAAGATCTTTGGCGGAAACAGCTGATAAGCAAAGTCCCGCCATTTTTATCAAAACAAGTTAAAAAACCGCCTCTGCAAGGGCGGTTTTTTTTATTCTTGCCTGATCAAATTTCCAACCCCTTGTCTCAGCCTTAACCTAAGCCTAAACCTAAACCTCCTTCATCGACAGGGTAATGCGTTTGCGTTCCACATCGACCTGCATCACCTTTACCATCACCTTCTGGTTAAGCTTTACCACATCTGAGGGGTTGCTTACAAATGCGTTTGCCATTTGACTGATATGAACCAGTCCGTCCTGGTGAACCCCCACATCTACAAAGGCGCCAAAAGCGGTGATATTGGTCACAATGCCGGGCAACACCATGCCTTCGCGAAGGTCTTTAATGCTGTTAACAGTGTTATCGAATTCAAAAGCATCAAACTTCTGCCGGGGGTCGCGACCCGGACGTGCAAGCTCCTGCATGATATCCTTCAGGGTAGGCAGTCCGATTTTGTCATTTACGTAATCCTCAAGCCTGATTCTTTTTTGCAGCTCCTTGTCATTCATCAGGGTAGCGATATCCACACCCAGGTCTTTGGCCATTTTCTGCACCACTGCATAGCTTTCGGGGTGCACGGCACTACGATCCAAGGGATTAACCGACTGGTTAACCCTGATAAAACCTGCCGCCTGCTCAAAGGCTTTGTCGCCCAGGCGCGGCACTTTTTTAAGGGTCTGACGCGATTCGAAGGGTCCGTTCTCGTTGCGATGCTTCACAATAGCGGCAGCCAGTGATGGTCCAACGCCTGACACATAGGTAAGCAATTCCTTACTGGCGGTATTCAGCTCCACGCCCACGGCATTTACCGAGCTTGCCACTACATCGTCAAGGCTGTTTTTTAAAAGCTTTTGATCTACATCATGCTGGTACTGCCCCACGCCGATGCTTTTGGGGTCGATCTTCACCAGTTCTGCCAGGGGATCAGACAAGCGGCGGCCAATGCTTACGGCCCCGCGCACGGTCACATCATAATCGGGAAACTCTTCGCGTGCCACCGCCGAGGCCGAATATACCGAAGCCCCGCTTTCATTCACCATTACGGCCATAACAGGCATATCGAAGCGAATGCTGCGTACCAGCTGTTCGGTTTCGCGACCGGCGGTGCCGTTGCCCACCGCAATGGCCTCGATCTTATACGCATTCACCAGGCTGTGTATCTTAGCTGCCGATTGCCTGAACTGGCTTTGGGGCGGATGGGGATAAATGGTTTCGTTGTGAAGGAGTTTGCCTTCGCGGTCGAGGCATACCAGCTTGCAGCCGGTGCGGAAGCCCGGGTCGATGGCCAGGATGCGTTTCTGCCCCAGTGGCGGTGCCAGCAGCAATTGCCGCAGGTTGTCGGCAAATACCCTGATGGCTTCCAGGTCGGCCTGCTCCTTCAGGAGGTTTCTTATCTCCGTCTCCATGGAAGGGCCAAGCAGGCGCTTGTAAGAATCTTCCACAGCCATGACCACTTGTTCGCTTGCCGGGGTTCTGCCCTTTACAAACTGCCGGTACAGCATTTCCAGGGCAGTATCCCTGTCGGGTGCAATGCTGATTTTCAGAAAGCCTTCGTTCTCTCCGCGAAACATGGCCAGGATACGGTGCGAGGGCGCTTTCTGAATCTTCTCCTTCCAGTCAAAATAAGCCTCGTATTTCTGTCCTTCTGTTTCCTTGCCTCTGGCCACCCGGCTGCCAATTTCCGCTTCTCGCTCAAAAAGGCGCCTTATACGGGCCCTGGCAGGCGCATCCTCGTTCACCCATTCGGCAATAATGTCGCGGGCGCCGGCCAGGGCTTCCTCTACCGACTCCACGCCCTTTTCATCGTCAATAAAAGCAAGGGCTTTCTCTTCCGGGTCGAAATTTCCCTGCGAAAAGAGCAGTTTGGCCAGGGGCTCCAGCCCTTTGGCAATGGCCATGGTGGCGCGCGTCTTACGCTTGGGACGGTAAGGCAGGTAAAGGTCTTCCAGTTCAGCCAGGGTTTTGGCCTGATTAATGGCCTTTTCCAGTTCCGGGGTAAGCTTCTCTTGCTCGCGAATCGACGACAGTATGGCATCGCGCCGCTTGTCGAGCTCTTCGAGCTGGGCCATGCGGTCGCGGATCTGGCTTACCTGCACCTCATCGAGCGAGCCGGTGAGCTCCTTGCGATAGCGTGAGATGAATGGCACGGTAGCGCCTTCCTTTAGCAGTTCAGCGGTGCGGCTCACCTGCCGGGCACCAATGTTCAGCTCCGCTGCAATCTGTGAAATGTGGTGTTCAGAAATCATAGAAAAAAATTTGTTTCACGCAAAGGACGCAACTATTTGTTTAACCCACTCCGTCCGCTAGCCAGCGGACACCCCTCCTCTCGCCTCAGGCGAGATAGGGTGGGGCCGGGGGAGGGTCCGGTAAGTGGCAAAGATAATGAATTCTGTTCTTAAAACCCCAGTCGCAGCTGCCTTACCGGGGCATACGACAAGCGGTGGTGTTTGCAGGGACCTTCTGTTTGCAATGCCCGAAGGTGGGTTGCTGTGGGATAGCCCTTGTTCTTGTCCCAGCCATAGGCAGGAAACCCGGCATGCAGTTTTTGCATATGCTCGTCGCGCCAGGTTTTGGCAAGTATAGATGCCGCCGCCACCGAAAGGTATTTTCCATCGCCCTTCACTACGCATTGAAAAGGTATTTCGCCGAAAGGCTTAAAACGGTTGCCATCAACCACAATAAACCCTGGCTCCACCGATAGTTTCTCCAGCGCCCGGTGCATGGCCAGGATGCTGGCGTTCAATATGTTTATCCGGTCTATTTCTGCCGGGCTAACTACGGCCACACTGAAGGCAAGGGCTTGTTGTTCAATAATTCGACGCAGCCGGTTACGCAGGGCAATGCTGGTCTTTTTTGAGTCATCGAGCAGACTGGTCAGTTCTTCGGAAGGATTTTCGGGCAGTATGACCGCAGCAGCAAACACCGGCCCTGCCAGGCATCCGCGGCCGGCCTCGTCGCAACCCGCCTCCAAATTGGCCTGGCTGAAACGCTGCTTCAAAGGCGCACGGCTCAGCTTTCGCATAGGCTGTTGAATAGTTGCACGTATCGCTCCTTCTGCGATTCGAAAGAATAACGCTCCACCACCGTCTGCCGCCCGGCCTTGCCCAGCTTCTCGCGCAAAGCAGGCGATTCTATAAGGGCCGAAAGCTTCTCTATCCACTCCTGCGCTGAGCCGGCAAGAAAGCCGTTGACCCCATCAGTGATGATCTCGGTATTCACCCCAACGGGCGACATAACGGCAGGAATTTCAAGCGACATATACTGCAGCCCTTTGAAGCCACACTTCCCTCTTGCCCATTCGTCGTCGGGCAAGGGCATAATGCCAATATCGATGGGATAAAGGTCACTTATCTCCGTTTCGCGGCTCCATTTCACATTTTCCAGGCCGGGCAGGTCGGCTGTTAGTGGTTGGTTTGAGATAACCCTGAAGGTCACCCTTTCGCCGTACTTCTGGCGAAGCGCATTAAGCACCGGCAGGGCTTCCTGAAGGTGTTTCAGCGTGGTGGAAGAGCCGGTCCAGCCAATACAAACAGTATCATTGGCCGGCTTGCTGTTGGGAACATAATACGAGGTATCGATGGTGGTTGGCACCACATGTACATTGCCATTAAAGCGGCTGGCGTATGAAGCCAGGTATTCATTGCCCACCAGGGCCATTTTACTGACCCGGACAATCCCTGCCGTTTTGGAGGGTCGCTTAAGCCATGCCAGCTGCCGGTTGCCATCAGAGGTGTCGTTGAGCCATATACTGTCGTCGAAGTCGATGATCATTTTGGCGCCCATGCGGTGCAGACGGCGCTCAAACCAGGTGAACCAGAGCATATGGGCCTCGCGGTAAATAAAAACCAGGTCGTAGTTCTTGGCAATTTTCAGGTCGCGAAATCTTTGCCAGATACTCTTAAGCACAATACGGGTTTTTGCCAGGTACTTTCCGGGGGCATAAAAGGCGGCATCATCAGTCTCGCTGATCAGATAGGATATATCGTAATGAAAACCGTTGGCTTCAAGGTGATCCAGGTACTGCTCAAAACGGAAGCGCTGCCCGGGTGAGCGACCGGGGCGGTGGGCTACCAGGAACAGTATCTTTTTTTTTGCCATATCCGGGTATTTTTCCGGCTTACAGGTGGCTCAGACCTTCGCCAGGGTGTCAAGAATGGCTTCGAACAGTATGCGTCCGTCGGTATTGCTCAGCTCCGGATCGGAGGCCCGCTCCGGGTGAGGCATCATGCCAAATACGTTGCGACTTTCGTTGCAGATGCCGGCAATGTTTTGCAGCGAGCCATTGGGGTTGGAGGCATCGGTCACATTACCATCTTCATCGCAATAGCGGAACAAGACCTGGTCGCTGTCGTTGAGTTGCTTCAGGGTCTCTTCGGAAGCGAAGAAACGGCCTTCACCATGGGCTATGGGAATCATTAGCACCTGACCTTTTGTGGTTTCTGAGGTGATCAGGCTGTTGGTGGTTTCGCTGCGAATGAAGGCGTTGCGGCAAATAAACTGGTGGCTGGTATTGTGCAGCAGGGCGCCGGGCAGCAAATGGGCCTCGCACAAGATCTGAAAGCCGTTGCAGATGCCCATGACATAGCCGCCATTCTTTGCGAAAGCGATCACCTGCTCCATAATGGGCGAAAAGCGCGCAATGGCGCCCGAGCGCAGATAGTCGCCATAGGAAAAGCCTCCGGGCAAAATTATGAAGTCGCAGCCCTGCAGGTCGGTATCCTTGTGCCATAGGGCCACCACATCCTGCTTCAGCAGCTTCTTCAAAACATAGATCATATCATGGTCACAATTCGACCCCGGGAAAACCACTACTCCGAATTTCATAAAGTTACATTTTGATGTGGCAAAGTTATTAAAAGAAAAGAAAATGGGAAGATGAGAGGGTGGGAAGATGAGAAAATGAGAGTTTAAATCTCTTGCATCAGACTAAATTAATCACCTTCCCCGCGATAACCAGCATCAGGAAAAGATAAAGCATCAGGTCGGCAATCCATTTTCTTTTTGTTTCCAGAAGAAAAACCGACCATGCAATGGCCAGGGGGGGCATCAAAAGGCCGTGATGCACATCGAAGCGGTCGGTGGCCAAAAGAATGCTTGCCAGCGCCAACACAAAGAAATATACCAGGACTCTGATGCGCTTCCTGATCCTTATGGGTTTATCGGCCACATAGGCCAAACTGATTTTTAAAAACGAAAGAAAAGAAATGAGTGCCAGCATCAGCATCATTGCAATCGAAAACGGCTCGTAAGACTGCTCAAAAACCAGGAAAGGGTTGTACTGTGCAACCATATGACCCAGTCGGCTTTCCAGCTGATCCGACAGATAGTACCAGGTGAACAAGAAAAAGAGAGGGGTAAGAAATCCCATAAAAGCTGCCACCAGCCCCCTGAGGCTCAGCAGGAAATAAACGCCCAGCGCCACGAGCAGCCAAAGAAAAAACACCATTGCCGGATAATAAAAAAGTCCGGCAACGGCAATTAAAAATCCTACATTAAACACCTCTGCCATCACATCTCCCTCGGAATATGCGGCAAGGGTGCGTGCCAGGGCCCAGATCAGGAAAAGATTGGCTACCAGCACCGGATGCAAGCTGGTAAGTGATGGATCGCTGCTCATCAGCAGCAGGTAAAGAAAGCCCGGCAACCACGAGGGTTTGCCCAACAGGTTGTTTGCCTGCACCATGTAATTTACCAGAAACACCTGCAGCATGAGCAATACAAATGCCGTGATCACGCTTAACACGGGCATGCTTTCAAAAGCGGCGGCCAGCGGCTCAAAAAGCGGCGCATGTCCTTCTGTGGCAGCACCCGGCACCGTTGCCAGAAAAAAACCATCGACCCACATCAAAAGCCCAGCCAGCAATAGCAGGAGAGGAATGACAGGGGCGTTCTGTTTAAAGATTCGGATCAGCATGGATTAGCTTTCATGCAGTTTCTGAAGGTCTTTTCCAATGTCGCGGCGATAGTATTTTCCGCGAAAGTCAACCACCGAAGCGTTGTGGTAGGTTTTCCGCTGGGCTTCTTCTAGTGTTGGAGCCAGTGAGGTGATTGCCAGCACGCGGCCCCCGCTGGTAAGGGGCTGCAGCCCATCACCTTTCAGCCCGGCAAAAAACAAATGGCTGCCTTGGGTCTTATCAAGGCCCGTGATCATAAAACCTTTTTCGTACTCCCCGGGATAGCCGCCCGACACCAGCACCACCGTGGTGGCAAACTCAGACGAAACATCCACTGTCTGGTTGTGCAGGGCACCCTTGGCTGCCGCCTCGAGCAAACTGACCAAATCAGATTGTATTCGCGGAATGATGGCCTCGGTTTCCGGGTCGCCCAGGCGCACATTGTATTCTATCACGTAAGGATCACCCTTCACATTCATCAAACCAAAAAACAAAAATCCACAGTAAGGAATGCCTTCAGTTTGGAGACCTTCTATGGTCGGCTTCACAATACGTTTTTCAACCTTGTCCATAAATTTTTTGCCGGCAAATGGCACTGGGGAAACGGCACCCATGCCGCCGGTATTGGGGCCGGTGTCTTTCTCGCCCACCCGCTTATAGTCCTTGGCAGAGGGCAACATACAGTAACTTTTTCCATCAGTAATGGCAAAAACCGACAGCTCAATGCCGTGCAGAAACTCTTCTACCACCACGGTGTCAGAGGCCTGCCCGAACATATCCTGCAGCAGCATGTCCTCCAGGGTCTGTGTAGCCTCTTCCAGGCTAAGGCTAATAATTACCCCTTTGCCGGCGGCAAGCCCATCGGCCTTGAGCACATAAGGCGCTGTCAGCGAAGACAGGAAGGCCTTGCCTTCCTCCACGGTTTCTCGGGTAAACGAACGGTATGCTGCCGTAGGTATTTCATAGCGCTGCATAAACTCCTTGGCAAAGGCCTTGCTCCCTTCCAGCATGGCGCCGGCCTTGCGCGGGCCCACAAGCATCACCTCCTTCAGCGCGGGCCTTTCGGCAAAATAATCGCCAATGCCATGCACCAGCGGATCTTCCGGTCCTACCACCACCATATCGATGCGGTGTTTTAGCACAAACTGCTCCAAGGCCTCAAAATCGCTGAGCGAGAGCTCCACGTTTTCTCCCACCAGGGAGGTGCCGGCGTTGCCTGGCGCGATAAACAGGCGGCTGCAGTGCGGGCTCTGTGCAATTTTCCATGCCAGGGCATGCTCACGGCCGCCTGAACCAAGGATAAGTATCTGCATCATGGGTAATCATTTTTTTGGTTTTTCCCTTAGGGTGAATGCCTCAAAATTACGGAAAAAATTCTACCTGAGCCCCTCCCTGTCGAGCAGGGCATCGATGGTGGGTTCGCTTCCGCGGAAGCGCTTATACAGCAGCATGGGATGCTCGCTGCCACCTTTCGACAGGATATGTTCGCGGAATGCCGCTGCAGTAGCCCGGTCGAAAATGCCCTTTTCCTTGAAGAGCCTGAAGGCATCAGCATCGAGCACCTCAGCCCATTTGTAGCTGTAGTAGCCTGCTGCATAGCCCCCGGCGAAAATGTGTGCAAACGACCCGCTGACCATGGTACCGCTCACCGGAGGAAACAGTCTGGCAGGCTCCATGGCGGTCGATTCAAATTCATTGGCCGCAATGGTAACAGGTTCGGTAATGCTGTGCCAAGCCATATCGTTCAGGCCAAAGCCCAGCTGCCGCATGGCAGCGAAAGCCGCATGGAAGTTTTGTGTGGCCACGATCTTTTCCACCATATCGGCAGGGATTATCTCACCGGTCTGGTAGTGGCGGGCAAACAGGTCGAGGAATTCGCGCTCCACAGCCCAGTTTTCCATGATTTGCGAGGGCAGCTCCACAAAGTCGCGGTATACATTGGTACCCGAAAGATCGGCAAAGGTTACCTGCGAGAACATGCCATGCAGGGCGTGGCCAAACTCGTGCAGGAAAGTGTTGAACTCCCCGTGGGTGAGCAATGAAGGCTTGGTGGCAGTGGGTTTGGTGAAGTTGCACACCAGCGACACCTGCGGGCGCAGATCCTGACCGTTGAGGCGCTCCTGCTCGCGGAATCCCGTCATCCAGGCGCCGGGGCTCTTGCCCTCACGCGGGAAGAAGTCAAGGTATAGGATGGCAAGGAAAGCATCTTGATCGTCGTACACCTCGAAGGCAGTCACATCCGGATGATACACCGGGATATCCTGGTTTGGCATAAAGCGCAATCCCCAGAGACGTCCTGCCAGTTGAAAAACGCCTTTTACCACACTGTTAAGCTCAAAATAGGGCCGCAACAGCTCCTGATCAAAGTCGAAGCGTGCTTTGCGCATTTTTTCGGCATAATAATACCAATCCCAGTATTCGATGGTTTGGTCTGTGCCAGAATCAAGCGCCAGTTGCTGCAGCTCTTCCAGGTCTTTAAGGGCTTTGTGGCGCGCCGCTTGAAGGAGCTCATCCAGGAAGTCCATAACCTTTTGCGGCGATCCGGCCATTTGCTCTTCTAGCGCAAAGTGGGCGTATGTGTCGTAGCCCAGCAGCCTGGCCCTTTCCAGTCGTAAGTTAGCGATTTGCCGAACTATTTCACGGTTATCGCACTGGTTGCCATTGAAGCCCCTCTTGTTGGCAGCCCTGAACACCTTTTCGCGAAGGTCGCGCCGGTGGGCGTATTGCAGGAAGGGCCACATGCTGGGCGCCTTAAGGGTGATGACCCAGCCCTCCAGCTTACGCTTTCGGGCTTCCTCGGCCGCGGCATCCAGCTGCGACTCGGGCAGACCGGAAAGTTCGTCCTCGCGGGTCAGGTGCAAAAACCACTCGTTGGTTTCGGCCAGCAGGTTGTCGTCAAACTTCAACGAGAGTTGACTGAGTTCACGTGAGATTTCACGCAGCCGAGCCTTGGAGGCGTCGTCAAGGCCGGCCCCGTTGCGGGCAAACATCTTCCAGGTATTGTCGAGCAGGGTAGCCTCTTCGGCAGTGAGCGAAAGCTTATCGCGCTTTTCATAAACCGCCTTTACCCGCCCGAAAAGTTTGTCGTTAAACAAAATATCGTTATGGTAGTCGGCCAGCAGGGGCGCCACCTGGCGCGCAATGTCCTGCATGGTGGAATCAGTCTCGGCATTGTTGAGCGGGTAAAAAACGTTGCTCACCCGCGTGAGGGCTTGCCCGCTGCGCGAAAGGGCGGCAATGGTATTGTCAAAATCAGGTGCTGCCGGGTTGTTTACCATCCCGTTAATTTCTTTTAAACCCTGCTCAATGCCTGCATGGAAAGCCGGCACAAAATGCTCATGCCGAATTTCGCCGAAAGGCGGCGTATTGAAAGGGGTGTTGAATGTATGTAAAAGAGGGTTAAAGTTATTCATTCAGCTATTTGTTTCAGTTAGATAATTCATTAAAGGGAGCAGGCCATTCACAAAAAAAACCAACTCCAGCGCCTAACTTTCAGGATTAAAGATTTGCAAAGATACACAATGCAAAAAGCACAGGCCAACGGTTTTTTTCAAAGGCATTTCAGTAGCCTTTAAAATCGGGGGAAACACCCGTAGTTTTCTACCGGTAAATAACCCCTGTTTTTGTCTTTTGGAAAATACACAAAACGCTGACTTATCAGGCTATTACATCAAATAATTTTACATAAAATTGATGGCTCCCGGTATGCGCTGTCGTTTCCGGGAGATACACATCACAAAAAAAATACGAGATGGGGCGAGTTTTACGATTTCTTCACAGAAGCATTTCGGTATTGGCCATTGCGCTGATTCTTCCATTTGGCGCTGCTTCGCAGGATACTACTTTTTTTCACGAAGGCTTTGAGAACAACGGCAACAACCTGCCTTCGGGCTGGATCAATGCCATGGTTGTGGGCAACGAGACCTGGAAAATAGGCGTAGGAGCAGGACCTTTTCCCGATGGCCAGGTAGGATTGCCCGACACGACTGCATTTGGGGCAAAGAACGCCTACTTCCGTGTGCCTTCCTTCAACCCTTATGTGAGCCGTCTGATCACGCCTCCCATCAACCTTGAGTTTGCCGTTAACCCCGAGCTCACCTTCTGGCATGCCCAGGTGCCACGCGATGGCTCCAATGCCAAGCTGGGCGTTTATATTGCCACCAGCCTTACCGGCCCATGGACCCTGATAGCCAGCTACCAAAACCCGGTGAACCAGTGGACAGAGCGCGTGCTGCAGCTTCCCGGCAGCACCAACACCTTATACATTGCCTTCGAAGGACATAGCGGCCAAGGCTTGGGCGGCAGCGTGGTAATTGATGAAATAAACATTGTGGAAACGGGCACCCTCGACCGTGAACTTTCGGCCGTTAACAGTTATCAGCCCACCACCTTCCTGGTGCATACCGGCTCGCAAAACAACGCCGTATTAAAAACCGAATTGCGCGTAATTGGCAATACCGGCACCCTTAGCTTACAAAGTTTCCGTGTAGCCTCGCTCAACAATAGCGATGCCGATATACCCCCTCAGGGCGTAAAACTATGGTATACTTCCAGCGAGAACTTTGTCAACCCCCAGCCCCTGGGCAATGCACAAAGCCTCAGTAGCGGGCAGGCCACTTTTTCCGGACTCAACCACTCCCTGCCTACGGGCTATTCGTATTTATGGGTAACCTTCGACATTGCCGAGGATGCCACTCCAGGCAATTATGTGGATGGCAAGTTACCTGCCCTGGGCATAACCGTAAACGGACAAACCTTCCCGGCCCAAGAGCAGAGCCCTGCCGGCAGCCGCCGCATCTATGAAACCATCTTTTACGATGACTTTGAACAAAACAAAGGCTGGACCTTTACAGGCGAATGGCAACGCGCCGCACCCCAGGGCCTTGGCGGCTTGCTCGAGAGCCAGTCGAACACCTCAGGGCCTGCCGGTGCCGACTATGCCGTGAGCGGCACCCATGTGATTGGCACTGACATCACCGGTCTGGGCAGCTATCCCGGCAACTACGAGCCCATGCTGCCCCCGCTGGCATATGTGGCCACCACACCCGAAATCAGCACCGACTTCTATACTGATGTAAGGCTGAACTTCCAGCGCTGGCTCAACGTGCACCTGTTCGACCGTGCCAGCATCGACATCAGCACCGACAACGGCGTAAGCTGGACCACCATCTGGGACAACCAGCAGGTGCAAAACACCTCCATCTGGTCACAGGCATCGTATATAGTGCCCCGCGCCAATCGCAAGCCCTCGGTACGTTTCCGCTTTACCCTGGGTGAAACGGGCGGCACCAACCTGCAGAGCGGCTGGAACCTCGACAACCTGGTGGTGACCGGAACCTATGTGGTAACCGATGTAGGCGTGAGCGAGCTGATTGCCCCGCACAACACCTGCAACCTCACCGCACAGGAAGAAATTACCGTGGAAGTAACCAACTATGGCGCCAACCCCAGCCCTTCGGTAATCCCGATGGCTTACTCTGTTAACAACGGACAGACCTGGCATCGCGACACCCTGCGCATTTCCATTCCGGTGGGCGAAAGCCGCAACTTCACCTTCGGGCCCAAGGCTGATTTTTCCGTTCCGGGAAATTATGAAGGTGTAATAATAAGGACAGAACTGCCGGGCGATCAGGACGATACCAACGACCAGCTGCATACCAATGTATTTTCATTACCCGTATTTACTCCTGCCTATTCCGAAGATTTCCAGAGTGGCCATGGCTACTGGGCAGCATACGGCGAAGGCAGCTCCATGCTGCTGGGCAGTCCTATGGGCGCCGTGATAGACGAAGCGGCCTCGGGCACCTTTGCCTGGGCAACCAATCCCTTTGGAAACTATAATGCAGACGAACTGTCGTGGGTAGAGAGTCCCTGCTTCGACTTCAGCGGCATGCCCAACCCGGTGCTCGACCTTTACATTAACTACCACACACCCAACGGCCTCGACGGTGCAGCCATCGACTATTCGGTGGATGGCGGCCTTACATGGACCCGTTTGGAGCCCCGTAGCAGCGATCTGGCCTGGTACTGGTACAACCACAACAATATCTCGGCCCTGGCCACCAAGACCGGCAACGGTCGTGGCTGGAGCGGCCTGAGCAACGGCTGGCTCAACCCGCGCATAGTGTTGCCCGAAGAGGTTGGCAATGAGCCTGCCGTGCGTTTCCGTCTCCTATTTGCCGCCCAGGAGGTAGCCCTCGACTTTGAAGGTGTGGCTTTCGATTTGGTGAGCGTTTACGGCGCACAGCAGGATGTGGGTGTAACCGCCTTTATGCAGCCCGAAACAAGCTGCAGCCTCAGCGAAGAGCAGCCCATCACTGTGGCAGTGAGCAACCTTGGCATCAACACCATCAGCGCTGGCACCATCATTCCCGTGGGGCTCGACTACCACAACGAAAACATCAGCCTGCTGGAAGAGCTGGTGCTGCAGGAAACCCTGGAGCCCGGCCAGCATGCCCTCTACACCTTCTCCGAAACCTTTAACATGTCGGCGGTAGGGAGCTACGACCTCACCGCATATACCTTACTTGATGGAGACGACGACTTTTTCAGCCCCGGCATTTTCAACGACACCCTTTCGGTAAACGTCCAGGTATTCGGCGTGCCGGTGGTTGATCTTGGTGAAGACATTTATACTACCCAACCCCAGACCATAGTGCTCGATGCAGGCCCGGGTCATGCCTCTTATCTTTGGCATAATGGCTCAACCAGCCAGACCTTCCAGGTAACCAGCCCCAACACCCAGACATACTGGGTTACCGTGGGCGATGCCAACAATTGTCAGGCCACCGACAGCGTAAGAGTAATAACCTACGACCTGGCCCTGACGGCCATAGTGGCACCCCTCAACGGCTGCCAGGCAGCTGAAGGCGAACAGGTAAAGGTGGAGATTACCAACGAGGGTCCCGATGCCTTTGAAACAGGCTTTGAGATTCCTTTGCGCCTGTATTTCCAGAACCAATGGCTGGAGGACAAGACCCTGCTGCTGAACCAGAACCTGAACCCCGGTCAGAGCACCGTGGCCACCTTCCAGAGCATTGTCAACCTTTCGGGCGACGGCAACTACCAGGTAGATGTGGCACATTTGGTAAAAGATGCCAATCCTGCCAACGACAGCATTCACGCCATGATCAGTTCCCTGGGTTACCCTGAGGTAAGCCTGGGCGACAGCATTTATACCACCCAGCCCGACACCGTGCTGCTCGATCCCGGCCCGGGCTATGCCTCCTACCTGTGGCAGGATGGCTCCACCAATCAAACGTTCCAGGTTACCAGCCCCAATACCCAGACCTACTGGGTGGTGGTGGCCGACAACCAGGCATGTTCGGCTACGGCCGAAGTAGTGGTGGCAACCTTCGATGCCGGCATTACAGGCATAGTGTCGCCCGGCGATGCCTGCGCCCTCGATGAGAATGAACCCGTAACCCTTGCGCTGCATAACTTCGGGGTAGATCCTTTCGAAGCAGGAAAGACTTTTGGCTTCAAACTATTCCTTGATGGACAACAGGAGACTGAGGAAACCTTTACACTGAACGCTGTCTGGGCAGCAGGGCAAACTTTGAACCACACCCTGCAGCATACGCTGAGCGTTCCCGATCAGGGCACCTACAGCCTCAGGGCTGAAATTACCACCCGCGATGCCAATCCCGGCAACGATATTTTCGAAACTGAGATAACCATTTACGGCTTTCCTTTGCTGGATATTCCCGAAAGCGTGGTTACCAATGAGCCGGACACCGTGGTGCTTGACGCAGGTTCCGGACACCACAGCTATCTGTGGAATACCGGACAAACCAGCCAGACCCTGGCCATTACCACCTGGGGCACCTATTCGGTAGCGGTTACCAACAGTTTTGGCTGCGAAACCACCGGCAGCATAGTGGTTGCACCCGAGTTTATGGACCTTGGCATGCACGCCCTGGTGGCTCCCGGCGATGGGTGCCAGAACGAGTTTATCGATGCCCCGGTAGTGGTAAGTGTGATCAACGCCGGCAACGTGGCCATACCACAGGGCGAAACCTTTACCATCCACTACAATGCAGACAATAGCCAGCAGTCGGCCGAGCAGGTTATCACCACCCAGGTGCTTCAGCCCGGTCAGACCCACGAGTTTACCTTTGCTCAAACACTGACACTTTCGAAGAGCAGTCAGGTGCAGTTTAACCTCTGGCTCGACCATGCTGGCGACGAAAACACTTCGAACAATGCCCTGGAAGTGATGGTGGAAGTACATCCGCTGCCGCAACCCAACCTGGGCGACACCATTTTCAATGCCAGCCCGGTGGGGCTGGAGCTACAGCTCAGCGAAACCTACGAAACCTATCTCTGGAACGACGGTTCTGCCGGGGCCACGTTGACAATAAGCTCACCCTATTCGCAATGGTACCATGTAACCGTGACCGACGGCAATGGCTGCGCCAATACCGACTCGGTAATGGTGGTGGCCTGGGACCTTGAAGTGTACGATTTGCTGTCGCCCCTCAGCAACTGTACCCTCAGTGTCAGCGAACAGGTTGTATTTGTATTGCGCAACAACGGCCCCGACACGTTCCAGTCGGGCAGGCAGTTCCGTATTGGCTACCGTGTGGATGGCGGACAAACCACTTTCCAGCAGTTTACGCTCACCTCGAGCCTGACGCCCGGACAGTTCCGCACCTTCGCCTTCTCGCAGGGCGCTGACCTTCAGGGCACCGGCAGCTTCGATGTGGAAGTGTTTATCGACGAGCCCGATGTGGATCTTGTCAACAACAGTTTTGTCGGCCTGGTAGAGGCACCGGGACTTCCCTTTGTGGAGCTTGGGGGCGACATTTACACCCTGAACCCCGACACGGTGGTACTCGATGCAGGGCCTGGCTTTGCCCACTACCTGTGGCAGGATGGAAACACCAACCAGATTTACAACGTATACGAATATGGCTGGCATTATGTAATGGTGACCGACAACTTCGGCTGCCTTAACGGCGACACCTTGTATATAGGCCAGAGCACTGGCGTGCCCTTTGGCGGCATTCCCGGAACGGAAGTCAGCGTTTATCCCAACCCGGCCCGTGAAGAGGTGACCATACGCATTAAGCAGGACGGGCAGCAAGCCTTGCGCCTGGAGTTGCTGAACCAGACCGGCAGCATGGTGCTGGCCAGGGAGCTTGAAATGGCAGGCATTCTGGAAGAGCAGATCAGCGTGGGCAGCTTGCGCCCGGGAGTGTATTACATAAGACTTAGCGGCAGCCAGGGAGTTATAACCCGCAAACTGGTTGTTACCAGCCGCCGCTAATAGATAATGGGAAAAACCGGAGGAAAACTATGCAATTATTCAAAATATTCAAAATAACAAGCCGCCCCCTCCCCGTTAAGGTCAGGAAGGCCACCCTTTTGATGGCTTTCCTGGCCGGGTGGCTTGCCTTTCCGCTGCAGGCCGTGGCGCAGCCCTGCACCAGCTTTAACGCCGACCTGACCGCCAGCCCCACGGCTACCTTTACCAACGCTGATTTTTTCACTCCTGCAGGTCAGTGCTGCGGAGCTTCTGCCAGCAGTCAGTGCTTCAGCTATGTGGTGACCCTGCACCCTTCGGCCAATGCCGTGGTGATTAACCTTTCCCGCCAGGGCGGCTCCTGGGGACAGGTACAATATTATGTGGATTGCATGAATTACGGCCCGGTATATGAAAACGAGCCACTGACTATTTGCCTCGATGGCCCCGGCCCCCATACCATAACCTTTTGCCGCACGGCCACCAATACAGCCACTTTTAGAGGAACGCTTACCGCACAAAGCTATACCCCCAACGTTACCCTTGAGCCTTTTGGCAATGCCTGCACGGCCGATGACAGAATTCTGCTAACGGGCGGCTACCCTTCGGGCGGCTCCTACTATATCGACGGGGCGCAGTCGTTCTGGCTGGAGCCCGCAGTGGACGGAGTAGGCAGCTACGAAGTAACTTACGTATACGGCGGTCCGGGTGCCACCTGCGCAGCATCGGCCACCCAGACCATAACGGTGAACCAGACCCCTACTGTTTCTGTTGAAGACATGACCTTTTGCAATGGCTCGGGCCTGATGCTACTGGATAGTGGCACCCCTGATGGTGGAGAGTTTCTGGGAACCTATATCAGCGCCAATCTTTTCGACACCGACCTGAGCGGCCCCGGCAGCTTCCCATTTACCTACCGCTTCACCACGCCCGAGGGCTGCCCTGCCGAAGACCAGGGGCAGGTATTTGTGGATCCTATTCCGCCGGTCAATGCCGGAAATGATACTGTTATTACTATTAATACAACCGCAACCCTCAGCGCGGTGAATGCCAACACATTTTTATTTGACTACAACTGGACGCCTGTGGCACAGGTGGTAAACCCAAATGCCGCGATTACAAACACCATTCCGCTGACACAATCACAACTCTTTACCCTTACGGCTACCAATCCCAACAGTGGCTGTTCGAGCTCCGACCAGAAAGCGGTGTATGTGAGTGGTGGCTTTTTTGAAGTGGTTTTGATACAGGCCAGCGCTGCCAATATCTGTCAGCAGGATTCTGTATTTCTATTTGTACTGCCCACCGGTGGTTCGGGCCAATACCTTTATACATGGTACGATTACAACACCCTTCCCGGCACTTTACTGTCGAACGAGGCCGGGTTCTGGCATTCGCCCGATATTACCACCAATTACCGGGTCGAAATACGCGACCAGAGCAACCCCGGCGGAAGGCCGCTGGTAAGGTATGTAAATGTGGATGTGGCGCCAATGCCCCTGGTAACCCTCGAACCTTTCACACCGGTATGCGGAAATGAAACCTTTTACGAACTGACGGGTGCCTCGCCGGCAGGTGGTTACTTCTCACTGCCCACCCTGAACGAACACAACATTACCAGCGTAAACCCACAAGAGCTGAGTGCAGGCTTCCACACTATAAGCTATACGATAATTGAAGGAAACTGCCGCACTACACAATCGCAGTACCTGCAAGTGTTTCCCAGGCCCGAGGCCAAGTTTTATGCCCAGCAGGATTTTTGCGAGATGCAGGAAATTACTCTGCTAAACCTCTCGAAAAATACCAACAATTTTGTGTGGCAAATCGGCACGGAGGCTACCCTTAACAATCCGCCTGAGCCCATCCACTATTCTTTCGACATTCCGGAGGTGACGCGCTATGTGCCGGTAACACTCACTGCCAGCCAGGTGCACACCTACACCATGGGAGGCGCCACCCTGGAAATGACCTGCACCTC
>Ga0114946_10000528_pt1 | contig 25691 bp, 19 predicted proteins | sample WalLakDeSediment_FD_88676 | JGI IMG/M metagenome (GOLD analysis project Ga0114946, IMG submission 88676) | Lake sediment microbial communities from Walker lake, Nevada to study Microbial Dark Matter (Phase II) - Walker Lake 11/02/13 Deep Sediment | ecosystem: Environmental > Aquatic >... | reverse complement strand
TCGTCGAGGGCTAGGAGCCGAAACGCAGTTGTACCGGGCGTACTACAAGTTTCGGCGACACCGCCCTCGGCGAAAAGGCCAAGCGAGGCGGCGCGAGGACTTTCACCACGGGCTGCTAGCAGCCCGGTCCAGGGCCCGTGCTATCCTCGCAGCTCCGCGAGCGCGCTCCATGGACGTCAACGCCGCCATCATCGACCAGCGAGCCAGCGCCCTCACCGAGCAAATTCGGGAGCGAGCGCGTGAAGAGCTGGGGATCGCGGGTGACGACGCAAAGCTAAAATCGCTGGCGTTCGTGTTTTTGTGCGTCCGCACGCTGCTCGACCTCGACGACGACGACACCTTCGACTGCCTCGTGGAAGGCGGCCAGGACTTCGGTGTCGACGCCATTCACATCACCGACGAACGCGACGGCGAGTTCGCTGCCACCGTCGTTCAGGGCAAGTACGCGAAGAAGCTCGACGGCCGCTCGGGCTTCCCCGCGACCGGGCTCGAGAAGCTCGTCCAAGCTGTCCGGCACCTGTTCAACCCGAGCTCGACGCTCGATGCCATCAACGACCGCCTGCGCGCCCGACTCGAGCAAGTACGCAGCATGATCCGCGAGGGCTTGATACCCCAGGTCCGAATCATCGCCTGCAACAACGGCAAGGTTTGGGAGTCGAATGGGGTCGAAGTCATCACGCTCGCTGACTTCGGCGATCAGGTCACGTGGGAGCACATTAATCACGACGACCTAGTCAAGATCCTTCAATCAACCAAACCGGTCAATGACCGGCTCCAGCTGACCGGCAAGGCGCTGGTTGAAGACATGAATTTCAGCCGCGTGCTCGTCGGCCGAGTGTCCGTCGAGCAGGTCCACGACCTCGTCGAGCGCAACGGCGAGCGCTTACTCGAGCGTAACATTCGCCGCCACCTCGGTGTGCGCGGCAACCGCGTGAATGAGGACATCCACGCCACCCTCGACAGCGACGAGCGCTCCAACTTTTATTTCTACAACAACGGCATCACCCTGACCTGCGATAAATTCTCGTACAATGCCCTGCAAACCGGCGACTACCAGGTCCAGGTCGAAAATCTACAGGTCATCAACGGCGGGCAGACCTGCATGACGATCTACAGGACCCTGAGCCAGCGCCCCTTGGTCGCCCGCCCGCCGGCGTCGGTCTTGGTCCGGCTGTATCAGCTGCCCAGCGACAACGAAGATCTGGTCCAACGGATCACCTACGCGACCAACAGTCAAAACCCCGTCGATCTGCGCGACCTTCGGGCCAACGACGAGCGCCAACAGCGGCTCGAGTTGGACATCAATCAGCTCGGCTACAACTATCGACGAAAGCGCACGGACTCGACCCGCGCCACCGACATCACCTCCGGCGCGGCCGCGGAGGCCGTACTGGCCGTGTGGCGCAAGCGCCCACACCAGGCCAAGTTCTTCAGCCGCGAGCACTTTGGCAAGCTCTACGACATCACCTTTACCGACGACCTGACCGGCGCCGAGGTGATCGTCGCCGTGCTGCTCTATCGGATCGCCGAGAACCGGCGCCGGAGGCCGCGGGAGGCCGACCCAAACTATGTGCGCTACGCCTCGGCGTTCATCGCCATGCAGATGGGCCGCCGGCTGGTGGCCGCGCTCGGGCGCCCCGCCAAGATCGGCCACCAAGAGCTCGTGCAGGCGCAGGCGCAGATCGAGGCGCAGGGTGACGCCCTGTTCGAGGCGTCGTTGAACGACATCGACCAGACCCTGCGCGAGCTGTACGGCGATCGAGAGGTCTCCTTGCAGCAGCTCGCCGCGACCTTTCGCCGGGCGGATTTGATCGATCGGCTCGAAGCGATCGACGTCGCTACGCCCGCTGATTAATCGCCGCGTCAAACCCGGTGACTTCGCTCACCGCCTCGCTGTGCTCCACCCCACGCGCCCGAGCCCCGCAAAGCGATACCGTCACGCGCGAGCGAGCGACCCCATGTCCCTGCCCTGGATCCTGTTCATCGTCCTCACCGCCTCGGGCATCCTCATGGCCGCGCTCCAGCTCTTGTACGCGTCGCCGGCCACCGACGCCTACAAGATCTACGCAAACCGCCCCCGCCGGCTGCCGTGGGCCAAGCTCGCCCGCAACGTCGTGCCCAACACGATCCTATCGGGCCTGCTCGCGGTCGGCGTGACCTTGGGGCTGCGCGGCTTGTTGATCCGCGAGGGCGCCGGCGAGGTCGCGCTGCTCGAGGCCGCCTACGAGATCGTCGCGACCTTGCTGCTCTACGACTTCCTCTACTACTTCATGCACCGCTACCTCTTCCACGAGTGGAAGCTGCTGCGCGCCGTCCACGTCGTCCACCACACCAACAAGTACCCGACCGCGTTCGAGAGCCTCTACGTGCACCCGCTCGAGAACGCCATGGGCTTGGGGCTGTTGATGTTCTGCTTGGCCGCGGTCGGGCCGGTGTCGGTCCCGGCGTTCGCGGTGATCTTCTTCCTGTACTCGTTCCTCAACCTGGTGATCCACTCGGGCCTCGACTTCGCCCGGCCAGGCTTGCGCGCCGTCGGGTTCATGGCCCGCAAGCACGCCCGCCACCACTCGAGCATGCGCGCGGGCAACTACGCCTCGATCACGCCCCTGCCCGACTGGCTGTTCGGGACCCACGAATAAGAGCCCGGCGGCTCAGGCCGGCCGGCGCTTGGCGTTCTCGACCGCCTCGGCGACGATCGCCTCGTGCTGGGCAGGGTCAGCCCAGCGCGCTTGGCCGCTGGCCGGCAGCAGATCGATCGGATCGAAGTAGCAGTAAAACGCGTTGGGATCGACGTTGGGGCTGCGGTACACGGACACGCCGGTCTCGCGCTCGTACCAATCGTAGGAGTGCACGTCCCGCTTGCCGCCGCCGCCGGGCGCGTCGGTCACGAAGGTCGGGGTGTTGAACCCAGCGGTCATTCCGCGCACGCTCTTTTCGATGTCGAGCGCGCTTTGCAAGGTCGTGCGCAGGTTCTCGACGCCCTTCACGAGGTCGTGCATGTACACGTAATAGGGGTGGCCGTTGAGGTAGCTCAGGCGCTTGACGAGCAGGCCCATGGTCGCGGCGTCGTCGTTGACGCCGCGCTGCAGCACGCTTTGGTTGCGCACGGTGATGCCGCGCTCGAACAGCTTGTTCATCGCCCGCTCGGTGATCTCGGTGATCTCGTTGGGGTGGTTGAAGTGGGTGTGCAGGCAGACCTCTTTGTGGAGCTTGCGACCCTGCTCGACGATGTCGGTCAAGGTGTCGACCCACGCGTGATCGGTGAGCAGCTTTTGCGGCATCACGGCCGGGCCCTTGGTCGCAAACCGGAACCGGCGGATGTTGGGCAGGGCCAGCAGCCGCTCGCCGACCACGCGGAGCTGATCGGCGCGCAGGTTGTAGGCGTCGCCGCCCGAGAGCACGATGTCCTCGAGCTCCGGGCGCGATTTGATGTACTCGAAGATCGGCTCCCAGCGCTCGAGGGTCGGCTTGAGGCTGACCTTCTCGACCTCGTCGGTGTCGAGGCCGACGGCGTAGCTGCGCGTGCAAAACCGGCAGTAGACCGGGCAGGTGTCGAGCGCCAAGAACAGGGCCTTGTCGGGGTAGCGGTGGGTCAGGCCGCGGACCGGCGAATCGGCCATCTCGTGGAGCGAGTCGAGATCGAGCTTGGGGTGGTCCGGGAGCAGCTCGGAGCCGGTCGGGATGAACTGCCGCCGGATCGGATCATTGTGAGGATCGGACCAGTCGATCAACGCGAGCATATAGGGCGAGACCCGCACGGCCATCGGCGCGTGGTGGAAGCCCTCGCGCACGTCGGTGATGAAGTCCTCGTGGGCGAGCTCTTGGACCGTGGCGAGCAGCTTGGCGACCTTGGTCACCGAGTGCTTCATCTGCCAGCGGTAGTCGAGAAAGGTGGCCTCGTCGACGTCGCGGTAGGCCGGGATCTTGCGCCAAAATTCGCCGCCGACGAGATCGCGGTGGACCAAGGTCGAGGGATCCACGGGCGGCTTGACCCGGTGCTCCGGCTCGGTCGCGCGTGAACGCACGGCGCTCGACTCGACCACCGGCAAGCTCGATTTTCCCGGGGCGGCGGTGGCGGCGGTGGTCTCGGGCACGTGCGGAGCAGTCATGGGTTCTTCCTTAGTCAGTGTCGCGCCCAAGTACCAGGCTAACCCCGGGTTTGCGGCAAGATCGGAGCAATGATCGGTAATCGTCGGGCGACCGCGGAGCTCGCAAGCGTCCAAGCCAAGCGCCGAGCATTGCATAGTATCCTCCGCCATCGCCCAACCCCGCCAAGACCCGCCACCGCCGCAAGCCCTGCCGCAGTGGCCCACGCCCTCGCACCTGACCGTGTCCGATCCACAGCGCGCGCGTGAGGCGATCGAGCGCCTGATCGCGCGACGACCTGCTGCGCTTGGCGTGAGCTTCGAGCTGCGCGGGCCCACCGGCCTGCGCCTGCGCAGCGGCGACGATGCTCGGGGCACCACCCTCGAGGCCGTCGCGATCGCGGCGCCGAGCCCAGACGCGGCTGCGCCCGATGACGAGCCCACGGTGATCTTGCTCGAGCGCGCGCTGTTCAACGGGGCCGCCCAGGTCGAGCTCGCTAGCTCGCTGGCGCGGCTGTGGGCCGGCGAGCACCCGCCTTACCTCGTCCTCGACGACGGCCACCGGGCGCTGACCGTGCTCGACGCCCGCGGGATCGCCAGCCCGATCCGGTTCGGCTGCGCGACGGTGGCCGTGACCTTGCTCGCCGAGGGGGCCGATCGTCGCCGCGACCACCGGCCGCTCGAGCGCTCGATCCGTGAGCTGCTAGACCACGAGCTGCCCGAGCCGATGTTCAACTCGAACACGCAGCGGCTGGTGTGTGAGGCCGACGCCCTGCTCGCGCTCCTGCGCAAGGTCACGCCGATCCTGCGCGAGCGTCGGTTGGCCCAGGTGTTCTCGTTCGAGTGTGAGCTGCTGCCCGCGGTCGTGGCGATGGAGTCGGCCGGTGTCGCCGTGGATCCGGCCGCGTTCGAGCGCATCGCCTCGAGCTGGGTCCGCGAGCGCGGCGAGATCGAGGCCCAGCCCGAGCCCGAACGCGACCGTGATCGCGTCGCCCGGCTCGACAAGCTGATCTCGACCTACCGCTGGTGGGCGCGGGACTTCGTCGACACCGACCACCGGATCCGCGCCCGCTTGCACCCGCTCGCCGCCGACTCGGGCCGGTTCGCCTGCACCGAGCCCAACTTGCAGCAAGTCCCCGCCGAGCACACGGCCCCGGGCCTGCGCGCCTGCTTCATCGCCGCCCCCGGGACCCGGCTGATCATCGCCGACTACGCGCAGATCGAGCTGCGCGTAGCCGCCCACCTCGCCCCCTGCGAGGCCCTGCGCGCGGTGTTTCGTGCGGGCCGGGATCCCCACCGCGCGACCGCGGCCAACCTCGCCGGCAAGCCCGAGCACGCGATTGACAAGCACGAGCGCAAGCTCGCCAAGGCCGTCAACTTTGGGTTTTTGTTTGGCATGGGCGCGCGCCGGTTCCAATCGTACGCCCTCGACTCCTACGGCCTCGAGCTCGACGAGCGGCAAGCCGCGGCCGCGCGCGAGGCCTTCTTTCGCACCTTCCCAGGGATCGCCGCCTGGCACCGGCGAATCTCGGGCTTGTCGCGCCGCGCCGAGCAAGCGCCGATCACCGTGACCACCGCGATGGGCCGGCGCCGGACCTTCCCCGTTGGTCGGTTCTCGTACAACTCCGCCCTCAACATCCCCGTGCAAGGCACGGCCGCCGAGGGCTTCAAGCTCGCGATGCTGCGCCTGCGCCCGGCGCTCGCGGCGATCGGCGGCCGCGGGGTGCTCGTGGTCCACGACGAATACCTCGCCGAGGTCCCCGCCGAGCGGGCCGAGCAAGGCCGCGAAATCGTCGAATCTGTGATGGTCGCGGCGATGCGTGAGATCGTCGATTCGGTCCCGATCGTGGTCGAAGCCGAGATCGCCGATCATTGGAAGTGAGCCGTCGCGGACGCGTCGCCGCTCTGTTAGGCTGGGCGGCGACGCGCTCATGAAGCCGCTCTCCCACGTCTCCGTTCGCCTGGCCACGGCCTGCACCGCTTGCGCAAAGGCCATCCCGGTCAACGGCGTGCACGAGTCCGTGACCTGCGATAGCTGCCTTGCGACGATGACGATCTCGCTCCTCCACGAGCAGCTCGTGTCCAACGCAGAGGGATACCGCTGGCGCAACGGGCCGTTCGACACGGCCCAGCACATCTTCGAGGACGCGCAGGTCGAGTGCCCAGCGTGCGGAGCGATCGTCGACCCGCCGGGCCCCGAGCAATTCGGCGCGGCGACCGTGTGGCCATGCACCGCATGTCGCCACCCGATCCCCAGCTATCCGGTCCCCGGCTGGCTACGCGAGCAGCTGCCGCAGGCGGTTCACGTCGTCGGCGGAGATCCGCCCGCCGAGCTCCGCGAGGGCCTCGCTCTCGCGGTGGAACAAGCGAGCGTCGAGCCAGTGCTCATGGCCTGTCCGGGTTGCGGCGCCAGCCTCTCCCTCGGACCCGGCGCTGAGCGCACTACCTCCTGCAAATACTGCCAAGCGCAGGTGTTCATCCCCGACGCGCTCTGGCAACGCCTGCACCCTACGCGAACCATGCGTCGCTGGACGCTGTTTTATCGCGGCGACAAGCTCGAGACTGCCAAGGCCCAGGCCGAGCGCCAGGCCGAGGAGGCCGCCGAACAGGCCGAGCGAAAGCGCGAGAGCGAGGCCCGAGCGCAACAGGCCGCGAACGAGCACGCCGAGGCCCTTTACCTCGCCCAAGCCAAAGCGCGGAGCACCAGGATTTGGATGATCGTCGCGGGTGTGCTGCTCGTCGGCCTCGCGCTCGGCGTCGCCGCTGTGCGTCTGGGTATGCTGAGCCTATGATATGAGCTCGGTGCCGTGCCGATCATTGGAAGTGAGCCCTATACGATCATGCTGGGGCCGGCCGATCCATTCGCGCTCAATCGTCCAGGCCGCCCGCGCTGAGTTGTGTTGCGCGCACGCGAGGTCCATACTCGGGCCATGCCCCGTTGGTCGACGCTCGTAGTTACGGTGCACCTGCTGCTCCTCAGCTTGACCCTCGGCGGCTGTCAGCAAGCCCAGGAGCTGGTCTCGTCGGTCCGGGGCTCGGGGGCCACCGCGGACGAGGCCGAGCCCGAGGCCGAACTCGATGACACCGAGGCCAAGCTTCGGCTCGAGCGTCAGCAGGCCGAGCTCGCCCGGCTCGAGGCCGAGCGCCGTGAGCGTGAGCGGGTCGCGGCCGAGGATCGCCGGCGCGAGCTCGAGCAGGCCGACGCGCTCGTCGAGCGCTGGGCCGAGCGACTCGCGGCGGCGAAGACCCAAACAAGCGCCTTCATCCCGCACCAGGGCCTGACCGAAGACGACCCCTGGGGCGGGCGGATCCAAATCGAGTACAGCGTGGGGCCCGATCCGGACAGCCAAACCCTCGAGGTCCGCTCGGCCGGCCCCAACGGTCAATTCAACGACGAGGACGACCTCGTCCGCACCCGGACCACGACCATCGAGCGGAGCTGGTGGGCGCGCAACAAGTGGATCGCGTTTGGGGTGTTCATGTGGATCGGGATCGGCTCCGTCAGCGCTGGCGGGCTCCGGCGCAGGCGCATCCGCCAGCAGCCCGACAAGGACTCGAGCCTCGACGCCGCCGATGTCCTGCTGTCGATCGTGCACATCGTGTTTGCGCCGCTCGCCCTGTTCTTTTGGGTGGTCGTCGGGGTCCTCGGGATTTTTGAGGAGCTGTAGCGCCTATTGATCGTTTCGATTGATGCCGCCCGTCCACGCGCCGCCGAGCACGTCGACGATCCGCACCGCGATGACGCCCCGCTCGCGCGGCAGCGCGTAGACGCCAGCGACCAGCTCGCCGCGCCCGGGCGTATCGCTGATCGACGGGCGCAAGACTGACCCATCGTAGTCGACGTCGATGAAGATCGAGTCGACGACCGCCCGCCAGTCGGCGAGCGCCGGAGCGCCGGACTCGAGCCCGAGCGCGCGCACCACCGCCGGCGAGTCAAACCCGCGGATCTGCAAGCGGCCATCGTCGACCTCGAGCTGGGCCTGCGCGTCAGTGGCCGGCTCGGGCTCGCTAAGGCCCAATACATCGAGCCCAGCCGGCGCGCGCGGGCGCGTATCGACCCCGTCATCGAGCCCATTTTTGATCGCGAGCGCCCGACCGCCCGCGGCGATCGCCTCGCGGACCCGCAGCAGCCTGCGCAGGGCCGTATGCACGGCCCCGCCGTGGCGATCGACGCCAATGAAGGTTCGCCCGAGCTTGAGCGCGACGGCGCCGGTCGTGCCCGAACCCATGAATGGGTCGAGCACGAGATCGCCGGGCTGGCTCGCGGCCGCGAGGATCCGCTCGACCAGGGCCTCGGGCTTTTGCGTGGGGTAGCCGACGGCCTCGCTGCGATCGGCTGGTTGCAGCATCGACAGGCGCCAGACGTCGTCGATGGTCTTGTGCGTGGAGGTCAGGTAGCTGACCTTGCCGTCGGGGCCCTTGGCGTTGACGATCGCGCCCTTGGCCTTGCTCCACACCCGCTCGAGCTGCCGGACCGGGGCCGGGCGACGCTCGCGGATCCGGTTGAACACGAAGCGCGGCGACTTCGCGTAGACCAACAGGACATCATGATTGGACGCGAACCGGCCGACGTTGCCTTGGAGCTTGTTATAATAATGCCAGATTATCTCGTTTTGAAACATCTCGGCCCCGAACACCTCGTCGAGGATGCAGCGGAGCCGGTGGCTTTGGTGCCAATCGCAGTGAAGCACCAGCGCGCCCCGCTCATCGAGCAGGTCACGGCAGACGATCAGCCGCTCATAGATAAACTGGAGATACTCGTCGCCGGTCCAATTGTCCGTATATTGGGGCTGGCTAAACCGCGGGCCCGAGGCCCCGGCGCCGCGCAGGCGGATCGTGCGGGTATAAGCGGCCTGCGAGCAAAACGGCGGATCGAGGTAGATCAGGTTGACTCGGCCGCGAGCGCGAGACGAGAGCGCGGCGAGGACCGCGAGGTTGTCCCCGCGGTGCAGCTCGTCGCGCGGGGCCTCGCCGACCACCGCACCAAAGCGCTGCTCGAGCCGGGCCGGGCGCTCGGGCAGCGGCGCGGGTGAGCGCTTGCCGGCCCAGCGCAGCTCGAACTGATCGGCGGCCACGGGCGCGCTACTGCGGGTTGATCGCTTCGAGGGCGAGGCCGCCGGGGTAGGCGTAGCTGGCCGCGGACGACTGGCCGCTGACGGTCACGCCAAAGCCCTGGGCGGCGCTCGCGGTGTTGGTCCCCGGCGCGCACACACCCTCGCCGGGGTTCATGTCGATGGTCGCCCAATCCCAGCCGCTGTTGCCGATCGGCGTCCAGCGGTTCTCGGGCACGACCCCGACGCATTCGACGTCGACCGCGGCGCCGCTTGGACGCACGAGCTTGGCGAAGTCCTGGTCGTAGGAGGTGTCGACGAGGAACACGTAGTCCTGGCGGAATTGCTCGACCGGGACCATCAGCACCATATAGGGGTCGCCGGGGCAGCCGGGCGCGTTGGCGGCCTGGCAGCCGTGCATGTAGCCGGCGACGAGGATCGGGTCATTGGCCGAGATGTAGAAATCCTCGAACTCGTCGAACTCGACCATCTGGCCGGCGTTGAGCACGGTCTGCGCGCCGATCGTGACCGGCGGATCGAAGTTGATCGTGGTGTTGTCCTTGGCCGCGAGGATCCGCCAGCGCATGCTCTCGCCGCCGCGCTCGGGGTTGCGGGAGGCGACATAGTTCGTGCCCCAGGTCTCGAGCGGGAACAGCTGCTCCTCGACGTGATCGCAGGCCCCCACCGAGGTGGTCGGGACGTTGGCGCAGCTGTGGCCGCCGAACACGGCGACGGGCTTGTCGCTGTCGATCATCGACCCAGTCAGGGCGTTGTTCCCGCTGCCGATCTGGATGTAGTCGTACTTGTTGAGCATCACGGCGGTCGGGACCCCAGCGGTCATCGCCGGCAGCCCGTTTTGCCCGACCGGGGTGTTGACCGAGGGCGTGATCGTGACGGTCGTCGCGTCTTGCGTAGCGACGACGTTCATGGCAGAGCCGCTGCCGTGCCCGCGGTTCCAGGCCAAGTGGAGGTAGTTGAGCCCGAGCGTGTGGGTCGGGAGCAGCAGCGAGGCGTCGGTGGTGTGCCCGACCGCGCCGCCGATCGGGTTGAACTGGGTGGCGAGCACGGGCTGCGAGGTCTGGACCCGAAACGCCCGGCCGGCGCCGATCCCCGTGCCGATGAAGCCCGCGTCCTGGCCGTTATAGAAGCTGGTCAGGCCCGCGTGCGCGCCCGAGAGGTTGAAGATCTTGGCCTCGCGCGGCGCGACCGAGTCCTCGAACAGCATCTGCTCGGCGCCGCCGTTGGCGTCCCAAAAGCTGACCGTGGCCGGTTCGGTGAAGCTCGGGTTGGAGAGCACGACCGCGTAGGTAAAGGTGTTGCGCGGCGGCAGGTTCTCCATGTCGACGGCCCAAAACTCGCAGCCGACGTTGGATAGGGTCGCCGTCGCAAGCTCGCAGGCGCTGACGCACTGACCAGCGAGGCACATGTCGCCGGCTCCGCAGTCCTGCGGTGGGTCCCATGCGGTGCCGTCGTCGTTGCACAGGTGGTAGCTCTCGTTGGTGTTGCACGCGAGCTGGCCGGGGGCGCAGACCAGGTTCACGCACTCCCCCGAGAGGCAGACGCCGGGCTGGCAGGGCTGCGCGGCGAAGCCCGAGCAATCGTCGTTGCAGGTCTCGATGCTGGTGTCGTCGGCGCAACCGCTGAGCTCGCCGGGTTCGCACACGCAGCTGACGCAGCTGTCGGTGAGCTGATCGCAGAAGCTGCCGGCCGGGCACGGTACGTCCGTCCAGACCCCCGCTTGGCACACCTGGTGGCCGTCGGTCTTGCACAGCTCCTGCCCGTCCTCGCACTCGCCGGGGCCGCCGTCGCCGTCGCCCGTGTCGCCGTCGCCGTCGCCGTCGCCCGCCGTGTCGCCGTCGCCGTCGCCGGTGTGCCCGCCAGTCTCGGCGTCCCCGGTCCCGCCCGCCGTCAGCGTTGCGGAGCCAGACCCCTCGGCGCGCGAGTCATCCCCGCCGCACGCGCTCGCGGCCAGAGGCACGCAGACCAACACGAGAACCGAATTGAGACAATGACGCTGCATGCGGGCGAGCATCGCACGGCCGGCCACTGTCACGTTCGTGGGCCTCATCACGGATCGCAGGGCGGCGCCCTAAGCGCGAACCCCCTCGTGCAGGGTCCGCCCGGGGTACTTGGACGGCCAAGGATCGCCCCGCGATATTTTCTGATCGGCCTAGAACACCAGTAGACCCCCACTAGCACAGCGTTTAGCCGATCCCGCCGCGGAGTCACACCCGCCCCCAGTAGACACCCGCCCCGGTTTCGGGGTAGATGGCTCCCTTCGTAGGGTTCCTCCTACCGCTCTTCGCGGCCCGGGCCCTGCGAGACACTTTTCAGGAAAGCACAAAATGGCAGAAGGTACGATCAAGCGTCTCACGGACAAGGGCTTCGGATTCATCGACACCGGCACGGGCAAAGACATGTTCTTCCACATGTCCAACGTCGAAGGCGTCCGCTTCGACGAGCTCCGTGAAGGTCAAAAGGTTTCTTTCGATGCGGGTGAAGGCCCCAAGGGTCCCCGCGCCGAAAACGTTCGCCCTATCTGAGGGACTGACGTGCGTTAAACAGTGAGCGCAACGTGCGCTCATACGCAAAGTGAAGGGCCGACTCGTCGGTCCTTCGCTTTTGGTTCACCCTCGACGATCCTGCCCGGCGTGGCCGACCCAAACCCCACCGAGCAGGTGCTCTACGCGGCGCGCTCAGACTTCCAGGACATCGTGCTGTCGCAGGAGCCCGACGGTCACATCAACTTGACCCTCGACGGCGTCTGGCAGTTCCGCTCGCAGGACGAGCACGTGTTTCACGAGGTCCTCGCCGACACCCCGATGATGCTGGCGAAGACGCCGGCGCGGGCGCTGATCCTCGGCGGCGGCGACGGCCTGGCCCTGCGCAACGTGCTTCGTTACCCGCAGCTCGAGCGCGTCACCTTGTGCGAGCTCGATCCCTTGGTGCTCGAGATGACGCGGACGATCCCCGCGATGGTCGAGCTGAGCGCCAACAGCCTCGCCGACCCCCGGGTCGAGCTCGTCACCGGCGACGCCCTAGCCTTCATCGAGACCAAGCGCGCGCCCTACGACGTGGTCATCTGCGACTTCCCGGCCGAGACCCACGCCGAGCTCTCGCGCCTGTTCGCGCCCGCGTTCTTCGAGCAGCTGCTCGCCGTCACCCACCAACACAGCGTGCTCGCCGTGCAGATCAGCCAAGAGCCCCTGGGTTTTTGGCGGGTCTGCGACGCGATCGAGCGCGCGTTCCCGTGGGTCTACCCGATGCTGGCCAACCTGAACTTGGCCAGCGACGAGGACGACTGGGCGGACTTTGTGATCGCCGCGCACGCGCCCAAGGTCGCGCTGCGCGAGCCGGCCGCGGGCGCAGGGTTTTTGACCCGCGAGCGGGTTGAGCGGTTGCACATCGAGAACCGCGGCGGCGCTCAGTTTCAGACCGCTGAGTACGGGGTCTTGGAGTTTTAGTGGCCGAGGCGCCGCCCGGGAACGGCCCTCGCGTACTATTTACGTCTATTCATTCAACGCGCGGGCCAGCTTCGGTTGGCCAGGGCATTCCCGAGACGCTACTTCATCGCCGCGACGATCAGCCGGACCAGCAGATCGTTGAGCAGCTCGACTTGGTACTCGCCGACCGTCGGCTCGAGGTGCGGCTCCCCGATCCCGCTGTGGTCGGTCAAGAAGGTGTAGGTGGCCCCGGTTGCGATGTCGATGTTGCGCAGCAAAAACTCGGTGCCCTTGTCGGTCCCGCTGGCGGCGAGCGGGGTGATGCGGATGCCCTGCTCGGCGGCGGACACCACCGCGTTGGCCATTCGGGCGCGATCCTCCGCGCGATCGTGGGGCGGGGCGTCGAGGACCAAGAACATCAGCCGCGCGCGAGCCTGGGCGCTCCAGCTGTGGTTGTCGACGGCGTCGGCGAGGGCCTCGTCGACGGCCTCGGGCCAGTCGCCGCCACCGTCGGCGCTTTGGCCCGCGAGCTGAGCGAGCGCGGTCGCGATGTCGGTGGTGAAGGGGAAGCTGCGGACCACGTACTCGTCGCCGTGGTCGCGGTAGAAATTGACGCTGATGCGGAGGCTGAAGTCGCCGGCGACCTGGCTCTGGACCCGCTGAATCACGTCGCCGAGCTCGCTCTTTAGGTACTCGAGCTCGTCGGACATCGAGCCGGTGGTGTCGATCACGAACATTAGATCGATGTCGGCGGCGGGCGAGGCCGACGGGAGCTCGAGGACCACGGGGTCGAGGCTGTCAGGCAGCTCGTCGAGGGCGATCGACTGAGCGCCGAATTCGATCGCCAGCGGCCAGCTCGGCTCGCCGCCCAGCAGCGCCGGCCAGAGCTCGGCGTGGCCGTTGTTGTCGGTCCGCGCTCGCCAGAGGACCTGCTGCTCGGCGTCGCGCAGCACGATCGGGACGTCGACCGCCGGGTTGTCGCCGACTAGGGCGACGACCGGGACCCGAGCGCGGGTGTCAAAGCCCCAATGGTCAAAGTGGTGAGACCACAGCGACGCAGGGCCGCCAAGCTCGAGCCAAAAGTCCCAGTGGTCGAGGTCCCGCCACTCGCCCGCGGTCAGCTGACCGGGCACGGGCTCGCCGCCGCCGCCGTCGCCGTCGCCGTCGCCGTCACCGCCCGGACCGCCTCCGTCATCGCCGCCCCCCTCGCCCCCGGTCGAGAAGCCATCGCCGCCCTCGTCGTAGTCACCGTCGCCGACTTCACCGTTGGCGGAGCTGTCGCCGAAGGCGGCGTCATCACTGCAACCGGACAGCGCTGGCAGCGAGAGACCGAGGACCAGGGGGAGGATCGTGAGGGGGAAGCGCAAGTTCATGCCCAGGGTGTATCCCGAGGCACGAGATCCGATCACCCCTCGCCCAACTACGAATCCAAGCCCAGGCCCGGATGCCAGCAGGCCCTACCGGGCCGCCGCTGCGCCAGCCGGGCGAGGCGAACCAACGCCCCGAGCCCAACCTCGACGCAGCGCTGCTCGGCGAGGGGCTTGTCGGCCTCGCCGATGAAGGTGTCGTGCACGCGGTTGGCATAGGTCGCGCACACGGCCCCGGCTCGAAACCCGCGCAAGGTCGCCAGAGTCAAGAGCGCGGAGGTCTCCATCTCGAGGTTGCTGACGCCTTGGCGCGCGAGGGTGGCCTCGATGTCGGGGTCGCGCGGCGGGAACCCGGGGATCTCACGACCTTGGGCGCCGTAAAAGCCGGAGGCGGTCGCGGTCACGCCGAGGTGATGGGCGGCGTCGAGATCCTCGGCGGCCCACAGCAGGGCGATGATCGCTTCGGGGTGAGCGGCGGCCGGGAAGCCGGGGCCGACGAAGGCCAAGCTGGTCTCTTCGAGGCGGTAGCCGGCTTGGGTGATGACGAGCTCACCTAGGCCGATCTCGGGGCGCAGGGCGCCGCAGCTGCCGGCCCGGATGATCGCGATTTGGGTGGGGTCGGCGAAGCACTGGCACAGCTCGATGATCGCGATCTCGGTGTTGGCCGCGCCCATGCCCGTGCCCATCACGCTCATCGCTTGGCCCTGGTACACGCCGGTGTAGGTCACGAACTCGCGCTCGGACACGGGCTCGCCGAAGGAGTCGAAGTGGGCTTCGACGACGCGCCGGGCCCGGGACGGATCGCCGACCAAGAGGATCGAAGGGGCGACCTCGCCGGGGCGCAGACCGATGTGATACTGGCGACTGTCGCTGCCGCGCGGGTCGTTGGCCGTGGCCGAGTTCATCGCGGGGACTGTATCAGGGATCCCCTGCTCACACGTCCATGAAGAACCGGTGCTCGTGAGCGGGTTGGTCGTCGCCAGCCCGGTCCCCGCGTTCGGCGTTGCGAAGCAGCCGGAGGATCTGCGGGCCAAGAGCGTCGACTTCGCTCGAAGCGAAGGCCTCTCCGCCGAAGCGCTCGATGGTCGCGGCCTGGCGATCGAGCACCGAGGCGTCTTGCTTGAAGATCGCGCGGGCGATCGGGCCGAGCACCGGAGCGACGATGATCGAGGGCACCGGCAGGCGAAAGCTGATGACGGCGGTCAGCCGCGTTCGGGTCGCGGTGATCGGGGTCAGGGCGCTGATCGTACAAATGTGGCTGGCGTCGCCGAGCCGGTATTCGACCTCGGTGATGCTCGGCAGCACAAACCGATCAAAGTGGGTGACGACCCCGCCTTGCGGGGCGAGCAGGCGACCGACCACGCCGGGCGGCCGCGGCTCGCCGATGTATTCGGCCTCGGCGCGATCGTGCCAGCGGCGGACCACGACCTCGATGCGGTTGCCCGCGCCGGCCTTGCGAAACAGGCCGCTGTGCAAGAACGCGGTGTGCGGCACGTCGAGGGCGTTCTCGGCGACGGCGTGAATCGTGCCCTCGACCTCGAAGGTCTCGCGGCCCGAGTGGTACCGGGGATCCCGAACGAAGCGGAACACATAGGGCTCGCGCTCGGGCTCGACGTCGGGCGTGGCGTAGACCCATACGACCCCGTCTTGCTCGCGCGCGGCGAACCGCTGGACCGTCCGGGCCTTGCCGCCGGGCTCGCCACATAGAGTTGGGATCTGTCGACAAGCGCCGCTCGTGTCGAACGCCCAGCCGTGGTAACCGCAGCGCAGCAACGAGCCGTCGACCTCGCCGTCGGACAGCGGCACGTTGCGGTGCGGGCAACGATCCAAGAGCGCCCCCACGGCCCCCTTGGCTGGACGAAACACCACGATTGGCACGCCGTAGAGCCGGGTTGCGAGGGGTTTCGAGCCGCGCGCGTCGAGCTCTTCAGACGTGCACGCGACGTACCAATCATCGAGGATCCGCGCGGCCGAACTGTTGCCCGTGCCGGCGCTGAGGATCGGCATGGCCAGGCGCTGACGGGCGGGGCCATCCTCGGGGTTCGTCGGTCCGTTCACGCGGCGAACATAGCACGCTATCCAGAGCTGCTAGCCGCTCGCCGGGCCCGCGAGGGTGTCGAGCAGGGTCGCCGAAAAGCCCGGCGCCTGGCTGACGGCGCGGACCAAGCTCGCGACCCGCTCGCGCACGAAGGGCTGACGCGCGACGGCCTCGCGCAGGGCGACCGCCTCGCGCACGACGGCCGGCTGATCGAGCAGCTCCCGGAGCTCGCGGGCGAAGCTGCGATCGTCGAATTGCTCGGCCAAGGCCAAGCCATACAAGCTCGCGGCCCGGGCCCGCAGGTCGGCGTCGTCGAGGGCTCGGGTCAAGCTCGCGGCGAGCAGCGCCGCGCTTTGGTCATGATCGAGGATCTCGACGATCGCCGCGAGCCCAGGCTCGGCGCGCGCGGCCTCGCCGAGCGTCGCGATCAGCCCGCCGACGCGCCCGGGATCGGCGAGGCGCCGCTCGAGCCGCTGCTGCAGCGCGGCCGGATCCTTGCCCAGCCGGCGCTCGAGCTCGGCCCGCACGCGCGCGTCGGCGAAGCGCACGATGATCGCGGAGCCGAGCAGCTCGGCGCCGCCAGCGTCGATCAGCAGCGCGCGAGCGAGGCTTGGATCGGCGCGGTGCAGCTGCGTCCGCAGGGCGCTGGCGATCGCGTCGGCGATCGCCGGCCGGGTCAGGCGCTCGTCGACATAACCGACGAAGCCCTCGGTCAGCTCGCGCAGATCGAGCTCGGGGTTGGCTCGGGCGTAGTCGGCCAAGGCCGCGCGCGTGGCCGGGCTGGCTTGCAGATCGACGAACAGGCGCTCGGCCGCGTCGCTGAGCCGAGCATCGGCGTAGACCCGCGCGAGCATGCGCTCGAGCGCGACCTCGATCTCGATCTCGTCATGGTCATGGCCGTTGCGAGCGAGCGCGCTTGCGAGCCCGAGCGTGCTCGCGATCGCCGGATCGGCGGCGGCGGCCTCGAGCCCATCGACCGCGCTCGCTCGCAACGCCCCCGCGTCGAGCTCGACGACCGTCGAGCCCTGCGCCGGCGCGTCGGCCTGGCGCTCACACGCCGACGCGAGCCCGACGAGCAGCACGACCGCGAGCCAGCGCCTCACTCGCCGAGCCGCTCCCCGTCCGTGAACGGCTGCCCCGCTGCATGGTCGCGCGCGCTCATCCGCCGCTTGCCCGGGGCCTGGACCTCGCCGACGCGCAGGACCTCGTCGCCGCAACACACGTGCAGCCCCGCTTCATCGACGGCGAGCACGGTCCCTGGCTCCGCCTCGCTCGGGCGCGCGAGCTCGCTGCGACCGGCGGCGAACAGCTTGAGCACCAGCTCGCCCCGGTGGGTCACGGCGGCCGGCCACGGATCCATGCCGCGGATGTGATCGATGACCTGCGCCCGCGGCCGCGCCCAGTCGACCACCCCTTCGTGCTTCTCGAGCTTGGCCGCGTGGACCGGCTCACCGTCGAGCAAGGCTTGATCGCGGGGCGCCGGGACCCCGGGGAAGTCGATCAGAAATTCTTCCAAGAGCTCGCCGCCCAGCGCGGCGAGCCGCTCGAACAGCTCGCCGCTGGTCTCCTCGGCGCCGATCTCCGTCGCCCGCATGCGGTAGACCGGCCCGGTGTCGCAGCCGATGTCCATCTTCATGATCGCAACCCCGGTCTGCGCGTCGCCAGCGAGCACCGCCCGCTGGATCGGCGCGGCCCCACGCCAGCGCGGCAGCAGCGAGGCGTGGACGTTGACGCAGCCGTGCTCAGGCAGCTCGAGCACGTCCGCCCCGAGGATCCGGCCATAGGCAGTGACGACGATCAGCTCCGGCTCGTAGGGCTCGAGCAGCGCCCGCAAGCGACCCTGACGAACCTGGGTCGGCTGCAAGACCGGCAAGCCCAGGGCCTCGGCCGCGAGCTTGACCGGCGGCGGCTTGAGCTTGCGCCCGCGCCCCGACGGACGGTCGGGCTGGCTGACCACCGCGCGCAGCTCACAGCGACGGGCGACCGCGTGCAGCGACGCCACGGCGAAGTCTGGAGAGCCCATGAACACGGCCCGAAGCTTGCGGCGCATCGCGGGGACTCTAGCAGCGGGCTGCTAGCAGCGGGCTGCGACCGCGGCTGCGCATGACGGGGGCGTCGGTCGAGAGGTCCACACCGCCCCCCCAAGCTTGCCGTTTTGTCATCGGCTCGACTCCCGGAGCCGCAAGCGGCGTTCACTCGACCCTCTGGACGCTGGTTTGGACGCGGAATCAGGCACTTTTTTGGATCTCGCCGGATCGGCTCCAAACCCGCGTCGATGGCACAACGGTTGCAATCCAAAGCTCCCATGAACCGGCTGCTGTCTCGTCACTTCGGCTTGGTCAAACTCGTTGGCGCAGGTCTAGTGGTGTTCTTCGCCAGCAGCGCCCTCACCACCCACTTCACGTCCAAGCTGCTGCTCGACGTCTCCGGCGCGATCGAAGCCGCGAGCGAGGCCGACGAGCCAGACGACGATGACGATGACGACGCCGCGCTCGCCGCCAAGACCAGGGCGGCGGCGTCCATGAACGACACAGCGCTCGCGAGCATGGCCGGCAAGGGCACCCGCAAGCAGCAGTCGGCCGAAGCGATCGTCGCGGCCAACGTGTTTTGCCCGACCTGCGTGCCGGTCGACGAGCTGCTCTTGGCCAGCGCCGACGACCAGGGCTTCGGCCCCGGCGGCCCTGGGCTCGGGCTCGGGCTCGGCGAGGTCCAGAGCCAGCTGCCCTTGCAGCTCCTCGCGACCATGGAGTCCGACGATCCGACCTGGTCGATGGCGACCATCCGCGACATCGAGACCAACAACCTCGGGCCCTACACCGCCAACGAGCTGGTCCGGCCCGGCGTCACGATCCTCGCGGTCGAGCGCGGCCGAGTCGTGTTGCTCAACGCCGGTCGCCGCGAGTTCATCATGCTCGGCAACCAGCCGCCCCCGCCCCCGCCCAAGCCCGCCGCCGCGCCCCCGCCTGCGACCAAGCCCGGCGCGACCGTGGCGATCGACGGCGCCGAGCAAGCGATCGCTTGCGCGAGCGAGAACGCCTGCACCGTCGACCGAGCCATCATCGACAAGCTGATCGCCAACCCGACCCAGCTCATGACCCAAGCCCGAATGTTCCCGGTCACCAAAGACGGCGAGACCGCGGGCTTTCGAGTCTCGGGCATCCGCAGCGGCAGCCTCGCGACGATGATCGGGCTGCAAAACGGCGACGTGGTCAGCGAGGTCAATGGCGCCAAGCTCGGGACCATCGACGACGCCCTCGGCATGTACCAAAAGCTGCGCCGGGCCAATCACCTCTCGGTCACCGTCGAGCGCGGTGGGGCGGTCATCAACAAAGAGATCTCGATCAAGTAAGCGCCGGGTTCGCCCGCCTCGCAGGTGCTACAACCCGCGATCGGCGCCATCGCGATGCCCCACGCACTTTCCGTAAACCGCGCACCCTGGGTGATGGGAGCCCTACCATCGGCTCGACATCGGACCGTCGGTCGCCTAAAAGCACGTCACGTAGGCGCCACTCATGGAAGAAGCATCTAAACTCGTAAATTGTCCCCCCGTCGACGCGGAGCCCGCGTCAGGGGAAGTCTTCCGGTGCGGGAAAAACAACCCCGTGAGTGGAGCCGACATGCAGACCCACGAAGAGACGCGACGGGCGCCCGATGCCGACCCCTGCCTACGTCGGGCGCTCTCCGTCTTCCGTTCGCGGACAGACGCGGAGCACCAGATCCTACTGTTTCGGCGCTGGCGCAAGAAGTTCATATTCAAGGCCCGCCTGTCGCCTCAGCACGGCTCCACCAAGCTAACTTCCGGTCGGCAACCCAGCCACACGTCTTGGTGGACCGCCGATGGCCTCAGCCCAGAACGTCGGGCGGCGCTCTTCACCATGGTCGAGACGATTGAGTCATGAGTTGGCCTGACCTCGACCCTTTTGAGCGTCCCTCTGATGAACTCGGCGCCTTGATCGCAGACGAGGTCCTTTATGACTTCGATGGCCCCTGTATATTTACGTCAACCGCGCCCAACGGTGGAAAGCTGCTCGTCTATCTAGTAGAGGAATTAGAGGAACTCGAGGACGACCGGCGACTTCGCCACCTCGTCGCAACCACCACCCACGGTATAGTCGAGTCGTTGAAGACCGGCACCACCACGATGCGTGACGCGCTGACGGCCGGATGGTTGTGGGTTTGCGACTCGACGATGGCGGGCGAAGTCAGGCGGGTGTACGCTCCTCCCCTAGACGCGCTCCCGCCGGACGCCCTCCCGGGCAACGGGACGATGCTGTGGCCTCACCTCGAGCCTGCCTTGCGTGTGCGCTTGGTCGGCGACGAGGTCCGAGAAGGTTCGATCCCTGCGCTCGTCCTCGCGCAAGTCGGAGAGATCGCCAAGTCGTTAAAGTCGGTGTTTGAGTACAGCGCTCGAGGCTTGCTTCAAGATACATCCGGGCGTCCGCCCGAATGGCTTCGATCGCTCTACGATCTACGAGCGCAACGAGTCGCTTACGGCAGCCTAGAGATAAGCTTTCAACAGACCGAGCCAGACCAAGAGCTCGATGTCCCCGACCCGGCGCAGTCCAAGCCGACACGAGCCATTGTCGACGAAGGTTGGGATCTGCTCACGCGCGGGCTGGACTGGGCCACGTCTCCCCACGACGCCGCGCTCATCGCCGAGAATGACACCGAGCGCAAGGCCATCTTGGACGCGCTCAAGCGCCTCTCGCCCAACGCGACTGGGCCCGTCTGCGTGATTGAAGTGTCGGGAACCCGAGTGGGCGGGGGACGTTCACCCCGGCGGCTCGACAGGAAATCATCGAGGCGTGTGCGCAAGACGCTCGCGTCGCTCGGGGCTCGCGTCACGCTGAACGCGCTCAGCGGTCGTATCCGGGACTTGGACCTCGACAAGCGCGAGTTCGTGCTCCGCGAGATCCCCGGTCAGCCGCGAACCGAGACCCTGTGCGTGGTCGATGATGAGCAGCATCTCGAGATCGCAAAAGAGGCGCACTATCAAGAGCTTCCCGTATCGGTCGCGGTCAAGCGGTCGTCTGGATTGCGGTGGGAGGTCGTCGACATCGAGTTCGGCGACGTTTCAGTGCTGGACTCTTAGGCGCACAGAGCCTGATACACTCGCGGCGCCCGTCTGCGATGTCCGATCCCCTGCAACTCGTCGTCTTGCTGGTCATCCAAGAGCTGCACTGCGGCGACTTCCTGGCCTGGCCGTTCGCCGATCCCGACCTCGTCGCCTACGGGCGCACGCGCGCCGAGGCGATCGAGCAACAAGAGCTGTTCTTGCGCGAGCACCTCGCGCGCGTGTCCGGCAGCGAGCTGGCCCGCTTCGATCCCCACGGCGACGCCAAGCTCGAGCTCGTCGAGGTCGCGCTCCAACGCGACGACCTCCCCGATCGAGCGCAGCTCGACCAGCCGCTCGTGTTCCCCTGCCTGATCGTGCCCGACCCAACCAACTCTCCCGGGGTCGGGTCTGGGGTCTGGGCGATCGTCTTGAGCCTGCGCCACACGATCTGGATCCCCGAGCTGGATTCGGCCACCGAGGCCCGCAGCGCGCGGATCTGCGGGGAGATCGAGCGGATCGTCGCGGCCCGCGAGCCCGACGGTCAAGAGTTCCTCGAGCTGTTGCGCGGCGCCGATCCCTTCGAGCTCGAGCGCGTGGTGATCGAGGTCGACCGGGAAGAGCGAGCCGGCGTGGCCGACCGCGCGGCCGCCCGTCGGCGACACGCCCGCGAGCGCGGCCAATCCGAGGCCCGGCTGCTGCTCAGCCGGATCGGGACCTCGCTGATCGAAGAGGCCCGGCTCGGTCGGCAGCCGCCGATCCTCCACCGCGAGCGCGAGATCGCCAGCCTCGACGCGCTCGTGCGCGGGCCCGAGCGCCTGGCCTTGATGCTGGTCGGCCCCGAGCTCGCCGGCAAGACCGCGGTCATCCACGGGCTCGTGCAGCGCTGGCTCACCGACGCCAAGTACAAGGGCAGGCGAGCGGCGCTGCCTGAGTTCGTGGCCAGCTCGGGGGCCCAGCTAGTCGCGGGCCAGTCGGGCTTTGGTCAGCTCGAGCAACAGATCAACGACGTGATGGCGGCGGCCGAGATGCTCGACGCGATCTTGTACTTCGACAACCTCGCCGACTTGTTCGGGCGGACCAGCGGCGAGCTCGGCGACGTCGCCGCGAGCATGCGCCCGTGGCTCGAACGCGGGCGCGTGCGGCTGCTCGGCGAGATCACCGGCGAGGCCCTCGAGCACCACGAGAAGCGCCACGTCGGGTTCTTCGCCTACATCAACCGGATCGCCGTCGACGCCCTCGACGCCAACCAGACCCACGCGATCCTCACGGCCCGCTCGATCCACGATCGCAAGACCGACAGCGAGCGCCCGACCCTCGCGATCCCCGCTGGCTCCTGGTCCCCGCCCGCGGCCCAAGCCCGCGACGCCGTGACCCCGCTCGTCGACCTCGCCGAGCGCTACTTCAGCTACCAAGCCTTCCCCGGCAAGGCCCTGCGCTTTTACGAGTCGCTGCGCGCGACCCATGACCGCCGGCTCGACGACGCCGGCGAGGTCCTGCCGCTCGGCGCCGAAGAGGTCTACCGCGGGTTCTCGATCCACTCGGGGATCCCCATGTTTTTGCTGCGCGAGGATCGAACCCTCGAATACCAGCGCATCATCGAATTCTTTCACGCCCGGGTGATCGGCCAGCAGCAGGCGATCGGCCGCGTCGCCGAGACCCTGTGCACGGTCAAGGCCGGGCTCCAGCCGGCGTCCAAGCCCCTCGCGACCTTCTTGTTCCTCGGCCCGACCGGCGTCGGCAAGACCGAGGTCGCCAAGACCCTCGCGCGGTTCTTGTTTGGATCGCCCGAACGCATGATTCGCTTTGACATGAGCGAATATATGGATCCGCTGGCGGCCGAGCGGCTGATCCGCGGGACCGATCGCGACGACGGCGTCTTGACCCGGCGGGTCCGGCAGCAGCCATTTTGCGTGATCTTGCTCGACGAGATCGAAAAGGCCCACCCGGCGGTGTTCGACCTGCTCTTGCAGGTCTGCGGCGAGGGCCGGCTGTCCGACGCGCGCGGGCGCACGACCTGGTTTCACAACGCGCTGATCATCATGACCTCGAACCTCGGCGCGGCCCACCGCCGAACCGCTACCGGCTTTGGTGCGGGCGCGGCCGCGGCCGCGGATTCAACCATCGATACGACCGAGTCCGAGCGCTATTACCTCGAGCAGGTCGACACCCACTTTCGGCCCGAGTTCGTCAATCGCATCGATCGCGTGATCCCCTTTCACCCGCTCGACCGCGCGCAGATCCACGCGGTCGCCGAGGTCTCGCTCGCGCGGGTCCGTGAGCGTGATGGGATCGGTGAGCGTGGCATCAGCCTCGAGGTCGCCGATCAGACCCTCGCTCGCCTCGCCCGCGAGGGCTACTCGGACACCTACGGGGCCCGAGCCCTGCGCCGCGAGCTCGAAGATCGGCTAGTCGCGCCGCTCGCCCGGACCCTGGCCACGCTCGGTGATCGGGGCGAGGGCGGGACCGTCCACGTCCGCGAGGCTGGCGACCCACCCGAGCCCAAGCCCGAGCCGAGCGCCCGCAGGCGCGAGCAAGCCTTGGTCAACGAGCAGCACGATGGCCTCGCGATCGAGGTCACGGTGGCCACCGGTCGGACCATGCGACGGACCCTCGACGCGCTCGCGCGGGTCTCGGCCCTGCGCCGCAGCGCGGCCGCGGCGATCGAGCTCACGCCGATCAGCGAGCTGCGTGATCGCCTGCGCGTGCTCGTGGCCGAGCTCGGCTACGGCGCCCATCGCCGCAAGCACCATCGCTCGGCTTGGGAGCACTCCGCCGAGCTCGGCCGCCTGCAAGCCGAGCACGGCCGCCTAGTCGGGACCATCGACCGCCTCGATGAGCTGCGCGAGTCGATCGAGAGCGCCGAGGAGCTGACCATCGCCGCGCTCTACGAAGGCGAGCCCGCCGCGCTGTTTCAAGCGGCGGCCGAGGACGCCCACCGCGAGCTCCACTTAGCGGTCGTCGACGCCCTGCTGCTACAAAACGAGCGCCACGCGATCACCGTGCACCTGCAAGAGCAAGACTCCCGCGGCGCCCTGCTGATCTACCTCTTGCCGCTCCTCGATCAGCTCGGCAGCCGCGGCTGGCGGGCGAGCTTCCACGTCCACAACGATCGTGAACAGGCCCCCGTGGGCTGGCCGGCGAAGCGCCCCTGGGGCCCGCCGCGCGACCCAGCGTGGCTGCGCCAGCGGCTGCTCGCCGAGTTCGAGTCCGGCCCGAACAAGCCGGTCAAGCGGCGGTTTCGCGACCTGCTCCTATGCCTCGAAGGCCGCCACGCCGGGGCGATCCTGACCACGTTGCTCGGGCTCTATCGCTTCGACCACCGCTGGCTGCACGAACAAAACCGCGACAAGGACCAACGCCCGGCGCAGCTGCTGGTCCGGTTCATCGCCCCGCGCGCCGTGATCAAGCCCGAGGACTGGACCGCGCCGCACATGGAGCTGCCCAAGCCGCTCGGCCGCGCGCAGCTCGACGCGACCGCCAAGCGCGGCCAGTTCGACGCCGACGGCAGCTTGCACGGGAGCTTGTGCCCGGCCCGGATCGCGTTGACCCCCGACCAATTTTGGGCGCGGATCGAGGAGCTCATGTTCACTCCCCTAGTCGAGCGCGCGTTCACGGGCGCCGACGACGATCACCAAGAAGGGCGCAGCTGATGGCCACCCACGACGTCTCGGTCTCGGTGTTTCAGCGCCGGTCGAACAACTTCAGCCGCTGGTGGTCGCTCGGCTTTGGCGGCCGCGAGCTGACGATCGCCGGGCGGGCCTCGAGCAAGCTCCTCGATCGGTTCGTCAACGACTGCCGCGAGCGCTACCGGCAAGCGACGCCGAGCGAGCTCCCGAGCTACCAGCTGATCCGCGGCCGCCGCTTGCAACACGTGCAGGTCGAGCTCTCACTGCGCATCGATCAAGGCCGCGTGCGGTTCGCCGGGCAGGTCCCGCTGATCACCGAGCCGCGCCCGCTCGGCCCGCATCGCAGCCTCAACATCGCCTACCACCCGATCCGCCCCCACGAGTGGTTCCCGATCGGCGCCGACGAGCACGACCTCCAAGGGCTCGCGAGCGCGGTGTTTCAGCGGCGCTGGTCCGAGGCCCAGCTCGACCCCGAGCAGCTCGAGCAGCTCCGCCGCGAGGGCAACGAGGTCCTCAAGGTCATCGCGTTTCGAGCCGAGCCCAAGTCCTTGTTCGCGCAGCTGCCCGCGCGTAGCGGCCCGGAGATGGCCCGGATCGGCACCCGTCAGCGGCGGCCCGGGACCTCGCTGCTGCGCGAGCTCGGCTTCGATCTCACGCGCAAGGCGATCGACGACGAGCTCGCGCCGGGCATGGTCCGCAAGCCCTACCGCGAGCAGCTGCGCCAGCTGCTGTGCGGCGCTCGCAAGGCCCCGCTCTTGCTGATCGGCCCGCCCGGCGTCGGCAAGACCACGCTCTTGCACCGGGCCGTGCTCGATCTGCTCGACGGCGACGGCTGGGCCGCCCATCAAAACATCGATCGGGTCAGCCACGTCTGGCAGATCAGCGGGCGCCGGATCATCGCCGGCATGAGCTACCTCGGGCAGTGGGAGCAGCGCTGCATCGAGCTGCTCGAGCAGACCTACGCCAAGCCGATCGTGCTGCTCGTCGAGGACCTCCACGCGTGGGGCCGGATCGGTGAGTCGCTG
>Ga0114946_10000527_pt1 | contig 25715 bp, 25 predicted proteins | sample WalLakDeSediment_FD_88676 | JGI IMG/M metagenome (GOLD analysis project Ga0114946, IMG submission 88676) | Lake sediment microbial communities from Walker lake, Nevada to study Microbial Dark Matter (Phase II) - Walker Lake 11/02/13 Deep Sediment | ecosystem: Environmental > Aquatic >... | reverse complement strand
TGATTCAAAAAATAAAGAGCCGCTGGATAATGCCGTGGTCAGGATATTTGATTTGAAGTTTAACAAATTATTGGAGACGCAGGTGACAGATAAAAAAGGCCGCTATGCGTTTTTGGTAGGCAAAAATGTTTACCAGATATTGGCTGAAAAATCAGGTTATGAGCCAAAAGAAGTCAAGCCGGTTGATTTGGTTAAAAAAGACCAGATTGTTAATCTGGATGTTGGTTTGGATAAGGCTTGAAGTTTTAATGTTTTAACATAAAAAAGCCGCCTCTTTTCGGGCGGCTTTTTTATTTTGGCAAAGGCTGGATTTTTTTTAGCTTTATTGTTATAATTAATTTATCTTAAAATTTGAGCTCTAAGCCCAGAGCCCAAAGCCCAGAGCTTGGAGCTTTGAGTTTAGGGCTTTTTAACTATATAAATCATGTCAATATTAAACAGGATTTTAGGCGATCCTAATAAAAAGGTTATTGCTAAAATGCAGCCTCTTGTTGACAAAATTAATGCTTTGGAAAAAAAATTTGAATCTTTGTCAGATGAAGAGTTGCAGAATAAAACTCAAGAATTTAAGGATTGTTTGGCCAAAGGCCATACTTTGGATGATCTTTTAGTTGAAGCGTTTGCTGTTGTGCGCGAAGCGGCTAAAAGGGTTTTAGGCCAGCGGCATTACGATGTTCAGCTGATTGGAGCAATGGTTTTGCATCAGGGCCAGATTGCGGAAATGAAAACCGGTGAAGGAAAAACATTAACTTCAACATTGGCAATTTATTTAAATGCCTTGGAAGACAAAGGCGTGCATGTGGTAACAGTTAACGATTATTTGGCTCGGCGCGACTGCGCCTGGATGGGCCAGATTTTTAATTTTTTAGGCTTGACTATCGGCTGTATCCAAAATGAAAGAATTACTTATGTTTATGATTCCACGGTCAAGGCTGATAAAGCTGATAATTCAGAAGAAACGCTTAAAATTTTCAAAGTTGACATGGATAATTTGCGTTTGGCGGAAAACAGGAAGCAAGCTTATGAGTGCGATATTACTTATGGCACTAATAATGAATTCGGCTTTGATTATTTGCGCGATAACATGGTTTATAATTTAAAAGATAAAACGCAGAGGGATTTGCGTTATGCCATTATTGATGAAGTCGATAGTATTTTAATTGATGAAGCGCGGACTCCTTTGATTATTTCCGCGCCTGACACCCAGCCAGCCGAGGCATATTATAAGTTTGCCAGGATTATTAGGATTTTAAAAGAAAATGTTGATTATAATATTGATGAAAAGATGCGTTCAGCGACTTTTACTGAAGAAGGACAGGAAAAAATTGCCAAACAATTGGGTTTTGATCCTTGGGTAAAGATGGATTATGAAACAACTTTTCACTTGGAAGCTGCTTTGAAGGCTTATGCTTTATATAAGAGAGAAAGAGAATATGTGGTTAAAGACGGAGAGGTTGTTATAGTCGATGAGTTTACAGGCCGCTTAATGCCTGGCCGGCGCTATTCAGAAGGCATTCACCAGGCCATTGAAGCTAAGGAAAACCTGCAAATTCAAAGAGAAAGCAGGACTTTGGCAACCATTACTTTTCAGAATTTATTCCGCCTTTATGATAAACTGGCTGGCATGACTGGCACTGCCGCGACTGAAGCTGAAGAGTTTTTCAAAATTTACAAATTAGAAGTAGTTGAAATACCGACTAATAAGCCAATGGTCAGGAAAGACCTGAATGATTTGATTTATAAAAATGAAAAAGCGAAATTTGAAGCTGTAATCAAGGATATAAAAAAAAGGCAAGAAATCGGCCAGCCGGTTTTGCTTGGCACAATTTCCATTGAAAAAAATGAATTATTGGGCAGGTTTTTGGAAAAAGAAGGCATTAATTATAATATTTTAAATGCTAAAAATCATGCAAAAGAAGCTGAATTTATTGCCCAGGCAGGAAAAATAGGAGCGGTTACTTTAGCGACTAATATGGCTGGCCGTGGCGTTGATATTATTTTGGGCGGCAATCCCCCTGATGTAGAAGAAGCTAAAAAGGTCAAAGAATTAGGAGGTTTGCATGTGATAGGCACGGAAAGACATGAAGCGCGGCGTATTGATAACCAGTTGCGGGGACGTTCAGGCCGTCAGGGCGATCCTGGTTCATCCCAGTTTTATGTTTCCCTGGAAGACGATTTAATGAGGATTTTCGGATCAGATAGGATCAAAAGGATTATGGAAACATTGCGCGTGCCAGAGGATATGCCGATTGAAAACAAATTCATTTCCAAATCTCTGGAGCAAGCGCAGAAAAAAGTTGAAGGTAATAATTTTGATATTCGCAAACACCTGGTTGAATATGATGATGTGATTAATAAGCATCGCAATGTTATTTATGCCAAAAGAAAAGAAGTTTTGGAAATTGCGGAAAATTTTAAAACAAATGTGGTTTTGAGCGACCGGATTTTTGAATATATTGAGGCGGAATTAGAACAGGTGGTTTTATTCCATACGGCTGGAGATAATGAAAAAGAATGGAATATTAAGGAAATATACGAGGTTGCCAGTACAATTTTTCCTATTAGCGAATTGGATAAAATTGAATTGCATGAGATCAGAAAAATCGCCGGCAGCAGGGCAGAGGATGCTGAGGCTCGCACAAAAATTATTGATTATTTGATTTCTTTGGCCCATAAAGCCTATGAAAATTTGAAGGAGCGGATCAATGATCCTGATTTAATTAAAGAAATTGAAAAAAGCGTTTTATTGCGCTCTATTGACCAATATTGGGTTTTGCACCTAGAAGCCATTAATCATTTGCGCACAGGTATTGGCCTGGCTGGTTATGGACAGCGCGATCCTTTGGTGGAATACAAAAAAGAGGCTTATCGGCTATTTAACGAATTATTAAATTTAATTCAAAAACAGGTTGTTTACAGCATTTTTAAAGTCGGTTTTGTCCAGCAAATGGCGCCAAGTGTTGTGGCTCAGGCAAAGGAATTTTTAGGGGCTAAAAAAACAATGGAAAAAGATTCATCTCCTTTTTATGCTAAGCCTGGAGAATCAGTTTACGGCAATCAAGCAGAACGAGTACAAAATGTAGTCAAGAAAAGAGGGGAATATAATGGCCAAAAAGTCGGCCGTAATGACCCTTGCCCTTGCGGCTCTGGAAAAAAATTTAAGAAATGCCACGGGGTTTAACTCGGGCGAAAACGGCTTGTGAAATTTTACAGGAGGCTTTAGCCCCCGTATGGTTAACGGGGACTAATGTTCTCTATAATAAATATTCAGCCGTTTTCGCCCATCAATTTTATACTTGTTAATATGCAAATTAGCCAATATATTAAAGAATATACTTGTGGTAAGCGAATTTTTTTTATTGATGTTATATCTGAAATGATAGAATTTTTAGTAGAAGTGATTAAATTTAATAAAACAGGCATTAAAGAAGAATTCGAAGATGTTTTGCATTTTTTGCAATTATGGCTGTATTACCGCTTTGGCCTTGATGGCGAAATTTGGCGGATAACCAGAAATTCGGTTAAGAAATTTATGGACAGAAAATTAGTTTGGAATAAAATTTACACCTTTGTCGGCTTGCCGGAAAATGTTTCCGGCTATGTGGGCAATTATAATAAAATAAAAAAGGTTGTAAACCATTTGCAGAAATTTGATATCAGCCGAGAAAAGGCTGAAGCAGCTTTTAATAAAATTGTATTAGGAAGATGACGGAAATAATTTTTTGAAAAATAAAATATGCCCGCGCAAATCATTTGCGCGGGCATGTTTTTTTACGGCAGGGTTATTTCGCTTGTTATTTCGTTCTGGCTTTGGCTGGCAATGTCCAGGAAAAAGCCATAAATTCGGATGGTTTCAAAAGTTTCGCTATAAGGATCATAAGACGTAATCCTTAATGCTAGAGGTTCTGGGATGTTATAGCTGTAGCTTATTTTCTTGATGTCTTCAAAGTAAACCCAGAATGAAGCGATTTTAAAGTCAGCTTCATAGCCGCTTGGCGCCGGCCTTAAAACAAAAAGTTCAACATAAAGCCAATTAACACTAAGATTATCACAGTAGAGATTGTTTCCGCTCTGGTCATAGATGTCACTTGGCGCATATTGTCCGGCTAGATGGCATTGGCCGCCATTGGTAATGGGCAATTGCACATGCCAGCCTGTTTTATGACCAGTAAGGACAACAGCAATCTTGCCTTCGCGCAAAACAGCCTGGCCAATAAAATCAGGCTCTATGCCTAAAAAATTGCCCCAAAACACAGAAGCCGGACCTTGCCATATTCTTATTTCAACTTTATGGCCTTTTTTAAAAGAAAGGTTGTACTTGTTATCTTCGCTGCCTGGCCAAGTGATTATGTCACCGGAAAGCACGGAATTATTTGAAAGATTATAGACAGTGGCACGGATTACGGTATTGTTGCGATTGATTAAAGTGAGCTTTTTTTCATCAAAATCAAAGACAAAATTTACGCCTGCCAGGCGGGCAATGCCTATGCTTTCCTCCTCCGCATTGTCGCAGGCAAAGTTGAAAACCAGAAGATTGACAAGGAACAAGAGTAAAAAGATCTTTTTCATTTTCCCCTCCTTTTGGGATTGTTTTTTTGTTTTTAAAATAGCATTTTTTCAGAGAAAAGTCAAATTTTTGCGTTCCTGACTTGCAGAAAATTTCAACTTGTATTAAAATAAATTTATTAACCGGATTTGGTTATCTTTTTATTATAGGAGCTATGGGAAAAAGATGAAGAAGAGGATACGGAGAGGAAGAAGATAAAAAGAGCATAAATCATATTTATATTTTTTTAGTTTATCATTCTATCTATTGTCTTATTTACTATATACACTATATACACTCTAAAATTTTTTTAAAATTATGATTCGCAAAACCAGCACAATCAGTCCTCGAAACAAAGTCCGTCTTTTGATTGTTTTAATTTTAATACTCTCAATTTTATTGGGTTTTTTGGATTATCCGAAAGTTTGGAATAATTCCGCTGATTGGCTTAACAGCAAGCTGCCTTTAAATTTACCTCATTATGTTGATTTGCCTTTTAGATTGGGCCTTGATTTGCAAGGAGGAACCCATTTGGTTTATCAGGCTGATGTTTCCCAAGTGCCAGGCAAAGAACAGACAGACGCGGTTGAGGGCGTACGGGATGTAATTGAAAAAAGGGTTAATGCTTTTGGCGTGGCAGAACCTTTGGTGCAGACAACAAAAGTCGGAGACCATTACCGCGTTATTGTGGAATTGGCAGGCATTAAGGATGTTAATATGGCTATTCAGATGATTGGAGAAACGCCTTTTTTAGAATTTAAAGAAGAAGCAATAGAAGAGCCGGTATTAACCGAAGAGCAAGCAAAAGAATTAGAAGATTATAATAAAAAGGTTAAAAATAAAGCAGAAGATATTTTAGCTGAAGTCAAGAAAAATCCTGATAGGTTTGCTGAAATAGCGCGTGAAAAATCAGAAGATTTTATGACTAAAGAGATTGAGGGCGATTTAGGATTTGTAGTTGACGGCCATGCTCACAGTGAATTTTTTCAGCCGCTTGTAAATTTGAAGCCAGGCCAGATTTATAATAAGGTGCTGGAAAACGGCGAAGGCTATAATATTTTGAAAATGGGAGAAACAGGTTTTGAAAAACAAATTAAAGCTAACCATTTATTAATTTGTTTTGAGGAAGCGGTTTATTGCGAGAGCGGATTGTCTAAAAAAGAAGCCCGCAAAAAAATAGAAGAATTAAAAGAACAAGCCACTCCGGAAAATTTTATTGAATTGGTCAAGGCTAATTCAACTGAGCCTGGGGCTGATGTAAGCGGCGGAGATTTGGGCTATTTTGGCCGGGAGATGATGGTCCCTGAATTTGAAAAAGCGGCTTTTGCCATGAGCGCGGGTGAGATTTCCGATATTGTAGAAACTCAATTCGGCTACCATTTGATTTATAAATCTGATGAAAAAGAAGAGCCGGCCGTTCAAATTTTTAGAATTTTGATAGCTAAAAAAACTTCAGTTGATATTTTACCGCAGGACCAGTTTATTTATACTGGCCTGACCGGCAAACAGTTAAAGCGTGCCCAAGTAAGCTTTAATCCTAATACTAATGAGCCCGAAGTTAATTTGGAATTTAATAGCGAGGGTACAGAACTTTTTGCTGAAATAACAGGCCGCAATGTGGGCAAAATTGTCGGCATATTTTTGGATGGGGAAGCAATCAGTTTGCCTAGAGTTAATGAAAAAATTACGGGGGGGAGCGCAGTCATTACTGGCAGATTTACTTTAGATGAGGCCAAAACTTTGGTCAGGCGTTTGAATGCCGGCGCTTTGCCAGTACCCATTGAATTGGTTTCCCAGCAGACAATAGGCGCCAGCTTGGGCCAGGAATCATTGAAATTAAGCGTAGAAGCAGCTATTTTGGGTTTAATTTTAGTGGCTTTGTTTATGATTATATATTATCGTTTGCCGGGATTTATCGCTGTAATCGCTTTATTAATTTATGGGATTTTTGTTTTAGCTATTTTCAAATTAATTCCCGTGACTTTGACATTGGCAGGCATTGCCGGCTTTATACTTTCTTTGGGCATGGCAGTTGACGCTAATGTTTTGATTTTTGAAAGAATGAAAGAAGAGTTAAAATTAGGCAAGCCATTGGGTTCTGCATTAGACGAGGGGTTTAGGCGCGCCTGGCCTTCGATCCGCGACGGAAATTTTTCCACTTTGATTACTTGCGTGATTTTGTACTGGTTTGGCACTAGCTTTATTCAGGGTTTTGCGTTAACTTTATTTATCGGTGTAGTGATTTCAATGCTTTCAGCTTTATTTATAACTAAAACTATTTTGCACTTTGTTATTGCTTGGAATTTTGTCAATAAAAGCAACTGGCTGTTTTTATATAAGAAAAAGATTGAGACTTATGAAAATAATTAATCAAAGAAAAATATTTTTAACAGTTTCAGGCATATTAATCCTGGCTGCTGTTTTAATTTGGATTGCCTGGGGTTTAAGATTAGGCATTGATTTTACAGGCGGCAGCTTGCTGGAAATTGAATACTTGGCTGAAAGGCCCTCTGTTGTTGAGGTTACTGAACTTTTAGCTGAATTTAATTTAGAAGGTTTGAATATTCAGCCTACAAATGACAAGGGTTATATTTTAAGGTTTAAAGAAATTGATGAGCAGACTCACCAGCAGATTTTAGACAAATTAGGGGGTGAGAGCTATGAAGAATCAGAGGCAACAGACAATAATTTAAAAATAGAAGCTTTGGGCGAAGGAGATGAGAGTATTAAGGTCAGCGGCATTAAGGTTTTTACTGATGAAAATAATGGCCAGGCAGGTATTATTGAAAAAAGGTTTGAATCAATTGGTCCGTCTATTGGCAAAGAATTGCAATCCAAATCAATTTGGGCTGTTTTATTTGTGATTATTGCTATAATTTTGTATATTGCCTGGGCATTCCGCAAGGTTTCTTATCCGGTCACTTCTTGGAAATATGGGGTGGTGGCAATTATCGCTTTGTTTCATGATATTTTGATTACCATAGGCTTATTTGTTTTTTTAGGCAGATATTTGGGCTTTGAGGTTAATACTCCTTTTGTGGCTGCTTTGCTGACAATTTTGGGTTATTCGGTCAATGATACCATTGTTATTTTTGACAGAATCAGGGAAAATCTACACCGTTATGAAGGCGAATTTGAAGAAATTGTTGATAAAAGTGTCAGAGAAGCAATTACCCGTTCAGTTAATACTGCGTTGACCACTGAATTTGTTTTGCTGTCAATTTTATTCTTTGGCGGCGCAACTATCCGCGATTTTGTTTTAACTTTGGCAATTGGTATATTTTTAGGCACTTATTCTTCTATTTTTATTGCTTCGCCGCTTTTAGTTATTTGGCAGAAATTAGACTGGAGACTAAAAAAGAGCTAATTTTAGTTTAATTTATTGATTTAAAGATAACGCTTTATTTGATTATTATTCGAATAAGGCGTTTTTTGTTTCAATGATTTAATCGGTTTTTAAATTTCGGCAATATTTGATTTTTTTTAAATATTAGGTTATAATTTTAAAATAAGTCCAAAACTCTTGACATATTTTTTTATATATGTTATTATATGATATAACTAAAACAAGCTATAAAAAATATGGAAAAGATGTACATTTTGGCTTGTTATTTAATTGTGAAAAAATAAGATAATAAAATATGACTTCTAAAATAAAAACAATTAGTTACGCAGAATTAGTTAATGCTCTTTTGGCCGGCTTGCCAAACAGAGAGCGTGAAGTTCTGAAAAAAAGAAATGCTTTGGGCGATTCTCCTAGATATACTTTGGAGCAGATCGGCAAAGATTTTAATATTACCAGAGAAAGAGTCAGGCAAATCGAAAAGGAAGGTTTGAAAAAAATAAAAACCTTGGATTCTGCCAAGGCAAGATTGCCAATGATAGATATAGAATCTGCTGTAGTAGAATATTTAAGAAACCATGGCGGCGTAATGTCCGAAAATTATTTAATTGAGAAATTATTGCAGGAAAAGAAAGAACAAGAACAAAGAGCCCTGAATTTTCTTTTAGTTAATATCTTGGCCGATAAATTTGAAAGAATAGATAATTTAGCGGACTATTTTACTGTTTGGAAATTGGAGCAGGTTAATTTAGATGAAATTTTAGACCTTTCCGGCAGTTTAAAGTCACTGATTGAAAAGAATTCACGGCCATTATCTTTAGATGAGCTTTTGAATCAATTCCAAAGCCATGAATATTATGAAAAAGTTGACCGAGCAGAAGCGGAAAACCAATTAATTTTGGAAGCATTATTAAGATTAAGAACAGATCTTAATAAAAATATTTTAGGCCAATGGGGCTTAATTAATTGGCCGACGATTAGACCTAAAAGAATGACTGATAAAGCATATTTGATTATGTTAAGGGAAAGCAGGCCATTGCATTTTTCTGAAGTGGCGGAGTTGATTAATCTGGCTGATTTTGACCGCAAAAGAGCCCATCCGGCTACTGTCCACAATGAATTAATTTTGGATGAAAAATATGTTTTGGTTGGCCGTGGCATTTACGCTTTGAGAGAATGGGGCTACGAAGAAGGCACGGTAGCTGATATTATTGAAAAAATTCTTAAGAAAAAGGGATCAATGTTAAAGAAAGATTTATTGGAAGAAGTTTTAAAGCAAAGATTAGTCCAAAGAACAACTATAAATCTGGTTTTAATGAATAAGGATAAATTTGTAAGAATGGAAGACGGCAGCTATAGCTTAGTATAAAAAATTAAAATATAATAAAAAGAAACCTCCAATTTTTTTGAGGTTTCTTTTTGTTTTCTGGCTAAATATTCAAAATTTAGGTATAATTAATATATGCGAATAAATATATGATTGAAATAGATATTACTTATTTAAATCAGCTGGTTATTGATTTTTTTAACCAATTCAGCGGCCTTTCAGCTTTTGAAATAATCTGGCTCCTACTTTTTAAATACTGGGGCTGGCTTATTTTTATTTTTATTTTTTTGCGGTTTTTTGTTTATCCCGAATATATGTTTTATATCCAGATTAAATGGGCGGGAAAAATGCCTAAGCCAATAATTTTGGCTATTGACGTGCCAAAGCGAAACGAGCAGAGCATCCAGGCCGTGGAAAACTTTTTTGACCAATTGCTGGGCGCCCATGCTACGCTGATTTGGTGGACTAAATATATTGAGGGAGAATTCCAGCGTTCTATGTCGGTTGAGCTGATTAGTTATGAAGGCAATATCCAGTTTTTGGTGCGCTGCCCGAGTGATTGGCGCAATTTGGTGGAAGCTTCTGTTTATGGCCAGTTTCCTGACGCGGAAATTACTGAGGTTGAGGATTATGTTAATAGCGTGCCCAAATTATATCCCAATGAAACCCATGATTTATGGGGCTGTGAATTTACTTTAAGCAATAAAAATGTTTATTTGCCAATCAAGACTTATCCAAAATTTGAACATCGTTTTTCCGAAACATTTGTTGATCCCATAGCTGCTTTGTTGGAAACCATGAGCTCAATCGGCAAAGGCGAGCAAATATGGCTGCAGATTACTTTGACTCCCTTGGCTGTTGACTGGGGCTTGGAAGGCGGCAAAAAAGAAATTAATAAAATTCTTCAAATAAAACCTAAAACTAAAAAAGGCGTGCTTTCGCAAATATTCAGCCCTTTTACCGAATTAGTTAGTGAGTTTACAGAGCAATTGGTGGGGATGAATTTGTCAGGAGAGGGGGCGGTGGAAGAAAAAAAACCAGAGCCGCTTTCAGTCATGATGCATCTTTCGCCAGGCCAAAAAGAACAGCTGGAAGCCATTGAAAATAAAATTTCCAAACTGGCTTTTAATACAAAAGTCAGATATATATATGTGGCGGAAAAAGATAAAATGAATAAGCCTTTGGGTGTTAATGCTGTTATTGGCGCGATTAAGCAATGGTCTGATATGAATTTAAACGGTTTTAAGCCCGATTTAAAAGCTACTGGCACTAGTTCTCCGCAATATATTTTAATAGATTACCGCAGGAATGCCCGTAAAAATAAAATAATGAGCGCTTATAGGAATAGAAGCGTTGTTGTTGGTTCGCCAGCCAAGCCATTGTGTGCTGAAGAATTGGCGTCTATTTGGCATTTCCCCAGCATGTATGTCAAAGCGCCTTTATTGAAAAAAACTGAATTTAAAAAAGCAGCCGCGCCTTTTGGCTTGCCTTTGCAGGAAGCGCCATTGTCTGCTATTCAGGCAAAGAAAGCAGAGGCAGAGCTTGAAGAAAAAAGCAGAGTTATGCCGTCTTTTGATTATGATAATGATGAATTTGAAATGCAATTTGCTAAAGATAAGGAGGCTTTTATAAAATCGCGGTCAGCCAGGGAAAAAAGGCTTCAGGAAATCGCTCGGGAAGAGGAACAAAAGTTAAAGATTCAGAAAGAGAAGCAAGAGGCTTTAGAAAAAATTGAAGCCAAGGATTTGCCGAAAAAGGAAATTAAGGGTGATAAGGAAGAAAAAGAAAAAAAGCCGTTTTTGGAAAACCTGCCTTTTATTGATTAAGTGGAATTATTGATTATAAAAAACACCCTACCTAATTATGTGAAAATTTTGTGGTGAAAATATTATTTATAATATGGATCAAGATAAAATAAAACAAGCCTTGGAAAATGAAATCACGCCTTTTGCTGTGACAACTTTCCGCAATAGGGAGCGGGTTTTTGGCATTAAAACAGACGACCGGCGCCGTCACGTTTATATTATTGGTAAAACCGGCATGGGCAAGACAACTTTGATTGAAAACATGGTTTATTCTGATATTGTAGCTGGCCATGGCGTTTGTTATATTGACCCGCATGGCGATACAGCGGAAAAAATGTTAAGCTGGATACCTGCTAACCGGATTAATGACGTAATTTATTTTAATCCGGCTGATATTGAAAATCCTATTTCTTTTAATGTGCTGGAAAAAGTGGCGCCTGAATACCGGCATCTTATTGCTTCGGGTTTAATTGGTGTATTTAAAAAGCTGTGGGCTGATTCCTGGGGGCCTCGTTTGGAATATCTTTTAAGAAACGCAATTTTAGCTTTGCTGGAATTTCCTGACAGCACCTTGCTGGGCATCAACAGGCTTTTGGTTGATAAAGAGTATCGCAATAAAGTAGTGGCCAAGGTCCAAGATCCGGTGATCAGGGCTTTTTGGACAGAAGAATACGCCAAATACGGCCCGCAATTTCAAGTTGAGGCTATTTCACCAATTCAAAATAAAATTGGCCAGTTTTTATCAACAGCCTTAATTCGCAATATTGTCGGACAGGTACAATCTAGTATTGATCTGCGCAAAGCCATGGATGAAGGGAAGATTTTAATTTTAAACCTTTCCAAGGGCAGAATCGGCGAAGACTCCTCAGCTTTGTTAGGTTCTATGATGGTGACTAAAATTCAGCTGGCTGCCATGAGCCGCGTTGATGTTCCTGAAGAGCAAAGAAAAGATTTTTATTTGTATGTTGATGAATTTCAAAATTTTGCTACGGATTCCTTTGCGAATATTTTGTCTGAAGCCAGAAAATACCGTTTGAATTTGACGATTGCCCATCAGTATATTGAGCAATTGGGAGAGGTTGTTCAGCCGGCTGTTTTTGGCAATGTGGGCACGCTTATTTGTTTTCGGATCGGCGCGGCAGACGCGGAATTTCTGGAAAAAGAGTTTGCGCCTGACCTGACCCAGGAAGATTTGGTTAATTTGCCCAAATTCCATATTTATTTGAAATTAATGATTGACGGCGTGGCTTCAGAGCCTTTTTCTGCCCGAGGCTTGCCGCCTATTTATACTGAATCCCTGGGCAATGAGGGAAAAGTTATCCGGGCTTCAAGGGAAAGATATGCTAAGCCACGGGAGATTGTTGAGGATAAAATAAAAAGATGGAGCTTGTCAGAAACAGGCAAAAAATTCACAGGAGGTCAAGAAAGAAGAGGGGAGCCTTTTAAAAGGAAATATGAGGGAAAAGACAGCCGGCCTGCTTTTCAGCCGCAGCCGGTTAAGCCTGTAAAAACTGAAGCTTTGCCTCAAAAGGATAAGGAAATAAAAAAACAGGCCCCCAAAGAGCAAAATAAACATGAGGCTATTTGTTATAACTGCCAAAAAGAAATTCAAGTTCCTTTTAAGCCGGATAATATCAGGCCGGTTTTTTGCCAGGATTGTTTGAAAAAAGCCAGGCGCGGGGAAATAAGCCTTAAACAAACTAAAGCAACCCCCAGTATTTCGCCTTTGCCAAAAAGAGAGAGCATCCCCTTGGCTAAAATAAAAGAGCAGACAGTTAATTTTAAAAGCAGCAAACAAGTTAAGGAAGCAGTTAAGCCGCCTCAAATTAAAAAAGAAGAAGAGTCTGTTTTTAAGACTTCGGTAAAAACTGACAGCCAGGAAGAATTAAAACCGTCCATGCTTCCGAAACCAGCGTTAAAGCCAGCAGAGTCACAAGAAGATAAAGTAAAATTGCCGTCTGCTGATTTTCTTGGCAATCAAGGTCCGGCTGAAAAAGAGGTAAAAGAAGGAGAAACAATTGAAATTTAAATTTTAATTTAAATGAATTATAGTTAAAATTATGGTTTATTTAGGCGCGGATCACGCGGGGTTTGTTTTAAAAGAGCAAATCAAAAAATATTTAGCTAAAAAAAACATATCTTATGAAGATAAGGGCAGTTTGAAACTAAAAAAAGGTGATGATTACCCGGATTTTGGCTATAAGGTGGCTAAAGCAGTAGCTGAAAACAAAAACGCTAAGGGGATTTTGATTTGCGGCACTTCTTATGGCATGTGTATTGTGGCCAATAAAGTTAAGGGCGCGCGGGCAGTTTCAGTTAAAAATGAAGATGATGCCGTGGAAATCCGCAAACATAATGACGCTAATATTATGTGCTTGTCAGGCTGGAATGTTTCGCCGGCAAAAGCCAATAAAATAATTGATAAATTTTTAAACACAAAATTTGAAGCTGTTTTGCGCCGCAAGCGCAGGCTTAATAAAATTAAAAAAATTGAAAACAAAGAATTCAAATAGAAATTTGCTACGGGCTTTGAGCTCTGAGCTCCTGGCCCTAAGCTCAAGGCAATCTTATGAAAGTAAAAATAGTCCCCACGTTATTAACTCATTCTTTTGCTGAATTTAAAGATAAGCTTAAAAAAGTGGAAAAATATTTTTCTTTGGTTCAAATTGACTGCATGGATAATAAATTTGTTAAAAATAAGACGTTTTATGAAGTTAATAAAGTAAAAAGTCTAAAGTATAAAGGCGATTACGAGTTGCATTTGATGGTTTTGGATCCTGGGGAGGAAATTAAAAAATGGGAGAAATTCAATAAAGTCAAAAAGATGATCTTTCATTACGAAGCAGCAAAAAATGATGATGAAATTTTTAATTTGATTGGATATATTAAAAAAAGAAAATTTAAAGTTGGCTTGGCTATTAATCCTGAAACCCCGGTTAAAAAAATTGAAAAATTTATACCCAGCCTTGATTTGGTGTTTTTGCTGGGCGTTAAGCCTGGCTGGGGCGGACAAATTTTAAAACCCAGCATTTTAAATAAAGCCAAGTTTTTAAGAAAAAATTATCCCAGGCTGGATATTGAAATTGACGGCGGAGTTAATTTGAAAAATATAAAGCAGGTTGCCCTGTCAGGCGTTAATATAATTTCAACCGGCACTTTGATTTTTAAATCAGAAAATATTAAGCAAACAATTAATCAAATAAAAGGTTTAATTAACTAATTTTAAAGCTATGAAAAATGAGAATTATAATTTAATTAAAATGCTGCACAACACATTGGACGATCTTTGGCGGCTGGAGAAATATTATATCCGGGATGCTAAAAAAGCCAAGTGTGAATCTTGCCAGAAAATTCTAGAAAACATGCGTAAAGACATTAAAAAGCATGTTGATTCATTAACTGCAGAGCTTGGCAGCCATATTAAGGCGAAAAAATTAAAGTAAGTTGAATGGTTGGGCGAAAACGCCCGATATTTATATGGCACTTACCGGAGACTTCAGGCTCCGAATGTTGTGCGGGGCCTAAAGGCCTCTATAAAGACAAAAGGGCGTTTTCGCCCGAATAATTTAATGAAAAAACACAATATTAAACAACTTAAAGAAATAGCCAATACTTTGCGCCAGGATGTGATTCGCATGCTGGCTAAAGCAGGTTCAGGCCATCCGGGTGGCTCTTTAGGCATGGCTGATATTTTTAGCGCCTTATATTTTAATGTTTTGAAACATAATCCTAAAAAATCCAAATGGTCAAAGCGCGACAGGTTGTGTTTGTCTTGCGGCCATATAGTGCCAATTCGCTATGCAGCCATGGCGCGTTCAGGATATTTCACAGTTGCCAAATTAATGACTTTGCGCAAATTAGGCTCTGCTTTGCAAGGGCATCCCAGTTATTTGGATATGCCAGCTTTAGAACATTCCAGCGGTCCTTTGGGGCAAGGTGTGTCTGTGGCTGTTGGCATGGCTTTGGCCGCCAAAATAAACAAGCAAAAGCATTTTGTCTATTGCATTACCAGTGATGGGGAGCATAATGAGGGCCAGACCTGGGAAGCGATTATGACAGCAGCCAAATATAAACTGGATAATTTAATTTTTATTCTGGATCGCAATATGATTCAAATTGACGGTAAAACAGAAAAAATAATGCCTTTGGAGCCGCTGAAAGCAAAGTATCAGGCTTTTAACTGGTCGGTTTTGGAGATTGATGGCAATGATATGAAACAAGTATTAACTGCATTGAATAAAGCTAAAAAAATAAAAGGCAAACCAAAAGTGATTTTAGCTCATACTGTGCCGGGCAAGGGAGTTAGCTTTATGGAAAATAAGTGGGAATGGCATGGAAAGGCTCCATCGGTGGGAGAGGCGAAAAGAGCACTTGAGGAGTTGGGTTCCCAATTGTCATGGTGAGCCTAGTCGAACCATGGCAATTGTGGTCACTTTCGTTCAAAACGTTCAGAAATAAATTATGTATAAAGAATATCATGTCTATATAGTAGAATGTAGTGATAAATCATATTACACTGGAGTTACTAATTCAACTGAAAGACGTGTTTGGGAACATAATAATGATCAGGATAAAAAGCATTATACATATAAAAGAAGACCAGTGGTGTTAAAATTTGTAGAAACTTATAAAGATATTAATGATGCGATAGCTCGTGAAAAACAGATAAAAAAGTGGAGTCGTAAGAAAAAAGAATCTTTGATTAAGCAAAGTTATGAAGATTTACCTGATTTAGCGCGAGGTAAAAAAGGATATATGAAAAGAAAGAGGAATAAATAGCGGACGGCGTCACCCTTCGACTGTGCTCAGGGTGACAATAACGTATGGCAAAGTACCTAACAAAGATGAGGCGGATAAAGCATTACTGGAATTACAAAAAGCGCTTTGAAAATTTAAAAAACAAAATCCAAATGACAAAAAAAAATAAAAATTTAAAATTAAAAATTAAAAATTCGGAATATAAATCTTGCCGTGACGGGTTTGGCGAGGCGATTTTGGAATTAGGGAAAAAGAATAAAAAAGTAGTGGCTGTTTCAGCTGATTTGGCTGAATCAACCCGTTGTTTAGAATTTAGTAAAAAATATCCTAACCGTTTTTTTGAAGTTGGCGTGGCTGAACAAAATATGGCTGGGGTAGCAGCTGGTTTGGCTTTGGAAGGCTTTATTCCTTTTATTTGCTCATTCGCAGTTTTTAGTCCAGGCAGGAATTGGGAACAAATTCGCGTTTCAGTATGTTATAATAATGCTAATGTTAAATTGGTCAGTTCTCACGCCGGTTTAAATGTAGGCGAGGATGGTGCAACTCATCAGGCGTTGGAAGACATTGCAATTATGAGAGTTTTGCCCAATATGATTGTGATTGCCCCCTGCGATTATTTGGAAACTAAAAAAGCTGTCATGTCAGCTGCAAAAATCAAAGGGCCGGTTTATATCCGCTATGGCCGTGAAAAGGCGCCTGTTATTTCCACCAAATCAAAGTTCCAAATTGGCAAGGCTAATATTATGCGCCAGGGTAAGGATATTACAATTATTGCCTGCGGTTCAATGGTTTATGAAGTTTTATTAGCTGCTGAAGAACTTGCCAAACAAAAAATTCAAGCGGAAGTGATTAATTGCCATACGATCAAGCCGATTGATAAGGCGATAATAATTAAATCAGCCAAAAAGACTAAAAGGGTTATCACCATTGAAGAACATCAGGTTAATGGTGGATTAGGTAGCGCAGTTGCAGAGGTTTTGAGCCAAAATTATCCGGTACCAATGAAAATTATGGGCATGCCGGATAAATTTGGGGAATCGGGAACTGCCAAACAATTATTAGATAAGTATAATTTAAATAGTGAGGGAATAATTTATGCAATCAAAAAATTTAAAACAACTTTACATTCTGCCTTTTGATCACCGCGCTTCATTTTTTCGAGATCTTTTTGGCTGGCAAGAACCTTTGAATGCTAAACAAAAAGCAAAAGTTAAGGAGGCGAAGGGGATAATTTTTGAAGCTTTTAAAAAAGTTAAGCGCCGAATGAATTCGGCGCTACCCGAGGGAACATTAGGAGTTTTAGTTGATGAGGAATTTGGCTCAGAGATTTTACGGGCCGCTAAAAAGCTCGGCGCTGTGGTGATTTTGACCACAGAAAAAAGTGGCCAGAAAATTTTTGATTTTGAATATGGACCTAAATTTGGCCAGCATATTTTAAAATTTAAGCCAGATTATGCTAAAGTTTTAGTCCGTTATAATCCCGTGCATAAAAAAGATAACTTGGCACAGTTGAAAAATTTAAAAAAGATCACTGATTTTTGCAAGAAAAATAAAATAGGCTTTTTATTTGAGTTGCTTGTGCCGGCCTCGCCAGCCCAAGTCAAAAAATTCGGCAAAAGTTATGATCTCAAGGCTCGGCCGGCTTTGTCTTTACGGGCGATCAAAGAAATTCGAGCAGCCGGCATTCAGCCTGATATCTGGAAGCTGGAAGCCATGCCCAAAAATTATTGGTCTAAAATTATAAAAGCTGGCGGCAAGGCTAAAATTGTGATTTTAGGCAGGGCAGGGTCAAAGGCTATGGTCAGCCAGTGGCTAAAAACAGCAGCGCAGTTCAAAGATATTATTGGCTTTGCAGTGGGCAGGACGATTTTTTATTCGCCTTTGGAAAAATGGCGCGATGGCAAGTTGACGAAGAACCAGGCTGTTGATTTGATTGCTAAGAATTTTGAATATTTTATTAATTTGTGGGAAAAAGCTAAATAAGTAATCGGAACCACAAAAAAATTCACTAAAATACACGAAATTTTTTGTGTAATTTCGTGATAATAATTTAGTGGTTCAGTTAACCATATTACTATGCACGACATCATCTCCATCGGTTCAGCCACCAAAGACGTATTTTTAATTTCCAAAGATTTTAAATTAGTCAGATCAAAACAATTTAAAAACGGGCTGGGTGAGTGTTTTTCTTATGGCGCAAAAATTGAGCTGGGAGACATGTATTTTGATACTGGAGGCGGGGCAACTAATTCAGCCTATACTTTTGCCAATTTAGGCTTGAAAGCCGCGGTGGTTTCAAATGTGGGCAATGATATTTATGGCATGGAGATTCTACAAGTTTTGGCGGAAAAGAAAATTAGCACTTCTTTTTTGAATGTAGATAAAAAACATAAGACTGCATATTCAACTATTTTGGTCAGGCCGCAAGGGGATAGGACAATCTTGGTTTACCGCGGCGCCAGCGCCAATTTTTCGGAAAAGAATTTTGAATGGAACCGTTTGAAAACCAAATGGTTTTATATCACTTCTTTGGCCGGCAATTTGAATTTGCTTAAGAAAATATTCGCTTTTGCCAAAAAGAAAAAAATTAAAATTGCCTGGAATCCGGGCGGCGAGGAATTAAAACTAGGCAAAGAAAAATTGGCGCCGTTAATCAGGCAGTCTTATCTTTTCAATTTGAACAAGCAAGAGGCGGAGAAATTAACCGGTAAAAAAGATATTAAAAAAATTCTAGAGGCCATTAATAAATTAAGCCCGGGTTATAATTTGGTGACAGACGGAGCAACAGGCGCTTATCTTTCTGATGGTATGCTGATTTATTTTGCCAAAGCGCTTAGTGTCCAGCCGGTTAATACTACTGGCGCCGGAGATGCTTTTGGTTCTGCTTTTTGCAGCGGCGTAATTTTAAAAAACGATTGGGATTATGCTTTGCGTTTAGCTGTTTTAAATTCCGGTGGCGTAATCCAGAAAATGGGCGCTAAAAATGGGCTTTTATCAAAATTACCTAAACAAAAAGACTTGGAATTGGTTAAAATAAAAATATTTACTTAAAGGTAAACCAATGTTGATTTTAGTTTCTTGTGGATAACTTTGAAAATTCACTTGACAGCAAATCTAAAAATTCTTATTATATTTACAAACATTTTTTAAGAATTAAAATTTAATAATTAAAATGGAACCGTGTCCAATTTGCGAGAATGATCCATGTACCTGCGATCAGGATTATGAATGTTACGCGCCGACCACAGGCGATTTGGATGATGAAGAATAATAAGACGCCCGGTAAATCCAGGGCGTTTTAAATTTGATTTATTAGCTTTTTTCTGCTAAAATAACTTTGTAAAATTTAAGCAATTTAGAATAATTCTTATGAATCTAACTCCTGAAATATTTTATGAGATTGAGATTAAAGCGGTCATGAACAAGGATAAATATGAGGAATTAGACCGCTTATTGAAGTCTGATTCACGTTTTAAAATGATCAATAAGGAATCTATTAATACAGAGTTTTATAAGGCTGATAATGATAAAATAGATGTCCGTCTGCGCTATTCTGATAAATCCATGGAAATTGTCTGCAAAAAAGGCTTGGTGACAAAAAATGTTCGCAAAGAAATAAAAATTCCTTTGCCAACAATAGAGCATATTAATCATTTTCGGCAAATATTTGATTTATTGCCAGTAGTATCTAATCCCCAAACTCTGAAACATAAACAAGAGTTTTTATATAATTATGGCGGTTACGATTATATAATCTGCCTGCAGCACATTGAGAATTTTGCTTATTTACTGGAGGTGGAATTCCTATCAAAAACTGATAATTCCGCAATTCATGAAAAAAATCTGCTGGATATCTTAAAAGAATTTGGCTTGGATGTTATTGATAATGAAAAGTTTTTAATCAGAGTAGAGGATTATAAAGCCGGCAAGGTGACAATTAATTATCCCGTATGAAATTATATATTGTTGCAACACCCATAGGCAATTTAGAAGATATTAGCTCGCGTGCTTTAAGGATTTTGAAGGAGGTTGATTTTGTATTATGCGAAGATACCAGAGTGACGCGGGTGCTTTTGAATAAGTATGAGATAAAGACTCCGACTATTTCTTATTTCCAGCATTCTGGGTTGGCTAAAGTCAATCAGATAATAGATTTACTTAAACAAGGTAAAAATTTAGCTCTGGTTTCTGATGCCGGTACTCCGGGAATTTCCGACCCCGGTAATAAACTGATTGAACTGGTATTAAAGGAACTGCCTGATTTAAAAATTGAACCGATCCCAGGCCCTTGCGCAGCTATTGCAGCTTTGTCTATTTCAGGTTTACCAACCGATAAATTTGTCTTTTACGGATTTTTACCTCATAAGAAAGGCAAGGAGAAAATTTTAAAAGAAATTATTGGCAATAAATTTACTTCGGTTTTTTACGAATCAACTCATCGGATTTTGAAAACTTTGGAAAAATTAAAAGATTTGGGGATAGGGGATGAACAAGTGGTTGTCTGTCGGGAATTAACTAAAAAATTTGAAACAGTATATAGGGGCAATATTGATGAGGTTTTAACCGAATTGGAAAATGATACTGTAAAAGGGGAGTTTGTGGTAGTTATCTCTTGAGGTTATATGAGGTTGTATCCGCCTTCGCCCATCCTTCGCTTCGCTACTGAGGGCTACGGCGGACATTGGTGAAGTTTTATGATGTTGTATGAGGTTACTGGGCGAAAACGGCTGTTGTTTATGGACGGTAGAGACATGGCATGCCATGTCTCTATATACGGATGTAATTAGATGCCAGCCGTTTTCGCCCGTTTAGAAAAATCATTATGACAAAAAATATTTTAATTTTTGGCGCTAGTATAACTTATGGCGCCTGGGATCTGGAAAAGGGCGGCTGGGTTCAACGCCTGCGGGATTATTTGGAGAAAAAACATGAATTGGGAGATTATTTTATTTATAATCTGGGCATCTCCGGTGACACGAGTTCTATGCTCTTAGCTCGTTTTGCCACGGATATAAAATATAGAGTTGATGAAGATGAAGAAAATATTGTAATATTTTCCGTTGGTATTAATGATTCGGTTTATCTGCTGAAAGAAAAAAGAAATATGACCAAATTGGCGGATTATGAAAAAAATATCAGTAAATTATTTGGTTTGGCAAAAAAATATACCCAGAAAATTATCTTTGTCGGCTTGGGCAACGTTGATGAGATAAAAGTTGCGCCTGTTCCCTGGAATAAAAATATTAGTTATAGCAATAAAAATATTTTTGAATATAACGACGCTGTTAGGAAAATATGCAAGAAGGAGAACGTATTGTTCGTGGATTTATTTAATAAGATTGATAAAAATTTATTGTCTGACGGTTTGCATCCGAATTCAGCAGGGCACCAGAAAATGTTTGAAATTATTAAGGAAGCTTTAATAAAAAACAAGGTGATATGAACTATCAGGGCGTTATAATTAAAGAAAGTTTAACAAATAAAGATATCTTAAAAGATTTGCAGATTTTAAATACTCGCATTGAAAAGGTTACACCTAGGCATAAAACTCCCTGGCTGAAAAAATGGACATTGCATACTATAGAAGTCTCAAAAGATGATATGCCTAAAATTGCTAAAAGGATAAGTAAAAGTTTAGATATTAGCCATGGCCACTGGTATGCGGATTTTAAAGATGCCAATACTCATTTTATTATTTTTAAGGATAAAATTTTTAAGGTAGATAGATATAAACAGGAGCAATATGATGGTATGAAAAAATATGGGGTCTCGCTGGGAATACCAGAATACCAACTTATTTTTAAAGCTAAAAAACAAAATAAATAGATATTTTTATGCCTAGATTAGAAAAACAAAAGAAATTTTACGTAACGACTCCAATTTATTATGTTAACGACGTTCCGCATATCGGCCATGCCTATACGACGGTCGCGGCTGATGTTTTGGCGCGTTATTACCGCATGATGTTAGGTCCAGATAATGTTTATTTTTTAACTGGGACTGACGAACATGGCGCAAAAATTGCTCAGGCAGCGGAAAAGAATAAAATGACACCCAAAGAATTTGTTGACCAAAAAGCAGCAGTTTTTCAGATGGCTTGGGATTACTTGGATATTTCGCATAATGATTTTATCCGCACAACTGAAGAAAGGCATGAAAAAATTGTTCTAGATTTTTGGAAAAAATTTAAAACCGCCAAAACGCCGAAGAAAAACCCGGCAATTTATGAGGCTGAATATGAAGGCCTGTATTGCGTTGGTTGCGAATCATTTAAGACGGAAGACGAATTAGTTGACGGTCAATGCCCTGACCATAAAACCAAATGCGAACTTGTTAAGGAAAAAAATTGGTTTTTACGGCTGTCTGATTTTGGCGATAAGCTTAAAGACCTGATTGAATCCGGAGATTTTCAAGTTTTGCCATTAGAAAGAAAAAACGAAATTTTAGGCTTGATTAAGACTGGTTTGAAAGACGTGGCTATTTCCCGCCAAAATGTTAAATGGGGGATACCAGTGCCTTTTGACAAGGAGCAGACTACTTATGTCTGGATTGATGCTTTAAGCAATTATATTTCAGCTTTAGGCGGACCTAAAGGTAAATTGTATAAAAAGTTTTGGCCGGCTGATGTGCATTTAATGGCCAAAGATATTTTGAAATTTCATGCCCTGATCTGGCCAGCTATGCTTTTAGCTTTAAAATTGCCTTTACCCAAAATGGTATTTAGTCATGGCTTTTTTACAATTGATGGCCAGAAAATGAGCAAGACTATCGGCAATGTGATTGATCCCAATGAATTAGTTTCAAAATACGGTTCAGACGCGACCCGTTATCTTTTATTATCGCAATTTGGCTTTGGCACTGACGGTGATTTTAGCAAAGAACGTTTGGACAGTATTTACAATTCAGCTTTGGCTAATGAACTCGGCAATCTGGTTTCTAGAGTCTTAGCCATGACTGAAAAATATTATGATAGCGTTGTGCCCAAGTATAATGTTGATTCTGATAAATTTTTTGAATTTGACATTAAAACTGACTGGAACAAATATGATTTTTTAATGCAAAACTTAAAATTTGATGAAGCCTTAAATATCGTTTGGGAAGATATCAGGCGCTGTAATGCCTATATTGATAAAAATAAGCCTTGGGAACTGGCAGCCAATAATGATGACGAGGTTTTACCTGACGTAATATTTAATTTGCTGGAAACCATTAGACAGATAGCCTGGATGTTATTACCCTTTATGCCGCAAACCAGCGATGAGATTTTAACCCGGCTGGGATTTGATCCGGCTGTGGAAAAGGAAAAAAAGATTGAAATTTTAAGAAAATGGCCGGGCATCAAATTAGGCCAAAAAATTAATAAAGGCGAAAGCTTGTTCCCGCGCCTTAACCAATAATTTAATAACATACTAATAAACTAATAAACAATCTTATGACTATTTTTGATGTAATTTTATTATTGATTTTATTCGGCTTTATAATGTTTGGCATCTGGTTTGGCCTGATCCATACTTTTGGCGCGATTGTAGGCACTTTTGCCGGCGCTTTTTTTGCCGGCCTTTGGTATAATCAATTGGCTTATTGGCTGGAAAGTCTTTTTGGCTATCCGAATTTAATGAAAATTTTTGCGTTTGTTTTTATTTTTCTTTTGGTAAACCGGTTGATTGGTTTTGGCTTTTATGTGCTTGATCGGCTTTTTAATTTTTTAAAGGTCGTGCCTTTTTTAAAAACTATTAATCGGCTATTGGGCGGCATTTTAGGTTTTTTTGAAGGCCTTTTAGTTATTGGCTTATCTTTGTTCATTATTGCCCGTTTTCCTGTTTCAGATTGGTTTACAGGCGTTTTGCAGGTTTCAAATTTGGCGCCCTGGTTTATTAATATGACAAAGGTGCTGCAATTAATGCTGCCGGAATTATTAAAGCAATTGCAGTCGGTGATATAATAATATAACGCGAATCTACGAAGCTATGCGAATGCTGCGCATATTATTTAAATTCATGAATTTTGTATATTTGTAAAGATTTGTAAATTAGTACCCCCATGTTAATTGATTCACATGCCCATATAACTTTTGCTGAATATGCTGATGATTTAGAGGACGTTATAAAACGTTCTTTTGCTTCTAATACGCAAATTATCAATGCCAGCAATAATTATGATTCCAGTATCAAAGCAGTTTTTTTGGCTGAAAAATATGAGGGCATGTGGGCTTTAATAGGTTGCCATCCTGATGATCTGGAAGAAAATTTTGATATTGAGAAATATAGGCAGTTAGCCAAATCAAGTAAAAAAATAGTGGGCATAGGCGAAGTGGGGTTGGATTTTTACTATTTACCGCATGATAGAAAACAGGTAGCGGCGATTAAGAAAAAGCAAATAGAAGCCTTTAAACAATTTATTAGTCTGGCCAAAGAATTGGATCTGCCCTTGGTCTTGCATTGCCGAGGGACGCAAGACGATCCGTACGGAGCATATGAGGAAATGCTGGAAATTTTAACTGGCTCAGCTGATGGTTCGACTAAGCTCACCATGACAGCTTCGCCAGGAGTTATTCATTGCTATGGGGGCGATTTGGAGCAGGCTAAAAAGTTTTTAGATTTGGGATTTTATATCGGTATAACAGGTATCGTTACTTTTAAAAACGCTAAAGAATTACAGCAAATTGTCAGAGAGATCCCTTTGGATAAAATTTTAGTGGAAACTGACGCGCCGTTTTTAGCGCCTGAACCTTATAGAGGCCAGAGAAACGAGCCGGCTTATGTTAAATATGTGGCGCAGAAAATAGCTGATTTAAAAGAGTTAGCTTTTGATGAAGTGGCAAAACAGACTTATAATAATACGCGTAAACTTTTTAGATTTTAAATTATATGCTCCAGCCAACATTTAAAAAAGAAATAGAACTCTGGTCCCGGGGTTATAATTTTATTGCTGGTATAGATGAGGTGGGCAGAGGCGCCTGGGCCGGGCCGATTGTGGCAGCCGGAGTAATTTTTGAAAAAAGGCAGAGGATTAAAGGATTGAATGATTCAAAAAAACTTTCAGCCGGCAAAAGAAAAGAATTAGCAGTTATGATTAAAGAAAAAGCTTTGGCTTGGGCAGTTCAGGTTGTGGATAACCATATTATTGATGAGCTTGGAGTTGGCAAAGCAAATGCACTGGTAATTGATAAAGTTATTAATGCTTTAGTACCTAAACCGCATTATTTATTAATTGATAAAGCCAGCGTAACAAAATACAAGATTATGATTCCCTGGCAGACTATTATTAAAGGCGATAATTTAATTTTTTCTATTGCCGCCGCTTCAATTTTAGCTAAAGTGGCCAGAGATGAAATTATGCTAAAATTAGCTAAAAAATATCCAGATTATGGATTTGATAAACATAAAGGCTATGGCACAAAATTACATCAGCAAATGATAAGCCAGTATAGTATCTGCCCCATTCACAGAAAATCATATAAGCCTATTTCCCAATCAAAATTAATAAGTTTCTGACAAAACTATTTTAAAATATTTTTGACGCGAAATTTTTAATAGTATAAAATATAGTTGATTAAAAATAAAAACTCTTAGCCGGAGCTTTTTATTTTTTATTCTAAAAATATGAAAGACAGCCAAAATACAAATAAAGAGGAAAATTGGTGGCGTGAATCATTGCTATTTTTTTATCCAAATTAGCGGTTGGATATCTTTTCCCGTTATTATTGCCGCTTTATTAGGCAAATGACAGATGCGAATTGGGAGTTTGAAAAAGTAGATGCATGAAATGCCAAGACCGAGACTTTAAATTTTAAAGTCGCTCGCAAGGGTGACTTTTTTATTTTACTTAAATTATAATTTAAGCTAAAATTAGTATATGAATTTAAATAATTTGACTAAAGCTCTAAAAGATCAGCCAACTTTTCGCTTAAAACAGGCCAAAGAAGCTATTTTTAAG
>Ga0114946_10000526_pt1 | contig 25741 bp, 23 predicted proteins | sample WalLakDeSediment_FD_88676 | JGI IMG/M metagenome (GOLD analysis project Ga0114946, IMG submission 88676) | Lake sediment microbial communities from Walker lake, Nevada to study Microbial Dark Matter (Phase II) - Walker Lake 11/02/13 Deep Sediment | ecosystem: Environmental > Aquatic >... | reverse complement strand
GCTGGATGCGGCTGATGAACCTGCCGTATACCGACTTTGCGCCGGGGCGTCCGGATCCGCCGCCGATGGCGCTGGCCGGGACGCGCGTGGCGCCGACAATCTGCTACGAGGACGCATTCGGCGCGCAGCAGCGGGTGTTCTTTCCGGAGGCGGAGCTGCTGATCAACGTCAGCAACGACGCCTGGTTTGGTGACACGCGCGCGCCGCACCAGCACCTGCAGATCGCGCGCATGCGGTCGATGGAAACCGGCCGCTGGATGCTGCGCGCCACCAACAACGGGGTCACGGCGGTCATCGATCCGCGCGGGCGGGTCACGCAGCGTTCGCGCCAGTTCGTCGCCGAGGTGGTTGAGACCGAGGTGACCCCGATGCGTGGCATGACGCCCTGGCTGCGCTACGGCGACGGCCCGCTGGCGGGTGCGGCGATCGTGCTTTTTCTGCTGGCCGCTTTGCGCCGCAATGGGGCGGGGCGGTAACCTTCGCGGATTGAGTGTTGCGAAACGAGTCATGGACCCCATCTACAAGCCGGAAGTGATCGAGCCCGCCGCCCAGCGCTACTGGGACGAGCAGCGTTGTTTCGAGGCCGTCGAGGACCCCGCGCGGGAGAAGTTCTACTGCCTGTGCATGTTTCCGTACCCGAGCGGGCGCCTGCACATGGGCCACGTGCGCAACTACACCATCGGCGACGTGGTCAGCCGCTACCAGCGCATGCGCGGCAGGAACGTGCTCCAGCCGATGGGCTGGGACGCCTTCGGCCTGCCGGCCGAGAACGCGGCGATCAAGAACAACGTGCCGCCGGGCCGCTGGACCCGCGAAAACATCGCCCACATGCGCGCCCAGCTCAGGAGCCTCGGCTTCGCCTACGACTGGCGCCGCGAGCTGGCCACCTGCGATCCCGACTACTATCGCTGGGAGCAGTGGTTCTTTCTGCGGCTGTACGAGAAGGGGCTGGTGTACAAGGCCTCCGCCACGGTCAACTGGGACCCGGTTGACCAGACCGTGCTGGCCAACGAGCAGGTGATCGACGGGCGCGGCTGGCGCTCGGGCGCGCTGGTCGAGCGGCGCGAGATCCCGCAGTGGTTCCTCAAGATCACCGCCTATGCCGATGAGCTGCTGGCGGCGCTGGACTCGCTGCCCGGCTGGCCGGAGCAGGTCCGCACCATGCAGGCCAACTGGATTGGCCGCTCGCAGGGCGTGGAACTCGATTTCGCCCTGGCCGGGGCGCCGGTGGCAAGTTACGACGCGCTCACCGTCTACACCACGCGGCCCGACACGCTGTTCGGCGTCACCTACATGGCCGTGGCTGCCGAGCACCCGTTGGCGGTGCATGCGGCCGAAGGCAACCCCGCGCTCACCGCGTTCCTCGCGGACTGCCGCAAGGCGCACACCACCGAGGCTGCGCTGGAGACGATGGAAAAGCTCGGCATGCCGCTGGGCATCAGCGTGATCCACCCGCTGACGGGCGCCGCGGTGCCGGTTTGGGTGGCCAACTTCGTGCTGATGGGCTACGGCACCGGCGCGGTCATGGCGGTGCCGGGCCACGACCGGCGCGACTGGGAGTTTGCCACCAAGTACGAACTGCCGATCCGCCAGGTGATCACGGCCGCCGACGGCAGCGCCGCGGACCTGTCGCGCGAGGCCTATGTCGAGTACGGGGTGCTGGTGAACTCCGCGGAGTTCGACGGCATGAGCTCGGCCGAGGCCTTCGAGGCGCTGGCCGAGCGCCTGGAGGGCGAGGGCCGCGGCCGCCGCCGGGTCAACTACCGCCTGCGCGACTGGAGCGTCTCCCGCCAGCGCTACTGGGGCTGCCCGGTGCCGATGATCGTCTGCCCGTCCTGCGGCTCGGTGCCGGTGCCGGACGAGCAGTTGCCGGTGCGGCTGCCGGAGAACGTCACGCTGTCCGGCGCGGGTTCGCCGCTCCGGACGATGGACGAATTCGTGCTGGTCGACTGCCCGAAGTGCGGCGGCGCGGCGCGGCGCGAGACTGACACCTTCGACACCTTCTTCGAGTCCTCCTGGTACTACGCGCGTTTCTGCTGCCCCGACCAGGACAAGGCCATGCTGGACGAGCGCGCCCGCTACTGGCTGCCGGTGGACCAGTACATCGGGGGCATCGAGCACGCCATCCTGCACCTCCTGTATGCGCGCTTCTTCCACAAGCTGATGCGCGACGAGGGACTGCTGGCGGGGGACGAGCCTTTCGCCAACCTCCTCACGCAGGGCATGGTGCTGGCCGATTCCTTCTACCGTGATGACGAGCAGACGGGCCGTGCCTGGTACAACCCGGCCGAGGTCGAGATGCAGCGCGACGACAAGGGCCGCGTGGTCAGCGCCACCCTGCAGGCCGATGGCGCGCCGGTGCAGCTCGGCGGCATGGGCACCATGTCCAAGTCAAAGAATAACGGCGTCGATCCGCAGGCCCTCATCGACCGTTACGGCGCCGACACGGTGCGCCTGTTCACCATGTTCGCGGCGCCGCCCGAGCAGAGCCTCGAGTGGTCGGACTCCGGCGTCGAGGGCGCGCAGCGCTTCATGAAACGCCTGTGGCGCATGGCGCACGAGCACGTCGGCGAGGGCCTTGCGCCGGCCCTGGATGTGGCTGCGCTCGACGATGCGCAGCGCGAGTTGCGGCGCCAGTTGCACGCGACCATCGCCAAGGTCAGCGACGACGTGGGCCGGCGCTACACCTTCAACACGGCGATCGCGGCGGTGATGGAGCTGCTCAACTCGCTCGGCAAGCACGCCGGGCGCGAGCCACAGGATCGCACGCTGCGCCAGGAGGCGTTCGAGGCGGTCACGCTGATGCTCTCGCCCATCGTGCCGCACGCCTGCCACGCGCTGTGGAACGAGCTCGGGCGCGAGGGTGCGGTCGTCGATCAGCCATGGCCGGCGCACGATCCCGCCGCGCTGGTCCGGGACGAGATCGAGCTGGTCGTGCAGGTGCAAGGCAAGCTGCGGGGCCGGATCCGCGTCGCCCGCGACACCCCCGAGGCGGACATCCGCGCGGCCGCGCTTGCCGAAGAAAACGTCGCCCGCTTCGTCGGCGCCAGCACGGTGCGCAAGGTCATCGTCGTGCCCGGCCGACTCGTCAATATCGTGATCTGAACGATGTCGCAGTTACGATTCATTGTCGCCATCTCGCTGCTCGCGCTGTCTGCCTGTGGCTTCCAATTGCAGGGCGCCACGACGCATGCGCCGGAGCTCGCGGTGCTGCACCTCGACGTGCCGGATCCCAATTCGGATCTCGCGATCCAGCTGCGCCGCAGCCTGGTGGCTGCGGGGGTGACACTCTCCAGGAGCGAGGCGGAGGCCACCGCGACGCTGCATGTCGTCCGTGAGAACTTCGGCCGGCGGATAAAGTCGGTGTCCGCCCAGAACCGCCCCACGGAGTTCGAGGTCTTCTACCAGGTCGAGTACCTGGTGGTGACGGCCGAGGGCACGCTCGTACCGCGCGAGCGGATCGCCCGTGAGCGCGTGTTCCCCTACAGCGAGCGGGACATTCTCGGCGCGCAGCAGGAAGAAGAGCTGCTCCGCGACGCGCTGGCGCGGGACATCGCGGGCGTGATCACCCGCCGGCTGTCGGACCTCGGTACTTGAGGCCGGCGGACGTCGTCACGCTGGGGGCCTCCGATGAGGACGCGACCCGCGAGCTGCTGGCGCGCTACGGATTAGCCTTGCAGATCGTGGCGCCTGGCGAGGTGATCCCGGGATCCTGGTGGGGCGAGCGGGAAGCCGGGTTGCGCGCCCACGTGCTGTATGCCCGGCACGACACGCCGCTGCATTCCGTCCTCCACGAGGCCTGCCACTTCGTCTGCATGTCGCAGGTGCGGCGTGGCGCCCTGGACACCGATGCCGGCGGCGACTACGACGAGGAAAATGGCGTCTGCTACCTGCAGGTCTTGCTGGCCGACGAGTTGCCCGGCTTCGGCCGCGCGCGGATGTTCGCCGACATGGACGCCTGGGGCTACTCTTTCCGGCTCGGCTCCGCGCGCGCCTGGTTCGAGTCCGATGCCGATGATGCGCGGGCCTGGCTGTTCACCCACGGCCTGATCGATCGGCTGGATCGCCCTGCGTGGCGGCTGCGCGCCGCCTGAGGAGCTGGACCGGTCAGGGCGCCACCTTGCCCCGGTGACTGAAGGGCACCGTGCGCACGAAGCCGCTGCCGAGGTGCACCCGGCCGCGCAGCTCGTAGTCCATGCCGGTCATGTCCGTCCTGCTGCCGATCTCGAGGGCCTGGCGCAACAGGTCGATCACCGAGGTCGTGACGATGATGGAAGTCTCGGCTTCACCGAGGCGGGGCAGCTCGAAGGCGCGGTTGGTGACGCCGCGCGCCAGCCGCCGGCCGTTGAGGTCGAGGTCGAAGTCGAGCCCGTCCACCATCAGCGCGCGGTTATTGGGGTTGACGAGGCGCAGGCCTACGGCGAACCGCTGTTCCAGTGAGCCCTGCGCCGGCTCCAGCCATTCGAGGCTGGTCACCCGGACCTCCGGCGGTTCCAGCGCAGCCATGCTGGCGCAGCCTGCAAGGGTGAGCAACGCAAGGATGGCGGTCAGGCGGGCGAAGCTGCGGGTCATTAAGCGATCTCCTGGGCAAGTCACAGCGAAGGCCACGATTATACGCGGGCCCGCCCTGCGTTGCGGCACGGGCGGCCGGCTGCTTACACTGGCCGCCACGCCAGCCGATGCGTTGCGGGGAGAATTCCACATGGCCACGCTGTTCGAGAAAATCATTGCCGGCGAGTTGCCGGCCGAGTTCGTCTACCGCGACGAGCGAGTGGTGGCGTTTCGTGACATTCATCCGCAGGCGCCGGTGCACGTACTGATCATCCCGGTGAAGCCGATTCCCACCGCGAACGACATCGCCGACCAGGACGCCGACCTCGTCGGCCACATGTTCTGCGTGGCGCGCGACATCGCCCGCGCCGAGGGCATCGCAGATGACGGTTACCGCCTGATCATCAATTGCAATTCGCACGGCGGCCAGGAGGTCTATCACCTGCACCTGCACCTCCTCGGCGGGCGGCGACTGGGCCGCATGCTCCCGGCGCCATGAGCGTCGCCGCGCTGATGCTGGTCGCGGGAGCCGCGCTTGATCCTGCTACGTTGGCGCGTTTCGCGGACCTGGCGCTGTCCTGCGTGCATCGCGAGTACCCCAACAAGATCGCGCACGTGCTGGACAGCGACGCCGACGTCGGGCCGCCGCGCGAGCTGACGCCGGTGTTCTGGGGCTGTTTCGATTGGCATTCGGCGGTGCACGGCCACTGGCTGCTGGCGCGCCTCGCGCGGCTGGAGCCTGATGCGGAGTTCACGTCCGCGGCGCGCGCCGCGCTGGAGCGCAGCTTCACGCCCGAGGCGATCGAAGGGGAGCTTGCCTACCTGTCCGCGCCCGGCCGCGAGGGCTTCGAGCGTCCTTACGGGCTCGCCTGGCTGCTGCAACTCGGCACGGAGCTGCGCGAGTGGGAAGATCCGGACGCCGTGCGCTGGTCGGCGTCATTGGCGCCGCTGGAAGCGGTGGCGGCGGACCGGCTGCGTGAGTGGCTGCCGAAGCTGGCCTACCCGATCCGCAGCGGCGAGCATTCCCAGACGGCGTTCGCCTTCGGCCTGGCGCTCGACTGGGCGCGCACCGCCGGCGACGCCGGGCTCGAGGCGCTGCTCGTCTCGACCTCGCAGCGGCTCTACCTGGGCGACCGCGCTTGCCCGCTGGCTGCTTACGAGCCGTCCGGCCACGATTTCCTCTCGCCCTGCCTGGCCGAGGCGGACCTCATGCGGCGCCTGTTGCCGGCGGAGGAGTTCGCGGCCTGGCTGGAAGGCTTCCTGCCCGGGATTCCGGAGGATGCGGGGCCCGAGTGGCTACCGGTGGCGCGAGTCACGGATCGAGTGGACGGCAAGCTGGCGCACATCGACGGGCTCAACCTGAGCCGTGCCTGGATGCTGGAGGGGATCGCCGCATCGCTTCCGCTGGCCGACCTGCGCCACATCACCCTGCGGGCCAGTGCCGCCGTCCATGCGCGCGCCGGCCTGGAGGGCGTGAGCGACGAGCATTACGCGGGTAGCCACTGGCTGGGAAGTTTCGCGACCTACCTGGCCACCGGCCGCGGGCTGCCCGAGGGCGCGCGCGGCTGCGCCGCCTGCCGGGTATCAGGCGATGCTGCCGATCCGGTAGCGGACGAGCCGTAGCGGCACGGTCAAGAGCAACGCCGCGACCAGGGCCGGGCCGAATGGCAGGTCCAGCGCCAGCGCCGCCACGAAGCCGGCCAGGCAGGCGGCGACCCCGAGAATCGCGCTGCAAACCAGGGCGCGCATCCAGCCACGCACCAGCCGGAACGCGACCCAGGGCGGGATGAACAGCATGGCGAAGGTCGCCATTACGCCCATGGTGCTGATGCCCAGCACCACGCCGCCCACCAGCAGGGCTTCAAGCCAGAGCTCATGCGGCCACGCCGGCTGCCGGTTGGCCGCGAAGTGCCCGGGGAACAGCCGCGAGGTGAGCAGGCGCCGTGCGAGCCAGTGGCCGGAAACCAGCAGCGCGGCCAGCAGCAAAACCGCACCCGCCAGGTGCGGCACCGAGGTGAAGTACAGCTGGCCGTTCAACAGGTGGACAGCAGTCATGTTCGCATCGTGGCCGTATTGAGCGAGCAGCATTACCGTGGCCCAGCCGCCGAGCAACATCACCGCATAGTGCTCGTTGCGCGCTCTGCGCGTGAGCGCGCGCGCGACCCCGCCGAGCAACGCGCCGAACAGTGCGAACAACAGGATAGGGCCGTGCAGCAGCACGCCGATTACACCGCCCGCCGCCGCCAGCTGGGCTGACCCCAGCCCGGCCAGCCATTGTTCGCGCATCCGCAGGCAGGCGCCCAGCAAGGGCAGGCCCGCGGCGAGCAGCAGGCCCGTGGCCAGCGGCACGCGGAATAGCGGATCCCAGGCAAGAGTCAGGGACATATCGGCACGATCCGGTCGCAGCTGGCTTCGAGGAAGGTCGTGTCGTGGCTGACGACCAGCACGCCGCGATCGGCGGGCCGGGTCTCCAGCTGGGCGAGCAGCAGGTCGATCGCCTCCTGGTCAAGGTTGTTGGTCGGCTCGTCGAGCAACACCAGCCTGGCCGGCCCCATCAGGCAGGCCCAGGCCTGCAGCAGCTGGAACTCCCCGCCGCTCATTTCGTCGAGACAGCGGCCCACCAGCGCGGCCATGCGGGGCGGGAGGTTCCCGGTGGGAACCGCGGCGATGCGCAGCACCTCGAGGCCCGTCATCGGCAGCTCGGGCGGTCGCTCCGGGCGTTGCCGGTGGTGGGATACCGTAAGCCCTGGCAGCCGCCTGATGCTCCCCCCAAACAAGCGTGCCTCGCCGGCGAGCAGCTTGAGGAGCGTGGTCTTGCCCACTCCGTTGACGCCCTTCAGACCGAGCACCTCGCCTGGCGCGACGGCGAAGGAGACCGGGCCGACGACCGGGACGGCATAGCCGGCCCGGACGTCGACCAGCTCCAGTAGCGGCGTGGCTCCGGTCAACGCTCCTCCAGCCGGGCGACCCAGCTCTCGATCAGCGCCACGTAGTCATCGGCGACGCCTTCCGGAGGCACGTTGTTGTGCATGCGGAACACGGGCCAGCCGAGTTCCCGGCCAACGCGGTCCGGGCCGCGCGACGGCTCGTACACCATGTGAAACACCACGCCCTTGCGGCCCTCGAGTTCGCGCACCAGTTGCTGGATATGCCCGGCTGTCGGGGGGATGCCCGGCAGGGGTTCCAGGTAGCCGTGCACCGGCACCTCCAGCCTTGTCATGAGGTAAACGGCGTCCTTGTGGAAGAGTAGCGCACCCGGCGCCCCGCGGGCTCTTTCCCGCCACGCCGCAGTCTCCCGCTCCATGCGCGCCGCGAAATTCCCGGCGTTCTGCCGGAATGCCGCGGCATTGGCGGGGTCGAGCTCCGCCATGCGCTCCGCGAGCGCCTCGGCTGCCACGGCCATGCGCAGCGGATCGAGGTAGATGTGCGGGTTGCCTCCCGGGTGGACGTCGCCTCGCGACCGGTCGGCCGGGCTACCCGCATCGAGCAGCGCCACGGTAGCCGCCGCCTCGAAGTGGCCCGCCCGGCCCGGCAGGAGGCGCGGGTTGGCGGCGCCTTGAACCGCGGCCGGCAGCCAGCCGAGCTCAAGTTCGCCGCCGACCGCGACCAGCAGGTCGGCCCGGCGCAGCGCCACCATCATGCTGGGCCGGGCCTCCAGGTAGTGCACGTCGCGGTCGCCCGGTGCGAGCACCGAAACATTGACGTGCTCGCCGCCGACGCTGCGCGCCAGCATGGCCATGTTGGGCGTCGTGGCGGCCACCTCCAGCGCAACCGCGGGCAGCGGCGCGCCGACCGCAAGGATGATCAGCAGCAGTAATCTGCGCATTGCGCTCTCCTAGAAGGTATGGGCGCCGTGCACGCCGAGGCTCATCTGGAACTGCAGGAAGACCTGGTTGAACTTCTCGCGTTCGCCGTCCACCGCGACATCGCCCCGGCTGTATTGCAGCCGCAGCCGCGAGAACTCAGTCGGCATGAAGTTCAATACCGCGGAGTAACGCCGTGAATCATCCCAGTCCTGGCCGCTGCCCCGCCCGGTTTCGTTGGTCAGCCCGACCTGCTCGATGCGCGCGCCGGTGCTCCAGCGCGGCGCGAGGCCATACAGCGCCTGCAGGTAGTAGCCGTCCTGCTTATCCTTGAACGACTCCTCGTTGCGCACGTCGCCGATCTGCCACTGGGCGGCGGGATCGCTGCAGTCGATGCCGGCGGGATGGCAGGCAAAATAGACGTCGCGGCGATCGAGGTCGCGCTCGCGGTAGAAATACTCGCCCTGCAGCTTGATGGAGCCGCGGCCGCCGACCGAGCCGGGCGGGGTGTACTTGTAGACGCCGTCGATGCCCCAGAAATTCGCCGTGCCCTCCTGGTCCTCGAAACGCGTGCTGTGCTCGATGGTGTTCTGGAAGCTGCTGGCATAGCCGTAGGAAACGCCCACCTGCAGCGCGTGATCGAAACCGAGGTTCGGGGCGAATTTCGCGAAGCCCGTGAACAACCGTGGGCCACTGGCATCCTCGAGGATGCGGCTCGTGCCGTTGATCTCAGGCTCTGCGCCGCTGTAGTTGGCGATGCCGCCGGTTTCGCCCTGCAGGGCCTCGACGCCGAATCGCAGGTACTGCGACGTCGGCGCGAGCCAGGTCAGCTGGGCGCCGGTTTCCAGGATGCCCTCCTCGCCGAACAGCAACTCGCTGACCAGCGGTCGATCGAAGAAGTCCCAGCTGTGCGGATGCTGCTTGTTGATATAGCCGACGTCGCTGAGAAACTTGCCGAACTTCGCCTGCAATCCCGCCGGCAATGCGCGCGTGGTGACGAAGGCTTCTTCCAGTTCGACGTCGTCGCCGTCGAACAGGATCATCACGAAGGCGTCGAAGTAGGGATCTACGGTGGCCGAGAAGGCCATTTCGACAGAGCGCAGGTTGAATCCCCGGTCCAGTGCGCCGTGCCCGTGGCCATCGTCGCCGCCATGGCCGTGTCCGTCGCCCATCGCGAAGCCGTCGGCCTCTTCGATGATCTCGAAGGCCTCGCCGCCGACGTTGTCCCAGTAATACGCGCCGTCCACGATGATCGACATCGCGGGGTTGAAGGCATTGCCTGAGCCGGCCTGGCCGATCGGGCGGGCCGTCTGGCGCAGGTTGGTCGGATCAAGGGGATCGCGTTGCGGGCCGGACGTCTCCGCGATCGCGGGGGCGCAGCACAGCGCGGCGGCAAAGCCGCCAAGGACGAGCTTGTTCATGTTAATTCCTCAACTGGTCGGAAAATGCCTGGACAGCCCCGAGGGCTGTCCCGTCAATCGGGATCGTGGTCCCGGGTTGATCAGCCGAGCAGGGAGGGCGGCCCGCGCGCGGGCGGGCAAGGCGCATGCACCCCGAAATCGGGGTCAGAGCCGCATTCGGAGAGGGCCGGCGGCTGGGCCGGCGGCGGCAGCTTCCCCGCGACCGCGACGACGCCGTCGCCGCCGCGCTCCATGACCACGCAGACCTCGCAGCGCTCGCCCGCATCCGCGTGGAAGTCGAGCGCATGGTGCAGGTCCCACGCCAGCAGGCGCAGCACGACCACCAGCGCCACCATCAAGGCGAAACGCTCGAGTCGGAGTCCTGTGGTGCGGGTTTGGTGTTTCATGGGGAGTCTGCCAGCGCGCTACGATACCGTGCGCCACGGACGTTTCCAAGCCCGTGAAGATGGGGCCTTGCCGGAGAAATGACGTGCTACACTCCGGTCACAATGAATTTTCCGGGCACACATCCCTAACCCGTGTCACTCTCGCCGGAACAGCTTGAGGCTGGCCTTGCCCGTCGCCTCGCGTCCGCCTACCTGATCGCCGGAGACGAGCCGCTGCTCATGCAGGAGTGCGCGGATGCGGTGCGGCGTCGGGCCCGGGAAACCGGGTTTGAAGAGCGCGAGGTGCACGACGTGGAGCGGGGTTTCGACTGGGCCGCTTTCGCCGGCAGCCTGTCGAGCCTGTCGCTGTTTTCCTCGCGCCGCCTGGTCGAGCTGCGCCTCAAGACCCCGGCGGCCGGGGAGGGCGGAGCCGACGTGTTCGCGCATTTTGCCGCGGCGCCGCCCGACGACGTCGTGCTGCTGGCGATCGCACCCAAGCTCGACAAGCGCGCATTGTCTGCCGCGTGGGCGACGGCGCTCACCAGCGCAGGCGAGCTGGTCGAGGTGCGGCCGGTCGAGCCGCCCGCGTTGCCCGCCTGGATGGAGAACCGGCTGCGCCGCGCGGGCCTGCGTGCCGACGCGGAAGCAGTTCGCCTGCTGACCGAGCGCGTCGAAGGCAACCTGCTGGCGGCGCACCAGGAGATCGAGAAACTGCGCCTGCTCCACGGTGAGGGCACGCTCGACGCGGAAGCCGTGCGGGCCGCAGTCTCCGACAGCGCGCGCTTCGACATTTTCAAGCTGGCCGACGCGGCGGTGGCCGGCGATCTCGGCCGCGCCCTGCGCATCCTCGCCGGGCTGAAGGCCGAGGGCGTCGCCATCCCGCAGATCCTCTGGGCGCTGGCCCGTGAAATTCGCAGCATCGCCCGGGTGCGCCGGCTCATGGACGAGGGCATGGCGGCGCAGGCGGCCATGACCCGGGCGGGCGTCTGGCGCAATCGCACCGGCCTGGTCGGGCGCGCCGTCGCGCGGCACGACAGCAGCGCCTTGCGCGGACTGGCGCGCCGGCTCGCGCTCGTGGACCGCATGGCCAAGGGTGCGCCGCCGGGCAACGCGGTCCCCATCCTGCATGGGGAGGGCGCCTCGAGAATGCCGGCGCGCTGCGATCCCTGGGCCGAACTGGTTGAGCTGGTTCGCGCGCTCGCCGCTCCCGCCAGGCGCGCCGCATGAGCACCTTCGGCGAGTTGCAACCCATCGGCATCTTTGGCGGCACGTTCGATCCGATTCATAACGGCCACCTGCGTACTGCGTTCGAGCTGCTGGAGGCCATCGGCTTCGCGGAAGTTCGCTTCCTGCCCGCCGGCAACCCTCCGCACCGCGATACGACCCATGCCGATGCGGCCACGCGCGTCGCGCTGGTGCGCGCCGCCATCGAGGGTGAGGCCCGCTTCATCCTCGATGATCGCGAGCTGCGTCGCGAGGGACCGTCCTATTCGGTCGACACGCTGCTGGACCTGCGGGCTGAACATACCCACCGTTCCCTGTGCCTGATCGTCGGCATGGATGCGTTCCTGGGCCTGCCGAAATGGCACCAGTGGCGCGAGATTCTGCAGCTGGCGCACCTGGTGGTGGCGCACCGCCCGGGCTGGCGCGCGCCGGATACGGGCGCGCTCGGCGAATTGCTGGCGGATCGCGGCACCGACCAGGCGCGCCACCTGCACGAGGCGCGTGCCGGCCGGGTGTACATCCGGCCCGTAACGCAGCTGGAGATCTCCTCGAGCGCGATTCGCGAACTGGTTCGCGAAGGACGCGAACCCCGTTACCTCGTTCCCGATCCAGTGTGCCGGCTGCTCGCCGGATCGGGGTGTTACCGTGCAGCCGCAGAGAGGAATGAATGACGCAGGAATCCTTGCAGAACACCGTATTGGGCGCCCTCGAAGACCTCAAGGCGCGCGATGTCATCGTCATGGACGTTCGCGGTCTCACGAACATCGCGGACAGCATGGTGATCGCGAGCGGCACATCGGACCGGCACGTCAGGTCGATTGCCGAGAACGTGGTGGAGAAATGCAAGGAAAGCGGCCAGCGCCCGCTGGGCGTCGAGGGCCTGAAAGACGGCGAGTGGGTGCTCGTGGACCTGCAGGACGTCGTGGTGCACGTCATGCTGCCCCGGGTCCGCGATTTCTATAACCTCGAGAAACTCTGGGCCGCCCCGGCCCGGCCAGGTCGCGCATCGGCGGAAGGCTGAGCGAAGGTGCGGCTGCGCCTCGTGGCCGTCGGCACGCGGATGCCCGGCTGGGTGGACGAGGGCTGCCGCGATTATGCGCAACGCATGCCGCGCGAATGCCGGCTCGAGTTGCGCGAAGTCTCGTTGGGCAGGCGCAGCCGGGGAGGCGACGCCGCCCGGGCCATGGCCGACGAAGGCGAACGGCTGCTGGCCGCCTCCGAGGGTTGCCTGAGGGTCTGCCTCGACGTGCGCGGCGCATCGGTGGACACGCCCGGGCTGGCGCGCAAGCTGGCCGGCTGGCTGCAGGACGGGCAGGACGTTGCGCTCCTGGTGGGCGGCCCGGACGGGCTGGCGGGGTCCTGCCTGGACGCGGCCCGCTGGCGCTGGTCGCTTTCGCCGCTGACCCTGCCGCATGGCCTGGTGCGGGTGCTGGTGGCGGAGCAGCTCTACCGGGCCTGGACCATCCTTGGGGGGCACCCCTACCACCGCGAATGAGTCGTTGCGGCCGCTTGTGCCGGCGGCGCTCAGCGGGGAAACTGGCGTAATGGATTCAGTCAACCTGGTGCTGGCTTCAGGCTCGCCCCGGCGCCTTCAGCTATTGGCCTCGCTCGGCCTCGAGTGCAGGGTTGCGCCGGTGGACATCGACGAGACGCCGCGCGCGGGCGAGGCGCCGGCGGACTATGCCCGCCGACTCGCGGCGGAGAAGGCCAGCGCCGCGACCGGCCACCATCCGCCGGAGTCGCTGGTGCTCGCCGCCGACACCGTAGTGGCGCTCGGTGCCGAGATCCTCGGCAAGCCCGTCGATGCCCCCGACGCCGCCCGCATGCTGCGTCGCCTGTCCGGGCGTACGCACGAGGTTCACACGGCGGTCGCCGCCAGCCGCGCCGGCGAGGTGGCGTTCCGGCTGTCGAGCAGCGAGGTGACCTTCCGCAATCTCCGCGACGCGGAGATCGACGCCTACGTCGCCACCGGGGAGCCGCTCGACAAGGCCGGCGCGTATGGCATCCAGGGACTGGCGGCGATCTTCGTCACGCGGCTCGCCGGCAGCCATTCGGGCGTGGTCGGGCTGCCGTTGTGCGAGACCGCCGAACTGCTGCAGAAGTTCGGCATCGACGTGTTACGTCCCGCACGGGGGGGATCGTCTTGAGCGAGGAAATCCTCGTCAACGTCAATCCGCGGGAAATCCGCGCCGCGCTGCTGGAGAACGGCGTCCTCCAGGAAGTGTTCATCGAGCGCGCCAGCCGTCGCGGCCTGAATAGCAACATCTACAAGGGCCGTGTCCAGCGGGTACTGCCGGGGATGCAGGCGGCATTCATCGATATCGGGCTGGAACGGACGGCGTTCCTGCATGCCTCGGATATCATCGCCCGCGACCAGTCGCCCGTCGCGGCTGCTGGAGCGCCCCCCGCGCAAGCGGAGCGCGAGTTGCAGATCCGCGAACTCGTCAGCGAGGGCCAGGACATCCTGGTCCAGGTCGTCAAGGATCCGCTGGGCACGAAGGGCGCCCGACTGACGACCTTCGTGAGCATTCCGTCCCGGTACCTGGTGCACCTCCCCTTCGGTCGCGGCGCCGGCGTCTCCGCCCGGATCGAGGACGAGGGGGAACGGGCCCGGCTGAGAGGGATCCTGGAGGATATTTCAGCGGACCGCCCGGGCGGCTGGATTGTGCGCACGGCCGCCGAGCACGCCCCGCGCGATGCGCTGCGCGCCGACATGCTGTTCCTCGAGAAGCTCTGGGAATCGGTGCATGCGCAGGGGCTCAGGAGCCCGCCGGGCACGCTGGTGCACGCAGATCTCGATCTGCCGTTGCGCCTGTTGCGCGACCTGCTGGCGCCGCGCGTGGAGCGGGTTCGGGTGGACGACCCCGCGGTGTGCGAGCGCATGAAGCACTTTGCCGCGAGCTTCATTGCCGAGATGGAGCCGAAGATCCAGGAGTACGCGGAGCCGCGGCCGATCTTCGACCTGTATGGCGTCGACGACGAGATTGCCCGCGCGCTGGAGCGCAAGGTGCCGTTGAAGTCGGGCGGCTACCTGGTGCTCGATCAGACCGAGGCGATGACCACGATTGACGTCAATACCGGCGCCTATGTCGGCCATCGCAACCTCGAAGAAACGATTTTCCGCACCAATCTGGAGGCGGCCCAGGCGGTCGCGCGGCAGATCCGGCTGAGGAACCTTGGCGGCATCATCATTGTCGATTTCATCGACATGGAGGAAGAAGGTCACCGCACCGAGGTGCTGCATGCGCTGGAACGCGCCCTGCAGGGCGATCACGCACGGAACCAGATCACCGAGGTCTCACGGCTCGGGTTGGTGGAAATGACCCGCAAGCGGACCCGGGAGAGCCTCGAGCACGTGCTTTGCCGCGCATGCCCGACCTGTCACGGGCGCGGATCGGTGAAGACGCCGGAGACCGTCTGCTACGAGATCTTTCGCGACATCCTGCGCCAGTCACGGCAGTTCGAGTTCCAGGAACTGCTCGTGCTGGCCCATGCCGAGGTGCTCGACCTGTTGGTCGATGAGGAGGCCTCGGGTCTTGCTGAACTCGAGTCGGTCACCGGCAAGCCGATCCGCCTGCAGGCGGAATCCGGCTATTCCCATGAGCAGTACGATGTCGTGCCGATCTAGCGCGCAGCGCGGCGCCATCCAGCGCCGGGAGGGCCGGTGCCGGGATTGATTCGCAGGCTATGGCGGATCGTCGCCGGCGTCGTCGCCGTGCTGGTGATCCTGCTGGCGGTGCTCATCGGCCTGGTGCGCCTCGCGCTCGTGCAGGCGCCGGAGTACCGCAGCCAGGTCGAGGCGCGGGCCGGTGAGGCGCTCGGCTGGCCTGTCGAACTCGGCGGCATGGATGCGCGTCTCGGCTGGCGCGGTCCCGAGTTCAGGTTCACCGATGCCCGCGTGCTCACCGCCGATCGCGAGCGCGCGCTGGTGGCGGCCGCCAGCGGCTTTATGCGGATCGACAGCCTGGCGCTGCTGCGCGGGCAATTGCGGGTCGAATCGATCAGCCTTGCCGGCGTCGCGCTGCGTATCGAGCGCGAACCCGCGGGCGACTGGCGCCTGTTCGGCGAAACAGGCCCGGTGCTGCACGAGCGCGGCGCGCCGCGGATGCTGGAGCGCGATTCCGGCCTGCCCGGCTTCGCGGACCTGCCTGACACCCGGCTGACGCTGCAGGACGTGCAGCTCGAGGTCGAGGATCTCCGCAATGCGCTGGGTCCCTGGGTCTTCCAGGTCGACAACCTCGAGCTGCAGATCGGCGGCGGGCGACTCTCGATCACCGCGGACGGCGTGCTACCGGAGGCGCTCGGCGCCGAGCTGGCGCTCTCGGTCGTGGTGACCGGCGCGGACGAGGCGGGCCGGCCACGCGAGTGGACCGCGGGAGTGTCTTTCAATGCGCTCGACCTTCCTGCGCTCGGCGCCGCGCTCGGCGAGCCCGGCCGCTTCCCGCCGCGCGGCGTTCTCGAGGGCAGTCTTTTCGCCGCCGGGGACCGGCACCGGCCGACGCGGGTCGCCGGCGAGGTGATGGCTCGCGACCTCGTCCTGCCGGAAGATCCCTGGGCAAATGTCGATGCCGAGGCCGAAGCCGCTGTCGATGCCGTGGTAGCAGCCGTGTTCGATGAGGAGGCCGCGGGCGGCATCGAATTGAAGGCGCCGGAAATCCCTTATGCGCGGCTTGCCACGGGCTTCGAATGGAGCCGGACGGCGCTCGGGTGGACGGTGCAGCTGAGTGACTTCGCGGTGGAGTACTCGGGTGGCCAATGGGAGAGCCCGGCGATCGCCGCAGTCTACGAGAGTGACGGGACGGCACGCCGCATCGAGGCGCGGGCCGACGTGCTCCGTCTCGAGGACCTGCTGCCCGGCGCCAGCCTGCTGGCGGCCGAAGCACGCGACACAGCGTTTGCGCTGGCGCCTTCCGGCACCCTTAGCGCGGTGGAATTCCATCTCGATCTGCCCGGCATCCCGGATGCTCCGCCAGAAATTTACCTCGCGGGGCAATTCAGCAACCTGTCCGTCGCGCCCCTCGGCCGCTATCCCGGGGTGCGCAACCTCTCCGGCAATATTTCCGGCGACCGCTACCGTGGCGTTGCCACGCTGGACAGCCGCGACGCCGTCATGGATCTGCCGTGGATGTTCCGCGAGCCGCTCGAATTCGATACCGTCGCCGCCGAACTCGAGTGGTCTCGCGCGGAGGATCGGCTGTCGGTGCGTGTCGCTGAGCTGGACGCGGTAAATCGGGACGGCGCGGTGACCGGTGAGGCCGAACTCGAGATACCCTCCGAGGGATCCCCGTTGCTGGTATTCGACGCCGTGGCGCGCGGCCTTCAGCTCACCTCGGCCCCGCGTTACCTGCCGGTCGACAAGATGCCGGACACGGTCATTGAGTGGCTCGACGACGCGTTGCGCGGTGGCCAGATCGACGAGGCGCGAGTGCAATTCCGAGGCGCGACGCGGGAGTTTCCATTCCGCGAGGACCAGGGCCGCTTCACGGCAGAGTTCGACATCGTGGACGGCGAGTTGGCCTTCGATCCGGACTGGCCGAACGCCACCCGCATCGACGCGAGCGTGCGGTTCGAGAACGAGGGACTCTCAGCGGACGTGCGCTCGGCTCGTTTGCTCGACGTGGCGGCGGGCCCGGTAAAGCTCGAGATGCCGGATCTGCGCGAAGGTTTGCTGCTCATCGAAGGCAGGGCCGACGGCAGGCTGGCCGCACTAAGGGAATTCGTGCTGGCGGCGGAGCAGCTCGAGACAGTCCTCGGGACCGGCCTGCGACCCGCCGACATGAGGGCGGGCTCGGCGTCCGCCGACATCAGGCTCAGGTTGCCGTTGAAAACGATTTCCCAGTACCGCGCCCAGGTGGATTTGCGTATCCGCGACGGCGTAGTGGCCTATGATTTTCTCGGCGAGCCGCTGCGTGACGTGAACGCGCAGATCGCCATCGACAATACGCGGGTCACCGGGCAGGGCATCACGGCGACGATCGCGGGATCGCCGCTGGGAGCAGACGTTCTCATTGACGACGAGGGGGCGGTGCGGATCGAGGGCGGCGGCAGCATCGATGCTCTCGGCCTCGCTCGTGTCCTGCGCCTGCCGGTGGAGGACTGGGTGGTGGGCGAGGGTGACTGGACCGGTTATCTGCAGTTCCCGGCGCCCGGCAGTGACGGGGACGTCAGGCTGGAGATCTCCTCCCTGCTCCAGGGCTTTGCGATCCGCTTGCCGGAGCCCTTCCGGAAGGCTCCTGCGGACGCGCGCAGGCTGCAGGTGCGCGCCAGTTTCCCCGGCCCTGCGCTGATCGACACGGCGTTCGAGTGGGATGAATCCTTGCGGGTGGCGGCGCTGGTCGATACCTCCGGTCCTGAGACTGTGCTCCGGCAGATGGTGGGCGGGGTACCGGGCGAGCCTGACGGGCTGGTGTTCAGCGGGGCGGTGCGCAAGCTGGACCTTGGGGAATGGCTCACGCTGGATTGGCCCAAGGACCTGCGCGCCGACCGGCCCGACGGGATGATTGCCGGCGGGAAGGTTCTCGTCGGCGAGTTGACGGCGCCGATGATCGACGTACGGGACGTGTTGCTCGAGCTGTCCGTGGGCGAGGACGCCTGGAATTTCGAGCTGGAGGCGGAGCGCGCCGCGGGACAGGTAACGGTGCCGTTCGCACTGTACGGCGACGAGCCCGTCAGCCTGCGCCTCGAGCGCCTGTGGCTGGGCCCGGCAACCGACGATCCGCGCAGCGCGCCGCCGGAACCCGAAGGCCCGCCGGCAAGCATCTCGCCGGCGCGTGTTCCCCCGCTCGACATCAAGGTCAGTGACCTGAGGTACGGCGCCATCCGGTTCGGCAATGTCACGGCGCGGGTGCTGCATGAGGGCGACGGCATCGAGCTCATCGGCCTCGAGAGCGTCGGCGAAGGCTTCATGTTCCAGGCCGACGGGCGCTCGCGACTCGGCGAGGCGATCGACCAGTCCCACCTCAATCTCCGGCTGAACACCGACGACGTCGGCGCGACACTCGCCTTCCTCGGGTTCCGCCGCACCATGGAGGCGCGCTCGGGCCTGTTCGAAGCCAAGGTGGAGTGGCAGGGTGGCCTGCGCAGTGACTGGCTGAAGGCCATCGAGGGGAACGCAAACTTCGCCATCCGCAATGGCCGGCTGGTGGGCGTGGAACCCGGCGCAGGCCGCGTATTTGGGTTGCTGAGTATCCAGGCGCTGCCGCGCCGGCTGGCGCTCGATTTCAAGGACGTGTTCGGCGAGGGCACTGCCTTCGATCGCATCACCGGCGACTTTCGTTTCGAGGGAGGTAACGCGTTTACTGACAACCTCGTGATGCAGGGCCCGGCGGCCAACATGGTGCTGGTGGGCCGCACCGGCCTGGTGGCCCGCGACTATGACCAGACGGCCGTGATCGGCGCCGACCTGGGCAGGACCTTGCCTGTGGCCGGCACCGTGGTTGGCGGGCCCGCGGTGGGCGCCGCGTTGTTCATTCTTTCGGAAATGCTGCGCAAGCCGTTCCAGGCACAGCTGACCTATCGCATCACCGGTCCATGGGAGAATCCCCTGATCGAGAAAGTATCGGCAGGCAGCCTCGCGGCGCCCCCGGCAGCCCCTGGCACGCAGGACCCACCGCCCGAAGCGGGGCCGGGAAACCCCTGATGCCGCGCGTCGCCGTGCTCCAGATGTGTTCCGGGCCGCGCGTCGAGGCTAACCTCGACTCCGCCGCCGCGCTGCTCGAGGCAGCCGCGGCGGCGGGCGCGTGTCTCGCCGTGCTGCCGGAGAACTTTTCGTTCCTCGGCGCCGCCGAGACGGACAGGCTGGCCGTCGCCGAGCCTCCCGGCGAGGGGCCGGTGCAACATTTCCTCGCCGACCGGGCGCAAACGCTGGGCCTGTGGATCGTGGGTGGAACTGTGCCGGTGCTCGAGCCCGGTGAAGCGCGCCCGCGGGCGGCCAGCATTCTTTTCGATGACCAGGGTCGCGCCGTTGCGCGCTACGACAAGCTGCACCTGTTCGACGTCCACGTGCCCGGTTCGGACGAAGGCTACCGGGAATCCGCGGGCACCGCCCCCGGGGCCGGCGCCGTGCTCGCCGCCACGCCGGCCGGCAAGCTGGGGATGGCGGTCTGCTACGATGTGCGCTTCCCGGAACTGTTTCGGTCCCTTGCGGATGCGGGGCTGGAGGCGATTTCGCTGCCCTCGGCCTTCACCGTCCCCACCGGGCGGGCGCACTGGGAGCTGCTGGTCCGCGCGCGGGCCGTGGACAACCTGGCGTTCGTGCTGGCCGCTGCCCAGTGGGGAGAGCACGAGGGCGGTCGCAGGACCTGGGGCGATTCGATGATCGTGGACCACTGGGGCCAGGTCCTGGCACGCCGCAGGGAGGGCGTCGGCGTGGTCGTCGCGGATCTTGACCTTGAGGCGCAGCGGGACGCCCGCCGACGCTTCCCATTGTTGACTCACCGGCTGCCGCCGGATGCATTGCGCTTGCGCACGGAGATTACGGAATGAACGACAACGCGCTGGACCTGACCGCTGATCGCCTGCTTGGCCCTGCCGGCTTGCAACGAAGCGACCTGGACAGGTTGCTCGGCAGCGTCATGGGGCGGGCCGTGGACGCGGCCGACATCTACATCCAGTCGCTCCGCCAGGAAGCGTGGACGCTCGAGGACGGACGGGTCAAGGACGCCAGCCACATGATCGAGCAAGGCGCCGGCATCCGCGCCATCAGCGGCGAGAAGACGGGCTTCGCATATTCCGACGAACTGGTAATGCCGGCGTTGAGCGCGGCTTCGGAGGCGGCGCGGGCCATCACCCGCCAGGGCGGCAACGGCGCGGTGCAGGCGTGGCGCGCGACTCGCGCGGCGCCCCTCTATCCCGACCTGGACCCGCTGGCGACACTCGCCGACGAGCAGAAAATTGCCTTGCTGGAGCGCCTCGACGCGATCACGCGCGCCGTGGATCCACGGATCTGCGAGGTCGTGGTGAGCCTGATCGGGGTGTACGAACTCATCCTCGTGGCGGCGAGCGACGGTACGCTGGCGACGGACGTGCGGCCCCTGATGCGGGTGAACGTCTCAGCCATCGCCGAGCAGGGCGGGCGTCGCGAGCAGGGTTTCGCGGGCGGCGGCGGACGTTTTGGCTACGAATGGCTGCTGGAGGGCGACCGCGCCGCCGAGTTCGCGCGCGAGGCCGCGCGGCAGGCGCTGGTGAACCTCGAGGCTGTGGCGGCGCCGGCCGGCACCATGCCGGTGGTGCTGGGCCCGGGCTGGCCGGGCGTGCTGCTGCACGAGGCCATCGGCCACGGCCTGGAGGGGGACTTCAATCGGCGCGGCACGTCGGCATTCACTGGCCGGATCGGCCAGAAGGTCGCCTCTTCGTTGTGCACGATCGTGGACGACGGCACCCTGCCCGGGCGCCGCGGCTCCCTCACCATCGACGACGAGGGTACGCCCTCGAGCTGCACCACGCTGATCGAGAACGGCGTGCTGAAGGGTTACCTGCAGGACAAGCTGAATGCGCGGCTGATGGGCACGCATTCGACCGGCAACGGGCGGCGGGAAAGTTTTGCGCACCTGCCCATGCCGCGCATGACCAACACCTACATGCTCGCCGGCCCGCACGACCCGGAAGAGATCATCGCCAGCGTGGAGCGCGGCCTGTACGCCGTGAATTTCGGCGGCGGCCAGGTCGACATCACGTCGGGCAAGTTCGTGTTTTCCGCCAGCGAGGCCTACCTGATCGAGAACGGCCGCATCACGACGCCGGTCAAGGGGGCCACGCTGATCGGCAACGGCCCGGACGTGCTCACGCGAGTCTCGATGGTCGGTAGCGATCTCAAGCTGGACGCCGGCGTCGGCGTCTGCGGCAAGGAAGGCCAGAGCGTCCCGGTGGGCGTGGGTCAGCCGACCCTCAAGATCGACTCCCTGACGGTGGGCGGCACGGCCTGAGACCCAGGGCCCGGAGCCCCTCAGGATTCGCGCGGCGGGATCTCCCGGGCCTCGCGGTGGCGGCGGGCGTGTTCCACGAGCGCCCGGAACAGGCGCCGCTGGCGGCGCATCAGGATCAGGAACTCGGGATGCCACTGCACCCCGACAAGGAACTCGTGGCCCGGGTCCTCGACCGCCTGGACGATGCCGTCGAGGTCGCGGCCCGAGACTCTGAGTCCGGCGCCGATCCGATCGATGGCCTGGTTGTGCAGGCTGTTGATCATCCTGGGTCCCGCGCCGAGCAGCGCCGACAGATTCGTGTGCGGCTCGATGTGCAGGGTCTTCAGCGGCAATACAGTCCAGCGGTTCGAGGTCTTGCTGCGCCGCGAGGCCAATTCCTGGAACAACGATCCGCCACGCCGCACGTTCAGCAGCTGCGCGCCCCGGCAGATGCCCAGCAACGGCACTCGCCGGCGCAGCGCCTCGTCGATGATCGCCGATTCGAACGCGTCGCGCGCCGGATCGTGGCGCGGCTCCACCTCGGGTTCGGCTGCGTACAGCACCGGGTCGACGTCGTGCCCGCCAGTGATCACCACGCCGTCGAAATCGAAGCCGCGCCCTGCGTCGCTGGGTCGCAGCTGGAGTGGGTGACCGCCGTAGCGGCGCACCGCGATGGCGACGCAGAGGCGCGGACCGAAGGCGCCGCGCTCAGGCCCGGTGACTGCGATCAGCGGGCGAGCCATGAGCGCGAGACTTCCTTGGCCCAGTCGCCGAGCCAGCGTTTCAGCGGCTTGTCGAGGAATTCCAGGTAGGCCTCGCAACAGGCCGCCAGCCGCTTGCGGTCATTCGCGAGCGCCTCTACCTCCAGCCAGTCGTGCCAAGCCTCATGCAGGCCCCATCCGGGCACGTCGATCTCGCAGTCGGGCAAGCGGTAATGGAACGCCGGCCGCGGCTTGATGAGCGGATCGCGCGTGACCCCGCGCACCCGGTCTTCGTCGAGATGAATGAACAGCGGCAGCAGGTCGAGCGCCCGGTTCCGGGTGGGATTGTGCTCGAGGTAATCGTCGATAAGCGTCTCGATGTCCGGCGCATAGTCGGGGTGCAGCACCAGCCGGACATAGTCCGTCGGAAAGGGGTCGATATAGCTGGTGATGCGTCGCGTCAGGTTGATGTCGGCGCGCACGAACAACCACTCGTAAAGGCAGAGGAACGCCTGCAGGTAGGCGAGGATGACCTTCACGTCTTCGCTCGGCACTTCGGGGTTGAACTGCATGCTGAAGGCGTAGCCGAAGCTGTCGGAGGTGCCCTTCGCACCCGCCTCGCGCAATAGCACGATGATGTCCTCGATCTCGTCGAGGCGATCCATCGGCAGCGGCGGGCTCACCAGCTCCCGCGGCACGACCAGCTCAGCCAGCGCACTGAGCAGGTCCTCGGCGGAATCGCGCAGGTCGTCGAGCAGCGCCTCCTTGCCGCGCTCCTGCTGGCCGAGCCGCTTGAGCAGGTCGAAGTCCAGCTCGACTTGCCAGTCGCCGGCGTCGTCGCCGGTCAGGACTCGCCGATAACGCCCATCGGTGGCGATCGACAGGCCGAGATGACGCGCTACGAGTTCCGCGATGTCGTTGATCTCGAGGCCGATCATTTCCAGCTCGACCCCCACCCGGCGTGGCTTGCCGCGCGGGTTCTTGCGCGATTTCGGTAAGCGAAGGCGAGGCGGCCTCGATGTCATGGTGTTCAGCTCCTGGTGATTCCGCTGTTTCAGTCGCCGCGCGCGACGCCGTCGAGGCGCGGGTCGGCGCCGCCTCGCCAGCCGGTGGCGGTCCGCTCGATGCCATGCAGGCCGCTGGCGAGCTCGGTCACGCGGATCTTGTGGCCCCGCGCCGCGAATTCGGCACCGCGTGCGGCCAGCGGCGTATTCCGCTCGAGTTCCACCCGTCCGCCGGCGTAAGTGAAATTCGGCAGATTGATAGCTTCCTGAATTTCGAACTCCCAGTCGAGCGCCGCGACCAGCGTCTTGACGACGTAGCCGATGATGCGCGGACCCCCGCGCGCGCCCACGGCAAGGCGCACCCGGCCCTCGGCATCGAAGACAATCACCGGCGACATCGAGCTGCGCGGGCGTTTGCCCGGCGCGACGGCATTGGGAAGCGCGCGGTCGCCTTCGCGCGAACGAAAGGAAAAGTCGGTGAGCTGGTTGTTGAGCAGGAAGCCGCCGCTTGTCATGCGGCTGCCGAACGGCGCCTCGATGGAGCTGGTGAGCGCGACGACGTTGCCCGCGCCATCGACGATGGTGAAATGGGAGGTGCCGCCCGGAGAGGCCGACGGCCGCACCGGCGGGCCGCCCGCGGGCGCGCCTTGCGGTGCGCCCGGCAGTGCGCGATCCAACGCGCGGTCCGGGCGGATCAGGATCGAGCGGCGGCGCAGGTAGTCCGGGTCCAGCAGGCCCGCGACCGGGACGGCGACGAAGTCCGGGTCGCCGAGATAATGCTCCCGGTCGGCGAACGCCAGGCGGTGCGCCTCGACCACGAGGTGCATGGCCTCGGCCGAACCCGGTCCGAGGGCGGCCAGGTCAAAGCGCTCGAGCATTCCGAGAATCTGCAGCACGGCGATGCCGCCAGAGGATGGCGGGGGAGCTCCGCACACCGTCCATTGCCGGTAGGGGCCGCAGACGGGCGGACGCTCCAGCGCGGCGTAGCCGGCGAGGTCGGCCAGCGTCATGTCGCTGCCCATCGGACGGCGCTGGCGGGCGCGCTCGACCAGGGCGACGGCGATCTCGCCCTCGTAGAAGGCGCCGGGCCCCCGCTCGGCCAACGCGCGGAGGGTCGCGGCGTAGTCGGGGTTGCTCAACTCGGGAGCCGCCGCGCCGGCGGGCGTCGCGAAGGCCGCCCGCGTGTCGGCAAACAGCCGCAGCGAGAAATCTCCCCGGCTTTGCGCCTGCAGCCGCCCGGGCATCGGCACGCCTTCCTCGGCCAGCCGGATCGCCGGCTGGAGGAGCTCGGCCCACGGCAGCCGGCCGTGCTCCGCATGGGCCATCGCCAGCATCGCGACCAGGCCGGGCACGCCTACCGCACGCCCGGACGGAATGGCCAGCCATGCCGGTATGGGTAGCCCAAGCAGGGTGAAGCGCTCCGGTCCCGCCGCTCCCGGGGCGGTTTCGCGCCCGTCGAGGAAGCGCACCTCGCCGCGCGCCGCATCGTGCAGCAGGAGGAATCCGCCGCCGCCGATCCCGGTCTCGGGCGCCTCCACGAGGCCGAGCACGAACTGTACGGCGACCGCGGCGTCCACTGCGTGACCACCCTGGCGCAGCGCCTGCAGCCCGGCCTCCACGGCCAGCGGGTGGGCGGCGGACACCATGTGACGGACAGCCTCGCGCTCGGCGGCAGGCTGTCTCGCGGTGGGTGGTTCCAGGGGGGGCGGGACTCGCTGGCAGCCGGTCGTGCCGACCAGCAGGATCAGCACAGCGGCGCGCATCATCGCCGGGGCGGCAGCCGGCCTGCCGATGGTCAGTCTCCTTCCCGCTCTTCTTCGGGTTCTTCTTCCCGATCGTCCTCGAGCGCTTCGAGCTCTTCCGATTCGGCGTCGTGCGCCGTGGCGCCGGTGCCGCCCAGCATCGTGGGCGTCCCGCCGACACGGTACAGCAGTTCGTGCGCCCCGATGACGAAGGAGTCGCCGTCCTTGAGCGCCCGGCGCTTGATCCGGTGCCCGCCGAAATAGATGCCATTGGTGCTGTTCAGGTCTTCGACGACGGCGGTGCGGTTGCCGACGGTGAGCTGGGCGTGATGCCGGCTGACGAAGCGGCTGTCGAGCTGGATGTCGTTGTCGGCGGTGCGCCCGATGACGAAGCGCCCCTGGGACAATGGGTATTCCTGGGTGTCCTCATTGGCGGTCGAGATGATCAGTCGGGCCACCGCGTCGCCGCCGAAGGCGATCCCCGTCCGCAGGCGGCTGGTGCGGCTCGCGTAGTCGGTCCACTGCAGCTCGCGGATGGCCTCGCGCATTTCTTCGATGCCGACGGTTTCCTGTTCCTCGCCGAATGCCACCAGCATCGCCGTGTCGCACAGCGTGTTGATCAGGCGCGGTACGCCGCCGGTGTAGCGGTAGATCAGCGGGAAGGTGTCGGGCGCAAAGATCTCGCGCTCCGTGCCGGCAACTTTCAGGCGGTGCGTGATATACCGGGCGGTCTCCGTCTCCGTCAGCGCCTTCAGGTGGAAACGCAGGCGCGTCCGTTGCGACAGCTGCTCGAGCGCGGGAGAGTCGAGCGTGGTGTTCAGCTCCGGCTGGCCCGCGAGAATGATGCTCACCACCCGTCCGGCGCCGGGCCCGATGTCCGAGAGCATCCGGATCTCTTCGAGTACCGTGGTGTCGAGGTTCTGGGCCTCGTCGATGACGATCACCACGCGCCGGCCCTGCGCCAGCAGCGAGCGCAGGTGGCTGCTCAGCGTGTCAAGCAGCTCGGCCTTGCGCATGTTGAAGGGGCG
>Ga0114946_10000525_pt1 | contig 25783 bp, 16 predicted proteins | sample WalLakDeSediment_FD_88676 | JGI IMG/M metagenome (GOLD analysis project Ga0114946, IMG submission 88676) | Lake sediment microbial communities from Walker lake, Nevada to study Microbial Dark Matter (Phase II) - Walker Lake 11/02/13 Deep Sediment | ecosystem: Environmental > Aquatic >... | reverse complement strand
TATCATTTGTACCTTCTCTTTTTTGAAGGCCTCACTGAAATGTCGTCTCATTTTTTCCTTTTTCATAGGTATATTTGTAAAGTTATTAACAAATATTTTGTCAACCTATTTCATGAAACGACAGTTTTAATTCAGAATACTCAGCTGCTCAGAGGAAATAATCATGCGCGTGTGTGTCAATAAATTGTCATGGGTGTTTCATCTGTTTATTTTTGTTCTTTCTACTTCTTACTTTTTACTATCTACTTGTCAATGAGATAGATGCATTGTTAAAATAATCATACGCCTGAGTGTCAAAGCGTTTGACATGGGTATTTCATGTGTTTATTATTGTCTAAATGTGTGAATGTCAATAAGTCTTAAGATCTCTCTTATCCGGACCCTGAGCCCTTCGGCTCCGCTCAGGGTCCACGGAGCCGAAGGGTAAGCGAAGTGCAATGATTTTCTGGGGCTTCGGGTCAGATTTCTGTCATGGGTATCATATGGTTAATTCTCAAAGGTCAAACAAACGACCTCCTGATATCCTGGACAAAAGATTCAAACAGGAATAGTTTGTTTATGACAATGGAATATATTATTTCAGAGTCAATGCGGTCGTATCTGTGTACAATGTAGTTCCTGAATTTAACCATATCCTCATATTCCGGCAGTTTTTGTATGATCCCCACTGCCTGCAATTGCCTGATATTGCCGGCAGCAGTATTTTGAGGTGGCTGGTTCTCAAGTGCAAGGATTCGTTCACTTATATCGATCATCACTTCCACGGCAACCTGCAATGCACGCTCTGTGGCATGATGAAGCATTGAGTTACCGGTCAGCTTTTCGTATGAATCGATGTCCCAACTTCTGATCTCGGCAAGCTTGCTTTCTATCACCCGAAGCTTGGCTTCAATGATCCCATTGTACTTCATAACCCCTGTATTTCAATTGTTTTTTCATCCACACAGTCTGATCTTCGTACATCCGGCAAGTTAATGAATAGAAAGCGGCATGCGCATCAACTGCTGTTGGTCTGACAAACAGTTTCCTGCCACTGATGGCTTCAAATGCCAGCAATGGATCGGCATCATTCAGAATCACCAGGTCGCAGCTTCTGCCTGGCACAATCTCTTCTACAACGCCAATAATACCGGAAACAAGGCTGCTTTTACTTTCAACAGAATCAACATAAATTGCGAGGTCAATATCTGAAGAATGTATCATTTCACCAGATCCCGCTGTCCCGAAAATATAGGCAAAAGCCACATCAGTATAGGTGCCGTGAATGGTATCAGATATTTGTTTTATTTGTTTGTCAGTGAGTTGCATGATACCACAAAGATACGTGATTTTCAACAAACTCAACATCATCACCCAATATGCAAGAGGCAATGGCATGCCCCTCGAATCCATTCACCATTACCTGTGTGGGATTTCTCCCTTCGGTCGAAATGACCAAGTAGCCATCGCTCTGTGCCCTGCGCTCTCCCTCCCTCTCTCAGTCTCTCAGTCTCTTAGTCCCTCAGTCCCTCTCTCCCCCCCCTCACCCCTGCACAAACACCCTTTTCACGCGCTGCGATACCGATGTGAGCACTTCATAGGGTATGGTTCCCATGTCGCGGGCCAGTTCCTGTACGCTGCGTTGCCTTCCGAAAATAATCACCTCATCACCGGGATGGACAGCCAGTTCTGTTACATCAACGGCACACATGTCCATGCTGATATTGCCGACAAGCGGCCTGTGCTGCCCTGCCACTATCAGGGTGCCCTTTCCGTTTCCCAGCCGTCTGTCCAACCCGTCGGCATAACCTACCGGCACAATGGCAATGACCATGTCGGCGGTTGCCACACCGGCACGGTTATAGCCCACTGTTTGGCCTTTGCGGATACGTTTTATCTGTTAGATGACCGACCTGAACGTGCTGACATGTTGCAAAAGGCTTTGCAGGCCAGGGTCATTGCTGATTCCGTAAAGTCCAATTCCCGGGCGGACCATGTCGAGGTGTGCCTCCGGGAAACGGCCTATGGCGGTCGAGTTGCAGATATGCCGCATGAAGCCATAGCCAAGATCCCTTTTCAGCACGCTGCAACACGACAAAAAGGTGCTGATCTGTTCCCGGGTGAAATCATCGTGTTCCGGGTTGTCGCTGGCGGCCAGCTGACTGAACACCGACGCTACGCTGATAAAAGGCTTTTCTGCCAGGAATGCGATGACGGCGGGCAGCTCCTGCGGCAGAAAGCCCAGGCGGTGCATACCAGTATCTATCTTGAGGTGGATGTTACGGGTTTCAGATGACGCGGCCTTTCCCGGATGCACTGAAAGGGTCGCTGTACCGGATTGCGAGGCCGCCCCGGCGGCAAAGCGCTCAAGCAGCTCCATGCTGTATATTTCCGGTTCAAGGTCGTAGGAGAACAGGGTGTCAAAGTTCCTAACTTCAGGATTCATCACCACAATGGGAATCCTGATGCCACCCTGACGGAGCGTCTTGCCCTCGTCGGCATAGGCAACAGCCAGGCAGTCTGCGCCGTGGTACTGCAGCAGGCCGGCAATTTCCGCGCTGCCGCTGCCGTAAGAGAAAGCCTTGACCATGGCCATGATCTTTACGCCGTCATGAATGCGCGAACGAAAAACATTCAGGTTGTGCACCAGGGCGTCAAGGTCTACCTCCAGCAAGGTCTGATGGTCTTTTTGCTGCAGGCGTTGGCTCAGCTTTTCGAAGGCAAAGGGCCTGGCCCCTTTCAGCAATATGGCCTCCTGCTCGAAAACAGAGAAGTCGAACTCCCTCAAAAACGTTTCCGTGTCAGGGTAAAACATGGCCGGCTGCGCAAACAGGGCAAACTGCGACGAGATGGAAGGACCAATACCAATCAGTCGTCCCACCTTTTTGGCCTTCACCATGAGGGCTACCTGCCCGTACAGCTGTTCAGGCTCCAGGCCCGTCTGCAGTAAGTCAGAGATGATCAGGGTGGTATGTTGATGCCGGGTCTGGGTGTTCAGGAATTCCAATGCGATGGCCAGCGAGCTGAGGTCTGCGTTATAGCTGTCGTCGATAACAGCGCACCGGTTGATCCCCTCCTTCAGTTCCAGGCGCATGGCAACGGACTGCAGCCGGGACATTCTGCCGGCAATGATTTCCGGGTTGTGTCCCAGCAACAGCATCACGCTGGCGCAATGCATCGCATTTTCAATGGAAGCTTCATCGGTAAACGGGATATTAAAGCAGAACCGGAAACGGCAGCCGTCTTCAGCTCCATCTCCCTTGTATGCCACATGCAACTCCGAGACCCCGCTGCCCCTTTTAACATCTTCCAGCCGAAGATCAACACCTTCTTCCCTGCCCCATGAGAACATTGTTGAAGGCGGCCTGGCAAGACAGGTTAAGCCGGTGGTAATATCGTGATGATCGGAACAATACACAAGGGCCCCCGTCCGCTCAAAAAGCCGCAGCTTCTCCATTGTCTTTTCGCGGCGGGAATCAAAACCAGCGTCATGGGCCGGGCCAATATTGGTAATAATACCTATTGTGGGATGGATCATCCTTTCAAGCAATGCCATCTCGCCAATGGTTGAAATACCTGCTTCAAAGATGGCCAGGTCGTCATGGGCCGACATCTGCCATACAGAAAGCGGCACGCCGATCTGGGAGTTGTAGCTTTTGGGGCTTCTTACTACCTGTTGGGAATTACCCAAAAGCTGAAACAGCCACTCCTTTACGATGGTTTTTCCGTTGCTGCCGGTAATACCGATCACAGGATACTGAAACAATGACCTGTGATATGCCGCCAGCCTTTGCAAGGCGGCAACGGCTGCATCTGTCCGTATGGAATCATCGTTCCCGTCTTCTGCACGTCCGCTCCCACCCACCACAATGAATCCCGCGTCAGGAAAGTCGCTGACCCATTGCTGTTCCATCTGTGAAACCACAAACATCCCCACGCCCTTCTCAAGAAGCTCCCGAACAAAGCGATGCCCATTATTTTTCCGGGTAACAATAGCAAAAAACAAACTCTGGCCCGGCGCAATCAACTGCCGGCTGTCAGTGAGCAAATACCTGACCTGCAGGCCTTCATCCGGCTGACCGTAAGCAATGCCACCAATAATGGACAATATGTCAGGGAAAGTGTATTTCGTGGATTTGTGCATGAAGTGCTTTTATAGACCGCAGAGAAATCATTATCTGTTATATGATTGCCGCCCTGCTTCCACTTAAAAAATCTTTAATAGCAGAAACATTCAAAAGCTGTTCTTTTTTTTCCGGTTCCAATTGTATATCCAAATTTCCAACCACTAAAGATTCCAATGGAATGCCTAAATATCTGTTTAGCAAGGTTATCATTTTCAGTGATAAGGGTCTTTTCCCATTCAGAACCTCCGACACCCTTGTTTTACCTCCAAAAAGCGGAGCAACATCTATTTGCTTTAAATTCATTTGTTCCATCCTGAACTTTATGGCTTCTATTGGATCCGGAGCTTTCATCTTGAAATTTTCTTGCTCATATTTCTCAACAAGCAGTGATAACAATTCTATTTCTTCACCTTCCATACTATCTGGTTCTATGGAATGGACAGAGCTGTTTATAAGACTATAAATCCTTTCACAAGCTTCGTTGTATTCCTGTTCTGTTTTTAATATCTTGGTTTTCATATCTTATATTTTTTGCATCAATTTTATCATACTCCCTATGTGTGCCAAACCATACAATGAATACTATTTTCAGCTTGTATTCAATATCAACGATTAGGCGATATCTATTCCCCTTGATATTGAATACAACCCTTTTAGAACTGATTATACTTGCATTGCCGTATTTCGATATTAATTCATTTGCATTATTCCAGGTCGAATATTTAACTTCATAAATCCAGGCATTTAATGACCCTGTGGCCTGTTTGTATTTTTTCAGATGGCTATAATCAGCAAGAGTTTTCTCTTTAATAATTCTCATCCCCATACAAAGTTAGTGAAAGTTACCAAAAATAGTAACTTTTGTTTGTAAAATATATATTTTCAGGAAAATGAGTTAAACTTAACAACCTCAGGGCATCACTTAGCTTGTCAGCAGGGTAAACTTACCGGCCTTTGCGCATCACTTGGCGTTCCTCTGCGGTTAAAAGAAAACAGTTCCATCTGTTGGTTAATCGTGCACCGGCTCGTCGGGCAGGTTCTTCAGCTCATTCTTATCGGCGTCGCTGTCTTCTTCCAAAACACTAAATTTCAAGGGATTCGCACTTATTTCTTCATACATCCTTCGATTACGGACGATGTCGATGGCCAGATAGATCGCCTCCCGGAACATATCGGGCGAGGCTTCATTCTTGCCTGCGATGTCGTAAGCGGTGCCATGCGCGGGTGAGGTCCTGACGATGGGCAGGCCCGCCGTAAAGTTTACACCCGAACTGAACGACATGGCTTTAAACGGGATAAGTCCCTGGTCATGGTACATGGCCAGTATACCGTCGAAGGAAGAGAAGGAAGACGAACCGAAGAAGCCGTCGGCCGGATAGGGCCCGAAGGCAAGAATACCCTCATCGAAGGCTTGTCTGATAGCTGGGATAATCACATCGTGTTCCTCTTTCCCAATGACACCCTCGTCGCCTGCATGTGGGTTGAGGGCCAGAACGGCTATTCTTGGCTTACGGATGCCAAAATCCCTCACCAGGGAACTGTTCATGATGTGAAGCTTTTTCAGGATGGTCTCCCTTTTTATTACGCCGGGCACATCAGCCAAAGGGATATGGCCAGTGACCACCCCTATGCGAAAGTTGTTGCTTACCATCAGCATGAGGCAGTCCGGGGTATCAAACTTACTGGCCAGGTACTCCGTATGACCCGGAAAATGGAACTGCTCTGCCTGAATATTGTGTTTGTTGATGGGGGCTGTTACCAGGGCGTCGAGCCAGCCTTTTTTTATCTCCCCGGTAGCCAGCTCCAGGGCCAGAAGCGCCGCTTCCCCGGCAATTTCAGAGCTCTTGCCAAGGTCGATCTTGATCTCCTTGCTGGTAATATTGATCAGGTTGGCTTTACCGGGAATCGCCTGATCGGCCGAGCGGATCAACTGAAAATGGATTTCCCCCCCATCGATGGTTTTCTTGTGATATGAGGCGACTTTTGAAGAACCGTAGATCACTGGAGTGAATAACTCCATAACGCGAGAATCGGCCAAGGTTTTCAGAATGATCTCATAACTGATGCCGTTCACATCGCCATGGGTGATGCCAATGCGAATGGGCTCCTGATGATTGCTTTCGTTTTCCATTATGTATATTTTATATGCCGGTAAGTGAACCTGGATTTATTGGGATTACAATAGATGTCCGGAATAACCGTATTATCCATCCCACTTTTACAAAAGTACATGATTTTTTCTTCATTCGATATCGCATGCAGCCATATAAAAAACATCATCCCGTGAAAGACCATCATGCAAATTGATGATGGTCTTTCACGGGATGATTCCACATTTTGTGGCCACCACCTCCGGGGCGGTTGACCGGTGATCAGAACCCCGGAACAGCCGGATGGCCCCTGATGATCATGGACCTAATAAAACCCAACTTATTAAATTATTTTAATATGTTGGATTTTGCACCAGGTTCGGGTTGGCTTCTACTTCCCTGAACGGGATGGGGAATACCAACTTTGGATCATTATACGGCCGTGCCGCAACATTCAGCTTCAGGCGCTTGACATCATGAACTTTATGTCCTTCATGTGCCAGTTCGATACGTCTCTCCAGAAGGATGTCGTTGAGGGTGACCGTGGCATAGTAATCATCGCCCAGGCCGGCCCTTTTTCTGAGCGTGTTGATATCGGCCACGGGGGTTGCGCCGGTGCTGGTACCCAGGCGCAGGTTGGCTTCGGCCCGGATCAGGTACATCTCAGCAAAACGGATGATGTTGACCACCCCATACTGGTTGTTCCATTTTCCGGAACGCCACTGCCCGTTGCCGAAGAAGAACAGGTCTTTGCGCTGATCCCCTTCCACATAAAGATTCAGGTGGGCATCAAGTATGTCAATATCTCCGTCGCGGCCACCATATTCCGGAATGGACCAGAATTCGGTCATGGCGCTGAACCTGTCCTGGGTGGTGATTCTGTTGATAAAGATATCTTCTGCCGACTTCTCGTTATTATTAAATACGGCAGTGTAAGATGGCATCAGTTCAAACACGCCGGAGGTGATCACGGCATTGGCCCTGTCGCGGGCGTTGTTATAGTCGCCTTTCTGCAGACAGACCCTTGCCAGCAGTGCATTGGCGGCGCCGCTGGTGGCAAACACCCCGTTGCTTGCGGGCAACACGGCAGCGGCCCTGGTCAGGTCACTGACTATTTGGGTATATATCGCCTCCACCGATTCACGCGCTACGTTGTTGTCGTCGCTGATACCCCTTGTAGGTGTGATTACCAGCGGCACTCCAGGCTGTGTGTTATTGCCGGCTGCATCGTAGGGCAGGGCATAAAAACGAACCAGGTCGAAATAAATCAAAGCCCTTAAGAACAAGGCCTCGCCCTCAACGCTTCCCTTGTCGGCATCATTCACAACGTCGATAGCCGACAACACGTTATTGGTGATATTGATGACGCGGTAGGCTGTCTGCCAGATGGCTGTCGCATCACGGTTGGCCGCTCCCATTTGCTTGTTGAACATCTCACGGATGTCGGTATAGGTTCCTGACCAGAAGATCTCGCCGTCGCCGGCCAGTACTTCCGAAAAGGTAAGGATGTTACCTCCGTAAAGATCCGCTGATTTAAAGATGCTGTATGCGCCGAGAAGCACATTTTTCACATTTTTATCATTATCAAGAACAATTTCCTCGCTGATGCTCTGTGAAGGCTGCAGATCCAGGTATTTGTCGCAGGCCATGAATGTTGTCAGCATGGCTGCCAAAATCACTGTTATATATTTACGCTTCATTTTCTTCATTTTTAGGTGTTTATAATCCCAGGTTGATACCAAATGTAATTGACCGTGGTTGCGGAGGTGAATAGAAGTCGATGCCCGCCCTGATATTGCTCACTACAAAGTCGGAAGAAACCTCGGGGTCCCATCCGGTATAATTGGTGAAGGTAAGCAGGTTTGAGCCGATCAGGTACACCCTGAACCTTTCCACACCGATGCGAGAGAGCATGGAGCGGGGAAATTCATAGGCGAGGGTCAGGGTGCGCAGCTTCAGGTAAGATCCATCCTCGAGGTAACGGCTGTTGCGACCCTGTACGCCGTTGGCATAGCCGAGCCTGGCTTCAGGAACATTGGTAGTGCGGTTGTCGGGCCTCCAGCTGTCCAACTGACTGCGCAGCTGATTGTCAAACCATTCACCATTGGCAGCCATGTAAGAGTCACCTGACAGATGCACCATGTTTCCTGTTACTCCCTGGAAGGTGAAGCTTAATTCAACACCCCTGAAGCTGAAAGAGTTGGTTAAACCACCCATCAGGTGGGGGTTCGGCTTGCCCAACACAATGAAGTTTGCCTCTGAAAACCTGCTGGTGGTAGCTCCCTGGTTGATGATGTTGCCATCTGCATCCTTTTCGTTGATGTACCATGTGGCATCGCCATTGTCAGGATCCACACCGGCATATTCTGCCCCGTAAAACACACCAATTGGCTGCCCAACCATCACCACGTTCATGAAACGCGAACCGCCCGGGTCGATGATATCCTGTCCGGCGATGTCAGTTACCTCATTTTTATTGTAGGCAATGTTAAAGCTGGTATTCCACTTAAAGGCACCCACCAGGTTGTTGGTATTCAACACGAATTCCACCCCCCTGTTCTCCATGGAACCAACGTTGCGGGTCATGGTGGTATAACCTGTGGTTGAGGGTATGGGAACATTCAACAGCAGGTCGGTGGTGTTTTTGTAGTAGTAATCTATCTCTCCCGAGACACGGTTGTTGAAGAAGCCAAAGTCCAGACCAATGTCCATTTGCGCAGTGGTCTCCCATCCGAGATCAGGGTTGGGGATCTGTGTTGGTATCAGGCCTGACTGGTTGTTGTAGGTGTTCACACCGTAAAGGCCCAGGTGCTGGAAGTTGCCGATCCCGGCATTACCGGTCACCCCGTAGCTGGCGCGCAGCTTCAGGAAGCTGAGGTTGTAATTGTCTTTCAGGGCGTCTTCGTTGGTGATGATCCAGCCCACTGCCGCTGCCGGGAAGAAGCCATAACGGTTGTTGGTACCAAAGCGCGATGAACCGTCAATACGTCCCGACAAGGAGAAGAGGTATTTGTCGGCATAATCAAAATTGGCCCTGGCAAAATACGACAGGAAGCTGTATTCGGTAATTTCCTGGGTGCCACCGGTAATCTCACCGGCACTGGCCAGCGTCTTGAAGTCATCGAGCGGAAAGGTCTGCCCTTCAACATATGTCCTGTCAAGCAAGGCATACTGTATCTCCGTACCCATTACGGCGTTCAGGGTGATCCCGCCAAAAGAATTGTTGTAATTCAGATAAGACTTGCCCAGGAGGTTTTGTGTCTGGGCATAGTTGGAAAAGGCATAACCCTGTGTGCTCTCACCAGTATTGGTAAGTTCGCCATAACGGTTATTTTCCTTGATGGTATACACATCGTATCCCAGTTCGTTTCTCCAGTTCAGCCCGCTGAACAGCTTAAAGTCCATGTAGGCGTTGGTGGTTGACCTGACTTCGTTCATGTTCCTGTCGGCATATTCAACATGGCGCAAACCGTTGTAATAGGTGGTCACAGGGACATTGGATAGGATGCCATCCTTGTCACGTAGTGGTGAAATAGGTACCAGTGCAACAAGCTGTATGGGGTTGGCAAATGCGTTGTCGGCATTGATCTGGTCAACATCAGTGCGCGACAGGCTGAGCGTAAGCCCCATGTCCATCCAGTCATTCACCTGGTTATCGACATTCAATCTTCCGCTGAACCGCTCGAAACCGTTACCTACTACTATACCTTCCTGTTTGGAATAGCTGCCGCTGGCGTAGTATTTCAGGGTGGGCGTGCCACCTTGCGCTGAAAGATCCGCCATCATCAGGCCGGCCTGGCGGAAAGCCTGGTCCTGCCAGTTGGTGTTGGCTTCGGAACCGATATACTTTCCATCGGCATCGAGAATGGCAGCGTGACCGGAATACCTCCTGAAACGGCTCTCCACAAATCCCTGCCACCAATTGTTGAAGCCCGGCGGGTCGCCATAGATGCGGTCTTCGTAAGCATCGGCATTCTTGGCGGCATGCCGGAAATAATCAATGTATTCCTGGGTATCCATAAATTCCCTTTTGTTGGATGGGTTGGCAAACCCGGTCTGCAGGTTGAAACTCAGGCGGGTTTTACCTTCCCGGCCTTTCTTGGTGGTGATCAGGATCACCCCATTGGCGGCCCTGGAGCCATAAATGGCGGCTGCAGAAGCATCCTTCAAAATTTCAATCGACTCAATGTCATTGAAATTCAATGCGGCCAGCGGGTTGATATCACCGCCATGGATATTGCGCGCCTCCATGCTGAGCGGCACGCCATCCAATACGTACAGTGGCTCGTTGCTGGCCGAGATGGACGAAGAACCACGGATGCGCACGCGGGAAGCACTGGTCACCTTCCCGGTCACAGCCTCTACAAAAACACCCGCAGCACGGCCCTGCAAAGCCAACTGAACGGAAGGAACAGGCAGGTATTCAATGTCCTCGCCCGCTACCCTGGCGATGTTGCCGGTGAGCTTCGACCTGATCTGGGTGCCGTAACCCACAACCACGATCTCATCGAGCGTGGCAATTTCCCGGGCAAGCACCACGTTGATCACTGTCCTTCCCTGAACAGGGATCTGCTGTGTCTGCATCCCAATAAAAGAAAATACCAGCACCGCATCAGGTGCGGTATTGATCTCGTAGCGACCGGCAGCATCAGTAACCACCCCTGTCGTGGTGCCACGAACCAGGATGGTCACACCGGGCAGTGTCGAACCATCATCCTGGTCCGTTACAGTGCCAGTGACACGAATCGTTTGCCCATAAAGGGTAACCCCTGCTATGAGCAAAGCAAATAATAGAATGAACTTCTTCATGTTGTTTTGAGTTTAGTTGGTAATTGATTGATTGTGAATCAAAAAATAATTCATGCTGTGCAAATGTAAAAAAAAATCAAACATTATTAAAAAAACATAAATCTTTAGATGAAATAATGAAAAAGTACAACTATCGTGGCGGCTACAGCATCCTTTAAACAGTCGCATATATACTTACATAGAAAAATATAGAATAATTAAGTCTCTATATCCGGACAAATACAACATATGACAATTTAATTGCAAAAACGCTTGCCACTTCGTATTTTTGTATTACTATATTCTGTTTCACTGAATGAACCATTTCCCATGAAAAGAAAATCCCGGATTCTTATACTTACAACGGCATTGACAATTTTCCTGTTTGCTCATATGCAGTCATGCATGCCTGAGCCGGAGGAGCCCAGGCCTGCCATAGAAGAAGTCATAGAGAATTTCTCGCGGCAATTGGCATTTATTGCCCAATGGCAGACCTATGATTTTACACGTTTTCAGTTCGTGTGGATGCAGCAGCTTGCAGGTGTCAGGGATGTTCCCCGCCTGGCTGACCGCTATGAACCCCAGCCATTGCATTTTAATGACTCCTGGTCGGTGTTTTACCTGTATATCCTTTACCCGCTCAAGCAAATAGAACAAATTACGCTGGATGCAGGGGCTTCGGGCTACCTGGGCATTACACGCATTTTACAGGCATATTCGCTGGGGCTGGTTACTGATGCCTGGGGCGACATCCCCTATTTTGGGGTCGATATTGTTCAGGGTCATCAGCACAAGCCGGTATATGACAAACAGGAGAACCTGATTGAAGAGATCATATCTCTTATTGACCAGGGCATTGCCTCCCTGCGTCAGGCCGGTACTGGTCTGACAGAATCCCCGGGGCCGGAGCAGGACATGATATACAGAGGCAATCCCGACCTGTGGGTCAAAGCAGCCAATGTCTTACGCCTCCGCTACCTGATGCGTCTGGCGCACTACAACAACGATTATTCCGGCCTGCCGCTAAGACTTACCGAACTGGACCTGTTTACCGGCAATGAAGACAATATGCTGTTCCCATTTGAAAGGCTTCCTGGTCTTAACAACATCTATTATGATTATGAAACCATAATCCGCAATACCCGGGTTGGGAAATTCTTCACTGACCTGCTGAAGAGCACCAACGATCCGCGTTTGCCTGTCCTGGTTAAGCAAAACTCTGTAAATGAATATACCGGATCGGCTCCCGGCGAAAGCAACCTGAACGCCTCACATATCGGAAGCTCGCTTGCCTCCATCAATTCACCCCTGGTGATGATCTCCTATGCTGAGCAAAAATTCATTGAGGCCGAGATTCACCTGCGCAACCAACGGCAGGCACTGGCCGATGAGGCCTTCAGACAGGGAGTGGTCGCATCACTTGATTTTCACGGGACCAGGAATGCCGGTTGGGAAAACGCCAATGCCAATATCCAGAATGTCAGCCTCAGACAGATTATCACGGCCAAATATGTGGCCCTGTTCCTCCAGCCCGAAGTGTGGGCAGATTACCGGCGCACCGGATACCCGGCCATTACACCCTTCGAACCAAATACCCATGTCATCCCCCGCAGGATGTTATATCCCGCCAACGAATTCGAAACCAATCCCGAAAACATTCCTGCCAACATCACACTGTTTGACCGTGTGTGGTGGGACCGGGAATAAGGTTATCATAAAACGTTCATGCAAATAAACAGCGCACAGGCCACGGAAACGGGACTGATTGCGTCTCAGGAAAAATAATTAAAAAATGATGATCATGAAAAAAATGATGTTGCTGCTTGCCTTTTTTGTTGCTGTCGCATTGACTTACGCCCATGCGGAGGATTGCAAGGTGCTGGTGCCTGCCTTATCAGGAGAGTATGTGGGCGGATGTAACCGCGGGCTGGCCCATGGCGCCGGCAAAGCCACGGGCACCGACACCTACGAAGGGAATTTCCGGAGGGGATATCCGCACGGGCAGGGAACCTATACCTGGGCCGACGGCAGGGTATACGAAGGGAGATGGCGCAATGGCCTTCAACACGGCATAGGGAAACTTACCTATATGGAAAACGAGCGCCAGGTGGTGGTTCAGGGGGTCTGGAACAATGGCGAACTAAAATCGGAAGATAGCAGGGGAGGTACCGGATACACCATTAACGCCATGCGGCGTATCGACGCGGTCAGGGTTATTCAGATCGGAGAAGGGGCCAATGTGATTGTCAAAATTACCCGGTTTGGTTCCTCCCTGAACTATTCAGACATGATATTTACAGGCAGCAGCGGTCAGTCGCGCAGACATGGCGATGAGATCAGGTTCGAAAATGTCACCTTCCCCTTCAGGGCAAGCCTGAGGTATTCGGTTTCAAACAAAATGCGTACCGGAGGCTTTCAGTGTGAACTTGACTTTACCATCGAAGAACCGGGAACATGGGATGTGATCACCCAGCAGTAATGATGGGCTTCTGTCACGATTACCTGCCTGCTACCAGGAATTTTAGGCGAAGGACCTTCTTTTCAGCGTATGCATGCAACACATAAGCCCCTTGTGCCAGGGTGCTTACATCGAGTGTGTAACCCAGCCTCGAAGAAAAAGAATGGCTGAGGAGCTGTTGTCCTTGCATGTTATATACGTGGATCTCCCTGAAGGCCTCGTTTGATTCAAGATGTAAAAGACGACTGGCAGGATTTGGGTAAACCCCAATATATCCGGGCTTGGCAGGGTCATTGACCAGCCTCACCAGAACTTCTGCATCAGCATCCATAATGTTTACATTTCCCTGAATGGTCAAAAAGCCCTGCCGACTTACCTGATAGCTGTATTGCCCGGGAAACAGTTCCTCATAGGAATACAAACCAGGCTCATACCCAAGTCCCTGCAGGGATATCCGGGCATCGTCAACTAGAAGGCCTGACTGGTTGGTAACCACAAAATTCAGGCTGTATATGGGAAAGTTCTCAAAAACGGGCGATAACCTGTTGCAGACCTGGTTGGAGATCATCACCTGATAATTTCCAGGCACCATGCCGGCATTCTGGTATGACCGGGATGTTGCACCTTGTATGGGCTGACCGTCAACCAGCCACTGATAATTCAATGCCGAGGCCGTGGACGTATACTGTGTGCCCTGCACAAATATATCAGGCACCAACAAGGGGTTCTGGCCAATAAACACCCGGCGATCGCCGATATGCTGGCTCACCCCGTCACTGATGCGCAAACTCACCGTTACATAACCTGTGTCAGGGTAAATAAATGACGGGTTCTGCAGGGATGAGCCCGGTAAATCACGGTCTTCAATATCGAAGATCCATTCCCACTCAATGGGGCTGCCACTGCTTCTATCCACGAAATGAACCATCGAATGCACGCAGGTAAAATCCGTATCGAAATCGGCAAAGAGGATCTCATCGCAATCCTGCTGCATCCAACCCTCAGACATCCCATATATCTCGCTGTGCAACCCAGCGTTGAAAATGGCCTCCCCCATTACAGAAACATCGGTAATCCGCAGATATTCTGCACAAATCTTGATTGATTTGCCGGAAAACAACCAGGCAGGCACTTCCCCGAAACCTTTTATAGAAATAAGGCTGTCGGCATTCCCAATGGCCAATAAGGAACCTATAATATCCAGTTGCTTACCTCCTTGTATGTTAAGTTGTGTTTTGGGATGGGTCAGCAAATGTTCAATCGTCTGATCGTCATAAAAGGTGATAGTGGCATGGTTGATAAGATGCACAAAACGGTTGTTACCTTCGATTTTCATGTCAAGATTCCGGTTGGTGACAAATTCAAGCAACCGGCCACCTGCATTCAGGGAACCCAGATCCGGAAGGTGTTGGTCGCCATTCGAAAAATAAAACGAAGCGCCGTCTGCCAAAAGATGTAGGTTTTCATCGTCAATCTGAAGGTTGCGCAGGCCTTGTATTTCAGATCCTCTGATATTTAATGCCTTGCCTGATTCCGACGAGGATATGATATCGTGTACGCTTATTTGCAGTCCACTCATGTCAACCTCCCCGCCCTGAATATCAATGACAGCAGCCAGCACATCCGAAATAAATTTCCAGGACGCATGCTCACTGTCAAACAGGTACCGAAGTCCATGACCAAAACCTTCGGGCAACAGCATCGTATTGTTTTTCAGCTGCCCTGAAAAAATTAAGGATCCCGGCCCTTCGCTTTTCAAGCCTGATCCCGGCGAATAAAACGATGCATGAACATGCAGGGTATTTCCGTTAAAGGCCAATACCACGTCTGTTTCGACCTCCCAGTTAAATGAATAACAGCCGGCATCTTCGGTAAGGCTTACCATATAAGAGTGATCTCCCGTAAATGAGTTGTGGTCGAACACCACATGGTCGTCATTGCCCGGAATGAGGGTTGCGGCATTACCTCCGCTGCTGAGCGACCAGTTGGCAGGATCTGACCAGTCGCCGCTGTGTCCGATCCAGTAAAAAGTACTCCTGACCGCGATATCTTTTGTTTGCAGGCATAAGGAAAAATCCTGCTTTCCATTTTTAAGTGCACCCTTGTGGGAAATGACCAATGTATAGGTACCTGGCGCCGGCTTTTCGATCAGGATTTTTTCTGTATTATCGATGGCATTGTCGGCTTTCACCGGATCGGCCATGGATTGTTCGGGGTTCAGCAGCCATGGAAAGTATTCATTGCCTTCCTGGTCGAACATGCGCATGTCGAGATCATTGACCAGCATGGGGTCTCGTGGGTTCATGGCGGCCTGTGGCGGGGTGCCCGGCGGGTCTGTCCAGGAGAGTGTCGCGATGATATCGCCAGTGCCGTCCGCGTCAAAAGTGAATTCGTAGGTATTTCCGCTGGTGAGTGTTTTCTCAAGGATGAAATAATTGGCATTGTCCTGATAGAGCAGCATCCTGGCAGCTTTTTCCACATTGAGCAGTCCCCAACCGTGCCGGTAATCGGGTCCCGGGCCTTCACCGGCCTGGTTCACCGTTTGGATGGCAAGGCTTTTAAGCGTTGCTGCCCGCATGGGCTTACCGTTGTTCAGCGAGGCGTACAACTGCTGTAAAAGCAGCAGCGAGCCGGTGGCGTTTGGGGCGGCCATGCTGGTGCCTGATTTGTTGCCGTAATCACCATTTGTCTCCGTCGAATAAAGGTTAACACCTGCGGCCACCAGGTCGGGTTTAACCCTTCCATCATCGACAGGGCCCCATGCACTGAAATTACTCATTCTTACCTGGGAAGACTCCCTGTATCCGTTCGGGATCTTGGCCACAGCACCAATGGCCAGTACATTTTTTGCCACGGCCTCAGGACCGATACAATCATACGGGCCATCAGGGGGCCTGCTTCCATCACCGGCATCACTGCGGTCGTTGCCGGCTGCCCATACGATGGTGTAATAGGGTGCATTGTAGGCAATGTCATCAATGCGCTGGCTTAAGTTCGAATAGAACCCAAACCGGTAGTCGCGGGTGCTGTCAGGATGGGCGGTCCAACGCCAGGAACCATCGTTGTTGCGTGTCCAGCCAAGTTGAATCCCATAGGAATGATTGCTGATGAGCATGCCGTCCTTTGCTGCATTGGCCATCTCCACCAGGTCGTTGTTCCAGTCGTAGCCGTCGACATTCACCTGGTAGGCCATTCCTCTGGCGTTTGGCTGCAGGCCTGCCGCTGCAATGGTACCTGCCACGTGGGTGGCGTGGCTGTCATCGCTGTTGGCACCATCACGCATGCGCACCCTGCCCTCAAACTCGGGGTGGGAGGTTTGAATACGGCCGGCATCCCATACCCCGGCAACACGGCCAAAGCCTGTGAGAAACAACCGCAACCGACCTCCCGGATGCAGGTGGGATGCACCGGTGGTTACTGCCGCAGCGGCATTCCTGGTTTCAAAGTACACAGGCAAACCGTGTTCATCTACATACTGCAGTTCAATGGTACGGCCATCCGAAAAAGTTTGCCTTACCGGCCACCTGTGCAACCTGGCGTATTCCAGTGCCTGCTGCCTGCGCACATGATGCTCCGCTTCCCAGATAGCAGAACGCTCTGACAAATAAGCTGTATCAGCCATCATGGGATAAACCATCTGACCTGACACAGTGCCGGTAAAAAACCAGGGAAAAAAAAGCAATATAAAAACCAAAAACTTCATCACTAAAAATTAACTCGTAAAGTAAAAAACATCTGGTGATGAGAAAATGTTTTGCAAAAATAAACAAAAGTGGCCGTACCGGCATCGATACGGCCACTTTTTGAGAGTCAGGCGTTCCGGGGTTTGATAAAAAAAGTGGTCAGTTTTTCCCTGGAACCCTATGGTTGATCAGCTTACCTTGAACGAAGCACAAAATTGGTACGCACATAGTCCTGATCCGGCATGAAATTCTTGCCCTGTTTTGTCCAAACCACATCATTGGCCCAGATGTCGAACCACAGCCCGGCATTGCCACCTTCGGTGATCTGTACGCCGATCCAGTCGAGCATGGTAATGTTGCCATTGGCATCGATGGTGGCCTTTACGAATTCGCCATCTTCGAGCGGATCATCCGTAACACCGTCCCATCCGCCAATGCGGCAGGGTCCATAGCCAAAGCTGGGGAATTCCTGTCCGGCCTGGATATAGAATGTCATCTCATCGAGGTCCACATCGGCATAAACAAGGGCATTATCGGGGGCACCCCATCCCGGTATCAGCTGGTTGAGCGGGAAGGAAACCTTGTCAAGTGCTCCGGATACGGCCGAAGTCTCGATGGTCACATTCACGGCACCTCCCCAGGCATCGGTTCCGGTCACATTGTATGCACCCAGAACCAGGTTCAACGGATGCTCATCATCCACAACGGTAAGGAGGAATCTGCGTTCAGCCCCCAGTTTGTATCCGCCCGAAACCGAGGTGAGGACGATATGCACCTGACGGTCGCCGGTGAATATGTCATCATCGATGGTACGGATGCGGATCGACTGGTGGCCCATCCCATTAAAGGTCAAAGACTTACCTGCGTTAAGCAACTGAAAGTCTGCGCCTTCCACTGCCGGATTGTCGATGCCTTCTGTACTGAATTCAAAGTTTACGGTAACGGCAGTATTATCGAGGGTTACCAGCATGACCTTGATTTCGATTTCATTCGGCACAGGAACTCCGTCAACGACTGTTGCCTCAGCAACAGAGCCGGCACGGACTTCGAAGGCCGCAAACGAATCTTCGTTCTGAAAAAGGATGGGGTCATTCTTTTGGCAGGAGGCGAAAAGAATCAGACCGAAGATCGCGAATATGAATATATTTCTTGAATTTTTCATGAGTCTAAATTTTTAATATCCTGGGTTTTGTTGCATATTCGGATTGGCCTCCATCTCCTGGATCGGGATCGGCATGGCCCACAGATGGTTTGGGAACTCAATGTTCACCGGTCCGGCAATACGGTTATCTTCATCTTGCCGTAAAAGAGTTCTTTGTGTACGGGCATAATCGAACAGCACATGTGCTTCGAAACAAAGTTCCCTTCTGCGTTCGTCAAAGATTTCGTCGAAGGTGACTGCCGTGGCGGCATCGAGTCCTCTGCGGGTGCGGATCGCATTGTAATCGTCGAGTGCGTTGCCGGGTGCTCCCTGCAGCCTGGCTTCCGCCCTGATCAGATACATCTCTGACAGCCTCAGCACCGGAATGTTGTTCTGCCTTTCGTTACCTTCCTTGCCCGGGTATTTTCCCGGCCAGTAGAATCCGGGATGAACGGCGCTGCCTACAAATAAATCACGTCTAACATCACCTGCTTCAAACAGGTTCAGCAGGTCGTTCGATGCGCTTACATCACCGTAGGCACCGCCCGGATAATAGATATAGCCGAGTTCTTCCCATGAAGGCCAGTTGCTGTTGCCGGTAGATCCTGAGATTTCAAAAATGATTTCACTCTGGGCGTTCTTACCCCATACGGTGGCATAATTATCGGCGGTATAAAGCTGATACCTGTCCGAATCTATGATTTCCGTTGCATAAGTAGCAGCCTGGGCATATTCACCCATGTATAGGTGCACCCTGGCCAGCAAGGCTGCTGCGGCATCGCGCGAGGCAAAACCCCTCATGTTCTGGGCGCTGCTGCGAAACTCCTGGTTGTAGTCGTTCGAAAACAAGCCCCTGGCTTCCGTCAGGTCTCCCACTATCTGCTGGTAGACCTCCCTGGTGGTGTTTCTTGCGGGGGAAGCGATCTGGGTGACCAGCACAACAGGTACGCCGAGCCCGTCGGGCTGATGGGTGTAAGGCTGTGCAAATGTGCGCACCAGGTCGAAATGACCCAGGGCCCTTACGAACAAGGCTTCCGCCTTTATATGATCCAGATGTGCCTGTCTTTCCCCGGGACGAGGTGTGACATTCTCATGGGCGTTGATGATGTTACAGGCGCTGGTAATGGCCCTGTAAGCCCTGAACCACAATCCACCCTGGGTGTTCGAAGGATCCTGGTACCAGTTGTAGTTGGTCTGGTAACGGCCTGATGACATCGGGCTGGATTTGCCATTGTTTCCCTTCAGGTCGGCAATGATCGGAAATCCTGCGCCGTACCATGCAGTATGGTAAAACTCGGCATACAGGCCGTTCAATGCAAGCGCCATCCCTTCACGGTCCGAGAGGATCAACTCCCTTGAGTTCTCAAGTATTGGCTCGCGCTCCAGATAGTCCTCACTACAAGCGGAGAAACCAAGAACAAACGAGATGATGATGAATAAATGCTTTATATTTTTCATGTCAGTGTACTTTTTATAATCCTAATTCAATTCCGATAGAAAACGTTTTGGACTGAGGGAATACGATGTAATTTCCACCGGTAACATCTCTCTCAGGATCCCAATAGGTTACATCATGCCAGGTATAAAGATTCACCGCATTAAGGTATAACCTTGCATTGTTCAGGCCAGTGCGCTGAATGAGGTTTCTTGGCAAATTGTAGCTTAAGGTAAGGTCTTTCAGGCGCATATAGTCGCCTTTTTCCAGGAAACGGCCGGTGCCCCACTCGTTGGAGCCGGTTGCGTTCTGCACAAGGGGTTTGGGGTTGGGAACAACGTCGCCCGGCTGCTTCCAGTAATCGAGCAGATCGGCATTCTGGTTGCTTCCCCAGCTCATGCCGTCACTTCTTGTGTAGCGGCTTTCCATGATATATACGTTATGGCCGATTTTGTATTCGAAGAACATGGATAAGGTGAAGCCTTTCCAGCTGAGATCACTGCCAAAGCCGCCAAAGAAATCCGGTTCTATCTTGCCGCGGAACACCCTGCGGGCATCTGCCCACCTTTGTGTCAAGTCGCCATCTTCATTGTAATAGAGGGCAAGACCGTTCAGGGGGTTGACACCTGCATAATCGTATACGTAGTAGTCAGAAAAACCACCACCCAAACGGAACCTTCTCCAGAAACCGTCGCCGATCTCTTCTTCACCGCCCAGGTCGGTCAGCTCAATCATGTTGCGGGCGATATTGCCCCTGAGAGACCAGTTGACCGGTCCTGACAAAATATTGTATGCCAGGTTGGCCTCAAGGCCCTGGTTGACCAGCTCGCCGATGTTGATGCGGAACGATGTGGCACCCGATGTATGTGAGATGGGCATGCTCAGCAGCATGTCGGAAGTTGTCCTGTGGTAGTATTCCACACTACCCTGCAACTTGTTGAAAAAGGCAAAGTCCAGGCCCACGTTGTAAGTGCTGTTCAACTCCCACGACAAACCGGTATTGGGGATCCTCGTCGGGTTCATGGCCAGAACGGCATTGTAACTTGCCGATCCATAGGTGCCATACTGGTCATAAGCCCCGATACCGTCGTTGCCGTTGATACCATAGCTGGCACGCAGTTTCAGCATGTCGATGGCAGGGATCTGACGGATGAAGTTTTCACGGTGCATGTTCCACGAACCACCCACCGACCAGAATGTACCCCAGCGTGTGTCCACACCAAATTTCGAGTTGCCATCGCGGCGGAGGCTGGCCGACAGGAAATACTTATTGTCGAAGTTGTAGTCAAAAATACCGAAGAAAGACAATATGGAATACTCGCTGAATCCATAACTTACGCTCGACAATGCCTGCGTGGTATTTGACGTGTAGGGGATCCTCCAGCCCACCTCGCGGCCGATGGCATAGTGATCGGTGATCTGGTGCATGAAGGCTTCCTGTCCGACCAGACCACGGAGATTATGCGCATCACCGAGGGTCTTCATATAGTTCACGGTATTGGTGGTTGTTAACCTGTTGAGACGCCTGTTTGAGGTCTGTACGGTGCCTCTTTCATTGGGATCGGCCAGGGGGCTCCAGTAGCGGCGGCCTTCAGAAGAAAGCACTTCGATGGAGTTCTGGCTGCGAATGGTAAGACCTTCAACCGGGCTGAGCTCGCCATAAGCAGATCCCAACATCCTGTAAGCCTTGTCCCACTGATCCTCATGATCAGCTGCCGCAATAAAGTTGGTATTGGAATTGGACGGGATGTGAAAATCGTAGCTGCCATCTTCCTTGTATGGCAGGTGCCAGGGCAGGATATTGATGGAGGCCCAGAAAGGATTGACAAAAAACATGGAGTTGTTCGGACGGTCTTCCATATAGCGGTAGGAGGCGTCGATATTGGAGCCAATCTTGATCATTCTTCCCACCTTCTGGTCGAAGTTGGTGCGGAAGGAATAGCGTTCAAGGCCTGTGTCGATCATGATACCATCCTGCTTCATGTAGCCACCCGATACGTAATAACTGGTGGCATCGGTGGCACCGCTTACCGACAGTTCATAATCCTGGGTGTTGGCCCTGCGGAAAGCCGCATCCTGCCAGTCGAAGGTCTCCACGCTGCTGGGCAGTGTCGGGCTGGAATAGAATCCGGCGCCGAATTTAGCTTCTGCGAAGGTGGCCGGGTCAAAACCGGAGTTCACGATGGCCTGGCGGTTGTAAGCATAGATCTCCTCGGCGGTCATGAACCGGAAGTCGTTGTCGTTGGCCACCTGCGAGAGGCTGGAACGATGGCGGAAGTTCAGCCTGGCATCACCCCGGGCGCCACGTTTGGTGGTGATCAGGATCACACCGTTGGCAGCGCGCGAACCGTATACGGAAGATGCAGCGGCATCTTTCAACACGGTGATCGACTCAATATCGCCCGGGTTAATGTTGGCCATGATATTGCCGGTGGAGGTGAAATAGCTGTAGTTGCCCGATGCGACCGGCACGCCGTCAATCACATACAGCGGTTCATTGCTGGCATTGATGGAGCTGAAGCCCCTGAGGCGTATCTGCGAGGCGGCACCCGGCTGGCCGGTGACACTCTGCATCTGCAGGCCGGCAACCTTACCCTGCAGCAGTCTTTCCGGACTGGTAACGGGTGTGTTGCGGATGTCGTCCTCACGCAATACGGCAACAGCACCTGTGGCCGCCTCCCTGCGCTGAATGCCATAGGCCACCACCATCACCTCATCCAGACCAATTACATCGCCCGATAAAGCAACATTGATGACGGTGCGGTTCTGTACGGCAACCTCCTGGGTGGCCATGCCCACAAATGAAAACATCAGGACGGCTGTGGGGGCCACCTGTAACTCATACCGGCCTTCAAGGTCGGTCAACGTACCCTGGGTAGTACCTCTAACCATAACGGTAACCCCGGGCAGGGTCGTGCCATCACTGGCATCAGTGACAACACCTCTGACTCGAATATCCTGCCCCAGCGCTTGTAAAGCAAATACCAGGGGCAAGAGAAGCCCTACGAATAATTTTCGTTTCATGTTGATGAATTTTAGTGAATAGTAAATGATACATTAACATTAAGTGAATGTTAAATCTTTGGTTATGATTCACAAAAATAGAATAATTTATTTAAATAGCTGCCTTTTTCACAAAACGGAAGGAAAGACCTGGCGGGTTTTTTTTGGAATGGATATTGAAATACCGTAGTATGCGATGTTTATCTGTCTAATAATCAAAAGAAAAGCAGGTCACCATTGACGACCTGCTTTTCTTGATAATTTAGATTAAGTTTAGTTCTGAACAACCAGGTTATTGGTGTTCATTTCCCGTTCGGAGATGGGCCATACATAAGCCGGTGAATTGGGTGGAACGGCCTGTGCGGTGGCTTTTGCTTCAAAAGGAGCCACTTTTCGCATGATGTCCATATTCCTGATACCTTCACCCAGAAATTCCATGTTCCTTTCTCTCATGACCCTGTCAACGAAAGCGTCGGCACTGGCAAAATCACCAACCGAATAGGTCCTGCCGGGATTCGAGCGTTCGTATACGGCATTCAGAAGTGCTACCGCGCGGGCATTGACACCATTTTGCCTGGCTTCAGCTTCTGCAACATTTAACACCACCTCTGCATAACGAATCACCGGCGCATAGTCAGTATGGGGGAATGTGGGATATTTGTATATCCAGATATGATCCGCACCTGACACAGTATTTTTGACCGTCAGCTGCCTGCGCGCATCGTCTTCCGGGAAATCGGTCAGGTTAGTCCAGACAGGGCTCTGCTGGTTGATCGGATATTCATTATTACCCGCTGGTGGTGGGGTGAAATAATGCCCAAGCTGGTTTTGTGTTCCAGGCAACTCAACACTTGTCATTGGAATAGAGAAAATTGACTCGAACGTGGTGTAAGGAGCCGCAAAAATACCGGCGAATGTTGGGGCCAATGCATCGGCAACACCGGATCCAGCAACAAAAGGTGGGGCAGCCGGTACAATTTTATTGCCTTCGGTGAGCACCGCCTGATAGTTGTTCATGTGCAGGTAAACACGGGTTTTTAGTGCAATGACCGTATTCCGGTGCATCCGTGACACATTCAGCACGGAATTGGCAGTTCCGGCCGTGTGCGATAACGGGAGCAGCGGCTCTGCCGTGTTCAGGTCAGACAATATCTGGGCATAAGTCTCTGCCACAGTGCTCCTGGCCATGTCATTGTCGGCACTGGTACGGTTTGCCGTTAACCTGAGGATCAACCCAGGTCCGCTCGGGTTCTGATTGTAAGGACGCGCATAGAGCATGGAGAGGTGAAAATAGGCCATACCCCTTAAGGCAAGGGCTTCTCCCCTGAACTGGTTGTATTCGTCATCCGTCAGAATGCCTGCTTTTGCGGGATCTGCCCTCATACCTTCAAGGCCTTCAAGAAACAGGTTGATGCGGTTAATGACAAAATATACCTGCTGCCAAAGGTTTACCACCTCTGATGTGCTTGGTGATAAGTTATGTGTCCAGGTTTGAAGACCGGTAACACCATTTGATTGCAGGTTAAGGAAATCATCACCACGGATGTCGTTATATATCTGATACCTGCCACCAAGATATGCACCGCTTTTCACAGCGGCGTACAATCCGTTCACCTGTCCAACGACACGGTCTTTGGTATCGAACGCTGTCAGGTCGGAAATGGCCGTTTGGGGAACTGGCTCAAGCAACTCATCAAAACATGATGAAAAGGTAACTGAAGCCAGAACAAAGATCGATAGGATTTTAATTATGTTTTTCATATTCTTATATGCTTTTGGTTAATTAAAATACAAGGTTTAAACCAAACGTAACCGTTCTGGCCTGGGGAATCGTATTCCTGTCGACACCAGGTGACAGGTTGGTGTCACCACTGGACGATATTTCAGGATCAGCGCCGGTATACTTGGTCAGGGTCAAAATATTGAACATCTGCAAGTACAACCGCAAGCTGGTGATCCCGGCATTCCTTGTAAAATCATTACTAATTCTGTATCCCACACTCAGGTTTCTCAATTTCAGGAAGTCACCTTTTTCCACATTCTGTGACTGGACCATTGTGGAGCCGTTGGAGATGTTATCGCCCCAAATGGGTTTGGGAATATCTGTCACATCGCCGGGGTTCTTCCATGCTTTCTCGTAAACTTCTCTGGCGTTGTTCCAGGTACGCTGGTCTCTCAGACCGGCTTTTGAACCATTGTATATATGAAATCCGGTGGCAAAGGTCAGTCCGATGCTGGCATCCAGGTTTCCGAACATGAAATTGTTGTCCAAACCGCCGTAGAATTTAGGCAGCGGACTGCCCAATACCTGACCGTCGTCGGTAATGTTGATCGCCCTGTGAACGGTGCCGTCGGCCAGGGTCCATCTGGAAGCAACGGGTTGGGAAAAGTCGAAGTATACGGTTTGTCCGGCACCACTCTCGAACATCCTGCGGCCGGTGGCCGGGTCAACGCCCAGCGTTTTAACACCCCAGATGTTACCGATCGGTTGTCCGACAACGGTACGGTTGGTGGTCTCCAGGCCGGAAGTAAACCCGAGCAATTCATCAACACCCGGAGCAAGCGCTGTCACTTCATTTTTCAGGGTGCTCATGTTCAATGTGGTGGTCCAGCTGAATTTGCCGGATTGGACATTATAGGAAGTAAGGGAGGCTTCCACCCCGGTATTGTAAATTGAGCCGACGTTGGCAGGAATGGTGTTGCCCGGTATCCCTTTGGAGGGCGCCTGTGGAACATTCAGGATCAAACCATCGATCAGGTTATAGAAATAATTGAGGTCAACCTGTATCCTGTCATTTAATAAACCAAATGCGATCCCTGCGTCATATTTGTTGCTGGTTTCCCATGCCAGATCAGGGTTACCTGCCTGTGACAAGGCCAGGGTGGCATTGTCGTTATAACGTCCGGCTGCATAAAGCGCCAGGGAACTGAAATTGCCAATACCTGTTATATTACCCACGCGACCAAAACTACCCTTGACGCGCAAATCGGAGAAAATATCTCCAATGCCACTGTCCATGATAAATCCTTCTCTTGAAAGGTTCCACATGACTGACGCACCACCGAAATTACCGAATTT